>Ga0116147_1002569_pt1 | contig 18117 bp, 16 predicted proteins | sample AD_JPNHG3_MetaG_FD_89749 | JGI IMG/M metagenome (GOLD analysis project Ga0116147, IMG submission 89749) | Active sludge microbial communities of municipal wastewater-treating anaerobic digesters from Japan - AD_JPNHG3_MetaG | ecosystem: Engineered > Bioreactor > Anaerobic > Digestate | place...
CAAAAGGGATGGCAGTTCGTTGAAAAGGAATGCCGATCATCGGCGGGAAAAACTCATTGAGCATCAAGTCAGCGCCGCCCTTCCAGGTGACCAATATCGGCGGGCTTTGCGGTATCGTATATGGCTGCCACAATAATACATCGGAAGCAATAATTTGCCCCGCATCCACAGCTATAACGACAAACTGAATAATATCCGTGCCCAACCTTTCTCCCTTATAGTTGAAAGACCAGTAACCCTGCTCATTGGATGAACCGCTCCAGGCCAGGCCTTCATGGGGCCCCGTTATTACCCAGGCCGTAAGCGGATAACCGCTTTCGGGAACATAACCGCGCATCACCCGGACATGTGTCGTGTGCGTCTCATTTAGGTTGTGCTCGGCCTTGTTTGGGGATATTTCTACGGTCGGCGGGATTTCGGCCGTGATTTGCTGAAAAAAAAACCGCGCGTTGTAATAAAGCAGGCCGTGGGCTTCAGTTGTGCGCTGACTGAGATTGCTGTTTTGGACGGCGTTCATAAACTGCGTAATGATATTCTGCGCGTCGGTCAGACGGTTTTCTTTGATTGCAGTTGCGCTCTGCGTGAGATAGTTATTTAGTTGCTGCGTCAGCGTAGCGTCTTTTAACCAACCTAAAGTGACGCACTGGGAGACATATTCCTGCAGCAGTTGATTGAATTGCAGAGGCGTAAATGCCGGGGGGGCAGTTGGGCCGATGGTGGTGGAGACAAAGCTAAGGGTTTCTTTTTTGCGGTCTTTTTCAAACCATACTTCAATTGGCTCTTCTTCCAATCTTCGATATTCCGGAGGCCAATTTATTTCTGTCCAATCCGGCCTAAAAATAACTTTTCGAATGCCGGGCAAGCCATAGCTGATCATTTCTAATTCTTCACTGGTCTGACCGGGATTTAAGAGATATTGATATCTTGTAGCAAAATTGTATTCTGCTCGCCAATTATTAACGACAGCATTACCCAAGAGACTCTTGCGACCATCCTCAAGAATTATGCCTCCTCTCCACAAAGATGTATTTTTATAAGCTATGGGAACAAAAAGCAGCCCTCTTCTTTGAACATCAGCATAATCATCGCGATCAGGCTCCGTATAGCCTTCTGCCGAAATATGCTCCGGTATGATTCCGTAATTGGGAAAGGTGATATCAGTGTTAATGTCATTAATTCCGATCTTGTTTTCCGCAGGATTGGTGACAGTATGGTAGTAATGATATACACCATTTTCATCAAGGACAACACGTGCCTGGATTTTGACATTCTTTAGTGGCGGCGGAACTGTCTGTGCCCAAAGATGGTTATATATTCCCAGCAATAAAAATATCGTTACCAAGCAAGAGATATAAATTTTTCTATGCATATAAGCCTCCCTCCTACGATAATTTATTATAATTTAGTATTGTGTGCTTATATTAATACCACCTGTAAATCTAAGATGATTATAATCCCCTTCCTGATACATTAGACCTAACCTTTCAAGCAATTTATACTTTATGTAAATTTTTTCCCACTGTTTATCTGTTGGCCCTGTTGGTCGCCCGACACTAATCACACTGATACCCAAAATATCGGCTTCGATGCCCTTTCTATGGGATTTATGCGGTGTTTTCCAGGGCATCTCACAATCCAAAAGACCACCTTTTGGCAGGCTAATATCATTGATAACCAGTGGCCGACCAAGCACTTCATACCATTTTTTGGCAAGCCTTATTAATTCAAAATTAAAGTCCCATATGCCCCAGTGGACGGTCGGATGCATCGGCCAATTGTATGGCCGGTCATAGAGCATCCAATTGACCGGATCAATGTTGTCGGGAATATCCGTACATTTACTGCTCATGCCGCAGCGCACATAGCCGTCCGCCCAGTAGCCATATTCTCCTGTGGGCGGGAGCGGCTGGGGCAATTCCGAAAACCGCTGACAGGCGTATTTGCCGCCGCAGTGTTCCACATTTACATCCTGAAAAGTTGAACATTCCGTTGCCGATTCACACGGCGATACGAATCTCCAAAAGCTGTTCGGATCTTCATTTATTGCGGTAACTTTGAGTGTAATCTTTCCTGATATTTCACCGGAATGATAATAGAAATCATATATATAAGCGAGCTTCTTTTTTTCAATTCCGTTTTTGGTGTTGATTCCCAAGCATCAGTCAAACCGCCTAAAATGCGCACCGTCTCTGTGTTAATTTCGCTGTTATCCGGATCATTTTTCTGTAAGATCTCAGAACGTTTTTCTATATGATATCTATCAACATGACCACAGGGAGCATTGGCGCCGCCGGTGCAATTCTCCTCATCATGAGCTTTCGAAATTTTTACCTTAAAAGAGCACGGCACTTTTTCGCCGGTGTGTAGATTAACACACCATGTCCTTGTGCCAATTTTATAATTTTCAGGATATTTGCCGATTATTCTTGGTTCTATGCTTCTTGGCTCTGCGGTTTTTTGAGAAAATCCATCACATGGAAAGGCGAGAAGGGAAAGAATAAAGCAAATAAACAAGGCAAAATAGAAACACTGCTTCATACAAAACACCCCCTTAAAATCTGTTTTTCTGCAACTAAATTAACCAGCCACTAAAAAAACAACTTCCAAACTGCCAACCGCTAAAAAACTTTACTGCTTTTGTGAATCTCTGTAAGTCGATGTTCTAAGGTGAAACTATTTTTTGAATATCTTTAATGTGCTTGTGGTTTCCTCAATATATTAACAGAAAAATATGTCAAGGATTTTTTTCGGGGCATGAATCTTTAGCTGCCGGTTATAATATCCTTACATAAACGCTTGATTCATGCCCCAAAGAAGTAATTAATTTTATTTCTTTTTTATTTCTCCCAAGCCGATAAGCGGCACGCCGCCCGTGCCAACAACCTGCGGCAGTATTCCGTCCCATTTTTCGATGGCTTTGAGATTTGCTTCAATTCGACGCAATTCAATCAAATCAGCGGAAATATTTGCTCGCTGCAACCTCAGCGCCTCGGCTTCCGCCCGGGCGGCCGTTACTTTCTGATCCGCTTCTATTTTAACCCTTTCCAGGTCGCGACGCGCCTTCAGGGCAAGCTGCTCTGCTGTTTGTTTTGCTTCGATGGCTTCGGCGAACACTTTGGAAAAGCTGAACGCGACAATGGCAAAAGCATCCACCGCGATGTTGTAATCTTTTAATCTCTCGGTCAGCGACATTCTCATCGCCTCGCTGACCTGCGGCCTTTTGGTAATAAGTTCCTCGGCGGAATATCTTGCCGACACGGCTTTGACCACTTCAAGGATCGCGGGGTCAATAATGCGTTCTTTATAGAGCGCGCCGATAGTCTGGTAAACAATATTGGCCTTATCCGGAACAAGGTGATAATTAAGCGCGATGGAAGACGTGACATCCTGCAGATCGGCGGACGCCGCTACGGTGTCCGTAACCACCTTCTGCACCTTTACATCCATAATAACAATTTCCTGCACAATCGGCATGCGGAAATGCAGCCCCTCTCCCAAAACTTTTTCCTGCACGGCGCCGAAATTGAGCACCACTCCCCTTTGCCCTGGCCCCACCTGAACCCAGGGCTTGGCAAACAAAACAAACAAAAACACGATAGCCGCAATCAGTATGGGCGTCGGTATTTTTTTGACATTATCTTTCATGTTTCTCATGGTTCTTTCATCCATTTTTCATATCCTCTCTTTCTCTTTTTGATTATTTGATGCTCGCGGCAAGCGTACCGTCAAATGGCCTTCGGTGTCAAACAAAAACGGCCCCGCGGCCAATTTCCTCAAATTACCGGACATTTTTGCAATCCTGCTTGACAGGTGAAAACTTTTTTCTGTATATGTTTAAAAACTTTCCAGAAGGACCGGGGCATGGATCTGATCAATCCCGTATTATCCGCCATAAAAAATATCCGCATGCAGGATATACTCGATATCGCCATCATCGCCTTTATGATTTTCGCCTTTTTTACCTGGTTCAAAACCCGGGCTTCGCGCTTTGTATTACTGGGCATTATCCTCTTGGGGGCCGTCTACATCGCCGCCCGCTTTCTGCAGCTTTATCTAACCACGATTGTGCTGCAGTCTTTCTTCGCTATCGTGCTTTTCGTGCTGGTCGTCATCTTTCAGGAAGACCTGCGTTCGTTTTTTGAAAGACTGGCTCTGCTGGGGAATCTCCGGAAAAAAGCGCGCCCGCTTTCCGATCTGGAAAAAACTTCGGAAATAATCACTCATGCCGCGGTCGAACTGGCGAAAAAAAACATCGGCGCCTTAATTGTCCTGCAGGGCGATACCCATCTGGACCGTCACCTGAACGGCGGAACAAAACTGGATGGACTGGCCAGCGAGGCTCTGCTGGAGAGTATTTTTGATCCGCATTCGGACGGCCATGACGGAGCGGTTGTCATTAAAGGAGATCGGGTGACAATGTTCGGATGTCATCTTCCCTTGTCCACGAATACCGCAAAATACGGAAACATCGGACTGCGCCATACCGCGGCGCTGGGACTGGCGGAGCGCTCCGACGCGATGTGCGTTGTCGTCTCGGAAGAAACAGGAACAATATCGCTTGCCTATCAGGGACTGCTTACCAGGATAAATAACGCCGCGGCGCTGCATAAAGAATTGGAACGGTTCTACATGCGCAACGCTCCACGCAAGAAAAGCCATCCGGCCGTTGCCTGGTTCAAGGAAAACTCCAGGGAAAAAATTATCGCGCTGGTTCTGGCCTGCATCTTATGGTTTGCTTTCGGCTACCAGAGAGAAATAGTCAGGAGGAATTTTATCGTCCCGATAGAATATCGGAATGTTCCGTCGAGCTGGCGCATCGAAGAGCCGCGCCTGACCGAAGCAAAAGTGATCCTTCAGGGACCACAACAGGCTTTTTATTTGCTTGATGAACGTTCGCTGAAATTGTCTCTCGATTTGTCTTCCGTTTCCGCAACAAAGCAGGAATTTATCCTTTCGAAGGACATGGTCAACGCGCCCTCCAATCTCAGCGTGACGGAAATAAAACCCGCCAAGACCTACATTTACGCATCGCGCCTTATCGCCGGATCCTTTCCGGTTCAGGTTACCACGCAAAATGCTCTGCCGAAAAATCTCAGCCTGCAGAGGATAACCATATCTCCTTATAAAATCAGGGTGCTCTACGACTCCCGCCTTAATCCGGACAATATCAGACTGCAAACAGAACCGATAGATTTACAAAAAATAACAGCCACCGCGACGCTTGACGCAAAAGTTGCGCTGCCGGCTGGTGTTTATCTTCCCGATGGAAAACCGCCCGCCCTGCGGGTTATCATCAGGGTAAAAGAAAAATAGCGAACTCATCATTTCCAGCCTTGCCCGGCCGCTGGCAGTCACCGGTTCTGCGCCAAAACCAAAGTTATTGCATTAGTTTAAAAAATATGTTCAATTCCCAACTAGAAAACCATTTGAATTACAGGGAGGCCTTGAATATGGGAGTTTTTGCAGCAAGCGATATCGTGGAAGTCGCCATCAGAATTGAAGAAAACGGCGTAAACTTTTATAAATTTGCCGAGCAGATTGCCAAACAACAGGAAGCCAAGGAGCTCTTTGCGCACCTGGCGCAAGAGGAAGTGAAACACAAAAAAATTTTTGAAGAAATCTTCGCGAAAATTGAGAAGGACACACCGGTGGAAAGCTACAAAGGTGAATATAACGCCTATCTGCGCTCATACGTGGATAACAATATAATCTTCACCAAGGAAGCGATGGACAGGGAGCTTTCCAAAGTAACCGACACGGCGGCGGCTTTTGACTTTGCCATCCGCCGCGAATTGGATTCAATTTTGTATTATCACGAAATCAAAAAGCTGGTTCCCGCGGCGCAACACGGCACTATCGAACAGATTATCGATGAGGAAAGAAAACACTACTCTATTCTCTCCTCCATGAAGAAAAAAATGAGTTAGTCGTGGTTTATGACTGGGTTTTCCAGGCGTATTTTTTAAGTTTGTAACGAAGCATGCGTTCGGACATACCCAGAATTTCCGCCGCCTTGGACTGATTATCGGCGGCTTTTTCCATGGCTTCGGCAATCAGTTTTTTTTCCAATTCTTCCAGGGAATCCCTCAGATAACCGGGGGCTTTCTTGCTTGTATCCACATAAGGCGAAGAAGGCTTGAAAGGAAGATCAGCGGTGGTGATGTATTCGTCGCGCGCGATAACCACAGCGCGTTCCATGATGTTGACCAGTTCACGCACATTTCCCGGATAATTATATTTAAGAAGAAGGTCGCGTGCTTCAGCGGTCAGGCCTTTAATGTTCTTTTTATTTTCCTGCGCGTATTTCTGGATAAAATGATCGATTAACACGGGCAAATCTTCTTTTCTTTCCCGCAGGGGCGGCAGAGACATGGTGACAACCTTGAGCCGGTAGAAAAGGTCTTCACGAAAAGTTCCTTCTTTGACCTGCTCCTCCAAATCACGGTTGGTCGCGCTGATTACCCGCACATCTACACTGATATCCTGATTGCTGCCCACGCGCTGAAATTCACGCTCCTGAAGGAAACGCAAAAGCTTAACCTGCACCGTCGGAGTCAGTTCGCCTATTTCATCAAGAAATAACGTGCCGCCATCCGCTTCCTCAAAACGGCCGATGCGCCTGGATGTCGCGCCGGTGAACGCTCCTTTTTCATGACCGAACAATTCGCTCTCGAGCAAATTTTCGTGCAGCGCGACACAATTGACAATGATAATCGGTTTGTTCGACCGGGGACTGAGCTGGTGAATCAGCCGCGCCAAAAGCTCTTTGCCCGTGCCGCTTTCACCCTGAATCAAAACCGATGCCCTGCTGGCTGCCACGCGACCCGCCATGTTGATTATTTCCGCCATGCGCGGACTCTGATAAATAATTTTGTCGGCGGTAATTCCTTTTTTCCCCAGCTCTTCCCTTAGAAGTTCATTTTCCTTGATCAGCTGACGACGCTCCGCCACCCGGTTGACCAGAAGCAAAAGCTCATCGAGTTCCACCGGTTTGGTAATATAGTCCAACGCGCCCACCTTTATGGCTTCTACCGCCGTTTCAACCGTGCCGTAGGCGGTGATAATCACCACGTCTATTTCCGGGTTAATGCGCTTTATCTCCTTGAGCACTTCCAGTCCATCCATACCCGGCATTTTATAATCGAGCAACACCAGATCAAAGTGAGCGCTCATCACCGTCTTGATGGCTTTTTTGCCGTTTTCCGCTTCCGCCACATGATGATCTTCCGCGAGCAAAAAATCCCGCAGCATTTCGCGCTGAGACTGACCATCCTCAACAATCAATATATTCAGTTTCTGCATGGCGCTACCCCTTATCCTTCAGCGTGCGGTCATTTAATCTTTCCCGCGGCAGAAGCACCTCAAAGGTCGTGCCTTCGCCCTTACGGCTGATTACGCGAATATCTCCGCCGTGGCCCCGGATAATCTCACTGGCCAGCGGTATGCCCAGCCCCACCCCTTTTTCCTTGGTCGTATATTCAGGATTGAATATTCTTTCGATTTCTTCCGCAGCCATGCCACAACCCGTGTCCGAAATTCTGACCACAATGAAATTTTTCCCTTCTTTATCCACCGTGATGAAAATTTTGCCCTGCGCCGGTATTGATTCCATGGCATTCTTAATCAGATTGAGAAACGCCTGCTGAATCTTGTTAATATCCACCGGTATGACCGCCGGCGACTGCTGCCATTTTGTTTCAATTGTGATGCCGCGCGCCTGCGCCTCTTCGCTTATGAGACTGACTATTTTCTGCAGAATCTCTGTTACGGAAAAGTCGCGCAACTCCAACCGGCGGCTCTTTGAAAAAGACAAAAATTCTTCGATGATGCCGTTGAGGCGCTTTATCTCGTCTTTAATAACACCGGATAAATTATGAAAGTCATCGGTTTTGTCCGGTGCGCTTGGTTCAAAATCCCTCTTCAGCCGCTGCGCGGCCATGCTGATCGCATTCAACGGGTTGCGGATTTCATGAGCGACGCCCGCCGCCAACTGCCCCAGCGAAGACAGCCTTTCCGCTTTTTCCAGTCGCCGTTCCATTTCAATGATACCGGAAAAATGGCGGTTTTGATCGTAATAAAGAAGCCACATCGAAAGCAGGGCGATAATCGCGATAAAAATCATGAAAATAAAAATATTTTGCTTGCTTTCCGCGATGATTTTATCCATGGAACCGCGGTCAAGACCCATCCGCACTATACCCACCACCGATTTATCCAGAAATAGAGGAGCCGCCAGATCCAAAACTTTGCGCCCCCCAGCGTCTACTTTTCTGCTGGCTATTTTAATCTTGCCGGCGAGAATATCTTTGTAATTGAAATCAGTGCTTTTTAAATCGTGCGTCGGCCTGCCGACACTGCTGAGCAGTTTCTTCTGATCGTCGATAATCTGCACATAAAAAATACCGTGGCCTTCACCGATTTGCCGCATCCCTTTCTCCACAGCCACCTTCAGGCTCCAGTAAATCAAGCCTTCTTTATCCAGGTTTATAACGACCATGCCGCTGCCGTCTTTCCGGCGCAGGGCGACAAATCCGATTCCGTACTTCGCCCGGATTTTTTCCAATATCTCCAACGTACTTAAACGGCGCCCTTCCCAAAACAGCTCTCTGCGGTCAAGCAAATCCGTACGCAAAGGAGAGCTCTGATAAACTATATTGCCGTATCGATCCAAAACAGCCACGTACCATAAGTTGTTTTCCGCGGCAAAATGCTTTAGATAAGCGTCATCGACTTTATCCTTTCTCCATTGTTCATCGACTCTGCGTCCTAACTCCGTTATTGCCTCAATAACCCACCTTTTGGAATATGCCGCTTCTTCCCTGGTTACCGGGGCTGATCCGGATGGACTCTTTTCGGCAGGCGAAACAATACTTCTTAAGTTTTCTTCCGTTAACTTCTGCAAAACGCTTATCGTACCTAAGGCCTGATCCTCGAGAAAACCCACCAGGTTTGCCTCACTGCGGCGAATATCAAGCAAACCCATGATTAAGATCAAAGTGACCAAGATGGCGCTGACTATGCCCACCGCTAAGGGCTGCAGAAATTTATCTTTCTGACCAAGCCGGCCTTGCCTTTCCGCGACCAAGTCTTTTCTTCTAAAAAACCGCATTGTTATCCTAATTTTTTTATTTTGACGGCAATCTTAAGCTATTGACCGGAAAAGTCAACTTTTAATGCCGAAAAACTCGACATTTTTGTCGAAAACGAGCCTTCAAGATCAATAAACTTGCAAGATGTTGTATTAATTGTATATTTTGACAAAATACCTTTTTGTTTTCGACAATTCTTGCCGTGTATGCTGGTAAAAAAATTAACGCAAAAATGTAATCAAAAAAATATTTATACGTGATTTCGATAGCTTACGTTAAGAGATGCCGATTCGGCACGATACATGCTTAACATAAAGTAAATTGTTAATAATTGTCGACTAAAATAACGGGCATAACTAGCCGACAGCAGATTAACCTGAGGGCATTAAGCCTTCTCTCTTCACTCCTAGGGAGGCTCCAAAAGAGCCTCCCTTTCCTTTTGCGCAAAAACCAATAGATATTATCTGCCGCCACTTTTTTTTGCTCTTTCCCAAGCATCCATTCTCTTTTTTATTGTCTCTTCAAAACCCATGCCTTTGGGACGGTAAAATGATTTTTGGCTGATTTTTTCCGGCAGGTATTCCTGCGCGGTATAAGCGTCTTCATAATCATGCGCGTATTTATAATCTTTGCCGTAATCGAGTTCTTTCATTAATTGCGTGGGCGCGTTGCGTATATGCAAAGGTACAGGGAGGTATCCTGTCTGTTTTATCTCATCCTTCACCAACCCTAATCCGGCATAGAGCGCGTTGCTCTTCGGAGCGGTGGCCAGATAAACAGCCGCCTGCGCCAAAGCCAATTCTCCCTCCGGCAAGCCAATAAAGTGATAGGCCTGCTGCGCTGCCATGCAAACGACCAGCGCCTGCGGGTCGGCCATGCCCACATCTTCCGAGGCAAAGCGGATCATGCGGCGGGCGATATACAAAGGATCCTCACCGGCGGTAAGCATCCTGGCCAGCCAATACAGGGCGGCATCGGGATCGCTGCCGCGCAGACTTTTATGAAAAGCGGAAATTAGATTGTAATGTTCCTCTCCATTCTTGTCATATAACAGAGCCTTCTTCTGCAACGCTTCACGGACGAAATCCTGTGTGATGTTTCTTTTTTCCGCGGGAAGATTCTGCACCATTGAAACAACCGCCTCCAGATTATTCAAGGCGCTGCGTGCGTCTCCATCGGCAAGACGAACAAGATAGCGAATGGTCTTTTCATGCATCTTTACCGCATATTTTCCCAATCCTTTTTTCTCGTCGTTAAGGGCCCGCTCGACCATCGTCATAAGTTCTTCCTCGGAAAACGGCTTTAAAACCAATACCCGCGCGCGGGACAAAAGCGGGGCAATAACTTCAAAAGAAGGATTCTCCGTGGTCGCGCCGATTAACGTGATGAGGCCGCTTTCCACGTGCGGCAGAAAAGCGTCCTGCTGCGCTTTGTTGAAGCGGTGAATTTCGTCGACAAAGAGGATCAGCTTCCTGTTTTTTTCATCCTGCAGCTGCTTTGCCTCCTCGATGACCGTACGGATTTCTTTCACGCCGGAAAGCACCGCCGAGAAACTGACAAATTTCGATCTGGTCTCCGCGGCCAGAACCCTGGCCAGAGTCGTTTTTCCCGAACCGGGCGGACCCCAGAAAATCATGGAAAACAACCTATCTTCTTCCAGCGCTCGCCTCAGCAGGCATCCTTCGCCCGTCAGATGCGGCTGGCCGACATATTCAGAAAGCTTTTGCGGCCTCATTCTTTCCGCCAACGGCGCTTTTTCCCGGGCATCGCCGCCGGTATTCATACCGAATAAATCCATGGTTTTCATTTTTGCCTCTTGGCCTGTTCAATAAGCTCAACTAATGTCAAAACTTTCTCCTTTGGCTCCGCGCCGGCAAAACGGCTCCATTGAGCAGACGTTAACGCGCGCCTGAGAACATCTATTACGTCAAAAGCCGCATCCCAACAGGCAGCAATCCTCGCGCATGGCAAATCGCCTGCTTCCCGCAGGCAATAGGAAAAAGTCATTTCGTCACCCAGCTTCGGGCAACGGATCATTTTTTTATCATGCTCGGTCTTCATGAGGAAAAAGCTTGGCGAAAAAAAGAAAAGCCGTCAAGAACTTTGTTTTCCTGACGGCTTTTTGATGATTCACGGTCAATGCTTAAGGCTTCGGGAAATCCTTAATGGCTAAAAGAGCCTTTTGTATCTCTTCATCCGGCAGCTCATATGCCTGAAGTTTTCCGGACAGATAAGCGTCATACGCGGCCAGATCCACCAGGCCATGTCCGCTCCAGTTAAAGAGAATAACTTTTTCCTTGCCTTCTTCCTTGGCGCGCATAGCTTCGTCAACAACGGCCGCCAGCACATGATTTGTTTCCGGGGCCGGAATAAAACCTTCCGAACGCGCCCATTTAACACCGGCGTCAAAAGTCTTGAGCTGGTCATAAGCTCTGGCTTCGATAATTTTTTCCTTTACCAGATGACTGACGATCGGCGCCATGCCATGATAACGCAATCCGCCCGCATGAATCGGCGCGGGAATGTAATCATGTCCCAGCGTGTACATCGGCAAAAGCGGCGTTGATTTGGCCAGATCTCCGAAGTCATAAGCGAAGGGCCCCTTCGTCATGGTGGGGCAAGAAGAAGGCTCGGCGCCAACTACTTTCACTTTTTTACCGTTGATTTTATCACAGACAAAAGGCATGGCGACACCGGCAAAATTGCTGCCGCCACCGCAGCAACCCATGACTACGTCTGGATAAACCCCTATTTTTTTAAGCTGCTTCTGGGCTTCCAGGCCTATGATCGACTGGTAAAGGAGCACGTGATTGAGCACGCTGCCCAGCGCGTACTTGGTGTTGGGCGTGGTGACGGCGTCTTCAATAGCTTCACTGATGGCAATACCCAGGCTGCCGGGAGAATCAGGATGCTCGGCCAAAACATTGCGGCCGGCCTGCGTCAGATTGCTGGGAGAAGGTATGCATTCGGCGCCCCAGGTATTCATCATCAGCCGCCGATATGGCTTTTGTTCATAACTGATTTTCACCATGTATACCCGGCAGGGAAGTCCGAACATTTGACAGGCCATGGAAAGAGCGCTGCCCCACTGGCCAGCGCCGGTTTCGGTGGTGATGCGCTTTGTTCCGGCAACTTTATTGTAATAAGCCATCGGGATTGCCGCGTTGGGTTTGTGCGAACCGGCGGGACTCACACCTTCGTGCTTATAATAAATCTTCACCGGGCAATTCAGAAGCTTTTCGAAGTTGAGCGCGCGATACAGAGGAGAGGGGCGCCACAACAGATATTTTCGCAAAACTTCTTCGGGAATATCGATCCAGCGCTGGCTGGATGCTTCCTGTTCAATGATATTCATGGGAAAAATGGCCGACATATCATTGGGGGTAATCGGCTGTCCTGTCCCCGGATGCAGAGGCGGCCTCATCGGGGTGGGCATATCCGCGACGATATTATACCACTGCTTGGGTATCTCGCTATCATCTAACAATACTTTAACCTGATCCATATGTTCTCTCCTTCCAAAATTATTTGAAAAATGCTGCCAAAAAAAATGCCATGGATTATTTTCCCATGGCATTTGATTTTATTTTCCGGAGTCATGGGAAGGAACCTCCCCGCCCATACTCACTTTTTGTCCGAGCTTATGGGCAGATATTTTCTATCTGCCACCACCAGTTATTTAAATAATTTGCCGACATTGTTTTCTCAAATTATTCTTGATGGCAGATTTCGTAGCACAGCAAATAAATAATTGTCAAGACCAATTATTTAGCGGAAAAATGACCCTAAACATGATTGCGCAGCTTGAGCTCAAAAGGGTGCGGGTTTAAATATGTCTGAGCTTTAAGATAAGGCTCATTGTATTTGCGGACATAATGACCAATCAAAGAAACAGGAACAACAAGCGGCACATAACCCTTCTGGTATTTTTCAATTATATCCATGAGCTCCTTTTTTTCATCGGTGGAAAGCTGTTTTTTAAAATATCCCATCATGTGCTGCAGGACATTCGCGTGCTTTTTGGGCGTAGCTTTCGAAGACATGGCCTCCAGCAACAACTCTTGATACTTCGCGCGCATTTCCGGCACAGACATGCTTTTCTGCCCGGCAACAAGCCGTCCCATGAGCTGATAATATTTGGGGCTGTGCGCCAAAATCAAAAATTTTTGCGCGGCGTGAAAATCAACCAGGGCCTTTCTGCTTTTATTTTGCCGCAGAGATTCTCGCCACCTCTTGAGAACAAATATTCTTTCAATAAAATTTTCCCGCAATTCAGGATCGTGAAGCCGTCCTTCGTCTTCCGCCGGCAACAGCGGAAAACGCTCCATAAATATACGGGCGAAAATTCCGACGCCCTGTTTCACGGGCATCTTATTTTCATTGTAAATTTTCACCCTTTCCATGCCGCTCGAGGGGGAATCACTTTTAAAAATAAAGCCGCAGAGGTCTTCTTTTTCCAGTTCACGGACGCGCTTTTGCGCCCAGTTTACCATGCGCCTGGTCATGTCCACTCTGGTTCGGGTGGTCAGCAGACGCTCTTTGCCGGGTTCTCCTTCCAGATGCATGGATTCGCGGGGGATGCCCAGGCCGCACTCAACTTCCGGACACACGGCCAGATACTCCACATACTGTCCCAGCGTTTCTTTGAGGAACCTGTCCAGCTTATGCCCGCCGTCATACCGAACATTTTCGCCCAGCAGACAGGCGCTTATTCCCAGTTTGATTTTTTCCATTTTTAATTTCTCTTACAGGAAAATTTCTTTATCGCGGCGGTACCAATAATTGGGAAGTATGCGGTACATAAACCGCGAAAGAGGCCCGATGTATTCCTTGGTCCGTTTGTCATACTGACAGGCGTGAATGATCATATCTTTTATTTTGCTTTTTTGACCAGCTTCGTTAAAGAGCTTGTAAGCGCAGGTGAACAGCGGGCTATACATATTTTTCTTTTCCAGGTATTTATGCACATTTCTTATTGTATTGGGACCTTCCGGCATGCCGTCAATTCTCTCCAGGACACGCAAGTTTGTTTCAATAGGATTGCCTGAGTAAAGCTCGTAAAAATATCTGCCGTAGCGGTAATTCTTGCTGGCAATTGATGAGATGGTCACATACAAGTCGCCCACACCCGCCTGGCTGTGAAACGCCTGAAAATGCCCGCCGAGAATTCGGGAAAGCGAACGGATTTCCACGCCGGCGCGCGCGAAAAGCGTTCCCGGCATGGAACTGCCCAAATCCAGACAATCCGCCACGCCTTTGATGTTGGCGACGATATTTTTCAGCGCGCCGCACGCTTCCACTCCCACAATATCGAAATTATAATAGGTGTTCAGTTCCCGCCTGTTAAATTTCAGAAAATACTCCCTCACCATATTGGCGATTTTTTTCTTGCCGGCCACGGTAAGGCAAATCGGATTGCCCAGCGCCAGGTCAACGTCAAAAAAGGGGCCGCCGATACAGACGATTTCGTACTTATGTTTTATTTTGGATAAATTGTAATTGATCATCTGTGAAGGCGTAACGAGATCTTTGTGTATTTCGTCGGAGATCAGGCCTTTGATGGGAGAAATCAGACAGGTGTATCCGGCCTTCTTTTCGATCAGCGGCTTCATGTAATTGAGCAGTTCCGTCAGACGGTTCATCGTTACGGTGAGAATGATGAAATCATTGTTTTCGACGACATATTCTAGGTCATTGGTGGCGACAACGCTGGGCGACAACAACGGCACGTTCTCCATACCGCCCAGGCGATCGGCGAGATCCTTGGTGAGATGCAGCGGATTTAAATGATCTCTGTTAATCGCCTTGCAGACTTCCGCATCATGATAGTACATGGTAACACGTTTTTTATCGCGCCCGAGCTTGTAGGCAAAAGAAGTTCCGAGACGGCCGGGCCCGATGATGGCCACCTTGCTTATGTCGAAGTTGGAAATTAACATTAAATAAGCCTTTTATAAAATGATGTGCTATTATAAGAAATAATGGCATTCTGTCAAACGATAATAGCTCTTTTTTAATAAATAAATGAAGCAAATCGGACGCTTGTTTTATATTGCAATATCATCGGGGATTGTTTAAAAAAACGCTAAATTGAATGACTCCCTAGCAATAAATATTAGTGGCGGAAAAAAATTATAAACAACAACAAAAAGAAACATTGTATTTTATGCCTTAAAAACAAATAATAACTGATATTGACGTCTTTACTGCATTAAAACATATGAGTAAATTAAACGCGCAGCCGCAAGAAAAAATAACTTATTCCCCCGGCGGACATATTAAGGAAAAAAAATATCTGCTGGAAGGCAAGTTGCACGGGGAATATATTTCTTATTATAACAGCGGGCAGATTATGGCCCACCTGCACTTTGTACGCGGTAAAAAGCATGGCGACGCGGTTAATTACTACGCCAACGGCCAGATAAGAGAACAGGTGCGTTTTGAAAACGACAAAATGGAAGGACCCTACATTTGCTATTACGAAAATGGCCATGTCAGGGAAGAGGAAAACTACAAAGCCGGAAAACTGCACGGCCGCTACCGCCGCTATTATAAAACGGGCGAGCTAAAAGAAGAGGAAAATTTCAAAGACGGAAAATTTGACGGCGAATACATCAGCTTCTACAAAGGCGGCCAGATTAGAGAAAAAGGCTGTTTTTTGAATGACAAGCGACATGGAGAATATATTGCTTACCTGAAAAACGGCCAGATTAAAGAACAGGCAACCTATAAAAACGGCAATCTCGTGGGAAAATTTTATTGCGCTGCTGACGAAACCGGTGCGACGGAAGAGACGGAAAAGGAAAACGGCGAAAACGCCTGGGAAGAAAAGGATATCGCCGGCCTGCTTAAAGATCTGGCTAATTTTGACAAAAACAACAAATAAAATACGCTCAGGAGAAGGAAAAAATGATCGGTGAAATCCTTATCCCTGTCGATGGATCCGCCAACAGCTTCAAGGCGCTGGACTACGGAATTTATATCGCCAAAAAACTCGGCGCGGCGATAACCGGTCTTTATGTTCTGGATGCCAATCTGATTCAGGGACCCATGCTGACGGATATTTCCGGTTCCGTAGGCATGCCCCCTTACGACGGATTCTTTGAAGCAATCGAGACTTCCCTTAACGAAAAAGCTGATTTTATTTTAAAGGATTTTCAGCAGCGCTGCCGCCAGGCGGGACTCAACGCTCAGACAAAAAAAACCATCGGGAAAATAGGCCCGGCCATTATTGAGGAAGGCCAAGAAGCCGATTTGATCATCATGGCCAAAAAAGGCGAACATTTTCATCTCCGCGAAGGCGGATTGCTGGGCTCGGTAGCCGAAGCGGTTGTCCGAAATTCCGGCAAACCGGTCATGGTTACACCCGAAAATTACCTCGAAATAGAAAGCATGGCTGTCGCGTTTGACGGCAGCGAACCGGCAAAAAAAGCTCTTTGTTTTTCTCTGCGCCTCGCTGATAAAACCGCCTGGCCGTTAACGGCGATTATTATATCCGCGGACGAGAAAAAAACCGCCGCGCTTTCGGGCGAAGTGGAAAGCATGCTGGAAGACCAGACTATTGACGCCGATGTGATAATCATGCAGGGGAAAGAAGCGGAGGAAATAACAAAATACCTAAAAGAGGGCGCGGTAGAATTATTGGCGATGGGGGCGTTCGGCCATAACCGTCTGCGCGCGCTGCTCATGGGGAGCACAACCTCGCAGATTATTCGAAAAAGTCCGGTTCCCGTATTGCTGACACGCTGAGTTTTAATCAAAAATAATATTACAGGCCTTCTCTCTTTACCGCCTGCTGAAGAGAGTCCAGCAAATCATATCTTGTTAAATCATACTGTATCGGTGTGACAGTTACATAACCCGCGGCCAGTGCCTGAACATCAGTGTCCGCCTGATCCGCGCCTGATTTGTACTGCCCGGAAACCCAGTAGTAAGTGTTTTCTCTGGGATCCACGCGTTTTTCAAAAGATTCCATAACGTTTCCCCTGCCTTGCTTCACCACAACCACACCTTTTATTTCCTTCTCGGGCAGGCAGGGAACATTCACGTTGATGGCGCTGCCGCGCAGATAAGGGTTGCTCAAAATCAGCCAGGCCATTCTGCGGGCGATTTTTGCCGCGTACGTAAAATCCGCCTCTTTATGCGTATCAAGCGAAACCGCCAGGGAAGGAATGCCCATAATCGCCGCTTCGGTGGCGGCGGAAACAGTGCCGGAATAAATCACGTTGATCCCGGCATTTGAGCCGCGGTTGATGCCGGAAACGACTAAATCAACCGGCTCTTGCGCCAGCTCTTTCACTCCTATTTTTACGCAATCCGCCGGCGTGCCATATACAGCGTAACCCAAAAAATTATTGTTTTTCGTCGCGCGGCGCACCATGAGCGGACGAAAAATGGTTACCGCGTGTCCCACGGCGCTCTGCTCTATTTCCGGAGCGACAATCAGGCATCGCGCGTCACGGGAAAGTTCTTCATAAAGAGAACCCAATCCTTTGGCATAAATCCCGTCATCATTAGTCAGCAAAAACATTTTCAATATACCCTTTGGCGTTCAGCCTTTGTCATTTGTCATTTTTCTCTAATCTTTAGTCTTTGGCCTTCCTTATTTCACCTGTTCCAGTTTGCCGTTTTTTATTTTCAAAATAAAAGGTGTTTTTTGGGAGACGCGATCATAACCAAAAGAAGTCGTTCCCGTCGCGCCGTGATATGCATCCATGTTCACCAAAGAGGCAATTAACTGCTGTCTAGTACGGATATCTCTCTTTTCGATGGCACTGCAAACAATTCCCGCCGTGTCATAAGCGAGCGCTTCGATATTCTCCGGATCGCGGCCGTAGGCTGTGTAAAAAACATCCACAAAGTCATTCGCCTCCCGGTAGAAAGTATAGGGGAAAAAACTGTCGGCAAAAACCGCTCCTTCCAGGTATTCCGCGCCTCTTTTCAACAAATACGGCGAATTCCAAAGACTGGTGCCCATTAACTTAATATCCCGCACATCGTAAAAAGCAAGCTGGGAGCTGATCATCTG
>Ga0116147_1002578_pt1 | contig 18079 bp, 12 predicted proteins | sample AD_JPNHG3_MetaG_FD_89749 | JGI IMG/M metagenome (GOLD analysis project Ga0116147, IMG submission 89749) | Active sludge microbial communities of municipal wastewater-treating anaerobic digesters from Japan - AD_JPNHG3_MetaG | ecosystem: Engineered > Bioreactor > Anaerobic > Digestate | place...
ACTCCCCTGGACCCTGGCGGCGCTGGCCCTGCTCGGGCTCGGCGCCCTGAGCGGATGCCGAACTGTCAACCAAACGCCCGCGGCAAAATCGGCCCGGTTTGACGGGGCCACCCCCTTGCAGTGGTCGGTCCGAATGGCCGATTCGGAAACGTCCCGGCGCGGAGACCGGCTGGCCTGGCGGCCCGAGCGGAAGGTCAAGTGGGATTACACGGCCGGCCTTTTCACCCTGTCGCTGCTCCGGCTGAACGAAAAGGTGCCCCGGCCGGACTACGTCGAGTTTGCGAAGGATGCCATCGGCTCGTTCATTGCCGCGGACGGAACGATTCAGGGTTACAAGCTCGAGGAGTATAACATAGACAACGTGGCGCCGGGGCGCACGGTGCTGGCCCTGTATCAGCTCACGGGGGAGGAACGGTACCGCCGCTGCGCGGACTTGCTGCGGCAGCAACTTCGGGTGCAGCCGCGAACCAGCGATGGAGGTTTCTGGCACAAACAGCGGTATCCCTGGCAGATGTGGCTGGACGGGCTTTTCATGGGCGCGCCCTTCTACGCCGAGTACACGAAACTCTTCCGCGGCCCGCCGGAGGATTACGACGACGTGGTGCGGCAATTCCAGCTTATTGACCAGCATCTTTACGATCCCAAGAGCGGTTTGTTCTATCACGGCTGGGACGAGAAACGCGCGCAGGAGTGGGCCAATCCGGCGTCCGGGACCTCCTCCAACTTCTGGGGGCGCGGCCTTGGCTGGTTTGCCATGGCGCAGGTGGATGTGCTGGACTATTTGCCCGCCCGACACCCCGGCCGCGCGGAGATCGTCCGGTTGATACAGAAGACTGCGGAGGGCATCCGCAAACACCAGGACGCAGCCAGCGGTTTGTGGTGGCAGGTGCTGGACCAGGGGACACGCCCGGGCAACTACCTCGAGGCCAGCGCCAGCGCCATGTTTGTCTATTCCCTGGCCAAGGCGGTGAACCAGGGTTACCTCTCGCGCGAATACGTGCCGGTGATTCTCCGGGGTTATTCGGGGTTGATTGAGCGGCTGATCCGCCGGGAAGAGGGGGGGCGCATCTCGCTGACGCAATGCTGCGCGGTGGCCGGGCTGGGTTACGGACGGGACGGTTCCTACGAGTATTACCTGCGCGAGCCGGTGGTCGAGAATGACCTCAAAGGCGTGGGGCCGTTCATCCTCGCCGGGATCGAAGTGCAAAAACTGCTCGGCTTGCCGATGACGGCTTCGCCGGACCTTGCAGGAAAAGGCCCCGTCGCACCGTCCATTGGCGAAGGCTGGGCGGGACTGCCGCGGATTCTGGCCCGCATCCGGCCGCCTACGATCCCGCGGCGCGAGTTCTCGATTGCGGATTTCGGCGCGGCAGCCGGCGGGCAGACCGATTGCACCCAGGCCATCGCCCGGGCCATTGACGCGGCGGCCAAAGCCGGCGGCGGCCGGGTTGTCGTCCCGCCCGGCGAGTATCTGACCGGCCCGATTCATTTGCGCAGCCGGGTGAATCTGCATCTGGAAGAAGGCGCGACGCTGAAATTCACCACGAACGCCGAGGCCTATCTGCCGGCCGTCCGGACCCGGTTTGAAGGGATGGACTGTTGGAACTATTCGCCGCTGATCTATGCCTTCGAGCAACACGACATTGCGATCACCGGCCAAGGAGTCCTGGACGGCCAGGCCGGCGACGACAACTGGTGGAGCTGGAAAGGCCGGACCGGCGCGACGAACAACCAAAACGCCGCCCGGGCCCGGCTCGCCCGGCTGGTGGCGAACAACGCGCCGGTGGACCAGCGGGTTTTTGGACGGGGCGACTTTTTGCGGCCGTCCTTCATCCAGCCGTACCGGTGCCGCAATGTGCTGATCGAAGGCGTGCGCATTCGCCGCTCGCCCATGTGGGAAGTCCACCCGCTGTTTTGCACGAATGTCATTGTGCGCGGCCTCGACATTCAAACCCACGGTCCCAACAACGACGGCTGCAACCCCGAATGCTGCCGGGATGTGCTGATCGAAAACACCGTGTTCGACACCGGCGACGACTGCATCGCCATCAAGTCCGGCCGGAACAACGACGGCCGCCGGCTCGGCCTGCCCACCGAGAACGTCATCGTGCGCGGCTGCACGATGAAGGACGGGCATGGCGGGGTCACGATGGGCAGCGAAATCTCGGGCGGCTGCCGGAATGTGTTCGTCGAGAATTGCTGGATGAACAGCACGAATCTCGACCGCGTCCTCCGGTTCAAGTCCAACGCCGTGCGCGGGGGCGTGGTCGAGAACATCTTTGTCCGGGATGTCCGGGTTGGCAGCGTGCGGGACGCCGTCCTGCAGATTGATTTTCTGTATGAGGAAGGCACCAATGGCGTTCATCGGCCGGTGGTTCGCAACGTGGTGATCGAGCGCCTGGACGTGCAGCGGGCCCAGCGCGTGCTCGACATCCGCGGCTATCGCGGCGCCGAAATCCGCGGCGTCCGCATTCACGACTCGGTCTTTCGCGGCATCAGCCGGGACGATTCGGTCACGGAAGGGGATGTCAAACTGGTGAATTGCCGAATCCTCCGCGAATAAGCCCTCCGGCGGCCGCCCCCTTGTCTCTTGGCGTCCAGACCCGGCTTGAGATTTTCGCGCGCTGCGCTATCGTTCCCCCATGCCGATTTACGAGTTTCATTGTGAGCAATGCGAGAAAGACAGCGAAGTGCTGGTGCGCAGCAGCCATTGGGAGGGCACTCCCTGCCCCCATTGCGGCTCGACCCGGCTGTCCAAGAAGCTGTCGGTGTTCGCCTCCACAACGGCAAATTCGGGGGGCGGCGACGCCCCGGCGTGCGGCATGGGCAATGGCGGCGGCTGCGGCTGCTGCTGCGGAGGCGGACCGCATCGTCACTAATCTCTTCCCCGATAGCCGGCTCGTCCGCGGTCTTGCGGCAACACGGCCGTAATAAAAACCGCGTCCCCCTTTCCCAGACCGGGTTGAAGGATTTTCAGGCGGCCGGAACTTCAGCCGCGGCCTGGACAACGGTCGAGGGCTGGATTTGAGTGAGGTTGGCCACCGCCCAATCCGGGTGGTGCTGTCGCAACTCTTCCAAAGTGGCGCCGCCGGTGGCCACGGCCAGAACCCGGGCGTTGATGGCCCGCGCGCAACGAATGTCCAGCGCGGTATCCCCGACCACCAGCACCTGGTCGCCCCGCAAGGGTTCCCCCAGCAGTCGGCTGCCCCGCTCGCGCGCCACCGCCGCGATCTCTCCCCGGTCCTCGGCATCGTCGGCGAACGCGCCCGTGGTGAACACCTCCCACAGGCCCGCCCGCCGCAGCTTGATCTCCGCCCCCAGCCGGATGTTGCCCGTGAGCAAGCCCAGCAGGGGCGGCTGCGGCAGGTCCTGAAGCCCGCGAATGAACTCGCGCACGCCGGCACAAATCTCGATTCGCGCCTCCTGCAACAGGTGGTCCAGCCAAAAGACGTAACGGTCAAAAAAGCGGCGAAAGTTCTCCGGGGTGGGCGGGATGTTGTGAAACCCGAAGAACTCGCGCACCAGGCTCCGATCCGTCCGGCCGGCGAATTTCAGCTTCTCGAAGCCGTCCAGTTGGCCGAATTCAGTCGAAAAAACCTTGCCGAAAGCCCGCACCCCGACGCCGCCGGTCCGGATCAGCGTCCCGTCAACATCAAACAACACCAGCCGCACGCCGGCCTTGGGCGTGGGCAGGTTCGGCGGCAAACCAACAGTCATGCGAATGGGTTCAAAACGGCCGGCGCCATCACCGGCTTGATCAGTTCCCGGAGCCCGCGCCAATCCCCGCAGCCCTCGGCCGAGCCCGCGCGGATGCTCCCGACAGTCTCAGCCTGCCATGGCTGCCAAACCGGTTCAAGGGCGTGTTGTCGAGGCGGCGGGGCCGGGCTGGGCGAAGGGCCAGCGGCGGGTGCGCCAGCTCCAAATGAGGAACAGCGCCACCCCCAGGGCCAGGGCGACAAAGGACCCAAGCTTGAGCGGGGTGTCCGTGGTCCAAAACAGGAACATCCACCCCGCCAGCGCCAGCAAGGCCGGCAGCGGATAAAGCCACATCTTGAAAGGCAGCGCCCGGTCGGGCTGCAGCCGCCGCAACAGGATGACCGCGCCGGCCTGCCCGACGAATTGAACCAGAATGCGCATGGTGATGAGCGCATCAATCAACGTGGTGAGGCTGACAAAGCTGAAAATCAGGGAGAGAACGACGATAAACACGAGCGAGACGTGCGGGAAATGCTTGGTGGGATGCAGGCGCGAGAAAACCGAGAAGAAATAGCCGTCGCGAGCGGCGGCGTACGGGACGCGCGAGTAGCCCAGCGTCAGCGCGAAAATGGAAGCGAACGCCGTCCAGAGGATCATCACCGTGAAAACCGTCGCGGTGCCTTTGCCCCAGATTTTTTCCATGAAGATGGAGGCGATGGGGGCCGGACCGGAGTCCGGCACGGGGGTGAAGGTGCGCCAGGGAACCACGCCAATGATGGCGAGGTTCATCGCCAGGTAAATCGCGGCCACGGCCACCAGGCTGAGAAGGATGGAACGGGGGATGACCCGGCCCGGGTCGCGAACCTCTTCGCCAATGTAACAGATGTCGTAGTAACCGAGGTAATCATAGACGCCGATGCGGGCGGCGGCCCCGAGCCCCATCACGAAGCCCAGCGAAAAATCGAACGCGCCCGGCGGGAAATCGAAGGCGATTTTGGCGTCGAAATGGCCGGCGCCGCTGAAGATGACCGCGGCCACGGTCAACATCGTGCCGGCCCAAAGGCTGACGGTGATTTTGCCGATCGAGCCGATCTGGCGGTAGAGCAGAACCAGCAGGAGCAGGCCGAGCCCCAGGATCACCCAATGCAGCGTCGCAGGGGAGGCGTCGCCCCACAGAAAACTGAGATACTGCTTCAACCCGATGAACCCCGACCCGATCTCCATCGGACCACTGAGGATGAACTGCCAGATGAATAGAAACGCCATCAGCCGGCCCCAGGTGTGGGGGCCAAACCCCTCTCGCAAATACGTGTAGGTCCCGCCCGCCCGGGGCATGGCCGCGCCCAGCTCGGCCCAGATCAACCCGTCGGGCAAGGTGATCAGCAGGGCCACCACCCAGCCCAGCATGCATTGCGGGCCGCCGCCGTTCACCGCCGACATCAGCGCCGGGATGGTAATAAACGGCCCGATGCCGATCATATTTGACATGTTCAGCGCGGTGGCCTGGAACAATCCAAAACGGCGGATGAGGTGGGGTTGGGGGGCCGGCGTGTCGTGGTTCACGCCGTGCTTTGTATCAAAGCAACCGCCGAGAGCAAGGCTGCGCGCAGACCAACCCCGCAGCCTGAAGCTCTAGCGCGGCCCGCCGGGCGCCTGCTGCGTCGGTGTCTTCAGGGGGTAAAGTCCGGGACAGCAGCCGAAGGCTTCATGGAAGGCCTGGCTGAAGTGGCTCAGGCTCGAGTACCCCACCTCGAGCGCGGCTTCGGTGACATTGCACTGGCCGCTGCGGAGCAGCTCGGCCGCGCGTTCCATGCGGAGGCGGCGCAAATAGAGCGGGAGGGTGGTGCCCGTCAATTTCGAAAAAGTGCGGCTCAGATAGAACGGGCTGCACCCGACGCGTTTGCCCAGTTCTTCGAGCGACAACGGTTCGGCCAGGTGCTGCTTCAACAGGGCCACCACCCGGTCCACCCGTTCCTGCGCCAGGCGCTCCTGCCGATGACAGAACAGTTCCTGGCCGGCGGGCGGCTGGTATAAGAACCAGGCGGCCAGCTCGAGCGCTTTGGCCTCGAACCAGGCCCGCTGCGCGGGGGCGTAAACGGGCGGGTGCCGCAAACTCGCAATGACCTGGTGATGGCGCTCGGTCAGCAGGGAAAGCGGCCCCACGCCCGACCGGCCGTCCCCCGCCACCGCGTTGCGGGTCACCTCGTGAAGCTGGCCGGCGTCCCGCCCCAGGCGTTCCTGGAGGAAGCGCGGCGAATACTCAATGGTCAGAAAACGATGCCGCTGCCCGGGCTGCCGCCCCGCTCGCAACGGAAGGCTGCCCTGGTAATAAAAACCGCCGGTGCCGGGCCCGAATTCCACCCGCGCCTCCGTCGAGGCCACCCAACCCCGGCCCTCGAGGTTCAGGCAGATTTCCGTGCTGCCGGGGTGAAAACTGCCCGACCAGTCGAACTCCCGTGTCAGCGCAAACTCGTGCCACTCGAAACTCACGCCCTCCTCGCGGTAACGCGCCCACAGCTTGTGCCAGCCCGAGCCGACCTCGCGCCAGACTCCGGCCTCGGAAAAAGCGCCGGCGCCGGCCCGGCGCGCGCGCGCCGGTCCCTCCCGCTGGATTTTGGTCGAGCGCCCGGTCATGTTTAGACTTCGGAAAACAACTAATAAGAAGGATATATAACGGCCGGCCCGGCTGCAAGGCCGCGCGCCCCGGTGCGCGCCGGCGTCGGGGAAAGGGCTTTCGTTTCCGCTGAATGTCAAGGCCGGCCGGGGCCGGCCTCCGGCGCCGCGGCGGGAGGGAGGGGATCAGACATCCGCCGTGGCGGGGCCGGGGCTGGAGGGAGTGAGCGTGAGCGGGACGCGCAGGTCGCTCATGTGGGCGTCGTCAAAGGCGAGAATGATCTCGAAAGATTGAAGGCGCTGATGAAAGGCGGTGTGGGCGGCCTGCACAGTGCCGCCGAAGTCCAGGGCTTGAGCCGGGTCGGAAGTCCAGCGGCCGGCTGAATGGTAATAGCGCCGGGAGCTGCTGTCGAATAAGAGAACGCGCATGGGGCCGGTGTCGAGTTTGGAGACGGATTCTCCGACCCGACGGCGGCCGCTTCAAGGTTTTGTTATTAACAGATACTCACACGCTGTTCACAGCTTATTGTCAATAGGGCAGCAGGCTGCGCCGGCTGGAGTGGAGGCGGACGGGCCCCAGGAGCCCCGAGGGCGCGAGCGGCTCGCTGGCCCGCAACTTCAGGTCGGCGGTGAGGAACGGCTTGAACTCCAACGGGGCGGGCGAGGCGGCGCCCGGGCGGGGAAAGCCATTGGGGTATTTGACATCCCCGAGCAGGCGGTTGCGCCAGGTGCCGGTCACCCGAACTTCGAGGGCGTTGGTTCCGGCGCGAGCCGCTGACGTAATGTCCACGTGATAGGGCGGTTTCCAGTAGATGCCTTGGGGCCGGCCATTGACGAAGACTTCCGCCACGCTCTCAACCCGGCCGAGGTCGAGCCACAGGCGCCGGCCTTCCCGCAGCCGGTCGGCTGGCACTTCAAAGCCGCAGGTGTAGCGGGCGGTGCCGGCGAAGTGCTGGATGGCCGGGTCGGGATGCTCGGCAAGCGAAACCAGCCGCGCCAAAGTAATGCGGGGCGGCACATCGCGGTTGGATGGGAAATGCACCTGCCAGGGGCCGCCAAGATCCTGGGAAGGCGGCAAGTCCGCCGCATGAATGGTGTTCTTGCGGCCATTCTTCCATTCGAGGGTGTAGCGGCTGGGAGAGAAAACTTCGATTTCGAGGCCGGTTCGTTGACGGGAGATTTGGATGGGGGTCACGGCCCAGCCTTCCGTCATGGCCGGTTTGGCGGTCGCCAGGGCGGTGATTTCGGCCGGGGCCAGCGCCCGCGGCAGGTTCGTCAGGCCGGAAAACTCGCCTCGGAATCCCGCGTTGCCTGACGGTTCGACACTCAAGCCGGAATGGACTTTGAACCGGCTGCGCAGGCCTTTGCGGACGAGTTTGCCGTTGAGATAGAGGCTGGGCTGGCCGGCGTCGTACACCACGGCCAGATGGGTCCAGTCCTCCACCGGGCCGGCGTAAGTCAGCAGGGGCGCGTAGTAATTGGCGGTGTGCTCATACACGACCACGCCGTTGCGCCCGACGGAAATCCCCGCTCCCGCGCAACCGCCCTCGGGAAACCGGCTATCGCCATGAAACGCCGTGACCAGCTCGTTGCGCACCTGACGGAGTTGGACGCCGGAATCGGCCTCCGGCGGAAGGCCGATTTCCATGGCGGGCTTGACCCATCCCGTCATGGTGAAGGTGCCCGGTGTTTCCGGGCCGGCAGCCGCCGCTTCGAGACTCGGGGGAGGAGGCGTGGCTTGCAGGATGATTTGGTCGTCCATCCGCACCGCGACAATCGGCGGGTTGCGTCCGGGCGGTTCGCGAAACACCACGAAGACCGAACCGCGGGGCTCCAGTTGAAGCGGAACGCACGTGCCGGTTTCGGTGCGGTCGAACACGGCGGTGACGCGGCGCCGGGCCAGCACCGCATCCCACAGCTCGGGCGCCTTGTCTTTGACGCGGAAAACCGGGGCGAGAGTCACCGCCTGCTCACTCTGGTTGGAGACAAAGTAAATCTCGGCCTCGCCGGTCGAGCGGTGCGTCCACAGAATTTGTTTGGGGTCGGCGCCCGAAAAATCCGGCGGAATCCCGAGCGCGGCCAGCGCCGGCGGCAGTTCCGAGTAGCGGAAGACCCGGCCTTTGCCGAAGCGGGCTTCCCGGCTGGACACGCCGTCACAGCCGGCCCAAAGCTCGGCGGCGAGTTCCCGGACGCGCTGATCGCATTGGGGATGGTTTTGGAGGCTGGGCGAACGGGCGGGAGGGGCGCCCAGGATCGCGCCGCCGTCGGCCACCAGGTCGCGGATTTTCCGGAGCAGCTCGGGCCGCATCGTGTCGAGCTGCGGGAGAACCAGGAGCCGGTAGGACATCCCGTCGGGAAGAACGAAGCGATGATTGCGGACTTTGAGGCGCTCGAGGATCACTTCGGCGTTGAGATAATCAAAATCGTAGCCCGGCGGCAGCGGCGGCTGCCGGACGCCCGTCATTTTGGGGGTGTCCTCGCCGATGAAATAGGCGATGTCGGCCACATGCTTCCCCTGCTGGAGGAGGAAATGGCAGCGGCGATAATAGTTGATCCACTCGCGGCCCTGTTCGAACCAGGTGTTATGGCGGTTGAACTCGGTGCTGAACCAGGCGTTGACCCCGGGCAGCCGGTCTTCCCACGGCTGATGAATGTACACGTGCAGAACCCAGTGGTTGATGCCCTCGGTGAGGGCCCAGTCCCCGCGCTTCTTCAGCGACCAGGGCGTGCTTTCAAATTTCTGGACGCTGGTGAAGGCCTCGGCCGAAACGCGGGGTTTGCCGTAGATATGGGCCGCCGAGGAGGCGGCGCGCAGTTCGATGCTGCCGAGGTCGCCGGTCGCCCAAAATTCCCCGCTCACTTCGTCGCTCTGCCCCCCGTATTGCAAAAACTCCCCCGGAAAGCCCCAGTGGCCGTAGTTCTCAAGCCAGAGCTTCAGTCCGCGCCGGTTGCAGGCCTCCCGCAGCCCCCCCACGTAACCGTAGGAAATCTCGTCGGCCACCAGCCGCCGCAAATCCCACAGGAACCGGTCGGATTGGTCGGCGCCGCCCACCACCCGGCCCGTGAGCGCCGGCAGGTACGGCAGCGGATCGTAGCCGTACCGCTTTTTGAATTTCGCGGCGAGACCGTCGGTCCAGTTTTGGGAGCCCATTTCGTAGCTGTCGGCGATGACGCGCGTGAACGCCTTGCGGTCGTCGCGGGAGAGGTTCTTGAGGAGTTTGCCGATGTAAGCATCAAAGTGCGCCTGGACGGCGGCGGCGTTCATCTTGTCCACCTCCAGGCCCTGTCCTTCGGGCGAAGCCGGCGCGTTCTTGATGCCCGTTGGCAGCATCCCGCTGCGCACGACAATCCAGTCCCCGGGCGGGACATCCCACCGCAAAGTGCCGTCGGGCTGCAAGCGGCGGGTCAGGTCCTGGACCGCGCCGGGTGCGACCGCCAGGTCGTCGGCCTCGAGCGGAGCGGTTTGGGGCCAGAGATAGGCATCCCACATGGGCAGGGGCGTGGGATGCATTTTGGCCAACTGTTTTTCGAGGTACCGCTCGATTCGCGGGCCCGAACGCAGCTCGATTTCCGCCAAACCGGGCTGGCCGCGCAGGGCGGAAAAAACCAGCCGGAAACGGGTGCTGGTTTGTTTGGGGAAAGAGATGGCCACCGGGGCGTGGGGGATGAATCCCACCGAGATGTTGTTGTTGGAACGGTCAACCACGAAGTCACGCACCTTGCGGAACGCGCCGCCGGCATCCGCGGCCTGGAGCTCGCACCGCGCGCTGAAATCCGTCCGCGCCGGCACCAGCACCAGCGAGCGCGCGGTGAAGGGTTCAGCCAGTTCCAATTCGACCGTGACCCCGCCTTGTTGCCGGCCCGCGCCGGCCGGGAACATGACCTCGGTGGAGCGGTCCCCGTCCACCAGGCGCCCGGCCTGGTCGAGGGCCGGGCTGCAGGTCAGGCGCGGGGCTTTCGAGGCAATCACCGTTCCCTCCTCGCGGGGGGCGGGAAAGGCCAGGACGGCAATGTCCTGGAAATGCTCGCCGGGAGCGGGCAATTTTTGCTCGAATCGGGCCGGGCCGGTGACCCGCAATTCGCTAAAAGCCACGTAGCGCATGGCCTGCTCCGGTTTGATCCAGGGTCCACCCGACTGGCTCCAGCCCGGGCAATTGAACAGGCCGACCTCGACCCCCAGCCGGCCGCCTTCTTTCACGGCATGCTCGACCATGCCCCACCATTCGTCCGTCAGCGCCTTGACGTCCCCGATTTTCACATCCTCCAGGTAGATGTTACCGATGAAAGCCTGGCCGATGCCGACGCGCTTCATGGCCTCGAGGTCGCGCGTGATGCCTTCCCGCGAGATGTTGTCGCTGATCCAGTACCAGTAACACCAGGGCTGGGTCGAGGCCGGCGGATTGGCAAAGCCGGCGTCGAGCCAGTCTGCCTTGGCGCCGCAGACGCCGGCAAGGAGGCTGCTGGCCAGAAGGAGAGATAAGGAGGTTTTCATGATTTTTTTACACAAGAATTGAGCCATACACCTGCAGGCACGTTGTCTCAAATTCAGGTTCTAGCGGAGGGAAACAAAGGGATTCGGCGCTGTCAAGCCGCGCGGCCGCAGCACACCCCAACGGGGCGGGGACGTCTCGTCCCCGTCGCACGGCCCTTCGTCCCACTTCGCCCCGTCCCCGCCAGCGGATTGGTCGGGACGCGTTCCACTGTCCCCGTTAGTGTCGCGAAATTGACAGCTACAGCCAGGGCCGGCGACGTCTCGTCGCCGTGACATCCCCTCGCAACCCAACACTTTTTCTGGGACGAGACGTCCCAGCCCCCATCCCGACCCTCAATGACTTCGGGGTTGGAGACGTCCCGTCTCCACACCTCCGACGCCCGAAACCAGCAAACCCTCTCGGAGCAGGGACGTCTCGTCTCCGCTCCCCCCCAACGTGGTCCGTTTCCAAACGGCGTGCTCCAAGAAGGCGGGCTGGTTTCGAGCGCATGGGAGCAGGGGCGACGAGACGTCGGCCCTCCCACAAAGTGCTGCTGCGCTGCTGCGGCGTTGACGGTGCCGACGGGCGGTATCTACATTATACGGGCGCAGTCGCCGAAGCCTGCGTCAAGTGTCACGAGATCGAATTCGCCCACACCACGTGGAGAACTGCCGCGCATCGCGATGTCCGCTGCGTCGCCTCCCATGGCCGCACGACCCTGCTTTGCCCGCGCACCGCACCCCGGCTCAGGCCGCGCGGGAGCCCTCGCGCTTCTTTGCCGGCCAAACCGCAACCCTTACCGCACCATGACAAACCTCAAACCACTGAACCTACACTCGTCCGTGGCGGCATCGGGAAAGCGCGTCACGGTTGCAGCCAGCCCGGGCAGGCGACGCTCTGCCGGGACGCGGCTGCGGACCCCTTGCCGCTCATGGGTTCCACGTCCGGCCTCCTTCGTGCTTGCGACGCTTCTTTGCCTCGCCCTCGGCTTCCCCGCTCTCGCCGCTTCCAAACAGAAGGTCCTTTTCGATTGCGACCTTGCCGGCGACGTGGACGACGCCTACGCCGTGGCCCTGCTGCTCACCAGTCCCGAGTTCGAGGTACTGGGCCTGGTCATGGACCACGGCCACACTTGGGGCCGCGCGCGGGTGGCCGGGCGGCTGCTGTACGAGCTTGGCTTGGAGGAGAAAATTCCGATTGTGGTGGGCCGGCCCACTCCGGGCATTGTGGGGCAGCACACCGGCATCGCCGGGGAATCGCACCAATTCATCTGGGGCCACGGGTTCGAGCGTTGGAAACCCGCCTCGACCAACGCCGCAGCGTTCATTATTCAGAGCCTGCGCCAACATCCCAACGAGGTCATCCTCTTTACCGTCGGGCCGGTGTGCAACCTCGAGGACGTGATGAAACAGGACCCCGAGGCCCTCAAGCTGGCCAAGCGGGTCGTCTCGATGTTCGGCAGCTTTACCATGGGTTACGGCGGACCGGGGACGAAACCCGAGCCGGAGTGGAACGTCCGCGCCGACGTACAGGCCGCCCGGGCCTTGATGGCCAGCGGCGCGAAACTCGAACTCGCCGGGCTCGACACCACCACGATGGTCAAGCTGGGCGAGGCGGACCGGATGCGCCTGCTTTATCGCAAATCGCCCCTCACCGATGCGCTCTGCGGCCTTTACATCCTATGGCGTTACGAAAGTTACGCCCGCCCCGACCCCACCCTTTTCGACGTCGTGCCCCTTGGCATGGTGTTGTGGCCGGAGCTGTTCACCTCCCGGCCCGCCCACGTCCGGGTCACCGACACGGGGCTGACCGAGCTGGTCGAGGGCGCCCCGCCGAATTGCCAGATCGGGGTGACCGTGGACAAGGACGAACTGGTCAAGCGCATCATGGACCGTTACCTGAGGCAAAACCTGATGCGCCAACCGGAACCCTGACGGCATGACTGGCGTCACGCATCGCCCGACCCCGGCGCGGCGGTTGCTGCCCCTCCTTCGCGGGCCTGCCAGCCACCGGGGGTCGGCGGAGGATGCGGTTGTTCGCCGGATGCTCTCCGGCCGGCTCGCCCGGGCTGCGGGGACCGGTTGCACCCGCGCAACGGTGAGTATATGAGGACGCACACAATGCAGATTCTATCAGTCGGCGTGGCGTTGGCCGCGAGCTTCCAGACGGCTTGCGCCGCGGAGGCGCCGCGAGTCGCGCGCGAGGGCGGCGCGGAGCCGGCCGGGCGGGCCATGGTCTTCCCCGGCAAGGACTGGGAGGAAGCCACCCCGCAATCGCAGGGGGTTGACCCGGCGAAACTGGAAGAGGCGGTGGCGCTCCTTGGAAGAACCATCGGCAAGGATGGCGTGCGCGAGCTGGTCATCGTCCGGAATGGCCTGATCATCTGGAAGGGCGACAACATTGACAAGGTGCACGGCGTGTGGTCGTTCACCAAGTGCTTCACCAGCACGGTGCTCGGCCTGCTGATTGATGACGGCAAGTGCACGCTGGACACGCCGGCCAAGGACCATGTTCCGGAGCTGGTCGAAGGGTATCCGCATCTCACCCTGCGGCATTTCACAACGATGACCTCGGGCTATCGCGCGGCGGGCGACGAACCGCAGGGAACCTATCGGCACGGTCCAAGCCGGACGCCCTTCACCCCGGGGCCGGAGCCGCTGTTCGCGCCGGGAAGCCGTTACGCCTATTGGGACTCGGCGATGAACCAGTTTGGCCGGGTGCTGACGCGGATTGCCCGCGAGCCAATGGAGGAGCTGTTCAAGCGGCGGATTGCCGACCCGATCGGCATGGACCCCGCCCAATGGCGCTGGGGCAACTGGGGGGAAGTGGATGGGCTGCGGGTCAATGGCGGGTCAGGAAACCACGGCCGGCAGATGGAAATCTCGGCCCGCCAGGCCGCCCGGTTCGGGCTGCTGTTCCTGAATAAAGGCAATTGGAACGGCCGGCAACTCCTCAGCCGCGAATGGGTCGAGCAGGCAACCCGGGTGCAGGTGCCGGCGTCGCTGCCGTGGGGGCATCCCGAGAGCGAGATTGATGGCCGGGGATGCTATGGCTTCAACTGGTGGGTGAACGGGAGAACGGCCGATGGCACGCTGCTCTGGCCCGCGGCCCCGGCGGGCACGTTTGCCGGCTCCGGTCACAACAACAACAAGTGCTTCGTGATTCCGGAATGGAACATGGTCATCGTGCGGCTGGGGCTCGACGGCAAGGCGCCCGAAACGGTGTGGAACGCCTTTCTGGCGAAAGTGGCCGACGCCGTCGGCGGCGGGCCGGCGGCGACACGGGAGTCTTCGCGCTGAAGCCGGCCCGCAATCCAGACCCCACGGCAACCGGCTTCCTGAACTACTTCCCCGCCGCGCGGGCGCGGGCCAGGTCCAGCACAAAGATGCCGTGGCCGACGCCGGCGGGTTCATTGGCCCTGGCCATTTGAAAGGCAAGGAAGCGCCCGTCATCGCTAATCACGCCATTCGAGGCTTTGTAACCGGGATAGTCACTGAAGAAGGTCAGGCGCTCGAGTTGGCCGCTGCCGTCCAGCGCGAGTTTCCAGAGGTCCACGTGGCCGGGGCCCCGGCGATTCTGGCGGTCGCACTCGACCAGGGTATGGCGGCCGTCGGGGAAGATGCCCTCCGGCTCGTCGTACTGGCCGGGAGCGTTGGAGTAGTTGACGACCTTCCTGGTTGTTAAATCAATCCCGCACACCTCCGTGTTCTGATAGCCGTAGGCGCTGAACGTCAATTCGCGCTCGTCCGGCGGGCGGAAATTCTGCGTTTCCAGCGTGCACTTGAAGGGCAGGTCGCGGCTGTCCAGAACCGTCCGGGTGTCGCCCAGCCGGGGCACGCCATTTTCATACACAATATCGGCTTCGAGGATGCGCGAAGTGTCCGGGGGCATCTCCCCGGGGTACTGGGCGCTGACCTGCGTCCAGGCGATATGCAGGCGGCGGCGGGACACCGCCGGCCCCTCGCTGCATTTGGTGTGCAGCGGCACCGGCGGCTTGTTCAGCCGCGGGTCCAACACGTAAAGGAAACATTGCACCCGGCTCTCGTGCGGATGCCGGGGATCAAAAGCCTCCGGCCCGGACAGCAGAATGTCGCCGTTGGACAGGTAAAGAGCGCGCGTGTAGCCGAGGTGATAATAGTGATGCGTCAACGGCCGGATGACGCGTGTCTCGAGGTCCACCTCAAATACGTCCCCGTAGGTCTTCTCCAGGAAGAGAATCTTCTTCCCATCCCGGGACCAGTCGGCCCGCTCGCCAAACCGGGTCACCTGCGCAATCCAGGGCGGCAGGTCGTCCGCCGGGCTCTTGGAATCCGAGCTGGCCGCCGCTTCGGCGGCGCGCAGGCTGGCGGCGGCGATGAGGAGGCCCGCGCAAAGCAGGCGGAGGGGAATCGCTTTCATGTCTGGATGCAATCTCGCAAGAATCCTAGCTCGACGGCCCCCTGAGGGCAAGGCGCCCGCCAATCCCTCATGGCGCCCCCTCAGTCAGGGCGGCAAGAGCGTCAGCAAGGACGTGTTCGACCGCCCCCTTCGAGTTTCAGCCCGAGCCTGGGACGCGGGCGGGCCGTCCCTGGCAGACAGCGGCGGCGCTAAAATTATAGGACTGACCCCTCGACGGTATTCGTCCAGGTACCGATTCAGCAGCTCGGCCTGGGCGGGCTTCAGCCGGGATTTGCGGCTCATTGACTCCATCCACTTGCGCCACTCCTCGTTTGAATAATTCTTCGGATCGTAAAACTTGTGGCATTTCGCGCACTTCGCCACGTAAAGTTTTCGGGCGGCGGATTGATCCTGGAGCGGCAAATCGCCGGCGCCGGCTCCCGCGGTGAACGCGAGCACCGGCGCCAGACAGGCCAGCCTTGTCCAACGGCCCAACATGCTAGAAATTGAACCCGAACAACAGGCGGAGGTTCAGCCGCTCGTTGTGAGCCAGGTCCAGGTTGTCGCTGCCATCGGTCTCGCGGTCGTTCCAGCCCACCACCTGGGGCATGACCGTAAGCGCCGCCCACCACTTCTCCTGCCGGTAACTGATCACGGGGCCCACGTGGATTGCCCAGCTCTCCACGTCCCCGTACTCCGGCAGGAGCGCTTCGCCGCGGGCCTCCAGACCCACCGACCAGTTCTTCGCAAAATCATACGCCAGGCCCGCGCTCGCGCCAAAGGCGCCCTCCACCTCCTCCAGGTTGTCCTCCCATTCCGTCTCGTGAATCAGATTCACCGCCCATTTCCAATCGCCGTGCCGCTGCCCGAAAATGAGCTTCTGCTCGAGCTCGGCCTCTTCGCCGGAATACGTCCCCTCCAGGTAAACACTCACCCCGACCGCGTGATTCGCCGGGTTGACCAGATTGTAAATGTTCGCGATGGACACCCCTTTCCACTCGAATTCCGAGACCCCCTCACCCGTGCCCGGGTCCACATAGTTTTGGGCGGTCTCATTCAGGTAAAACGAAACCGTGTAGCGGTCGGTGACACCGATTTCCAGCTCCTGCCGCAGGTCCCACCGGTTGAATTTTTCCCGTCCGGCCTCCCGGCTCCGCCCCGTGCGCAGGGTCACCCAGCTTTCGACTTCCATGGCGCCTTGGGGCAGGGTTTCCGGTTCGTAGGTGTAAGTGAATCGCCGCTCGTCAGCCTGGCTGACCGAGGCCAGCGCGGCGCCCGCGAGCAGCGACGGTATGAGTTTTGAATGAATCTTCATGCCCCGCAGACTAGGAAAATCGCCGCGGCCCCGCTTTCGGCGGCTTGCGAAAAATTAGCGGTGGCTTGCGCTCCCCCGTCCCCGACCGGAACCGCCGGACCCCGCGACGGCCCAACAACCACTCCTTGGCCGCCATGAAGGGGGGTACAAGCGGCGTCGCCGGCATCGGGCGCCGGGTTATTCAATGCCGGGTTGCCTTTGAAACGCAGTCCCCGAAAACCCAGCCCAACAAAGACTTCCGCCCCTGTCCACCCTTTCGGGGGAGCTTCAGTAGTCGGATTATAATTTTCAACATGTTCCCCGCTGCCAGCCCTGAAACCGGGGCTGTCCAACAGCAACCCCAGCCAGATATCAAAGCTAGCCCACCGGCGGCTGCCCGCAAACCAAGCCTATCCGCACCTTTTTGGACCCGCGGAAACCCGGAGCCAGCCTTCTGCAACGGTCTAAAAACCCATGTCCGAAAAGCGTACTAAAATGTCCCAAAGTTGGATAGATGCCCCCCTGCGCAAGGTGTTAAATTCATACTGTAAACAACAATCAGAAACCCAGAAAAAGGTTATGAAGACTGTCAACAGGTGGCTTCTAAATGTGGCGTTGGCAATAGTCGTGGCGGGTAGCGTCGCTCAGGCAAAGGCGGCGATGTGTTTCACCGAGGAGTCGTTTTTGCCCAAGATGGTGCCGGGGAGTTTCTGGACTAATACCAGTCCCCAGTTTGTGGGCGGACAGACCTACACCGACCCTGGTTCGGCAACAGATTACGGCTACACTGTCAAGACTGCCAAAGGGAACATCATGTTGCAGTTTATTGCCGACCCCAACCTTGGTTTGCCAACCGGAGTCGGAGGCTTTTTCCCTGAGGGCACGGCCTTGACTTTTGCGTTCATTGGTAGTTCCGGTTTGCTTACCACCGCAAACTATACTGTAACGAGTACAGGTTTTTTCGGTTACACCACTGACGTAAACCCAGATGTCCTCGCGATCAAAACGTTGACTTTTTCCACAAGCGCCTCGACTCCTAGCAAGTTGTACGTGGGTCTTGATGTAGTAGTACCTGAGCCATCCACGATAATTGCAGGGTGCTTGCTGCTGCTGCCATTCGCTGCCAGCACACTCCGTCGAGTTCGCAGGAGCCGTTGAGTGGTTTTCCCTGAATTCTCCGAAAAGGCCTGTCCTCACGACCGGCCTTTTTTATTGGTGTGTGTGGCGTGTAGGACAGACGATAAGAGTGCTGGGAGGGCGGCGAACGCGGTTCCTTCCGGTCAACGTCGCGAACAATGAACAATGGCCTTGGCTTTCTGTTGGGAGGGGCGGTCCTGCGCTATCACCCTTCGACAACAGCCTTCTGTTGAGAAGGCTCTGGTCTCCAAAGAATTACAAGACGCCGGGTTGCGAACTGAAATCGCCTGATTAAGAGCTTGACTGTGGACTGTTTTTTGCTTATACAACTATAAGAATTATGCAGTACGCGAAAGGGTTTATTGGTGGCCCTGATCGGCGGATAAGGAGGTGAAGAAGCGGAAGAAAGTGTGGTGGGGCTGCATTTTTTGCTTGCATTTGTTATAGATATATGGTCTATATGCGGCATGCCTGCACGTCTGCCGATCCA
>Ga0116147_1002608_pt1 | contig 17952 bp, 15 predicted proteins | sample AD_JPNHG3_MetaG_FD_89749 | JGI IMG/M metagenome (GOLD analysis project Ga0116147, IMG submission 89749) | Active sludge microbial communities of municipal wastewater-treating anaerobic digesters from Japan - AD_JPNHG3_MetaG | ecosystem: Engineered > Bioreactor > Anaerobic > Digestate | place...
ACAACAGGTCCTAGGTCCAATCCCTAGCCCAGCCACCAAGAAAATAAATACATAATAAAGAAATTGTTGATATATGATGGCGGATACCATTATAAAATCAAAATATATAGTATTCGCCCCATATAAACAACAGGTCCTAGGTCCAATCCCTAGCCCAGCCACCAAGAAAATAAATACATAATAAAGAAAGTGTTGATATATGGTGGCGGATACAATCTAATTTTATGAATATTTTTTTATTTCGTTTAATAAATAATAACAGAAGTCAAATTTTAGATATTATATCTACTATCATTAGTAGTTATATTTTTATAATATGTATAGTTGGTATAATATTTTTATATGTTATATTCTCGCATAAAATTATTTATAAAATCAAAACTATTTCATTAATTATTTTGGCTATATTGCTAGATGTGCTAATTATCAATATAATTGCGAAGAATATTGTGTTTACTCCACGTCCTTATATGGTATTGCCAAATGTCTATACTATTGGTACATCTATTACAAAAAGCGCGGTACCTTCTGGGCATGTATCTTTTATAAGCTCTATATTGTTCGCGCTTGTTATTAGCAACCCGACTTTATGACCCTGTTTGTTTTTTATTTTGATTATGGGCTGATCAAGAATATATAATGGTATGCATTGACCAAGCGATATATTATTAGGAATTATAGTAGCATTGGTATTGGTATGAATTACCAATTTAATTCTAAAACCATTTCATTTACCAATTGCACTTGAAAGAAAAAAATAAATTTGATAGTATAAACATATATTATCCAAGAGGGCAATTAGCTCAGTTGGTTAGAGCGTTACATTGACATTGTAGAGGTCACAGGTTCGAGTCCTGTATTGCCCACTAAACATTCCTATATAACTTGACTAATTTTATAAAAAGTAGAATAAAAAATATATTAGATCCGTTTTGTATTACAATAAGATATACTTGGGAAATAATATAATTTAGTTTTGATACTAATTAATTCGGAGCTAATTAGTCTAATTACAATTTAAATTATGAAAATAAAAATTATAGCAACTAAACAAAATAGGTTAGATAAAACAATACATCTACAATTATACAAATTAACTCGCAATAAAATTGAACATTTTATTCAAACACAAGGTGTAATTTTGAATAATAAAAAAATTTATAAGCCAGCATATAAAGTAAAAACTGGTGATATTATTTTAATAAATTGAATTTTAGAACAACCAGAATTAAAACCAAATCCAAATATAAAAATAGATATTGTTTTTGAAAATAATGATTTCATAATTATAAACAAACCCGCTAATCTAACAGTACACCCGTTGCGAATATCTGATACTAATACTCTAGTAAATGGATTATTAGCTTACTATCCTGCTATTCGTAATGTAGGTGATAATATATTGCGCCCAGGCATTGTTCATAGATTAGACAAAAATACTTCTGGAATAATGATCATAGCCAAAAACAATAAGACATTTCAAAAATTAAAAACAATGTTTCAAAAACATTTAATTCAAAAAACATATATTGCTTTAATTTATGGTAAAATGCCACAAAAAACAGGGACAATAAATTTAGCAATTACTCGTTCAAAACAAAAATTCAACCGTCGCAAAATAGATTTAAAAAATAATAATATATCCCACCAAGCAATTACTCGATACAAAGTAATTAAGGAATTCAAAAATACTTCGCTATTAGAAATATACCCAGAAACTGGGAAAACACATCAAATAAGAGTACATTTTGCATCATTATCACATTTTATAATTGGGGATAAAGAATATGGTTCAAAGAAAATTAATAAACTTTTTCCAATAAAAAGACAATTTTTACATGCCCAATCATTAGAATTTTGTTGAGAAAAAGAAAAAATGGTTTTTAAGTCAACCTTACCCAAAGAGTTGCAAAAATGTTTAGAATATGATAATCTATAAAAATACTACAAACACCATTAATAATATATTAATAAAACTAAAACACAACTATGGATACTAATAAATTGGATGAAATTTTACGAAATAAGTATAAACCAAACATTCCTAATGTCAAAGTGGGCGATACAGTTAAAATTGTCCTAAAATTAAAAGAAAAAACAAAAAATAAAGACAAAAATAAAACCCAAATAATTCAAGGAGTTGTTATTTCTCATAAACATGGCAAAGAATTAGGGGCAAATATTACCATTCGCAGAATTTTAGATGGTGTTGGAGTAGAATGGACTATACCAGTATATTCTTCAAACATTGCTAGTTTTGACATCATAAAATCTCCAAGAGTAAAAAAATCAAAGCTTTACTATATCCGTAACAAATCAGTGCGAGAAACCAAAACGGCTCTTAAAAAAGAATATCAAACAAAATATAAACAACAAGATATCACACCCGCGACACCAACAGAACAAACAACAGAAAAATCCGAACAACAAGCATAATTATATTAGATAAAATATAATGAGGAAAATGGGGTATATTTTGTAAATCAAAATATACTACTTTATTCACAGATAAGCTTGCCGAGGTGGTGAAATTGGTAGACACGTCACTTTGAGGTGGTGATGACCGCAAGGTCTTGCGAGTTCAAATCTCGCCCTCGGCACAGAAAAATTGTGTTTACACCCAATTTTTCAGTATTAAATAACATATATAAAGTAATTATAAAAAATATAATAGAACTTTGTAATTTTTGTTGTTAAATAATAGTAGTTGGGAGTCGGAGATTAAAAGTAAAAAATAAATTTTAAATAAAATAAACTTAAAAAGATGAAAAAATTTTTTGTTTGGCTTATTATTATATTATTTTTGTTAGGTAGTTATGGCGTTTATTTAGTATTAATTTTTTCTAAACAGAATACAACACCTACAACTACTGTCACAACAAGTGTAGAATTATCAGATAAAATTTTAATTTTTCATTCAAAAAATTGCCCAGTTTGTAAAGAATTAAAAAAATATGTTGAAAATTATAAAATAGCAGAACAATTGCATAATATCCAATGATTAGAAGTAGATACAGGGAAAGAAGACGAATATAATGTTTCGCTGTATATATCAAAAATACAAGAATGCAATCTTGGATCTGATAGTTATGTAGTACCTCTGGCTTATTATAATGGTAAATGCTATATTGGTAGTGACCAAATCACAATATTAATAAATGATTTAATAAGTGCCTCAAGTTCTACTACAATAGGCACAACTACCACATCGAGCACAGTTATACCTGTTAACAAATAATAAGAAAATTTACATTTACAAGCGTATAATTATTATAATATTATCAAAGGCTTTTTATAAAAAGCCTTTGTAGTTTTATAGTTTATATGGCAAATCTATAATAACAATCTATAGATCCGTATTGGAATATATTTAATATACCTTACCTTCTAAATTGCGTTTTCTATATACAATATGATAATATGACACAGCAAAACGATGGGCTTCATCTTGTAAAGACATTAAAAATAATTTTGTTTCTAAGGGTAATTGTTTTAGGGCAATAGGCTTTAAAGAATTATCTATAAATAAGTTTTGTTTACCTTTGGCAAGTGCTCCTATTTTAGTATTTTTGAAATTTTTATTATTTTGAATAATTTGTTTTGCAATATTAAATTGCGCTTTACCACCATCAACTAACAAAATATCTGGAGGTTCTCATTTTTGTTTACTGCGACGCAATAATACTTCTTTTAACATTAATGGATCATTGGGGGTCTCATTGGTATAACGAATCTTAAAACGACGATACTCATTTTTATCAAATTTATTATTATGATAAACAATCATTGATCCTACGGCATAATCACCAGAAATATTCGAAATATCATACATTTCTATTCTGTGCGGGATATTAGACAAACCAAAAATCTTTTTTAATGATTGCAAAATTTCATTTTGTTTTAATATTAAAAAATTATTGTGTACATTGCCTATATTGTGCGAAACAATTGTTTTATGTTCAAAAATATTATCTAAGGCCAAAATAGTATCACGAATTTTGGCGGCTTGTTCAAATTCTTCACGAGCAACTAATTTTTTGATTTCTTGCTCAAAAGTATGTTTGATTTTTTCAATATTACCTTCCAAAATATTTTGGATATTTTTAATATTTTTTAAATATTCACGACGTTGATAATTAGTAAATGATATTGTATTATTACAGCAATATCCTGGGCATAAATTGATTTTAGCATTAAAACAACTGCCTTTATGCATACGTTTACATGTACAATAAGGAAAAATTTTTCTCAACGCAACCAAAATATTCCTTAAAATAGTTCCATTGGTAAAAGGCCCAATATATAATGACATAGGGTTTTTCTTTTGCCTAACTATAAAAATTTTGGGGAAAATATCATTATTTATTTCTACAAAAAAATAACTGGAACTATCTTTAAGTAAAACATTAAATTTTGGCTCGTATTTTTTAATAAGTCGAGATTCTAAAATTAAAGCCTCAGCCTCATTGTGAGTAATCTCATATGTTAAATTTCTGGCTTCTTTGTTTAAATTACTATTTTTGTAATTATTGCTATTTAAATAAGAACGCAAACGCTTTTTCAAATTAGATGCCTTGCCAATATAAATAATTTTATTATTCTGATCAAAAAATTTATATACGCCACAACTTTCAGGAGATTTTTGTATTTTTTGCTCAATAATTTTATTCATTGTGTATATATTTTAATAGAGAAGTACCGGTCATTTCTTTGGATTTAGAAATATCCAAAATATCTAAAATTGTTGGAGCCACATCACTCAAAAGCCCCAGTGCTTCGCGCTCAATTTTATCTATATCAGCTTGAATTTTAGCAACATTAAATTTTCATATATTAGATACAAGATGTAAGGGCACTAAATTGGCATCGTGAGCAGTTTGAGGTTTACCAGTTAATCGATCGACCATGTATTCTATATTACCATGATCAGATGTTATTAAAATTGTATAATTCTGTTTTAGGGCAAATTCAACAATCTCTCGTATTTCTTCGTCAAGTAATTTTACTACTTGTTTAGCAATATTAATATTACCACTATGACCAGCCTGATCAGCATTGGCATAATTTAATAAAATAAAATCATAAATATTTTCCTCTATGGCCTGCGAGGCTCTTTCTGTTATAGAATGCGCCATCATTTCTGGATGATCAATAAATTTTAAAGATTGTACACTTGGAATAATATTTCAATATTCTCCTGGAAATGGATCTGTATGAAACCCATTAAAAATATTAGTTATATGATTTTGCTTTATTTCCTCGGCAATGTGTAGCTGACGTTTATGATTATTAGATAAGGTTTGGGCTAAAGTATTATTTATTGTGTCCTCAAAAAAACAAATATTTTCTACGGGTATATTATCATATTCTACCAGGCTAAATATCTGAAAATTATTTTCAGTAAGTCTATTTATCAATTCGCTTGTAGCTTTATGTTTCGATTGTATATTAAACATAAAAACAATATCATTATTGTGTATTGGGTGGACGTTATTATTATCATCACAAATTGCTATTGGCTCAATAAAATCATCATTCATATTCTTTTTGTACAAAGGTTCTAACAATAAAGCAATATCTTTGATGTTTGTTTTGGTCCCTTGACCTTGCGTAAGTAAAGAAAGATATTTGTCTATATATACTTTATTAGAATCTTTGTTCAAAGCATAATAGCGACCACAAACTGATGATATTGTCCCTACTTTATATTTATTTAAATACTCTATAAATTCTTCTATAAGCTGAAGAGCTTCTTGCAAATTTTTACTTTGTAATCCATCAGTAATAATATCAAAATAAGCATTATAAAACTTCTCTTGTTCTAATATATCTAATAAAACATATAGATGTCGTAATTTTGTATAATTATTACCAGACGAAAGCATAGTCACAAAATGAATAGAGGAATTTTGTGCTTTGGCTATGTTAATAGCTCTTAAAAGTGTTTTATTTTCAAAAAAACTATTATCTTTAATACTCGCATCTACTTTCAAAGCTGCTGGGAGAACACTTCGACCAGCTCCAAGAATTAAATGTCCAATCTCACTGCTGCCTTCTTCTTTTCAATCTAGCCCAGAAGCAAGACCGGAAGCTTGTAAAGCAATATACGGATAATTCTGTTTTAAATAGTCAATATAGGGCGTTCCAGCTAAAAAAATAGGATTGGTAAAATCACGAACACCTATACCCCAACCATCAAGAATAATCAAACAAACCTTATTATTGTTCATATTATGAGTTTATTTATAGTTACTTAAACTATTATTTATTATTAAATATTATACTACTATTTATAGTATAGCACAAATCATTGAATTTTTCTACATTATATGATAAAATAAATACATAGCACTCTAACATTATAACAATTATACCACTAAGAAAAGCTATACACTTTTACAACAAATAACTAATAAATTAGATTACTATAATCTATAAATTTATTTTATGGCCAAAGTATCTATAATTATTCCTGCCTATCAATCAGAACATTGTATTGATAAAACAATAGAAATATTAATCCAAAATTATATCACAGATATTAAAAACAAAGAAAAAGAAATTATTGTCGTTAATGACGGATCAAATGACAGAACGCAAGAAATTTTAGAAAAATATCAAAAATTTATTACCATTATCAAAAATGAAAAAAATATGGGACGCGGATTTAGTGTACGCAGAGCTTATTTATCAACAAATAGTGAATATGCTTTATTTACTGATGCCGACTTGCCCTATGGTATTGATCCTATAAATCGTTTGATTGAAAAATTAAAACAAGGCAGTTTGGCAGTAGTGGGACAAAGAGACAATATAGAACACAATTTATTAAGGAAAATAACACACTGAGGATTTTTAATGTGCACAAAAATTATTTTAGGAGTAAATTTCAAGGATACTCAATGCGGTTTAAAAGGATTTAAAACAGAAATTATTCAAAAAATTAGCAAAATAGCTATTAGCAATCGTTTTGCTTTTGAAGTTGAAACAATGTATTTGTTGCAAAAAATGAATATACCTATTGATATTTTGAAAGTGCCACCAGCTGATTATAGCCATTCAACCATAAAATTAAAAGATATAGTTTCTATGCTTGTAGATTTACTCAAAATTAAATATCATAAATATAATATATCAAAACTATCTTAAATAAATACTAAAAACTCAAATTATGATAAAAAATAACCAATTCAAAAATATTAAATGGCAAACAATAGCAACAATTGTTATTTTTATAATAATTTATGTATTTATTATAAAAATATTACCTTGAAATTTAATTTTCAAAGATACAATGGTGGCAGGAGGAGACACAGGGGCACATAATTATACTTTATATCATTTAAAATCTATATTCCCCACAATAAAAACTTGAACCAATGATTGATATGCGGGGTTTCCATTTTTATATTTTTACCCACCATTAATGTTTATTTTGTCTGTTATATGAAGCTATTTAATACCCCTGAATATTGCTTTTAAGCTGGCTACTTTGTTGGGTACATTTTTATTACCAATAGCTTTATATTGATGTTTAAAAAATTGCAATCAAAAATTTCCCATTCCTGAGATAGGTGCTTTGGGTGCTTTGTTTTATATTTTTGTAGAAACATTTTCTATTTATGGAGCAAACTTACCAAGTACATTAGCAGGAGAATTTTCCTATTCTTTTTCTTTTGCTATATTTTTTATTTTTTTGGGGTTTATAATACGAGGATTAAATGAAAAAAAATTCTTAATTCTAAATATTCTTCTTCTGACATTAATGGTTCTCAGCCATCCACTGCCAGTAATTGTAGCCGTACTTACTGCGCCTTTTTTGATGTTTATAGGGCAACATAACAAAGAAGAATACAAATACAAATTTTGGTATTTAGTAAAAGTATTTGGCGGTGCATTTTGTCTAACTGCCTGATGATCATTGCCTTTCTTAGCTTTTAGATCATATACCAGTATAATGCATTGAACAAAAATTATCAAATTAGAAGAAATATTTCCCAATTCTTTAATAGTTTTTTGAATCTTTGCTGGTTTAGGCATAATTTATGCTATTACTCATAAAGAAAAACAAATATGAGCCTTGATATGAACAGGTGGTGTAAGTTTTTTATTATATTATTTTATCAATAATTCATCTATTTTGAATGCGAGATTTTTGCCATTTGTAATTGTAAGTTATATTTTATTAGGAGCTTATGGTCTGGGCAAAACTCTAAAACTTATTGTAGATAAAAAATTTTTATTGAGTATAATTGTAATATTATTGGGGATTGGATCTTGAATAATGGTAAAACAAAATATTTCATTTATACCAGACTGATTAAAATGAAATTATGAGGGCTTTGAAGCCAAAATACCTTTTCAAACAGAAGCAATAGCTATGTTCCAATACTTAAAAACTCTGCCAAAAGGAGGTATAATGTGAGAGTGCAAAAACGAAGAATATGATACTTATGGTACACCAATATTTTTAGAAAATTTACCAATTTGAACAAACCATCCTACGTATGAAGGGCTACTTATTGAATCATCTCTGTCAGGACCATTCCATTTTGTTAATCAAGCAGAAGTATCAAAATGGCCATCTTCGGCTATTGCTGGATTTGATTATCCAGTGTTTGATTTTGAAAAAGGCATAAAACATTTACAAATGTTTGGTGCTAAATATTTTTTAGCCTATACATCTGACGCCAAAAATCTCGCTGATCAGTATCTTATAAAATTAAACCAATTTGAACATTTTGGGGTATATGAAATACCAAATTCCAAAACAATTGAGCTTATAAAAGATGGGTTTACACTGCAATACAAACATAAAAAATGAGTATATGATTCATTTGATTGATATACCAAGGGCGATTTAAATATACCAATTCTTTTTTATAAAAATATTAAGGAAAAAAATTTTATTGAACAACAAATAATTCCTAAAATACAACCTTTACAAGAAGAAAATATTCAAATTATCAAACAAACTGACACGCAATTACAATTTACAACAAATAATCTTTATAGGCCCCATATAATTAAAATATCATATTTCCCAGATTGAACAGTCAAGGGAGCCTATGGTCCCTATCTAATTTCGCCATCTTTTATGGTTGTGTTTCCCTACCAAAATAATGTTACCTTAGAATTCAAGGCAGGTATTATTGATTGAACGGGTTATATTTTGAGTTTGACTTCTTTTGTATTTTTGTGTATAATAGTAATAAATAAACACAAACGTTTAAATAAAAATTTTATAAATAAAAACAACAATGAAACATTTTAATAAAGAAAATATCAATAACAATCCTCAAAAAGCCAAACAAAAAAATAAACAAAACCCAGATACCCAACATACCTACAAAACAAATAAAGAAACTGACAACAAAACAAAAGAAAAGAGTAAATCAAAGAAACCCCTAGAACAAGAAACACAAAATGGCATAGAATTACCTCTTTTAAATAATATAATAGCTAAACAAGAAGCTGATCAATATTGGAGTAAATTAAATCCAAAATTAAAAAATCACAACCAAGAGATATTAAATCATAATATAGAAAAAATGATAAAAGATGGCAAATTTGAATTTGTAATATATACTAATATCAAAAAGCCCAACGAGAGTATTCTAACACCAGATAATAAAAATATTAAAAAGAAATTTTTGTTTCCTTTATTTATATATCAAGATAAATTATTAGAGTTGGGTTATACTTTTTCTTCTTTGGTTTATTATGATAAACCCAAACCAACAATCGTGGCAAAAATACAACCAATAGAAACATCAAGAAAAAAATCAGAAAAAACCACGCACGAACAAACAGAACAAGAAAACAATAAAGAAAAAACTGATACTATACCAATCAAAACAAAATTATTAAAACAAGTACAAGATGATTTATTGAAATTAGCTACAAACGAAGATATTGATTTGAATGAGTATCCAGGTCTCAATTATATACAAACATTGCCACTAAGCAACACAGATACAATTCATATAAAATTAGAGGATTTCGACAATTTCGATCAAGATATGATAGACATATTCAATCCCAATCCTGACGAACAACAAGAACCACCAGATATTAATAACTATAGAGGTCTAAAAAAGCTATGAGATATATATAAAGATCGTCTTCATACCAATAATGAGTATAATGATTATAATGACAAATGACGCGCTTGGCAAAAACAATTTGAAGAAAATATCAATACGGGACAAAATGACCCAAAAACACAATACCAAAACGAACGAGATAGTCACCCCTATGCTATAACAATAGAAATAGATGAAACACAATTATCAAAGGCTAGCAATGAATACTACAAACAACAAAACCCACCAGAATCTCGAAAAGAAATAGAAACAGCAGTCAAAAAAGCGATTGATAATATAAACAATAGCAATAAATTTGAATTTTCATTAGAGCATGACGACATTTTTACTGATAAGGGTTTTACTAATGAATTTTTAAATCGCATAGCTGCCTATATAATTGAAGCACAAAAATACAACTATACCATTACAGATTGATACTGCTATTTAGATAAAAATGACTCCTATACAATAGTGGGGAGGTTAGAAAATCAACAACAAAAAATCAAAGATAAACAAGCAGAAAATAAATTAAAAAGATTAGTTGTAGAAGGAGCAATATTATTTGGCATTAACACTCTTGGTAATTTATTTATAGATAACTATTGAAAAGCTTTGAAATGAATATGAGACACAACTACCTCACCAATGTCTATACCAAATTTAAGTAAAACATTGAGTAAAGAAAAAAGTAGTAAACCAAAAAAAGATAGCAAACCACAAAAAAAATAAAATATATTTTAATCAAAATATAAAAAATACATATGAATTTAATGCAAGCTTTACAACAAATACCAATAAAGTATAGAATAAAAACTAATGTCTATAACGAATTTAGATAAAGCGCTAAAAAGCAAGAAAAAACAAACTAAAAAAGGCAGCAAAAGAACAAAAGGCTAATTTCCACAAAACATCAAGCCGAATTTAGACAACATATTAAATACAAATAAAAAACAAGATAAAAAGGTAGCACAACAACAAAATAAAAACAAAAACAGATATTTTAATCAAAATATAAAAAATATATTTTAATCAAAATATAACATATAATAAATATATTTTAATCAAAATATAATAAATATATTTTAATAAAAATATAAAAAATACATATGAATTTAATGCAAGCTTTACAACAAATACCAATAAAGTATAGAATAAAAATGGCAGAAGCCATAGATGCGGTTTCTCAAAAATTATCAGATGAATTCTTTAATTCTTTGCCAAAAGAAAAATTATTAGAATTTAACGCAATAAACAAAAACGACAAAAAAGCTTTAAGGCAATTTGTCGTTGATAATTTTCCTGATCTCAACAAAACTATAATGGAAGAAATCGTAAAATATGCTAAAGGCGAACGAAATTAATACTCTGCTTGCGTCTTAATATTTTTCTGTTGTTTAGATACTATTTTATTACAAGCAATACAAAAATCCGAAGCTGGATTTACTTCTAACTTTGCTTCTTCTATTGGTTTATGACATCTTTCACAAATACCAAATGTTTGATTGTCGATTTTAGCCAAAGATTCCATAATTTCTTTTAACCTCTGTTCTAAAGCTTGCTCAATAACTATATTACGTAAAAAATTTTCTTCTTCCAAAGCATCATCTTCGGGTGAGAACCCCAGATTTTCTCTTTTGGTATTAAAATCATAAGATTTTGTGTTATCTTTGATAGCAAATTCTGAGAGTTGACTTTCAATGTTCTTTTTTTCTGATAATAATTTCGCTTGAAATTTTTGTATATCTTGTGGAGACATAAAATTTAAATTTAGTCTGTTGCTTAATATAATCCAAGTATACCTGATTTTTACTTTTTTTGCAAGCCCCAATAGAAAATAGAAGTTTAAAAATTAGAAGCTACCAAACATAGAGCTTGGTGCTCGTTATAAAAACCAAATCTACGTATTCTTAACATCTATAATACTTGGCGTTTATTGTTATCTATTGAATTTTACTCAAAAATATGTTAATCTTTATTTAGTTTGAAACTACACACAAATTATTTTGAATTTTATACAACCAAAGAATTAGCCGAAAAATTAAGAGTAAATATTATGACAATTTACCGCTATATTAAAGCAGAAAAATTAAAAGCCGACAAAATAGACAAAGGGGTTAGGCTTTAAGAAAAAGAGTTTAAAAGGTTTATAGATAAAACAAAAACTAAATAAAAATATGGAAAATAAAATTATAACTACTTCATTTCTAAAAGCTATTTCCGCAGCGTTTTTAGCTTATAATAAATTTGGCGCGAGAAGTAATAAAAAGCTTTTACCAATTCATAAATGGTTTGCGGAAATTATTGAAAGTAAATTAACAAAGGATTACTCAGTTAGAAGTCTGGGAAAGGGTGGTGAAGTTGATTTAAACGGCAAGTATTATCCCAAAACACTTGACATAACTATTTTAAAAGGTAAAAAAATTATAACAACAATAAGTTTTAAATTTGTTACTTCAAACTATAAACAAAATTCAAATAATTATTTTGAGAATCTACTCGGCGAAACAGCAAATATTAGACGGACAGGTATTGGCTTTGCTCACTTCCTCGTTTTAAGAGCTCGTACGCCTTATTACGATAAGAACAAAGGTAATTTAAGGGGCAAGGAAAAAAAATTGGAAATACTTCATGAAAGCGACTTATTAAAATATATTAAACTTTTTAAAGATTTGGATTTTCCTCACAAACCAGAAGTTTTAGGTATAGCAATTATAGATTTTGATCGAAGGGGGAATGCTTATTTAAAAAATTTAGATGAATTAAAACTATCAAATAAGACAAAAAATATTTTACAGAATCAATTATCTTTGGCAGAATTTATAAAAAAAGTAGTAGCGTTATGTAAATTTAAATCATAAAAAATATGAAAATAAATGAGAGAAAAATAAATGGCATAGTTTATACTCCGAAATGGATTGTCAATCTAATTTTAGACGAGGTTGGCTATAAAAATGATATTTACGGCAAGAGAATAATTGACCCTGCTTGTGGTAATGGTGCCTTTTTAATAGAAGTATTAAAAAGGTTTCTTACTGATGTTAAAAAAACAAATTTAAGCCAAGAGGAAATTAAAGATATGTTAGAAAAAAATATCATTGGTTTTGATATAGATAATCAAGCAATCAATGAATGTATTTCAAACTTAAATAACGTTGCATTAAAATACAACTTAAAAAATATAAAATGGCAAATAATAAAAACTGATAGTTTAAATAAGTCATTCGTCAGTCAATACTTTAATTCTTTTGATTTTGTTGTTGGAAACCCACCATACATCAGAATTCAACACCTCGGACGTGAAAGAAGAAAAAATATTCAAAATGATTGGTATTGTTGCAAAAATGGATCAACTGATATTTTTATCACTTTTTTTGAACTTGGTTTTTCTTTATTAAATAAAAATGGACAATTGGGATACATTACACCAAATACTTATTTAAAAACAAATGCAGGAGAAAGTTTAAGGGAGTTTATTAAAATAAGTAAATCGTTAAAAACTCTAATTGACTTTGAGTATTATCAATTGTTTAAAAATACAACCACTTATTCTATAATTACTATCCTTGATAAAAATCATCACAAAAACACATTCTCTCTCTATAAAAGCGATGGCAAAAACATAAATTATATTGATGACATAAACATAAATAATCTGGATAAACGAAACTGGGTTTTAGCCCCAAATAATGTGCTTGATAAGTTAAAGAAAATTGAAACAAGAGGCATGCCATTAAATAAAATAGCCAAAATACACGTTGGTATAACTACTCTTGCAGATGATTTTTACATCTTTAAAGATATAAGATTTAATAATAATTATGCTGAAATAAAATTAAAAGATGGGAGAACATTCCAGATAGAAAAAGATATTTTAAAACCAATAATAAAAGTTTCGGTTTTAAAAAATGCTAATGAAAATCAGAATCGGTTTATCATTTTCCCATACAAAAAAATAAATGGTAGGCATGTCATTATTCCAGAGAATGAACTAAAAAGCAGATTTCCGTTAACCTATAAATACTTTTTGGCAATCAAAAAAAATCTTGATAGCCGTGATAAAGGGAAACCTAATCCAATAACGTGGTATGCATATGGCAGATCGCAAGGCCTAGATACTTCGTTTGGAAAAAAGATCCTGACTTCATCGATTAATCTGAAGCCCAATTTTATTGTCTGGGAAAAAGAAGAGTATACTTTTTATGCCGGATATTGTATTAAATTTGATGGCGACTTAAAACTTTTAGCAAAATATCTTAACTCGCCAGATATGGAATTTTATATAAACCATACAAGTAGAAATTATAGAAACAACTACAAATCTTTCGCCAAAAGTTTTATTGAAAGATTTGGAATTACTAATTTAGATTTAATAAAGACACAAACCCTATTTGAAAATAAAATTTAGAAAACTATGGCATCTATAATTTTAGCCAGAGTTTCAACTAAAGAATAAAAAGAAATAAAATATACTGATTCGACTGCTGATATAGTTTTACATTGTTAACGATGTAGCTGTACACAAACAGAAAAATAACTTCCGGGTATACTGACACTTTACACAAGAACAATACTTATTGAATTTTACTAAAAAATATGTTAATCTTTATTTAGTTTAAAACTAAACACAAATTATTTATTTTATAAGTTGTTAATTTACAAATTATTATAATAATGTTTTTAAAATTTAATTTTTAAATGATAATGCGGCGGTAGTTCAGTGGTAGAACGTCTCCTTGCCAAGGAGAAGGTCGCCGGTTCAAGCCCGGTCCGCCGCTCTTTATATTATTATATTATTTTATATTATTATCAGGTAAAGGTCATTAAAAAATTTAAACTGATAATATGGTTGGCAAAACATTTTCGGCATTTAGTAAAGGATTAGAATCTATACCTATAGAAGTAGAAACTGACATTTCTAATGGTATGCATGCTTTTAATGTGGTAGGACTTGCCGATAGTTCTATCAAAGAATCTCGTGAAAGAATTGGTTCGGCTGTAAAAAATCTTGGGGCTGAATCTCCTATACGAACTCGTAAAAAAGTTGTAGTAAATTTAGCACCAGCAAATATTAAAAAAACTGGTTCTAATTATGATCTCGCTATTGCTATTAGTTATATGTTAGCCAGTGGACAAATGACACCAATTGCAAATAAAAAAATAATGCTTATAGGTGAGTTATCATTAGAAGGTAATTTAAAACCAGTTAATAGTGTTATTTCTTTTACAGAGGCGGCTCAAAATAATCATTTTGATGAAATTATTGTGCCCAAAGAAAACGAAACAGAAGCTTTGTTAATAAAACAAAATATAAAAGTAGTTGGATTAAATAATTTACGAGAAGTAATTGATTATCTGGAAGGCAATTTTGATTATAAAGAACCCAATATAGACGTACAAAATTTATTACAACAAACTCACGATCAAGAAAATATAGAAATAGATTTTTCTCAAATTAAGGGACAAGAATCAGCCAAAAGAGCTTTGATTATTGCTGCAGCAGGTGGTCATAATATTCTAATGGTAGGCAGCCCAGGATCTGGTAAAACTCTATTATCAAAAGCATTTTCCTATATTTTACCAGCAATGACTTTGAGAGAAACTTTAGAAACTACCAAAATTTACAGCAATGCTGGGTTATTATCAAAAGAAAATCCTTTGGTAAACAAACGCCCTTTTCGCTCCCCACATCATAGCGCGTCATTGGTATCTTTGGTAGGTGGAGGTACGCATCCCAAACCTGGAGAAATTAGTTTGGCCCATAATGGAGTTTTATTTTTAGATGAATTGCCCGAATTTTCTCGACAAACTCTTGAAAGTCTACGTCAACCATTAGAAGAAAACAAAGTAACTGTTGCCAGAGCAGAGGACACTATTACATATCCAGCAAAATTTATTCTGGTAGCAGCTATGAACCCTTGTCCTTGTGGTTGATTAGGTGACAAACTAAAAGAATGCGAATGTAGCGCTGGTGCTATTTTGAAATATAAAAGAAAAATTTCTGGCCCCTTGCTAGACAGAATTGATTTACAGGTCAAGGTAAATAGAATAAATTTTGAAGAAATACAACATAACCCGAATGAAAATAAATATTTAGAATTACGCGAAGAAATTCAAAAAGCCAGAGATATTCAATATGAACGATTTAAAAATGAACCAAGAAAAATTAGTTTGAATAGCGAAATGGGCAACACTGAAATAGAAAAATACTGTATTTTGGATACAAAATGTAATGAATTGTTAAAACAAGCTATGGAAAAATATGCCCTTACTATGCGCTCATACCATAGAATTCTAAAAATTGCCCGAACCATTGCTGATTTAAATAATCAAGAAAATATTGAAACACAAAATATCCAAGAAGCAATACAATATAAAATTGGTATAGAAAATAATGATATCCACTAATCATCAACAAAGAGTTGGGGCATAAATTATATACTATTTAATAATTTATCAAGATATTATTTGCTGTTTACATTTAGATATTTTTGTGCTATATTTATTATAATTGCTATCATTATATACAAGCTATATATTGTTAACTAATATACTATGTTTTGTCAACCAGAATATCAAATTATCCCAAAAATTGTAAACAAATGTATCAAATCAGTTGTTGATATTTTTATATTAAAACCCGTGGAAACTGATGAAAAAACAAATGATAAAAACAATATTTTATTTGAAACAGGAGAAAATTATATAAAAATAAGTAACTCCTCGGGTTTTTTTATTGATAAATCAGGTATTTTGGTTACTAATTATCATTCACTTATTGCCAAAGATTTGGTATACAAAGTACATTATGATAATAAATATTTGGATTGTGAAAAAATATATGGCGACGAAGCAAGCGATATAGTTTTACTAAAAATTATAAATACCCAAACTAATTACCCAGCTTTGAAATTAGGCGATTCTAATGATATTCAACTTGGTCAAGTAGTTATTGCCATTGGCAATGTATTAGATGAATTTGAGCAAACTGTTTCAAGAGGTATTATTTCAGGATTATCAAGATATGTCACAATGTCTTCTACTAATGTTGAACCTCAGGAATATAAAGGATTAATTCAAACTGATGCGGCAATAAATCCTGGCAATTCTGGCGGTCCACTAATCAATCTTAAAGGCGAAGTAATAGGTGTTAATACACTTTCTGTACAAGGGGCAGAAAATATAGGCCTAGCTATACCTATAAACCCAATAAAAAAATTATTAAATGATATTAAAAAGTTTGGAAAAGTCAGAAATGTTTCTTTGGGTATAAAATATATTCTAATTGATAATAAAATCCAGCTACTTCATAAACTACCAGTAGATTATGGTGCATTTATTATTTATGGATCATCAAATATGTATAATGTACCAGGAGTATTAAAAGGAAGTTTAGCAGATAAAAATGGCATACAAGAAGGAGATATTATATTAGAATGCAACCACAAAAAAATTACTAAAGAATATAATATCCAAGATATATTACAAAATTATCAAATTGGTGATAGTGTTATATTCAAGATATTAAGAGACGACAAAACTTTAGATATAAAAATCACATTAGAATAATATAAACTTTTAAATGTTTGGTTTATAATGTTTACTTTTTTAACCTATAATCTCGAGTTTCTAATCTTTCTCTATGCCAATAGTTGCAAACCCCCCATATATTATGATATAATTACAATAAATTAACAAATACATTGATAGAAGCAAAACAAATCAAAAACACACACAATATGAATACAGTAAATCAAAAATGTAATATGAACAAGAAAAGACTAAACAATAATGACACAGTATACAGTTTCACTCTAATAGAGCTAATGATAGTTATTGTTATATTAGCTATATTAGGAGGTATAGT
>Ga0116147_1002625_pt1 | contig 17871 bp, 9 predicted proteins | sample AD_JPNHG3_MetaG_FD_89749 | JGI IMG/M metagenome (GOLD analysis project Ga0116147, IMG submission 89749) | Active sludge microbial communities of municipal wastewater-treating anaerobic digesters from Japan - AD_JPNHG3_MetaG | ecosystem: Engineered > Bioreactor > Anaerobic > Digestate | place...
CGATCTACGAGACGCTTGCCCTTTACGTTCCCTCCTTGCCAAAGGAAAACTACGCTGCGACGCTGGGCATTGCCGTGGTTCTGATCGCGTTGATGTACAGCCTGCTCATGATCGGACGCTACAGCTTCTTTGAAAAAGTGCTGGCTTTTTTCGTGATGCTGATGGGAATTACCTTCTTGATCTCGATGTTCGTGGTCTGGCCGTCGCCGGAAATCCTCAAGCAGGCGGTTGTCCCGACGATCCCCGACGAGCCTGGGGCGTTGTTGATGATCGCGGCGTTCGTGGGTACCACGATGGCGGCACCCACGTTCGTGACGCGTCCCCTGCTGCTGAAAGAGAAGGGGGTGGGCGTGGCTGACCTCAAGGAGCAAACGCTCGACTCTGTAGTCTCTGCGTCGCTGATGTTTTTGATCAGCGGCTCGATCATGGTTGTCGCGGCCGGCGCGCTCTACGCGCACGGCAAGGAGATCGTCAAGATCCTCGACATGGTTCACACGCTCGAACCGCTGGCTGGCCGGTTTGCGGTCGCGCTGTTCATGACAGGGACGCTGAGCGCCGGTCTCTCTTCGATCTTCCCGATCCTAATGGTCGCCCCGCTGCTGATCTCCGACTATCGCGTGGGCCGCATGGAACCGCGCAGCAAAACCTTCCGGGTGCTTTGTCTGGTGGCGGCGTGCGCAGGCTTGATCGTGCCGGCGCTGGGTGGCCGCAATCCGGTGGCGGTTACGATCATGGCACAGATCTCCAATGTTTTTGTGTTGCCGCTGACCGTCGCCGTGATCTTGGTGCTGGTGAACCGGCGCGATCTGATGGGAGAGCACCGCGCCGGTCCATTGCTGAACACCGGCTTGGCGCTGGCTGGTCTCTTCGCCTGTATCATCGCCGTGACCGGCCTGATTGCGCTACTTGATGCGTGGTTTTGACCGGAAAGGTGTCGTATGAAAGAGGACGTTGAGAAACTGGTACGTGAGTCGCGCATCATCGCGATCATCCGTGGTTTTTCGCCAGACATCTGCCTGAAGCTTGCTGAGGCCTATGCGAGGGGCGGCATCCGGATGGTTGAGATCACGTTCAACCAAGCGTCCCCCGAGACGTGGGCGGATACTGCCGCAGCGATTCGGGTGATCCGCGAACATTTTTCCGGAGATATCCGGGTCGGCGCGGGCACGGTTCTCACTGAAGAGCAACTGACGATGATGGAGGATGCGGGCGGCGAGTATATGGTCACGCCGAATGTTAACCCGTCTCTCATCCGCGAGTGTGTCCGCCGCGGGTGCGCCGCGATACCCGGGGCGCTCACGCCGAGTGAGGTTGTAGACGCTTGGGAGGCGGGCGCGAGTTTCGTGAAAATCTTCCCGGCGGGTTCGCTCGGTGTAGGCTACGTCAAGGCATTAAGCACACCGTTGTCGCATATTCCATTTCTCGCGGTTGGCGGGGTGGGGCCTGGCAATGTCAGGGACTTTATGGCGGCTGGTTGCGTTGGCGCGGGTATCAGCGGGAGTCTTACGAACAGGGAGTGGATTACTGCGGGCGAGTGGGACAAGATCACCTCCGTTGCCAAATCCCTGATCGACAATTCCCGTATTTAAATCAATCCTGCAACAAAGGAGAACCAGACAATGAAAATCGTTACTTTTGGCGAAATCATGATGCGCCTTAATCCGGAGGGTTACCGTCGGTTCACGCAAGCGGACAAGTTTGAGGTGAGTTATGCGGGCGGCGAGGTGAACGTTGCCGTGTCGCTCGCGAACTACGGCATGGGGGTGTCCTTCGTGACGAAACTCCCTGATAATCCGCTGGGCGAGGCGGCACGGAATGCCGTGCGCCGTTTCGGCGTTGAAACGAAGGATATCGTCTGGGGCGGCCCTCGGCTCGGCACCTACTTTGTGGAAAAGGGGGCTTCGCAGCGCGCGTCGAAGGTCGTTTATGATCGCGCCGGATCATCGATTGCGCTCGCAAAACGCACGGACTTCGATTGGGCGAAGATCCTGCGGGGCGTAAAAGGGTTCCACTTTACCGGCATCACGCCTGCGCTTGGCGGCGAGTTGCCTGCGATCTGCCTGGATGCGCTTGAGTATTGCAAGGCGCACAAGATCACGGTTTCCTGCGATCTTAATTATCGCGGCAAGCTTTGGACCCAGGCTGAGGCTGAGGCATGCATGTCGAAGCTCGTTCCGTATGTCGATGCCCTCATCGCAAACGAGGCGGACGCGGCGGATGTTTTTGGGATCGTCGGCAAGGGCACCGATGTCGAGAGCGGAAAACTCGACAAGGAGGGGTATGTCTCCGTAGCCGAGCAGTTGGTGGAGCGTTTTGGCGTGAAGAAAGTTGCGATCACGCTTCGCACTTCGCTTTCCGCCTCTGACAACCTCTGGGCGGGCATGCTTTACGACGCAAAGACGAAAAAGCCCGTGTTTTCGACAGAATACAAACTCCACATCGTCGACCGCGTCGGCGGCGGGGACAGCTTTGGCGGGGGACTCATCTATGCGCTTGTTACGGGCAAGAACACGCAGGCGGCGATTGATTTCGCAGTTGCGGCAAGCGCCCTTAAACACTCAATCGAGCACGACTTCAATCTTGTTTCCGTCAAAGAAGTGGAGGCACTGGCCGCAGGCGGCGGAACAGGACGCATTCAGCGGTAAGAGGGCGTGATATGGGGCTACCGCGCCAGCCGCACCCAACGGCGGCAAACCGTCGGGCTCACGTCTTTTTTCTGGTCTGCGGCGGCAACCGCTTTCAGTACGCACTCCCCCTCGGTATCCGGCATATCCAAGGCGATCGCAACCGAAGCCGTACCGGCTGGCTTAATCTGAAACGGCTGTTCCGCACGGACCAGAACGCTGCTTTTACCGCGGCGGATCAGTTCAAGCGTGATCTGTCCGCTCAGCGGAATCGACTCGTCGTTGACCAGCATGACTTTGAAAACACGCGTCTCGCCCGCCTTCAGCGTGGGCTGGAAGAAATTCACGTAGACGCCCAACGGTTTGAATGCCTCGCTCATGTAGTCAGCGAAGGCCGGGTCCAACTTGAGCCGGGTCACATCCGCGAAGTGGTCCGCCGTATAGACACCCGGGTAACCGCACGTCAGGTAGACGAAGTGGATAATGCCGGCGTACTGGCGGTGCGCGCGCCAGAACTCGGTCTTGCCCGCCAGCAGATATGCGTAGAGGTCGAGCCGTTCGCGGGCGGTGCTGTTCGTCCCGCAGAGCTGCGCGTACACGTTCTCCGTGAGGAGTGTCGGCGTGCCGTCGCGGTCGAGCCAGAGCCAGCCGTATTCGTTGATGATCTTCGGGTTCGTGTCCGAAGGCAGCTTGTCCAGCGGTTTGCCGTCCATCGTCTCCAGGTCGCTCATCTTGAACTTCAGCGGTTTGTGCCGGCCGCCGATCATGAGATACGGGTGATCTTCCACGGGATCGTCCGGCGCAACCGGCTTGTTGTAGCTGTTCTCCCAGGGACGGTTTGACAGGTCGAGCGGACGCACGGCCGGAATGATGATGTCGCCGAAACTTGCGTCCATGGTCTCGTTGTTCGCGTCCCAGACCACGACGCTGGGATGGTTCCAGTGGTCGCGCATCCAGTCCGTGTACTGCCGGATCATCTCGGCGTTGTCATGCGTGCGCGAGTACCTTTTGTCCCAGCCCGGCGCGCCGGTCCAGACGAAAAACTCGTTCTGGATCAGCAGGCCGACCTCGTCGCAGATGTCGAACCAGCGGTCAGGCACCGGACCGATGCAGAACCGGAAATAATTCCAGTGCATCTTCTTCGGGACTTCACCGAGGAGTTTGCGCACCCACTTCTCATTCCACGGCAGCGCCTTGCACAACGGGTCTTCGAAGAACCGATGCAGGGTGATGTTCGAGCCGCGCAGAAAGTAGACCCTGCCGTTCAGATATGCGCGTCCGGTGGCGGCGTCAAAACGGAACTCGCGCATGCCGAAGCGCGTCGCGACCGAATCGCCGCCCGTGTGCGTCTCGACGACGTACAGGAACGGATCCTCCGGCGACCAGAGACGCGCGTCGGGAATTTGGATTGTCTGCGTCAGCACCCGTTCCCCGCCGGGCGGCAGCGTGACGGCGACCGCTTCACCCATTGCGACCGGTTTCGCCCGCTTCCAGGTCTTCACGGTGTGAAACACGGATGCGTTGACCGGCGCGTCGGAGTGGTTTTTCACGCGGGTCTGAACCAGCGCCTCACCCGAGGCGATGCGCGGCGCGATCTGGATGGATTCGATCACGGGGTTGTCGCAGAAACTCACCGACACGCTGTCGTAGATGCCCGGCGACCATGTGTTCTTTTCGAAATCCGAACCGGTCGGGAAGGTGTCCGGCAACACGGCCGGATGCGCGCCAATGCGGACCACAAGCGTGTTTTCGGCATTCCAGCGGATCGCCTTGCCGAGCGCGAAAACACTGGCCGTGAAACAACCGGGGGACTCGCCCACCTTCAACCCGTTCAGCCAGACGGCGGTGCCGAACTGCGCCTTGTTGATCTTGAGCAGGGCCGCGGCGCGTTCCTTCGGCGCGCGGAAGGTCCGTCGGCACCAAAAATAGTTGCGGTCCTGCTCCACCTTGCCCACCCAGTACTTTTCCAGCCAATCGTCAGGGACAAGCTTATGGAGAATACGGCGGGACAGGTTTTCGCGGCTGATGAACCGGTCCACATCCGGGAAGGCCGGTTTGGCCAAATTGGCCAAACCGGGCACAGGCACCGTGTGCGGGAACGCCGCGGGGATCACCTCCGGTAGCAGGCTGTCAGCGATCTCCCATTCACCATCCAGCGACAACGTCTGCCGCTCAGACGCGAAAATCCCGCGAGACCCCAACAATACAACGCCCAACACGCCGAGACGCGACATCCGACACAGCACGTTTTTATCCTTAGTTAAGCCTTATCACCGTTCCTTTGACCGGTATCATATGTAAAAACTCGTCCGGCGTCAACACGCGGTCACTGAGCCGCACCTCGTCGATCCAGCCGTCGAACGAGCGCGTGCGGCCCCCGCTGGACCCTCCAAACCGGATGTCGCCGCTATCCAGCCACATCGGATTGGTCGTGGTGCTCTCGAGCACTTTCTCGTAGTCCTTGTACAGCCTGACGGTTTTCGAGGGATAGTCGTAGGTGATGGCCACATGATGCCACAGGCCATCGCCGACGAACGCCGTCGTCTCGAACGTCTGGTTGTCGCCGCTCGTGCCGGGCGGGATAAACGTGTCGAAACGAGCCATCAGGTTGCTGTCCGAATTCATGCCCAGCCACCAGCACACGCCGCTGACACCCGTAGAGCCAACATCCAGACGCGCCTTGCCCATGATCTGCGAAAAGGCGACAAAACGGTTGACCCGCATGAAGGCCTCGGCGGTGAAGTTGGTCACCTGCGCCGGCGAGACGGAGCCGGACACTGTGACAGCGCCTCCCTTGTCCAACGACGTGGCACCGGGCAATCCTCCATTCACAAACAGTAACGAAGCGGAGTTCTCGTTCACCTGCGGACCGTCCTTGCCGTCGGAAATGCGCCATGTGGGCGCGGGCGGTCTCTCAAGGGAGAACGCCGGTTTGACGGTCGCTCCGTTGATGGCCGAAGCCGTACCGTGCATGAAGGGCGCGTTGAAGGTGTTGGTCAGAATATCGGCCGTGAGCGCATCAGCCCCGTCGTCGAACGTCCAGTAACCGCGCGTGGAGGTATCCTCGTTTTTCGCCTCGGGGTACATGAACTGATCCGGGAGCAACACCTGATCCGAAATCCGGATCTCGTCGATCCAGCCGTCGAAGGCACGCCCCCCGGCCGGATTTTGCCCGATCGTGAGCGGACTGGTGTCGTAGACCAAGTTGCTGAACGCCTTCCCGTTGATAACCCGGACATAATCCACATACGCCTTCACCGCCCGATCGGTATGCGAATAGGTGAAGGCCACATGGTGCCACCGGCCGTCCTCCAGACTCGTCGTTCCTGACCAGGTTTCATTATATCCGGAGCCGCTGCCGGTTCCTAGAGGCTGGGTGTCGAGCCGGACCATGATCTGGCCTTTGTTGTCGAGAAGAAGGCACCACGTCGTTCCGTTGTCGGCTCGCTGCTTGGCGGCGATCAGCGGCCAGTTGACGTGCCGGTCGACCTTGATGAAGGCTTCGACCGTCACGTTCGAGGCCCGCAACAACGGGTCGTTGTCCGTGACCGTGACCACGCCGCCATTCTTCGAATTCGGATCCGCCGGCAGACCCGCGTTCACGAAACGGAGCGAAGCCGAATTCGACGTGTTGAGCAGAGTACCGCCGTAGTGGCGCCAAATTCGGGTACTGGGCCGGTCATCAGAGTGGACCGGAATGGATGATCCCGTCCCGACTTTAGACGCCGTGCCGTTCAGCGTAGGGGCATTGGTCTCTGTGACCAACGTCGTTGCCGTCACCGACGGCACAGCGTCATCGAATTGCCAGAGCGCCGTCGTTTCGGCGCGGGCGGGACATACCGCGAAGCCGCCCAACAGGAACACAATCGTTTTCCTCATAACGCACTCCTTTCTGGTTATCCGTTCAGTAACATCATCCCTCCCCCGTCACCTCGTCGTTTCTTTCCGCTCCGCGGTCAACGCGGGGATCTTGACCTTGCTGTTCATAAAAGCACCGTCACGCTTCCTGTACGACTTTCCAGCCCATGGCGTCGGCCAGCGCAAAAACCGGTTCTTTGAGATCGCCGAAAACGGTCACGCGGTGCCATCCCCATCGGTTCCAATGGGTGAACAGTTTCTCCATGTCGCCGACCGGCTCGGCGGCCAGTTTCGTGCGGCAGGCACGGTCATCGTCCACATTGGCCACCGCCTTGGCCTGATGAAAAAGGACCGTTTTCCGGTTCGCATCGAACTCGACCGTCGTGGTCATGTACCCCACCGGGAACAGCGACCGCACCGCCGCGCCTTTGCGGTCCTCCGAATGCGTCATGATCTCAAAGGGGTTGGAAGGCCCCTGCGGCCCGAAGGGTTTGTTCGAGGCGACACAATGGGCGTAGATGATCTGCCGCTTTGACGTGTCGATCACCGGATCGGAAATGAAACCGGGGCGCCCCTGGGTCAACGTGGTCATGGCGATCATGGAAACCGCCGAGCGCACGTCGGCCTCGCACCCTCCGATCAACCCCTCATTGACCAACTCGTGAAAGCCCATGCAGGGGTAGGCGTGGATGTGGCCGCCGTAAAAGCCGCCGAGGCAATTGACGGTGAGCCCGTTCGCCCCATGCTTTTTCAGCAGGGCCTTTTGACCCAGATACATCGCCGCCGAGTTTTCAAGCGTCTCCCGCGAAACGCCGATAATCGCGCGCGCGTCCTTCTGCCAGCGGTCGGCAACGGCGCGCGCCTGATCCTTGTCGGCTGCCTTCCATGCCGTGTTCAGTTCCTCAAACGGTATCTGAACGACCTCGATCCCCATTTGCTCTTTGATCGCCGGATAGGGTCCGACCGACTTGTTTGTCACCACCAGCAGTTTGGCTTCCCGCATCTTCGCCAGGCAATCCTTGGCCGAAAGCACCTCGACCGGATCATTCACACAACTGAGGTCGCCCGCCTGCGGCGTCAACTTCCGCCGGCACGCCGCAGTCAACGTCGCGAAATCCGTGCCGCCACGTTTGACCTGCGCGAAACATTGGACCGCCGCCGCGACATCCTCGAACCGGGAGGAAGAGACAAAACCGACATTCGGCACCTTGTAGATCAGAAAACCGGAGGTGTACACCAGCATTCCGCCGCTGCCGCCGTAGGCGAAATCGACGAACAAGGTCGGCTTGCCCGTGGCTATGGCCGGCTGCACCACCCTGTTCCAGCAGTTCAACTGATAGACGATATACCCGTCGATCCGGCTGCCTTGATCCGCGGCGACAATCGCTTTCGCCTCCTCCTCATTGGCCGCCATCGACGTGACGAAATCGAACCCCGGGCAATGGGTCCGCAACCCCTCCACAAATTGGTCCATAACCGGCTGGAAATTAAATCCGATGTTCGGCCAGTCCGGTTTTGGCTGCACAGGCGCATGGAGGGCAAACAGGATGCGGATACGCAAATCGGGCGCCTTTTCCGCCGCTCTCGCCGGAGCGGCCGCCATCACACGTCCCAACGTTGCGGCACAGGCCGTACAGCCTGCGGCCGCCAAGAAATCGCGACGTTCCAGACGACAACCTGAACAGGGTGTTTTCCCCATAAACATACTCATTCTCAGCCTCCTTTTTCTGATGACTCACTTTTCCGATCAGCCTTGCGAAGCCGGGTGAACCCGGCTTTCCCGCTCTTCCATTGGAACATACCCAATGTCACATTTCCTTTTTAATATACCCCTTTTCGCAAGCTTAGTGAATACCCCTAATCCAAAATAACATATCCGCCGTCACAAAACGTCTTGCAAAAGTCCGTTCTTCTCTGCTATGTTCGATCCGCTCATGGAAAGTCTTCTCCCTAACTATGATGGTGTCAACATCGAGTGGGATCAGCGCAGTATCCACTCAGAACAGGTCACGTTCGGCCAGGTTCGTTACCAGCCCGGCGGATATTGCGGCCCACGCGTCCAACGTGATTTCGAACTGGCGCTGCTTTACTCGGGGTCCTGCTGCGTTCGGCTTGACGGGCAACCGCGGGAGTTGCGCGTCGGGCACGTCTATCTGTTCAAACCCCGGCGCCGCGAACACTTCCTGTTCGATCCCCAGACCCCGACGCACCACTTCTGGTGTTCCGTGACGCCCGGTTACCTGCCCCCGGCGCTCCGCCATGCCCTTGAGGCGACGCCAGATGAGGGGCATCTCCCCTCGGAATGTTTCAACCGTCTGATTTCCGCCGCTTTCCTGTTGCGCACGGTCCAATCGCCGACCTCGCTGCAAGTTGTTGACACTTTGGCGCTCACGCTCTTTTGGGAGTTCCTGAATCTCGCAGACCACGATACCCTGATGATCCGTGAGGACGCCTGCGTGACCCGGGCGCTGCGTTACATGGAAGAGCATCTGGGAGAATCCGATTGTTTTGTTGGCGCGCAGCGTGCGGCGCGCTGCTCGGAAAACGCGCTGATCTACAAGTTCCGCAGGGCACTCGGCACCACACCGGCACGCCACCTGTGGCGGCTCCGTACTGAAAAAGGCTTGGCGTTGCTGGCGGAGACCGGCCTGTCGGTGACAGAGATCGCCGACCAGTGCGGGTTCAAGAACCCGTTCCACTTTTCGCGCTGCGTTCGGCGCATGCAGGGCCAGCCGCCGCGCGAAATCCGCCGTCGCGCCTGGTCCTGACCCCGGCCCGATGCAGGGTATCGAAATTGCGTGCCCTTTACGAAACTCCTTGCCTATAAATTGACAGGATTACAGGATTAACGTGATTTTTTTAATCCTGAAAATCCTGTCATCCCGTCATAAAAACGCATCCCAAAGTTTTCTCGCGGCTCCGGCGCACGGCGGGCTTGCCTATAACTTACACCCAAAGTTATCCTCATTTGCATTCCCGTGCGAAGCGCGGGCGGCGGGCTAATCACCCGGGAACCGTCATACCCCGTTGACAGCGTCACGGGAAGATGGGACACTGCACACCACACGACCTCACAATTAGGAGACCGGAACCATGCAAAAGTTATTTCTGCTCGCCCTCGCCTTAACCTGTGCCGTCACCGTCCGCAGCGAAATGCTTGTCAAATCGGAGCCCATTCGGCCCGACCGGAAAATCACGCTGTTCAACGGCCGCGATCTCTCCGGATGGACCAAGGTCATCACCGCTGAACCGGGCGCCTGCCCGGACGCCACGTGGTCCGTGGCGGACGGCGTGATCCGTTGCACAGGGAAGCCGTTCGGCTACCTGATGACGCAGCAGAGTTATGCCGACTACCGGCTGCATGTTGAATACCGCTGGTACGGGACTTCGGACCAGATGAACAGCGGCATCTTCATCCATAAAACCGGCCCGGACACCTTCTTCCTGCCTAAGGCCATTGAGACGCAACTTAAAAAAGACAACGCGGGGGACTTCGTGCTGCTCTCGCAAGCCACCTTGAATAACCTGACCAACCCCAAGAACCTGCGCGTCGAAAAAATCGCCCCATGCTCCGAGAAACCGGTCGGTGAATGGAACCGCGTTGAAATCACGGTCCGGGGCAATACCCTCTCTTCATACATCAACGGCGTCTTGCAGAACAGCGGCAACGCGATATATACCGACGCCGGCCAGATCTGCCTCCAGAGTGAGGGCGGCCCCATCGAGTTCCGCAACATCACGATCGAGCCGATCCCCTGATCCGGCACCCCTCCCGATATTGTGGCTGGGCGGGACGAGCGTCTGCCCGTCCCGTCCGACGATTGTCCCGGTCTGAGGCATCGTTATCGGGATCAGCGCCCGTCCTCCTCCTCGTTCTCGTACTCGGTTTCGTGTATGTGTGCCGGTCGCGGCGTCCGGGAGAGGCAAATGTCTGTTTGACGGTGAGGGCGGTTCTGCGAGCCGAACAAAGTACGGACGGTCAGGGGGTCAGGAATGCGTTCGCACAAACGTTTCTTGTGACGCAAGGGGGGGGTGTGTTATGGTTTTACACAGTTAATGGAAAAGGGGGGCTTTTAGCATAGGGGGAAATTATCATGCGGACCGTTCTTATCGTTTCGGTAGCACTCGGCGTCATCGGGGCATTCGCTGACGATCAATGGACGCTCAACTCCGACACGCCGACATGGTGGTTCGAGCCGGCCGCGTGGTCGAACGGCACCTACCCGCAAAGCGGGGAGTCCGTGATAATCGGCGCATCGTCGGACAACGCGAAAGCGAATGTCTATCTCCAATCCGGTGACGTGGTTTCCGGCATAGCCGACCTGACTTTCGGCAAGAACACCGGAGCGCAGACCCACCTCACGATTCCGACCGGCGCCTCGCTGACCTTCACGAACACGATGAGACTCATGGGGCAGTCTGTCCAGAAAGCGACGGGGCTGGTTGAAATTACCGGCGGCACGCTCAAGGGCAAAGCGTTCAACTGGGGCGGACACACATCGTCGAAGGGTACCGTCCGAATCACAAACAACGGCCGCGCGGAGTTCACCTCCTGCACGTCGGGATGGCTCGGTCCGTCGGACTTCGAAATCGACACCGGTCACCTGTGTGTCGGATCCGGCAATTTCCTTTTCGGCAATCGTACCGATGCGTATGCCCGGTTGTTTGGCAGGAACGCGACCATTGAAACCACGGCGGGGATATTCTCTATCGGCGCCAACGTATCGGGGGCTCTTGGAGCGTGGTTTCTGGAAGATTCTGCTGTCACCGTCTCGGGGAGTGGCGGCATCGTGCTCGGGCGCGCTTCGCAATCCTGCCTCCGCATCACCAACACCGTAGTCCGCTTTACACATGCGTCCGCGCCCTTCACCCTCGGACAGGACACCAACAATACGGTGACCGCGGGCGTGTGGTCCGACTTCGAGATGGTCGGCGAGAATGCGATGGTCTCGAATTCGTACCGGCTGAAACTGTTCAACAACGCGCGGTACATTCAGCGCGGGGGGCAGACGATCCTCCGGGCAAACAACACCGGCGATCAGATCGAGATAAACGGCGTCCCCGGCACGGAACAACTTGTCGAGGTGCACGGCGGCACGTTTTCGCTCACCAACGCGAATCCGAACGGCGACGCGCGCATCATCTTGGGCGGCAGCGCTCGGGCGATGTTCCGCCAGACGGACGGCACGGTGACCGCACCGGGAATCCTTTTCAAGCCCTGCGGCCCGGACAACGCGCGGTACGAGATGACCGGCGGCACGCTCGAACTCGACGACTCCAAGGGGGGCAATGGCGGCATCCGCACCTCGGACAAATCCACGCGCGCAGGCACGTTCTCGATCATCGGCGGTTCGCCGAACATCCGGATGACGCGCATCGGCACGTACAACTCGACCGACTACCAGCCGATGATCGAATACGTCATTTGCACCAACTTCGTCGCGCCGATCTGTTTCTCGCGTCCGTCGCAATCTTATTACAGTTGGGTGAGCGGCATCTACACGATCGTGCCGCAGGGCGGCATGCAACTCATCCATACCAATACGGTGATGCTGTTGGACGGACGCGACGGCGAGTTCGGCATCTTGCCGCAAAACCCCGGTTCCGGCGGCACGTTCCTGCCGAACCCCGCGTTATGGGAGTCCGGCACGACAGACCTCTACGGCGGCAGCAAGGCCGATCGGCTCGGTTCGCGCCTTCTCGCTTCGGCGGCGTTCGAATCGGGCGCCGCGCCCGCCACACCGGTCTCGTGCGGGTTTTTAAAACTGCCGAAGACGTCTCAAAAAGGCTACACGGTCTGGCTGAACCTGCTGCCGCAGAACGAAGTCACGATCGCGGAACTGGTTGCTGATTTGACTGCGGCCGGATATCCCGCCCAAGCGGATGCGTCCCGCGAAGGGTACAACGTCCGGGCGGCGATTCCGGAAAACCTTGTCGCGCACGGTTCCGACGACGAATACCTTGTCTTCGACTTCGCCCGCCATATGACGCCGGAAGACGTCCGGAACGGCACGCCAACTGTCCGCGCGCTCGTCGGACGCGTTTTGGCCGAAAAGCGGACTGGGGGATTCGCCATCCTTATAAATTGAGGAAGCAAACATGACACCCTCCCGTAAAAGCATCGTGTTGCTGTCCGCTGCCCTTGCCGTATGGGCAGCATTCGCGCAATCGGTTATCGAGATCGAAATGCCTTGGCCAAAGGAGGGGACGGGCTTCCCGTGCGGACACCCCGTCGACGTATCGATACGCCACACCCTTGACGGCAAGGCGACCGCCGCCAAAGGCGTCAAGATCGCCTTTGACAACTTCGGGCCGAAAACCGTGCGTGCGGAAGAAACCTGTGATCTTCCCGAACAAGGTCTTCGCGTCAAGGGTCTCACGCTGAACGAGCCCGGCTTTCTGCGATGCCGGGTCACGGTCGGCGGTAAAAATTATGTGCAGTCCGTGCCGTTCGAGCCGGAACGGATCGTGAAGGGATCGCCAACGCCGCCGGATTTCATGACGTACTGGCAACGTGAGATCGCCAAACTGGACGCGGAGTCGTCAGACGAGCCGGAGTTGAAACCGTGGCGCGGTCCGGACACCAATCAATGGGACGCCTGGCGGGTCAGCTTCGCGACGGCAGGCGGGAAGCGCGTCTACGGACTGTTGTCCGTGCCGAAAAACCTTTCGGAAGGCCCGTTCCCCGTGCATGTGAGCGTTCCCGGCGCGGGCCAGCCCTCAAAGACGTATTCGGCGAGCTGGATATACAGCCAGACGCCGGAGCGGAATACGGTGCGCCTCACGATGTTTGCGCATTGCGCACCGATCGACGACGCCAAGGAACGCGAAGCGTATTTCACGCGCATCCGGGCCGAGCACGCCGAAAAGTATGGGGTCGGATATTATCCGCAGGCCGGCATCTCCGAATCGCGCGAAGCGTATCATTTCCATCCGATCATTCTCGGCGCCAACCGCGCCGTGAACTGGCTGGCGCGGCAGTCCTATTGCGACACGAATCGCTTCACCTACTCCGGAAGTTCGCAGGGGGGGGGCTTCGGCATCATCCTCGCAGGCCTCAACCGCCATTTCACACGCGTCTTTGCTGATGTTCCGGCGATGGCGGATACGATGGGGGCACGCGCGGGACGACAAAGCGGCTGGCCGCAACCCGTCGAAACGCAGCGCCCCGAGAACCGTTCCGCCGCAGAGAGGTTCGCCCCGTACTTCGACGGGGCCAATTTCGCGCGCTACGTCACCTGCCCGATCCGCGTCACCTGCGGTTGCAAAGACACGAGCTGCGCGCCACCGGCCGTTTACGCCGCCTATAACGAGATTCCATCTCAGGACAAACAGATCTTCGTCATGCCCCATAACGGGCATGAGAGCAATGGCAAGATCAAGAATCAGGCGCATGCCTGGCGACAAGGCACAGGGGAACGTGGACTGGCGCCGTTCGACACGCTCACATGCGAGGTGACCGGCGTCGCGTTCGGATCCGGCGCCAACACGGATCCGACGTTCAAAGTGCCAAAGCTCGTGGCAGCGATCCGGCGGACGGATGGTGTCATCGAGGACGTTCCGCTGCGGGCCGTCAATTGGATGGGAGCGTATCTGGTGGACCGGCGGTTCTCGAAGTCGGAACGCGAGCGTTTTGGAACAAAGGCCGAACTGGTGGGTGTGCGGCTCGAAGGCGGCGCGCCGGAAACGAACGCCAAGATCAAGATTGAAAACGCCACGATGTTCAAGGAGGTGCTGAATCCGTTGTCGATTCAGGTGACGCCGCGTGACGCGCTGCCGTTCCCGAACCGTGCGGACACCATTGTTCCCGACACGCCCGAACCGGCGGCGGGCGATCTGCTCGCGGAATGGAACGCCTCGCTGCCGCCGGGCTGCGCGGTGTCGAAACGGCGCGTCGGGAAATCACTCGTGATCGACATCACGGCTCCAGCGGGCAAAGTCACGGAAATCCCGCTGGGCGTTGCACGCGAAGCGAAAAAGGTGAAAAGCTTCGCCATCCCCTATCTGACCTGGGGCGAGCGAAACGGACGCGTGCACGCAGACCTGCTCGAAGGCGGCTGGTTCCGGCTGGCGGAGTTCGACTGGTACGCCTCGAACGCGAGCGACGTGTACGCGCGGGAGACGGAAGGCGGCCGCGAACTCGTGGCGCGTTACAAACCGAAGACGGACGGGACGTTCAACCCCGTGCGTGAGCGGATCGTGATCACGCTTTCGAACGTTTTCGAAGAGATCCTGCCGGAGATCCCCAATCCGGCGTCCCCTTGGAAACACGTCACCGGGATGCACGTGTGGCGTTCACACCCATCGTACGACCGTGCGGAAGATCTGGCGCTCTGGCGGCAGGTAAAGGCCGCCGGAATCAAGCACGTCGCCGTGACGGACCATGAGACGATGTGGCGGGACGGCGGCGAACCGTTCACCTTCTGCACCGACGCGGCAAAGGGGAAGGGCGGCGACGAGGCACAGAAGGCCTACACGCGCGCGATGATCGATGAACTCGGCTTCCTTTATGGTCCGTACAACAACTTCACGGACCTCGCGACGCAGAGCGAATTCTTCAATCGCGACACGGTGGGACGATGGTCGGACGGATCGTTCCACAACGCCTGGATGCGGTGCTACGGTCCGAAACCCGTGCTCGCACCGCTCGCCTGCGACCGGTTCGCTGGCGCGATCCAGCGTAAGTTCGGTTTCAACACAGCGTACTGCGACGTGCACACTTCGATGTTGCCGTGGCAGCGCACGGACTACGACCACCGTGTTCCCGGCGCGGCAACCTACGCGCAGACCTATTATTCGTGGGGCGAGACGCTCTTGAAACAGAAGAAGATCTGGAACGGTCCCGTCTATTCCGAAGGGGCGCACCACTTCATGTGGGCCGGTCTTGCGGATGGCTCCTACGCGCAGGACCGGAGCTACGATTTCCGTAATGAACCATGGATCGTCGAGTTCGAACTGCTCCGCACACAGCGTCTTTGCACCGACTTCGGCATGGGAACGCTCTCGATGTTTTCGCCTGCGCGAACTCTTCACGAACGGCTGTATTATCTGCCGTACCAGCCCCAAGGTCGTGACGAACTCGTGAACCGTTTCCTCGCCGCGACAATCGCGTTCGGCCATTCCGGTTACCTGATCCTCGACAAATGCTGGGAGCCGGATAAGCCGTTCGGGCGCGCATACGGGGTAAAAAGCAAACCGGTCTGGCAGGAAAAGGGCCTTCCCGCCGAGACGCTCCGCAGTTACTTCATGATTCAGGCGCTCGCGGCCCGGTACACGCAATCGCACGCCGTCGAGATCCGGTACGTGGACGCCGAGGGGCGGTTACATGCCGCCTCCGAGGCGATCCGGAATGGAACCGTGGCCCGCAATCAGATCGTCACACGTTATGCGGACGGCACGGTCACCGCAGTGAACGGCAGCGACACTTTGCCGATGAAGACGTCCGCGCACGGACGCAAGATCGAGCTTGCGCCCAACGGTTTCGCGGGATGGTCCAGCGGCGTCACCGTGCTCTCCACCGATACCGACGGACGCCGCGTCCATTACGCCGAAGGTCCCGACTATGTCTATCGCGAGATCGAAGGCCGAAAGCCGTGCGTCTCGCTCACGTCGCGGCATGAAACAAAGCCGTGACTTTCCGTGTGTTCTTGTGTCCCGTGGTGGAAGAATCGATCCCGATAGCGATCCCGACCCCGACCCCGATTTGGATGAAACCCTGAAACCAGAAACCCTGAAACCCTGAAACCCTGAAACCCAAGAAAGTGTCCCGTGGTGGAAGAATCGATCCCGATAGCGATCCCGACCCCGACCCCGATTTGGATGAAACCCTGAAACCCTGAAACCCTGAAACCAGAAACCCTGAAACCAGAAACCCAAGAAAGAGTCCCGTGGTGGAAGAATCGATCCCGATAGCGATCCCGATAGCGATCCCGACCCCGACCCCGATTTGGATGAAACCCTGAAACCAGAAACCCTGAAACCCTGAAACCTGAAACCCTGAAACCCAAGAAAGTGTCCCGTGGTGGAATAATCGATCCCGATAGCGATCCCGACCCCGACCCCGATTTGGATGAAACCCTGAAACCAGAAACCCTGAAACCAGAAACCTGAAACCCAGAAGCAATGCACGCTATTTCTTTTTGGCCGCGGCCATCACCTGCATCAACAGGCGTTTGTCCTGCCAGGTGTCGCGCAGGGAACCGATGCGGAGGATCTGGCGGAAGGCGTCGAGCTTCATCCGGGTGGCCGGGATAACGCGGACACGGAATGGCTTGTCCGGTTCAAGCGAGAAAAAGTTGTCATCCATCCGCGCGTCCATGCCGTCGAGCGAAATCCAGACCCACAGGGCAGGATGGTGACTGGTGAGCGTCACGGCGAAGCTGTTGTCATCCCAGGCACGGATTTCAGCCCGCATACGCGGTGCCTGCAGTTTCAGCGCGCGCGGCTCGCAGAACAGCACCGTATTCCACGCCACCTGATTGCCCTGCTCATCCAGCAGATAGATCCACATGATCAGGTTGTCCGCGCCACAGCGTTTCAGGATGTCTGCCACTTTGACGCGAACCGATTCATCACGGGACAACGGGGCCACCGACACCTTTTTCGTGCCCTCGGCAACCACGATTCCCTCCATCTGGGTCACCCGCCACTGCATCTCACCCTTGAACGTCGGCCGGAGCCCGTCATGAAACACATTCAGCGTGACCGTGCCCGATTCCCGGCAGTAAACCCCGCACAGCGAGATCGGCGCGAAAAAACGGCGGGCCAGATACTGCAACGCTTTCCACCGTCCCGCGTAATCCACGGCGGACGGGCTGCACGTGGGCCAGCAGTCATTGAAATGCCAATAGAGAAATCCGGGTGAAGCCTCCTTCGCGGTCCGCACCCGCTCATAGGCCCGCCGCAACAGCACCGCCTGCTGGATCTGGCTGAGCCAAGCGACATGATCGAAACTGGAGGGAACCAGAAAATGGTCGAGGAACCCGTGATAGATGCGGCGCGCGCCATCGGAAGGCGACATGTGAAACGCGCAGGCCGGATGTCCGGCATTCCGCTCCCCCTCATCCAGATATTCCGCGATCACGCGCGGCTCGGGGAACGAAGGCATCGTCATGTACCCGGCCGGTTCCGTCAGGGAGAACGGCTGGTGCGGGATCGGCGGCAGACAGGGCGTGTCCGGATCCGCCGCACGCACACCGTCGACCGCGATCTTGGTGTACGCGGAATCGATCGCTTTCCCGCCACCGTCCCCGCCGCACCAAAGCGCCAGACACGGATGGTGGCGCAACGCCATGACCGTGCTCCGCACTTCCCGCTCGAACGAGGCCCGTTCCCCTTTTGCGGGCGGCGCGCCCCGGCTGCCCCCGAGCATCAGATCCTGCCACACGCA
>Ga0116147_1002633_pt1 | contig 17819 bp, 19 predicted proteins | sample AD_JPNHG3_MetaG_FD_89749 | JGI IMG/M metagenome (GOLD analysis project Ga0116147, IMG submission 89749) | Active sludge microbial communities of municipal wastewater-treating anaerobic digesters from Japan - AD_JPNHG3_MetaG | ecosystem: Engineered > Bioreactor > Anaerobic > Digestate | place...
AACAAGCTCTTGAGGTCTTCTTTAAGGCCGTTGGGATAGATCGCAGAACAATACGGGATGCCCGGGATCAGAAAGCGGCGCGTATGTAGACGCGTCTTTTTGTTTTTGGGCCCCGACAATGACAAGTTGAACGTACGGAAACGCCGGGCGGTTACTCTACCACCCGGCGTCTGGTATTCTTGTGCTCAGTGGATCTTTCGTACCAGGCCGATTACCTTTCCGAGGATAGCCACGCAGTCGCTGACTATCGGTTCATAGGCGGGATTATCCGGTTCCAGCCTTACCCTGCCGTCTGCGCGGAACAGCCGTTTGACAGTGGCCTCGTCATCAATCATGGCTACGACGATCTCGCCGTTGGCTGCCGCTTGCTGCTTCCGCACGATCACGTAATCGCCGTCGAGAATGCCGGCGCCTACCATGCTGTCGCCCGACACCCTGAGCATGAAGGACTCCGCTTCGCCCGCTAGGGAGCGGGGAAGAGGGAAGTAGTCGTCGACGTTTTCAACGGCCAGGATGGGTTGGCCTGCCGTTACACGCCCCACAATGGGCACATTCATTATCTCTCTCGTGGGAGGAGGAAGTTGGTCAGGCCCCAGCAGGACCTCGATGGCTCGCGGTTTGGCCGGGTCGCGCCGGATGTAGCCCTTGCGTTCTAAGGATGATAGGTAACCATGCACTGTGGAGCTGGACCTGAGGCCTACCGCCTCGCCGATCTCCCTGACTGACGGCGGGTATCCACGGACTTTTAGTTCACGGGCAATGTACTCGAGAACCTGCTTCTCCCTGGCGCCAAGTGACGACAAGGCGACCAACTCCTTTCTGCCAAGCACAGTATACCATAGGCTGCATACTCCTGCAAACATGCGTTCGCGAACGGCTGTTCGTCCGGCGCTTGACACGGAACATATGTTCTGTTATGCTGGGTCTACCGATAGAACATATGTTTGCCAGGAGGGACCACTATGCAGCCAAGCCACCCTGGTTCAGCAAGCGTCACCAGTCGCCGCGCCGCCTATCGGCGCAGGCTCCATCGAGGTGCTCTGTGCATCTCAACACTTCTTCGAGTGTCGGTTGCCGGGCTCCTGATTGGGATCGTGGCATCGGTCATCGTTTGGGGCCTGTCGGAGACAGCCCCGTCTGCGCAATCGGCTGAGCCCGAGCAGTACATCGTGGTTACGGTTCAGCCAGGCGACACCTTGTGGGGCATTGCGCGCCGAGTCAGCGAAGGCACAAGCGACCTGCGCGTGCTAACAAACCGAATAAAGAAGCTCAATTCGCTCGACTCCGCGATGTTGCTACCGGGGCAGAGCCTTACTGTGCCGATTGGCCTGTGACGCACCGCCTCACAGGGGCTCGTCGGGGTTAATAGGGGTTCATAAAGAGAACGTCGCATAATACACATTATGTTAACTTAGTTATGTGTCACAGGCGCCGGAACGTGCATGGACCTATAACATAGACAAGCGGAAAACATATAGGGATATGAAGAACATGTGGAGATGTAGAGATGTAGAGATGCGCAGCTGGCCTACAGCGGCTGGCATGACGGGCATATGTATGACGATGTCGATCCTGTCTTGATTTTGCGTATCGTTGCGCCACAAACGGTGCAAGGCCGGCCGTCGGCATAGCCCACTAACCAGTGCTCTGCTGTATAGCCTCCAGGATGACCGTAGAAGTCCTTTTCGTAGTAGGCGCCTCCCATCACTATGGCAGTGCCCAAAACGTCGCGTACAGAGGCGTACAGCGCGTCGATTTCTGCATCGCTCAAGCCGGGAATCGGCCTTCTGGGATGGATCCGGGCGCGAAACAGGATGTCGTGGACGTAGGCGTTTCCGATGCCGGATACGTGGCGCTGATCGAGCAGAAAAGGCTTGATCATCCCGTGCCCGCGGCGAACGAGGCGCCTGAAGTCATCAGCGGTGAATTTTGGGTCGAGGGGCGACGGTCCTAGGTCGCGCGTCATGGCGTGCGCCTGCAACTCGTCGTTGAGTACAAGGTGCACGTAGCCGAACCACCAGAACCTGATGGTGAAACCAGTGCCGTCCTCAAGGTCCAGTCGAAACTGGTATTTGGGCGGCATAGGACCTCCGGGCACGAACCGGACCATGTCGGCCCCCATCCCCAAGTTGATCAGCAGAGTGCAACCGTTCTCAGCCGGCATGAAGAGCCATTTCCCTTTGCTTGTAGTCTCCCCCACCCTCCTGCCAGATAATGTTACGTCAAGCCGGCTGGGCTCGACGTTCGAGCATTTGGGCTGAAAGCATTCGACGCGCGAGATACGTTTGCCCGTCAGCTCTCGTCTCATTTGACTTGCTAGTATGGTGAGTTCGGGGAGCTCAGGCATGGGATACACCTCCAGGCTCTATAGGAAACGGCGCCGCGTGCGCGGCCGACTGTAGGCTCAGTGCCCACAGGTGCTGCATGATCCGCCGCTGCAAGAACCGCATGAGCTGCCGCTCGATGATGAAGCAAAGGTCGATCCGCTCTTGAACCCAAAGGACGAGAGCAGTTTGTCCACTTGTTCACTTCCACAGTCGGGGCACTTCACCTTTTCGCAACAGCCGATCACGAGTTCCTCGAACTTGCGGCTGCACTGCTTGCACTTGTATTCGAATATGGGCATGATGATCCTCTCCTTACTCAACTCAATCATATCAGGCCAAGTAACGACTCCATCATCTGAGCGTTGGTCGCGGCTTGCCCTGCGTGGCAGTTGTTGAAAAACACGAAAGCGTGTTCGGTGCTGTGCTCGAGGTCGCGTATTTTCGGTATCCACTCATTCAGCTCATCCTGTGTGTACAGGTAGTTGTAACGTTCAGAGGCCTCAGTATGGTTCCACCACGACTTGGCGTTTCTGCCGTGGAACCTGACGTACGCAATGGGCGAGGTGTACACGGCAAGCGGCGGAAAGAGCCCGCGCAGCCTGGGTTCGTCTACACAACAGAAGCCAAGGCCCGCGACTTTCAGGGCTTCCAAAGTGGCCTGCGACACCCACTCGACGTTGCGGTACTCCACCACAATGGGCCAGTCCGGGAGGAACTCCGGCAGTCTTTGCACATACGCCTCGTTCTTCGCTGTGCGCTTGAAACCCCATGGGAACTGGCACAGGACGCACCCTAGCTTGCCCTGGTCCGCCATAGGCTGCATGGCCGCTCGAAACTTGTCAAAGTCCTGCCTGACTTGAACTTCATCATCAGCCACCTTGTGCGTCATGCTGCTGTGGGCTTTGACGCAGAACGTGAATCCTTCGGGGGTCTTGCGGCACAGCCCTTCTATGGTGCGGACGCCCGGCATCTGATAGTAGGTGAAGTTCAGCTCGACGGTGGAAAAGCGGGTCGCGTAGTAGGCTAACATGTCACTGTCGGCCATGCTGTCGGGGTAGAACACTCCCCGCCAATCCTTGTAGCTGAACCCTGAAGTGCCCACATGTATCATTCAGCTCACCCCCTGGTCGCGTCAGCGTCAGCGCGAGGTCTGCTGCGCTCCGGCAGTGCCGAACATCAGCCGGAACACAAGTTCCGTGAAGCCGTCTTTGAACGAGAGCTCCTCGGGTGGCGACGAGAATAGGCGCACATCCGCGACTTCATCTTCATCAGCAGGCGACCCGAACGAGGCCAGGTCGGCTGCGTACACGATCCCGCGCGATGGGCCCGGCAGCAGCGTGTTCCACACTGTCACCGTATACCAGCACAGCGTACGCAACTCGCCGAGGCAGGCTCCTGCCTCCTCAGCCGCTTCCCTTCTCCCGGCCTGCTCAGGGCTTTCGCCTGCGAGTATCCTTCCGCCCGGGAACTCCCACCCCGATCTGCGCAGACTGTGCACGAGCAGCAACGACCGGTTCATCATCGGCACTACGATTACGCTGTCCGGCTCTGGCCATTCCGAAGCGGGTGGAGGATCGCCGAACCAGAGCACTGTATGCACTCCTGGGCCATCTAGGCAAACTCGGGACTGACCACCCGGTGGATTACTCCAGTTCCCTACCGCGGCTCACACCTTTCCTCCCCAATCGATCAGTGATGCTGTCGAGCACGCGATCGAGCTTGCCTCGGGGCGATTCGAACAGCGACAGCTGCCTACATTCGGTCAGCCCTGACACCGAGACTCCGATTAGCCTGACAGCCATACGCATGTCGAGTTCCCGCAGGAGCTCGCAGGCGATGTTGTAGATATCGTCATCGCTGTCAAAGGACTCACTCACGCTTTTCGCCCGCGTTATCTGGTCAAAATCGGCGAACTTCACCTTAAGAGTGACGGTTCGGGCTAGCTTTCCCCCTGCGCGAAGCCTTTTGCCGACGCGCTGTGCATGCCTGGCCAGGCATGCACATAGGTCGTCGATGTCATCTACGTCTGAGTCGAAGGTGGACTCTGAGCCGTAGGACTTGCACTCTTCGTCGGTCACCACGGGGTCGTCGTCTATGCCTCTAGCGAGGTCATAGATGAGCATTCCCCAATTGCCGAAGCGCTCAGCAAGCCACTGGGCAGGCCATGCGCGAAGATCCGACACCGTAGTGATGCCGTACCTGGCCAGCTCCTGCTCTCCCCTTTCCCCCACTCCCCACAGCTCTCGCACAGGCAGGGGCGCCAGGAGGTCGCCGACCTCATCGGCCGTTATCACCAACAACCCGTCTGGCTTTGACTTCGACGAGGCCAGCTTGGCCAGAAACTTGTTGGGAGCAATGCCGCATGACGCGGTCAGCCCTGTCTTCTCCCGTATTTGCTGCTTGATCGAGAGGCCCATAGCCTGGGCGTTATTGTAGAAGTGTTCGCACCCCGTCATGTCGAGGAAAGCCTCGTCAATCGAGATCTGCTGGATTCTGGGAGTGAACTCGGCTAGGCACTCCATGATCTGCTGCGACACGTCCGTGTATCTTCTCATGTTGCCCGTGACGAACAGTGCATCTGGGCATAGCCGCGCTGCCTGCGAAATAGGCATCGCCGATCTCACGCCGTACTTCCGCGCCTCATAAGAGCATGTCGATACGACCGCGCGTGGCGAGTCGCGCTGCCCTCCGACGATCAGGGGTTTGCCTCGGTACTCAGGGTGGTCCAGGGCTTCAACTGCGGCGAAAAAGCAGTCCATATCGATGTGAGCTATCGTCCGCAACTTGGGGTTCACCTCTTGGATCGCCCACCTGCCTGCCCGACCGGCGCTCAGTCTTTCTTGATTATGGTAACCAGCGACCCGTTCTTCAGGGACGCCGCGTTGGCCTCATCCGTGTCGACGTGCATTTCCCAGGTGAATGTGGGATGCACACGCACCAGCACTTCATCGAAGATCAGTGCTCGCTCGCCCGGAGCCCGGACCATGACTACATCGCGGTCGCAAACCCCGAGCTTCTCCGCTTCCTCAGGGGTCATGTGAATGTGCCGTTTGGCCAGAATGACTCCTGTTGATATCGTGACTTCGCCCTTGGGGCCGACGATCTTTATGGACTCAGATCCGTCCAGGTCGCCTGAATCCTTGACCGGCGGATTGAGCCCCAGTTGGAAGCAGTCGGTGCGTGATACCTCCACCTGGGTGCGCTTGCGGCACGGGCCCAGTATCCGAACGTTGGCCATAGCTGCCTTGGGGCCGACAAGCGTGACGGTCTCTTCCGCTGCAAACTGACCCTTCTGGCTTAGGTCCTTCTTCACTCGGAGCTGGTATCCCTTTCCGAAAAGGGCCTCGAGATCGTCCTGTGTGACGTAAAGGTGACGATTGGATACTCCTACCGGAACGACGGTGTCCGACATGACTGCGCCTCCTGTTCTATACAATACAAGGCTATGATGCCACGATTACATGATAGCCCTTGAGGCTGCGCTTGACAACCGAAGACGGCGACTGTAGAATCGAGGTAGTCGGATGATCCGGCGCGTGCAGGGGAGTAGCTCAACTGGTAGAGCATCGGTCTCCAAAACCGAGGGTTGCGGGTTCGAGTCCTGTCTCCCCTGCCATTCTTTCCTCCAGAAAGTGAACAAGCCACCTCGGCCCAGCCGGGCAAGGTGGCTTTATGCTTTGCACATGACTCTATCTCGCCATGCTTCTTCTCGGTTTGCCGTTACGCTAGTCCGATGAGCTTCCTTGCCTCATCGGGCGTAGCCACCTCTCTGCCGAGTTCGCGTGAGATCCTGGCTACGCGCTCCACCAGCTGGGCATTGCTATCCGCCAGGACCCCGCGGGAATAGTAGATGTTGTCTTCAAAGCCCACGCGAACATTTCCGCCAAGGACTATCGCAACTGCAGCAAGCTGCAGCTCTGCCCTGCCGATGCCGGCAACCTGCCACTGGGCGCCTGCCGGCAGGCTCGCGACGCAGTGCATCAGGTCCGGAACTGTGCCGGGTATGCCGCCGGGCACGCCCATGACAAAATCGAAGTAAAGCGGTTCGTCCACTAATCCCTTCTTGACCAGCCGCAATGCGTTGGCCATATGTCCGGCATCGAAGCACTCGATCTCCGGTTTCACGCCCTCCTTCTTCATGCGGGAGGCCAGAAACTCAATCGCACTGGGCTCGTTCATGAACACATCGTCGCCGAAGTTCACGGTGCCAGTGGTCAGCGTGGCCATCTCGGGCCTGAGGGAGAGTGGTTCAGCCCGCAGCTCTATGGGCGTTCCAACAGCGCCTCCCGTGGAGATCTGGCAGATCACGTCTGTGCGCTTCTTGATCTGCGTAATGACTTCGCGGAACACGGCAACATCCTGCGTGGGCATGCCTTTCGCGTCCCTCACGTGCAGATGAACGATGGACGCGCCTGCTTCCCTGGCTGCCGCGGCCGCCTCGGCTATCTCCGTCGGCGAGACCGGCAGATGCGGCATCTGTTCACGCGTGAGTTCAGCGCCGACCAGAGCGGCTGTTATGATCAACTTGTCCACTCGTCAGTCTCCCTTCCTTCGCTGCTTGTCTTTGGGCACAACACACGTGCCTGTTGCCCGGGCGACCAAAACGGGCTCTTCGAGCACATAGGCTCGAGACGGGTCGGTCTCGTCTCGTCCGGCCTCAATGACCTTGAAAGCCTCAAACGAAATGGCACGCGAGGTGTTGCCGGCGCGCGTGATGCGCCCGCGAGCCTCGATGTAGTCACCTGCGAACACCGGTGCTCGAAACTCCACCATGTCGTAAGCCAAAAACAGCCCCTCGTCGCCGTCGTGCCTGATCAAGAGCTCGGTGGCGATATCCCCGAACAACTGCATCATCCTGGCTCCGTCCACCAGGTCGCCTCCGTAATGGGCATCTGCCTGGCTCATTCTCACCCTGATGAGGACGTCTTCCATCATATTCTGTACCGCCTCCTTTCTATCGTTCCTCGCCCAGGTCCGGGCTGGTTCTATGCTCCTTCCTGATCAGCTCCTGAGCGATGTAGGCCGCAACATGCGACGGCAGTGTTCCGGGGCCGAAACCGGCATCGTAGCCCAACTCAAGAGCAAGTTCATGCGTGATCCGAGGCCCGCCCGCAACTAGTATCACGTCGTCGCGGATGCCCTCCGCTTCCAGAAGGTCCACTAGTCGCGTCATGTTGGATATGTGAACGTTCTTCTGCGTTACTATCTGTGACACCAAAATGGCGTCAGCGTCGGTCTCGATCGCCTTCGCCACCAGCGTTTCGTTGGGCACCTGCGCGCCGAGGTTGTGGGCGCGAAACCACGGATATCTTTCCAGCCCGTACTCGCCGGCGTACCCCTTCATGTTGATTATTGCATCGATGCCCACCGTGTGCGCATCGGACCCGGTGCACGCGGCCACTACGGTGATCTTCCGGCCTAGTCTGTCGCGGATTAGGTCGTTAATCTTGAAGAAATCCATCTGTTCCACCTGGACCTTCGGCACCCTCAGCGAAGTCACGTCCACCGAGTGGGTGCACTTGCCGTATACCACGAAATACGTAAACTGTCCTCCGAGGTCATGCGAACTGACCACATCCACGCTCTCAAGGCCCATCTTGATCACGAGCTGGCGGGCTGCCTCCTTAGCCTCCGGCCCGTACCTAATGGGAAGGGTGAAGCCTAGCTGAACCCTTCCGTCGTCCAGAGTGTCGCCGTAAGGCCTCACACTTTTCAGGTCCACTTGCGGCATGGCGCTCACCTCCTGCTCGGATCGGCGGAGGCCGCGAGCCCTAGCTGCTCTGACATGGCCTCCTCGAATGGATTCCAGTATGTGTCCGACCTTGCCACGACTCCGTCCAGCCCTCGTCCGCCGTCCGCCGTTCGCGCGATCCCTGCGAAAACGCCCTCGCCCATGGCTTCCATCAGGCCCAGGTCGCGTACGTACTCGAGCATGCGGACCGTATCGCCAAGCACCTGCTCCGCCCGTTGCCGGATGATGCCCCCCGGCTTAAAGACGATGTCCTCGCCCAGGTGTCTCGCGTTGTTGAACACGTACTTGGCGTTCTTTATGGCTAGGTACCGGTCGTGGACGTGCGGTGTGTGGATTGCCTCAGTGAGCATGCCCAGGAGCTGAATGGACTGGCCGGTGATCACGCCTGCCAGGTTGAACATGCCGTTTAGCAGGTACCCGCGGAATATGTCGCCAGTCATGTACTTGGTAGGCGGCATGTACTTTAGGGGCGCATTGGGAAAGATGTCGCGCGACATCTGCGCCTGCGCCACCTCATACAGAAATCCGTCCTTCATCTCCGGGTTCATCTCGAACGCGTGCCCGAGGCCGATCTGTGAATCGGGCAGCCCCGACCTGTGCGCTAAGGCCTCATTGATGAACTGCGATGCCAGAACTGTGTGGGCTTCTTCATAGGCATCCGCGGTGGTTAGGTAGTTGTCTTCGCCCGTATTGATGATAATACCGGCGTAGGCGTTGATCATGCGCGAGAAGTACTGGTCCGCGAAAGTACGCTTCATGTTGATGTCGCGGAAGAGAATGCCGTACATGGAGTCGTTGAGCATCATGTCCAGCCGCTCCAGTGCGCCCATTGCCGCTATCTCGGGCATGCACAAGCCGGAGCAGTAGTTCACAAGCCGGATGTAACGGCCGATCTCCGCGCTCACGCTGTCCAGCCCCTTCCGCATTATGCGAAAGTTCTCCTGCGTGGCAAAGGTGCCGCCGTAGCCTTCGGTCGTCGCGCCGTAGGGCACATAGTCAAGAAGGCTCTGGGCGGTGCTCCTGATCACCGCTATGATGTCTGCGCCTGCCTTCGCTGCCGACTGAGCCTGTTCCACATCCTCATATATGTTACCTGTGGCCACGATGACGTAGATGAGCGGCTCTGTGCCGGAATCGAGCCTCGACAGGTACTCGCGCCGCTTGGCGACGTTTTCGCGTATGCGACCGAGCGAGGCGGACACCGCTCCTGACACGACCGCCCGCTCGCCGCCGACTGGCGCACTCCCGAAAGATGCAAGGTCCAGCTGTTTCAGGGCTACTTTCTCGGCCACTTGCTGCGGCGACAACCCGGTGGACGCGACGGCACGAGCCATGTATGTTGCGATGCCGTCTGGGAGGAGCCCGGCTTTGTGCGCTATGTCTACTACCACATTGGGCAGAGGTACCCCCGCACGGTCTACTCCATCCACGCCCAGTAGACGGAGCACGGCTCGCTCACACGAGGTCGTCGTCACACTGCGTACGTGCTCCATGACCTGATCCGCAATGCTGCTCGCACATTCCCTGCACCTGTCTATCTTGCTGATATCGAGATCAAGTTTCAAGCATGACACCTCCAGATGCCGAAAGCTCCGCCACCATATCGAAGACCGGCAGTTCTTCGATGTGCTTCGATACTTCCATCACCAGATCAGACGGGTTAATCATCGTCCCTGACGGGGATGAAGGGTTGACGGTGATAGCCGCAACACCTGCCTTCCTGAGCACCGCCAGTTCCCCGCCGGCCGCCTCGAAGGCCTTCACACCGCGGTCGCCGGCGGCGATTCTCGAAGGGTCGGCAGCCACCACTCGGAACACCTCAGGCCGTGCAGAGTGTTCGCGAAAGCGCGATGTGAGCGCAGCAAGTAGCCCATCGCCAACTGCACGCGCGCATACGAGCCCCAGGTCCCCGCTACTGAGCATAGCAGCCACAAGGGGTTCGCGCCCCAGAAGAGTGGGCCATGGCAGTGAGTCCATGCGGCCGTCAGCTCGCATTATGGCTGATACGCCTGATTCGATGGCCTGCTCCGCGCGGCGCGCAATCCGCGGAGGCGGCGCCGGCAGTGTGAACAGATGCACCGCCATGCGCGTGGCATCGGCGATTCCCTGCACGTCGCTGTCGAGTGCTGCCCCGGTGGCCAACACGAATGTCTGCACAATATCGGGCGACGCGAGGAAAGTTCGGCCGGCTGCACCGTCCACCAGTGCGAGCTCTGCCCCGCATTTGCGCAGCTTGCTGACGGCATGAATCAGATCGTTTGCTCGGTTGCATCCGATCACTTCCACATTCCCCGGCTCAAGCGCGCGGGCGATTACAATCTCGCCGGCCGTCGTATGAACGCCCAACCTCTGCACGACCTCAAGACGGCATGATGTACGCCCGATAGTGAAGTCGGCCAACGCGATCAAAGCCCCGCGGGGGACTCTAATGGGTGGCTTGGGAAGACCCGTGATGGCATCATACAGCTCACCGTCTCTGCCGCCCGATGTGATGCCCACTGCGATATTGCGCTCAGCGGCAACCTGGATCAATGCGTTGAGGGTAGTGGTCTTTCCACAGTTCTTGGCAAGCCCCACGACCCCCGCGCAGTTGCCGCCGGCCAGCACGAGGTCAAGAAGAGTGCTTGCGTGCTCTCTTCCTCCTCGCAAGTCCGACTGGTTCAAGATTCGACACCGTCCCGTCCATTACGGCCGCTATGCCGTCTGTAGCGAGAGGCGGTTTCTCCTTGCAGATGCCGCACTCGTGGCACTCGCTGATCTTGTCGCGCGGCTCGGCATACGCGGTGATTACTCCTTCATAGTTGCGCAGTATGACCTGGGTGTCGGTTTGCGATATCAGGTACTGCGGACCCACCGGTATCTTGCCGCCGCCTCCGGGTGCGTCGATCACATACGTAGGCACGGCAAACCCCGATGTGTAGCCCCTCAGCTTCTCGATGATCTCAATGCCCTTGCCCACAGACGTCCTGAAGTGCTCGATCCCCATGGACAGGTCGCATTGATAGATGTAGTACGGCCGCACCCTCATCTTGACCAGCTCGTGCACTAGCTTCTTCATGATGTGTGGACAGTCGTTCACGCCCTTAAGCAGGACGCTCTGATTTCCCACAGGTATGCCCGCATCGACCAGCATTTCGCATGCCCGGCGCGACTCCTGGGTAATCTCTTTTGGATGGTTGAAGTGTGTGTTCAGCCAGATCGGGTGGTACTTCCTGAGCATGGCGCAGAGGTCCTCGGTGATGCGCTGCGGCATGACCACTGGAGTCCTCGTTCCGATTCTGATGATTTCCACATGAGGTATGGCCCTAAGCTCGCGTATTATGAACTCCAATGCGTCGTCTGCCAAAGTTAGCGGGTCGCCGCCGGATATGAGCACGTCTCGCACCTCGGGCGTATCCCGTATGTAGCGAACGCCCTCCATGATCTCTTCTCGCGATATCGCTCTGTCGGTATGACCCGCAAACCTCCGCCTGGTGCAATGACGGCAGTACATCGAGCAGACCGAGGTCACCAGAAACAGAACGCGGTCAGGATATCTGTGTGTCACGTGAGGTACCGGAGAATCCACATCCTCGTGAAGCGGATCGTCCATGTCGGCATGGGTCAGGTGAAGTTCTTGAACCACCGGAACGGCCTGTCTTCTCACGGGGCAGTTGGGATCGTCAGGATCGATGAGGCTTGCATAGTAAGGCGTTATCGCCATACGCAGCCTCGCAAGACACCTGGCGACTCCTTCTTCCTCTTCGGAAGTGAGCGCAATAGCGCCTCGCAGCTGCTCAAGGTCGGTGATTCTGTTCTTAAGCTGCCATCGCCAGTCCTGCCACTCCTCGCTTGTGACATTCTCCCACATGCTCAAGACCTCCGCATCTATCTGGCATAAAGCTCCTCGAAGAGCTTACGCAGCTTTGCGCTTTCGCGCAGAACCTCCAGCGCAATCTGCGCGTGCCCGCGCGTGTATCCGTTTCCAATGAGCATCGTCACATCATGGCCAACTCCCTCGGCACCCAGGGCGGCCGCGGTAAAGCTCGTCGCCATGCTGAAGAAGTAGACCAGCCCGCCTTCTTTGGTGGATAGTATGGATGACATCTCGGTTCCCGGAATGTTCACACAGTTAATCGTAACGTCTGCCAGTTGCCCACCGGTAGCTTTCTCGATCATGCGCAAGATCTCCAGCGGACGCGTGGCGTCTCCGGCGAGCACCACGTCTGCGTATTCCAACGATTCGGCCCTGGCGCGACTGGCAGCTGAGTGAGCCAAGGCTATCACCTTCCCGGTGACCCCGGCGCGCTTTCGCGCCTCATACAAGCAGAGCAGCCCGGATTTGCCGCCAGCGCCGATAACGAGCACCGTGTCGCCTGGCTTGACTAACTTGGCGGTCTGAGCGGGAGCGCCCGCCACGTCCAGCACAGCCAGTGACAGGCTGTCGGGCATGTCGCTGGGCAGCTTGGCGTATATCCCGCTCTCAAACAGGATAGCGCGACCCTCGATATCCACTTGATCGGTGTCCTGATGAACCTTGAGGATCTTCTCGATCACAAGAGGCGTGAGCGACAGCGACACTAAGGTGGCGATCCTATCGCCGGGCGCGAGATCGATCTTGCCCGCTAGCTCGCGGCCGACCTGCTCAACCGTGCCGATAAGCATGCCGCCGGACCCGGTAACCGGGTTATGGTGCTTGCCGCGCTTAGCGACGATGCCCAGCATGATCTCGCCGATCCGGGCGTCGTCATACTCGGCCTCCTTCTTGATCTGGGTGAAACTTGCGGCGTCGATGTTCAGGGTCTGCACACGGATCAGGATTTCATTGTCGCGGATCTCCATCGTGTTATCGATCTTCCACGCGGCCTGCGGCATGACGCCGGCGGGTTCGATTACTCGGTGGGTTCCGTACTTACACCCCATGGGCATTTCACGAACCTCCCATCATGGCTTTCAGACTACAGGTGATGCAAGACTCGCGCCAACGGGAATCCCTGCCCTGAGTGGGCTCTAGAGCATCTGGGGCGTGCCGCAAATTGGGCAACTGCCCATCCACGGGCACCTTCGAGGCTTCATGGGGTGGAAGGCGTGATGAGGTAGCGCTTCAGCTTATGTTGGAGTGTTTGGCGTGGGATGCCCAGCTGACGCGCAGCGGCGGAGACATTGCCTCCACATGAATCCAGCGCGTAACGGAGCATGTTCTCTTCCATCTGCTGCAATGTGGGAATGAGCCCGATTTCGGCACGGGCAGGGCCGGCGCCCTGCGCAGCCGGATGGCTCCAGGCCTGTCCACCTGAGTGCCCGATATGAGGCGGCAAGTGCTCAATGCCGATGAGCGGCCCTTGCGACATCTGGACTGCGGCCTCCACAGCATGCTGCAATTCGCGGACATTGCCCGGCCAGGCGTGCTCCATGAAGACTCCCATGACCTCTCTAGAGACGCCTCGAACGCCCACACCGAACTGCGCGCTGTACTTTCTCACAAAATGATGAGTAAGTGCCGGGATGTCCTCGGTGCGCTCCCGAAGCGGGGGTATTTCTATGATGATCACCCCGAGCCTATGGAAAAGGTCACGGCGGAGCAAGCCTCGCTCTACAGCCCGAGATGGGCTACAGGATATGGCTGAAATCACTCTTACGTCGATGTGCCGTTCGGCGGATTCGCCTATCCGCCTAAGAGTGCCTTCCTGCAGCACCCTAAGCAGCTTGGCCTGGAGCGGCAGCGGCATGGCATCTACTTCGTCAAGAAAAATCGTGCCATGATTTGCCACTTCGAACAGGCCCAGGCGGTTCTGCGCGCCTGTGAATGCCCCTTTGGCCGTTCCAAACAGGATTCCCTCCAGCAGGGTATCGGGAAGCGCCGCGCAGTTCTGCGCTATGAATGGTCGACTAGATCTGGATCCCGAATTGTGAATAGACTGGACAATGACTTCCTTACCCGTTCCGGTCTCTCCCGCGACAATGATCGAAGAGCTGCTGGCAGCGGCGCGTTTTGCGCACTCGACTACGTGTAGCATGGACTGGCTTGCGGCCACAACATCGCTGAAGGTGTACCGGGCTGTGCCTGCTTTCGGCAGGTGCGACTGCTCGCCCTGACCCGCGCTCTCGGAAAGTAGCTGAGCCTGGAGGTCGACAACCCGCTCAGCCAGGGCCTTTACGAGCGTGACATCGCGCGAGATCTCAATAGCCCCCACAAGCCTAGCACCGCTGTAAATCGGGAGCGATGAATTCACGGTGGTGATCGTGTCGCCTTTGAAGTTGCGGAACGTCTGCTGGCGCACGGGCGCAGGCCGACCTGTGCGCAGTACGGACAGGAGAGTGCTGGTATCCTCGGAGAGGGACGGGAATATGGACAGGATGTGACGACCGACAACTTCTGCCGGGTTGAGGTTGTCTAGATCTGCGGCCACCTTGTTGTAGAATACCGTGATGCCGCTGGTGTCAACTATGTGTATGCCTTCATTGATAGAGTCAAGAACCACTCTGAGGTCTGCGCTTAGGTGCTCGAGGTCGATCACGGGTTCACGCACCGGCATTTCCCTCCTCAGAGACGCTCTGTGCCCAAGTATGGGCACCCGCCAAGATTATATCGTACATGGCCGACAATTGACAGCCGGGACCACTCTGCTTTGAGAGTGACCTCGGCTGCCGGCGCCTATCTGGCGCCTATCCAGCGCCTATCTAGCGAACGTCTACTCGTCGAATGCGCTGTCCAGGATGGTCTGTATGAGCTGATCGAAGGAAATACCTTCTGCCCGCGCAGCGTCAGGCAGCAGGCTGACCTGAGTCAGCCCGGGCAGTGTGTTCGCCTCAAGCACCCACACCTGGCCGGATGGTTCCACTATCATGTCGACCCTGGAGTAACCGCGGCATTTCAGAGCGGCATGGGCTTCCACTGCAAGCCTTTCGCATTCCGCTCGCGCGGGTTTGGGTAGTCTTGCAGGCACTATATGCTCCGACTTGCCGGGAGTGTATTTGGAGTCCCAGTCGTAGAATTCGTTCTTTGGTACGATTTCCAAAGTAGGAAGAGCCCGAGGTGTGCGCGTGCCCAGCACTCCCACCGTGACTTCAGTGCCTGCGATGTACTTCTCGATTAATGCATCTGGGTCTCTTCTGAAAGCCAGCTCGAGCGCGTCTGCTAGCGCTGAGCTCTCTTTCACTATCGTGATGCCCACTGTCGACCCTTGTGAAGAGGGCTTCACAACGCAGGGGAACCCGATGCTCTCGGCGTGCGTAAGCCCAAGCTCCGGCGCATCGCTGCGATGCACTGTGACGTAGGGCGGAGTCGGCACCTTGGCCGCATTGAACAATACCTTCGAAACGATCTTGTCCATGGCGACTGCGCTTGCCAGAACGCGGGAACCTGTGTATGGAATCCCCAGCATCTCCAGAGCTCCCTGAATACAGCCATCCTCACCGTACCTTCCATGGAGCGCTATGAAGGCCGCGTCGGGCCGAGAATCGGCCAACACTGCGATGCTGTCTACGGCCGGATCGACGGTGATCACTTCGTGTCCGAGCCGGCGCAGAGCAGCCTCGACTTGCTCACCTGACTTGAGCGAGACCTCCCGTTCGCTGGAGGAACCGCCCATAAGCAGAGCCACTCTCATCCTTTTATGTGTCAACGAATTCACCACCAACACATGCTTCGATATCATCTCGGCCACTGCCGAAATACCTCGCTGAAGACGGCGACTGTGGCGCGGCATGCCAAAAGCGCGTAGACTAGCCCGGCAACGAGCAAAAACCCTCGGGCCAGGGCGGCATGCCGCCACGCGGGATCGTCGGCCCTCACGGATTTGGCCCAGACCACCGCAGCAATGATCGCAATCGCCAACGCCGACGATAAGACTAAGCAGAGCCCCACGATGCATCACCGGTCTATCGTATGCGGGGCTATATGCGAATGTCCCAGCTGCTCAGGATGTCGTACGCCACATGGTCAGTCATGTCGAACCTTATGGGCGTTATGGAGATAGCGCCCGACCGCACCGCGTCGGTGTCGAGGCCATCGCCGGGTGCCGACGCTTCCGGGCTGCCACACATCCAGTAGTAGACCTCACCCCGGGGATCGACCCGTCGTTCGAAGATGTTGGAATACCGCTGAACACCCATCCTGGTTACGACTATCCTGTCCAATTCGGCGCCGTCAGGCACATTCACATTGAGCATTACTCCCGGCGGGAGCCCACGGGTCGCCGCCAGGCGCGCCAGAGCTGCGCCTACTGTGGACGCAGGCCCGTAGTCAGAAGGGTCGTAGGAGACTGTCGATAGTGCAACGGCCGGTATCCCGGCCAGTGCTCCTTCAGCGGCTGCGGCCACCGTCCCTGAGTAGAGGATGTCGGTTCCCAGATTGGGGCCACGGTTTACGCCTGCCAAGACCACATGTGGTCGCTCGGGCATGAGCTCCTCCAGGGCGAGTTTGACGCAGTCGGCAGGACTTCCGTCCACCGCCCATGCCGTCGTCGACGGCCAGCGCGGCTCTATGCGGCGGGCTCTGAGGGGGGCTCGCATTGTCAACGCATGGCTGATTGCGCTGCGCTCGCGATCCGGCGCGCACACCCATACCTCGTCTGCGATGGCGCACACAGATTCGACTAGAGCTGCCAGCCCAGGCGCTGCTATGCCGTCGTCGTTGGAGATCAGAATTCGGATGATAGGTTAACCCCCTTCGAGTTACCAGTTGTCGACCTCGGCTCTCAGAACACCCGACAGAGCCAAAACCCTCTGCAGCAAGTCGGCATGGGTTGCGCGGCTCCCTACCGCCGCCATGTTGTGCCCCATGACGATCTCTATCCTAACCATGGACTCGCCGCGTTCCAAGTTTATGTCGCTGGCAACGATGTTCATGCGCAGTTCGCCGACGATGGTCGCGATCTCACCGAGCAGACCGGGCCTATCGATTGCAGTGACCCGCAGCACAACATCTTTGTGCGGGAAGTATCGCTCCTCCAGCCGGTTGAGGAAGACCAGGACGAACTCAACCAGCACAGTGGCGCCGATGGCCGGCCAGACTAGACCTGCGCCAGCCGCGAGACCAATGCCTGCCGTCGTCCAAAGACTAGCCGCAGTAGTGAGCCCCTTGATAGTGAGGCCTTCGTGCATTATGGTGCCTGCGCCCAAAAACCCAATGCCGCTCACAATCTGAGCCGCCACTCTCGCAGGGTCGCGGAGCCCGCCGCCGGATGGCCCAAACCCGTGTATTCCAACCATTGTGATCAGCGCGGATCCGAGGCAGACCAGAGAGTGGGTGCGCAGGCCGGCCGACTTGCCCTGCCTTTCGCGTTCGAGCCCTATGACTGCGCCCAGCAAAGTAGCGACGACTAGCAGCCCCATATTGCGCAAAAATAAGGACATCTCTCATTACCCCTCCGTGGATTTGTCTAGCTGACGCCGATCTTGTGCGAGCGCCGTGATGATCCAAGTATCTTGGCCGCAGTGGCGCGCACCAGTTCACGAGATTCCCTCAATGCGACGACTACCGGGCTTATTGCTTCATCTCCTGCGATCTCGCGCAGCGCCTGTATTGCCAGCAGACGCAGTTCCTCGTTTTCCAGGCATACTGCCACAAGAGGTTCGACTGCACGCAAATCGCCCGCCCACCGTAGCGCCTGGACTGCTCCCAGGCGCACTTCGTGCGACTCGTCATCAAGACAGCCTATGAGTGCATCCACAGCCCGGCTGTCGGCGATCTTCCTCAGCGCCTCCACTGCTTCGTACCTCACACCCGAGTCAGGATCGGTGGTCAGGCTGACCAGGTG
>Ga0116147_1002650_pt1 | contig 17755 bp, 17 predicted proteins | sample AD_JPNHG3_MetaG_FD_89749 | JGI IMG/M metagenome (GOLD analysis project Ga0116147, IMG submission 89749) | Active sludge microbial communities of municipal wastewater-treating anaerobic digesters from Japan - AD_JPNHG3_MetaG | ecosystem: Engineered > Bioreactor > Anaerobic > Digestate | place...
AACAGCACGCCGGTCGAGAGTATTGTCAACATCGGATGCAACCTCATCAACTATCACCCCAGCCTCAGCAAGCCTCTTCTTCCGTCCTCACCCGAAGATACCCTGTATAAGCCCTTCAAGCGTAGCTCTGTCCATTTTCTTGATTCGGCGGTAGGTATCGCAGTCTAATATCTGCTCAACCTCATTATTGTCTGTGGTCATTTATACTTCCTTTCTGTGAAAGATCATATGCCCGTGTTTAAAGCTTTGTGGAAAAGCTGTTGGCGAATGTTGAAAGCTCAAAGATACTCTGGAACAACACTCTCAAACAGCTCACACAGGTCATCGTCCATGTAAGAATAATCATCGGGAATATTCAGGCAGATGACGTTTTTATCGGCTATGGTATCTGAATATTTCTCTTTCAGCCTCCGGACATGTTTTTTCTCCATACAGAAGATGATGTCTGCCCAACCGACCAGTCCGGGAGTCAGCTTGATACGAGTGTTGTTCTCTGTGCCGGCAGAACGAGCTTGATGTCCATCTTGTCCGTCAAATAGCTTCTCTGCAGTTAGTGATCGCCTTTTGTTCTGGCTGCATAAAAATAGTAGATGCATAATTCTCCTTATGACAGGGTAAGTTCTGCTATCACAGTCTCTACGCTGTTTATGAGCATCGACCTGCGCATCTCGCCGACCATGAAGTCAAATTCATCTCCGGACGGCTCACCGTACATGAGATTATCTGGCGATACGGTTTGGAGCCAAGTCAGAGCTGAATTAAGCCCGGTGAGGGTGGATGTGTCAAAGCCTTTGGATTGTATGAATGTCAGGTTTATATCTCTCTGTGTGTTCATATGCCACTCCTTAGTTCAAGCATTGCAATATTGCTCCAGCTCTAATTCTATGGACAACTATAAAGGTAACACCGCACAAAGCTAGGCATGCAGATGCATCACCAAACCGTCAGAGAGACATTGTGCGGTGTTGTCTTAATCGTGTTTTTATCTCATTATACCATAGATTACGAGAAAAAGCAAATAATTTTTACAGTATTCAATCAGCTAAGTTCAGAAAGAGAGCGCATAACAATGTCGATATCTTTATTTTCAAGTTCTTGAATAATATGTAGATATGTCTTTTGCGTAGTAGTCATGCTTGCGTGGCCAAGCCGCCGAGCAACGCTGGCAATGGATACGCCTGCAAACAGTAAAAGAGAAGCGTGTGTATGCCGCAAGCCATGAACCGAGATGACAGGTACTCCTGCTGCCTTACAGTGCCTCTCCAGAATATCATTGATCGTGGCATTATACACCTTCTGACTCTCCTTAACAAAGATAGGCTTATCTTCCGGAAGCCCCTTCACTAAGCCGGAGAATTGAATGACGGTCTGCCAATCCATCTGAATCTTGCGTACTGAAGAACGATTCTTAGTGGGAAGGAAGCCTGTACCATGCTTATAATCCCAGGTTTTGTTGATAGAAAGCGTCTGGTGCGGAAAGTCAAAGTCTTTCGGAGTAAGTGCCAACGCCTCGGAAAAGCGCATCCCCGTCTTAGCTACCAACAAAATAAACCAGTCCCAACTAATCTGAGGAGTCAGCTTCAGATGATTGAGCATAGTGTGCAGTTCAAACTGGTTGAGGTATTTCGGCTTTTTCGCCCTGGGAGTTTTGCCCTTGATGATTGCTTTTCTGGTGGGATCACGAGCGATCAATCCTTCGTCAACAGCATCAAGGATCGCACACTTAATCTGATGGTGAAAGTCCATTGTGGTCTGACGCTCGTGCGTTTCTGCATAGTCGTTGATAAGCTGCTGGTAGGTAATACGTGTAATATCGCCCAGCTTCAGATTCGGACTCAGTTTCTTCAGCCATTCCAGTGTTACCAGATACTTATTCAAAGTAACCGGACGAATAGCGCCTTCTTTGTAGACCTTGATCCACTGAGCATAGTATTCGTGGAAAAGGCTCTCTTTGGTAAATGTCTGCAGCATAATAGTTTCCTCCTATTTTAACGGCATTTTGCCGATTTTTGACTTACGCTGATGAAGGGTGATAAGGCGGTCGAGATTGCGAAAATAGGAGCTGATAACCTGTTGTTCTTCGATAACTGGAAAAACGAATGGTATTTTTTCTAACTCACCTAAATATATGCCTGGTTGTGCAGATTGACTTTTCCTATCTGATAACTCTTTTTGAAAAATATCAGATTCTATTTCAGTTTTCAGGAAACTCGGAATTAGCCATTCTTTTGGACGTAAGAAAGCAACACTACGCTGAAACGTCATAATATCAGGGGTTTGGAGTATTGCAACTTCTCCGATTGACCCTACAATAGTCAATAGAACATCATTTTTTTGAAGTTTGAAAGTGCTATGAATAACCTCAAATTCTTCTTCAGATATCTTTCTATCGGTAGTTTTATCAATAACTATTTCACCATTTTTTATATTTTTTGCACTTAACAAGTATACTCCAACGTCAGAGTCTTGGTGTGTCCCGTGCGTGCCATCTTTCAAAAATGATAAAGCCTCCCCCAACTTACGCTGTTCCCAAGTGTGCGTCAATGGATTTGCTAAATGGAAGTGCTTATACTTGGGAACAGCGTAAGTTCAGTGATTTCACATTTGCAGCAGGAGAACGGAATAAAGATGACCTTGATTTAGAGCCATTTGCAATTACAAATAATCAGGGGTTTATCGCTCAAAGTGAAGCTCATGATGACTTTGGCTACATGAAAGATGTTGACCGAAAAATGTATATTGTAGTAAAGCCAAACTCATTTGCCTACAATCCCGCAAGAATAAATGTCGGTTCTTTAGGATACTACGAAGGTGCGGAAAACGTCATAGTTTCGTCACTTTACGAGGTTTTTCAGACTGCCGAATATGTTGATGATAAGTTCCTGAAACATTGGTTTAAGACCAAAGCATTTCAGGATTGGATAGAGCGTTTACAAGAAGGCAGTGTCCGTCTTTACTTCTATTATGACAAGTTATGCGAGTGCATAATGAGTATGCCGTCCGTGGAAGAACAGAGGAAAATCGGAGCATACCTCGACAAGATAGATAACCTTATCACCCTTCATCAGCGTAAGTGCAATTATCAGAAAAAGAGCAAAAAAATAGAGCCAAGACCAATTCTTGACTCTGTTCTGGCATAAAATTGCCACATAATTATTCTCATGTAATATCAAAACCGCCTGACAAAATGAACTCACGGAGGAGTTTGCTGACTCTGGGATTTACCTTTGGCGGTGGGATCGGCTTTCCATCCAATTTTTCAAAGTATGCTTTTGCTTTGCCTTTATCTACTGTAGCCAGAAGTGCATCGAACCGACCATACTCATTCAAAGTTGATTCTGTGACGATTGTCTGCATCAAAAGCCGCAGTTTCTCCTCATCCAAGCCAAGTACTGAAGCAATACGATGAATCTCATCCTGTTTTGCGGCAGCCATATATTCATTGATATAATCGCGGAATGTCTTTTCTGGATCGATAACGGCATCGCCACTTTCAACTTCATGCAGGAAAATATTTGCGTATTTCTGCTCTTCCTGTGTCAGCGTAGCAAAGGATTTGTGAAGTTCATTGAGTGTCTGCTGCAATTCCTCCTCATCCACTTGATCCTGTGCAAGCAGCTTAAGATACTTTGTAAAGCGGGAATTCATGTAGTCTTTGTCGATGCGGCCGGTATCAATCTCTGTCAGATAGGTTTCAATCTCGAATGGGATATCATCCTCGCCGCCATTACCGGGTTCATCTCGTTCAAACAGTTCTTTATAACGCATTGCAAGGATGAGATATGTATTCTCATCAGGGATGATCTTGACGAATTCTGCATCAGGATCACCATAATCCTTGCCCCATTCAAATCCCTGTACCTTTGCCGCTTCGAGATATTGATTCAACTGCTTGAAAAGCTTTGCAAACTGACCGCGCTCTGCTTTGTCCTTCGGCAATGATGAGAAATCACCGACCTGTGCAGCTTGGAACAGCTCAGAGATGTCTGAGAACAAGTCAGCGATCTTGTCAACATTGAATTCGAGCTTCTCTGCAAACAGACCATACGGTTTATCACCGGAATACAAATTAAATGCCGCCTCTACATTCTTTTCCATTGTATGAGGCTTGCGGTAGTAACGAATCGTACCGAAAGGTTTATCAGGTCCGAATAGTCTGCTTGTTCTGGAGAATGCCTGAATCAAGCCTTCATAACGGAGCATTTTGTCAAGGTACAGCGTATTGATCCACTTGGAATCAAATCCGGTCAGCATCTGATCGACAACGATCAGCAGATCAAGTTGCTGTTCCGGTTTCATACGCTCATATGGTTCCTTATGCGCAAGGCGAGCGGCTACATCCTTCTTGTAGCGTGCGTAGGTGGGCATCGTATAATCCATGCCATAGCGTGCATTATAATCCGTCAGCATTTCTACGATGCCATCCTCTTTTTCAAGAGCATGACCGCCGTTATTGTCAATTGACGGCTCAAAAAGTGCGGCAATACGCAGTTCTGAACAGAGTTCTTTAAAAAGACGGTAATACTGTATCGCTTCGGGAATACTGCTTGTAGCAAAAACAGCATGGAACTTGTTGTTCTTGCTCAACGTTACCCAGTTTTCGAGAATATCATGCACAACAGCACGCCGATGCTCATCAGTTTCATACTGGACAGTGGGAATATAGTCCTCGATGCCCTTGACATATTCGCCGTTCTCATCCTCATAGCCTGCCATCGGAACTTCTGTCATATATCGCTGGAACACAGCACTCTTCTTTTCATCAGACAGCGCATCTTCCTCTGTGGCGGCTTTCGCTTTTTCCAACGCAACGACACGTCGGAGATCTTTGTCCTTGTAGGTCAGAACCTTATACGGATCGAAGCCCAGTACATTCCCGTCACGGATACCGTCTGCGATGCTGTAACGATGCAGCTCATCACCAAACACGGTAGATGTCGTATTCATGTGCTTCTGATTCTCATCGTGGATCGGAGTACCGGTAAATCCAAAGAACACAGCATTCGGAAAGGTTTTCTTAATTGTGATAAGCATATCTCCGAATGTAGAGCGGTGGCACTCGTCTACAATGAACACGATGCGCTTGCCCTGTATCTTCTCCAGATCAGCCGCATTCATGCCATTCATATCATCGTGGATATTGCTCATCTTCTGAATTGATGTAACGATCAGTGTATCCGTAGACAGGTCGCTTGTCAGCTTAGAAATTAAAACATGAGTATCTTCAGTATCCTGCACAGAATCGGTCGCCTCAGCAAAGGCTCTGTATTCCTTCAGCGACTGCGTTCCAAGTTCGATTCTGTCCATCAGGAATACAACCTTGTCAGCATCCTTGGAATTTGCAATCAACTGTGCGGATTTAAAGCTGGTCATGGTCTTGCCGCTGCCGGTCGTATGCCAGATATAGCCGCCAAGCTGATGCTTTCCGTCCCATTGCAGCTTAGACACAGTGTCCGAGATCTTGCTTGCCGCATAATACTGATAGCTGCGCATGACCTTCAGTACACCGTCCGCATCATCGGCAACCGTATAGAAACCAATCAGCTGATGCGCCATCGGGATGGAAAGCAGTGACGAGGCAATCTTATCCCATGCGTTGATCGGCTCATTGTTGAAGTCAGCCCAATGGAAATAGTAGTTGCTCATGAATCTGCCGTCCGGACCGGGATTCGCATAGTAGAGTGTTTCGTCCGGATTCATAGCTACAAAGACCTGCACAAGTGAAAACAGCCCTGTGAAAATGCCTTCATGAGCATATTTCTCAATCTGATTTGTCGCTTGACTGACGGGAATTCCACTTTTCTTCAGCTCAATATGTATGACCGGCATACCGTTAATCAGCAGCATGAGGTCGCCGCGGCGTGTCGGGAGAATGTGTGACGGTGCTTTGAATTTTGGCTGCTGAACAATCTGATAGCGGCTTTGTCCGGCCGCAATCTCCCTGCGGTCATAGATCTTCAGCGTGATCTCCTTGCCAAGATGTGCGATGTCATGCGGATTATCACGCTTAATTGAGATGGTCTTGCCATTGATAAAGCCGTTGAGCTTCAGAGGTGTACGAAGTGCAGTGATCTGCTCAATGATCTGCTGCATCTCTGTGTCCGTCAGCGGGCAGTCGTTCAGGCGGTCAATCGTATTATTGTTCTGAAAGAGGAGATTCGCCCAGTTTTTAAGAAGGTCTTCCTCCGTCGGGTACTTAATGACCTCCGATTCCCATCCTTTTTGTGAGAGGGCGTGTATCAGGGCTTCCTCAAATTCTGCTTCTGTTGTAAATGTCAATGTATTCACCTCGCAATATCGGAATCTGACAGGGTCTCTCGTGTCATCATCAGTGCATATCCGAGCAGATTCTGCCCTTTCCATTTTCTGCGGTCAAGTCTATCCGGATCAGTCATTGACAGACCGATTCCCCATATTTTATCTTTTACGGCACACTCCGCTATAACGGCGTTTCCTGTGCTCTTTAACAGCCGGAGAAGCTCCTCGTTCTGGGAGAACTTTGCACAAAGCCCCTTGAAGATGATGATCTGCCGAACGCCATTCCAATGACTGTCGTCATAGCCTGAAACTGCACGTCCCAGTGCCTTGATCTGTGCGGCATCCGATGTGCCAAGAATCTGCTCGGCTATGCGTTCATCGTGAAAGCACATGGCTTTTTGATGCATCATATACTGCTCCATCGAGCAATAATGGAAACCGCCGCAAGAGAAATCCGAGGGATACCAGTTGCTCAGATATCCGTTTTCTTCATTTGGATTGTGGAAACATATTATTTTCATGACTGCGCACCCACCTTCTGCACAGCAAGGTCAAGTTCCAGATCGTGAAGCCCAAGATAGGCTTTTTTCAGAAACGACAATGGCACTCTTTTGATGACTTCGGCGCTTGAAACACCAAAAAACCACTGATAGTATGCGTAAAACTCACCAATCCAATCAGGCAAAAAGCCTTCAAGGGCGATGCCTTCTTTCATTGAATAATGCTCCGTTTTCACGAAGTAATCTAATAGTTCCTTCGCAGACATCGTGCTGACATATGCCTGCGCTTCGTCAATGCTCTTTCGCGTTCTGCTGGTCATATATGCTGTGATAAACGCTTCCGTGTCTTTGTCCGGAAAGGAATGGGCGACATAATCAAAGAGCTTGCCTTGATTTTCCACAACATCGTTCAAATATAATTCTGAATACGCTCTCATATGCTCACCCCTCAAACAGTGTGCTGAACACTTTGGTAACTTTATTTGCATCTGAATCTACAAGCTCACGCATCTTCTGTCTTGCAGTTATATCGCGCTGATTGTATCGCTCATTGAACTCCGCATAATCAACTGCAATGACCGCTTCTTCGATCTCTTTGAGCCTTGAAAACGCAAGCTCTGATTTTATGCAATACTGTATTCCGAGTCCGCCGAGTGACAGCAGTTCCGGTAAAATATCGAGGTCAATATTGTCTCGTACAAATTCCTTTGCAATATAGAAATAGGACGCATTTGCCCGCCAGCCTCTTATGATATCATAGGCGGAAGTATCCAATCCGTACTTTGCAATGAATTTTTGTGCAAGCATACGGTAACGCTTGCTGTCTGCGGCATCTCTGTGCTTCATGAGTTCTGCAAGCCATGTCAGCACATCGTATTTTTCAAAGTCAAGGATGTGCAGTCCGTCCGTGTCGATCACAAACTGATGCACCCAGCCATTTGATTCGCTTGGTCTGCATACAGCCCATTCCTTTGCAAGGTCGATGCTTTCGGTCAGATAAAAGCCTTTTCCGTAGTCATGCTTCTCATCACCGAGCCCGTAAGTGGGGTGGATCACACGATCAGCTGTTCCGTGATACAAGATCATTTCTCTCATCGCCGCATCACCTCACACAAACATCTTTTCAAGCATGGATCTCTTGATCTGGCGGAGCTTATCTAACTTACGCTGATGAAGGGTAATAAGACGTTCGAGTCTTTCAAAGAATTCTCCAAGTTTCTTTTTTTCATTCATATTGGGTGCTGGAAATGACATTTCGGTTAATTGTGAAAAATGAACGCGCCGTTTCTCAATAAGTGATCCTATTGCCACATCATCAAATCGTTTTAAAGAGTTGGCTGTTTTCAAATATACGCACCAGAAGTTGCTACATTCTCCACGATCTATCGAAAATACGTCATAATACCCAGAAACACTGACCTTTTTGCCGCTATCATTAAATCCAATTGCACCGAATCTAAGGTTCATCGGGTTTGATACAAAGCATTGTTCAGGTACAATTTTGAATAAATCAGTCTCTTTTGTGATGAGGAAACTTCTTTCATACCGTTCAGTTTTCGGAGTAACTCCGTTCTCAATAGTAAGGCTGTATAATGGATAATTCTCAAAGTCAGATGTCAATTCTTGCACTGCCTGAATTATTGCCCCCAACTCACACTGTTCCCAAGCGTCAGTAAAACCGCTGAATCTGATCTCCGGCACATTGGCACCATTTCGAGGGAACATTCTCTCCAGAAGAGAGCGTTTCACTTTGTGCAATTTGTCAAGCTTACGCTGATGAAGGGTGATAAGGTTGTCGAGCTGGCGAAAGAAGTCACTGATGGCTTGCTGTTCAATCAGACTTGGAAGCCAAGTCTTTAATTCAGAAAACTCTGTTCGATTAACGATTTGCATTGTTCCGGCAGCAGCGGAGCTTTTCATTTTTGCAGACCACAACGCACTTTCTGTTAAAAGAAAATAAGGGTCACACTCGTTCTCATTCGGGGTTAATCCGTTAATCTGTTGATTGAAACTGCCCGCATTTCCAAGCATTGTGTTCTTTCCGATACTCGCAATGCAAGTTACAAGTATGGTGTTTTTCGGAACAACACGACCGACTTGTTGCCCTAAGTCACTCAATTTCCTTGCACTTTCAAATGTGATGTTTTCGCATATATCAGTTGGAGTGACCCATACGATTCCATCATCTGAGTAGTAGTCGGGAATAGCTGTTGATGGGGTGCTACCAGTCGTAATTGTTCCTAACTCACCCAGCTTACGCTGTTCCCAAGTATCCGTAAAGCCCTTAAAGCGAATCGCCGGGACTGTCGGTTTCTTCGTCATTTCGCCCATATCAAACACCTCCAAGGAGTGCCTGCAGTTCTTTCAGCCCCTGCATATCAAAGTCGCTGCCGGTCAGATCGTCGATCATTGCAGAAAGCTCCTGCTCCGTCTGCCTGATTTCATCCTCCACAGACGCAAAGGTCACCGCATATTTTTCGCTGAGTGCCTGAACCCTTGCAGCAAGTGTGTTTATCAGCTTGTCGGGAAGCGAATGAAGCAGCTCCGTCAGCTTCTCGATCCACTTTTTCCGAAGCATCTCTCGTGCCTGCTCATCCGTCAGACCTTCAATGGTTTCCTTTGTCTGCATATGCAGTGCCGCAGATTCCTTCTTTATGGCGGATTTCAGTGCTTTTTCCTCTGTGTTCAGCCGATCAAATTTCCGCAGCACATCAAGCACAGCGGTATCCAGTTCTTTTGCCTTCAGAGCCTTTTTCACTTCTGCTGCAACAAAGGCAGTCTTGTCCTCGTTGACAAAATCGCCGCCCTTTGCCTCCTCGTCAAGGCTATCAAGCAGTTCATCATACTCCGCGGCAATCTCTGTCAAACGGCTTTCATGTTCAAGTAAAGCAGCTGCTTCGGCAGACAGATAAACGGACTGAACAAGTTCAAACGGCAGCACATGACCAATATAACCGTCCTGCACTTCAACTTCCTTGTTGTCCTTCTTTTTCAGAATCATGTTGGGGTCAACACGGCGGACAGCATCAAAGCCCTCTGTCTGGAGCATTTCGAGGTCAACTGCGATTTTTGCCCATTCGTCATCAAGAAGCTGATACGCTTCATACGGATCAACGAGCGGGATTCCATTCAAGCGGCGGAAAATGTCAGCTGAGAGGACACTTTCTTCCTGAGAAATATTCAGGGACATCATACCGTCCAGCAGTCTCTCAGACAGATATGCCGGGAAATCGGAAAAAGCCGCTTCATACTGAGCACGGAATGCCGCTATATCTGCGGAATCACGGATCGCCGCTTTCACATCATCGACAGCAGTCTCTGAATAAGCATCGGACACCGCCTTAAACAGCTCCTCTTTAAGATGCGGGAACGCTGTCCAGAAGTCAGAAAGCGCATCCAGTTCTCCGTTGGGGATGCCGCCAAACATAGAGGCGTAGATATCCCAGCTTTCAGCAGCCTCTGAACTGTCAACATAGCGAGGAATGTTCAGATTGTAATCGTTTGCACGAATCTCCTCACGGCTGACCCGGCGGCTGTACTTCGGAATGCCTCTGCGTCCTGTCACCGCATCTGCAATACGCCGGATGTCAGAAGAACGCAGTTTATTGTTCTTACCGGCCTTTTCAAAGCCCTTTGAAGCATCCACAATCAAAACATCGGTGTTTTCACGCTTCTGGCGAAGAACCATGATAATTGTCGGGATACCTGTGCCGAAAAAGATATTTGCAGGCAGTCCGATGATCGCATCAATATGGTTCTGCTCAATGAGGTTCTTGCGGATCTCGCCTTCTTCACCGCCACGGAATAGCACGCCGTGGGGCAGTACAATCGTCATAATGCCATCGGGCTTGATATGAAACAGGTCATGCAGCAGGAACGCATAGTCTGCCTTTGATTTCGGAGCAAGACCGAAACGAGCATAACGAGGGTCGTTTTCTCTATTGGTCGGATCCCAGTTCTGCGAGTACGGAGGGTTCGAGACAACCGCATCAACATACAGCGGCTCGTATGTTCCAACGGGGTCACTGTCATCAAAGAAAGGCCAGTCCTCTTCAAGCGTGTCACCGTTTCTGGTCTTGATGTTATCCGCCAGAATACCGCGCATAACAAGGTTCATACGGGTAAGGTTATAGGTATTCTGCTTTAATTCCTGCGCATAGTAAATAATCTGGTTGTCCTCTCCGGTATGCTTTGCAACGCTCTTACCAATGTTGATAAGGAGAGAACCGGAACCGGAGGTCGGGTCGTAGATTTTAATTTCTGTGCGGTCACGCAGATGATGGGCAACAATCTCTGACATCAGAAGCGATACTTCGTGCGGTGTATAGAATTCTCCAGCCTTCTTGCCTGCATTTGCTGCAAAGTTGGAAATCAGGTATTCATAGATGAAGCCGAGAACATCATAATCCTGCTTTCCGTCCATCGGAATGTCCTTAATGAGATAAATCAGGTCACGGATTGCCTTGGTCTGCTCTCCGGAAGTGCCGCCCAGTTTGGAAAGACCAGTCTGAAGTGTGTCAAAGATGCCTGAAAACACCTTTTCGTGGGAAGGATTGATCAGACGGTTGAACGCAGACAGTGCATCACGCACATTGGCTACATCGAAATCGCTGCCCATAGCAAGCCATGTGGAAAACAGATTCTCATATGAAATGAAGAAACCGAGTGCAGTGCGCACCCATTCTACAGTTTCCTGATCCTCTTCATTTACAGAAGGGAGATACTCATCAGTATAGTCATTCTTTCGCAGGAAAGCAAGTTCCTGATCGGAAAGGTACTTGTAGAAGATAAAGCCAAGGATATAGTCTTTGTATTCGTTCGCTTCAATTTTGGAGCGCATTTTATTCGCAGACTCCCAGATCTTGTTGGCAAGCTGTTGTTTATTCATAGCTTCCTCCTAACTTATGTATTTGTACGGTGATTTGCCGAGTAATTATTGTCTTTGCGGCTTATACTTGGGAACAGCGTAAGTTCTCGGATTTTGCTCAAAGGGAGTCGGCGGTTGAAGTATCATCGCCTAACTGTCCCTGCGTTGAGTATGAAGATGTTATAGCTGAGGAAGGACGATTAAATAAAGACATCAAGCTAAAAGAAACGCAGAAAACAGGTATTAAATTTGACGGAACACAAGTGCTTTATGGTAAACTGCGTCCATATCTTCACAACTGGCTAAATCCCGATTTTACGGGCGTTGCAGTTGGTGACTGGTGGGTTTTAAGACCAATTTGTATAGATAAAGATTACCTTTATCGTTTAATTCAGACAAAGCAATTTGATGATGTTGCAAATCAATCAGCAGGCTCAAAAATGCCCCGTGCCGATTGGAACCTTATATCAAATACAGAGTTCTTTGTTCCGATTTCTATGGAAGAACAAAGCAAAATTGCTCAGGCTTTTACTAACCTTGACTCCCTTATCACCCTTCATCAGCGTAAGTCTACATTATCTATTATAGCATAGCCCCCCACTTTTTTCAAGATGGAAAAGGCAAAAACATCGCTTGGTTCAACAAGTTTTCGCTGTTGAATTGGATACTATTCTTTCCTTATAATGCTTCCTGCAAAGCGAGATATAGCTCTCGTTTCCGCCGAGCTGTACCTGTTCTCCCTCTGTGACCATTTCACCGTTCAGGAGTCTTGCATTGAAGTGCGCTCTTTTGCCGCACCAACAAATGGTCTTGATCTGCTCTATATCGTCTGCAAGCTCCATAAGCCGCTGTGCGCCGGGAAAAAGATGACTCTGGAAGTCCGTCCGCAGGCCGTAGCAGATAACGGTAATGTTATGCTCATCGACCAGATCACTGAGCCTGTCAATGATCTCCGGCGCAAGGAACTGTACTTCGTCTACGATAATGCAGTCATAATGCTCACCGCTATAGTTTTCGAGGAAGTCTTCTGCAAATTCACAGGGTTCCACCAGGCCAATACGGGATTTTATCACTTTTGCGCCGTCCCTGTCCTCGCATCGCGGCTTCAGCAGCACGACCTTCTTATCGCGTTCGTAGTAGTTATATCGCACCATCAGCGCATTGGCTGTCTTTGAACTGCCCATCGCACCATATCTGAATATCAGTTTTGCCATGCTCAGTCCTCCTCATCCTCCGGATGCAGAACACGATACAGCTCGATATGCTCATCCGATGCGAGATCCTTTTCTTCAATAATACCCATGACCTTGCCGATCAGGATAACATGCTCATCAGAATTGAAGTGCATGGTATCATAATCCTCGTTATACGAATGTAAGCCGTCCTTCTGGTATTCTTTGATGTATGTTTCATTGCCGATCATGAATGCTCCGACATCTCCGGGTTTCAGCTTTCCGCAGCCGGGATAACGCCGTACCAGCACAAGATCACTGTCATAATACTCCGGTTCCATACTGTTGCCGCTGACAGTAAATACACAGTCAGCACTGTCAACTTCTTCCGATGAATAGAGATAGATATCCTCACCCTCATCATCAAAATCAGCAGAAACATCGAAACCTGCGGCCAGCTGTTTCTGGAACTTAATGAGCTTTGTGATAGGCGGGCACTCCTCTGCACGCTGTCTTTCTGTCAGTGTGTCAAGCACCGCATTGAATACAGACTTGTTCTGATCGTTCAGGTATCTGTAATCCGCAATAATAGCGCGTTCTTTTGCTGTAAAAGTACGAAGCGGGTCGTCAACACCGAACAGTTCGTAGAATCCGATCCCGAGTGCCTTGCATATCTTCGGGATCTGGTTAAGGTCAGGGCGTGTTCTGCCGTGTTCCCAGTTGCTGATGGCATTGGACTTGACCCCGAGCATCTCGGCAAGTGCCATCTGCTCTATCCCCTTTTTCTCACGGTAATATTTTACACGCTGTCCTACAATGTGTATTTCCTTTTTGACGACCTCCTCCTGCTTTGTCACATTAAATGCAGCAGAAGTCGGTTCACCCGTCTTTTTCTTAGCTCCCATAATAGACTCCTTTCACAGCCAATATGGTATTGATTGGGCTGCCGGGTTCATCAATGTACAAATCAAACAAATGTTCTGTAAAATAATTGTGCAGCCCTACAAAGTTTTCCTGTCGGTATTCTGCTCCGGAGTATGAAAACTCTAGCTGTCATGCCGTCTTTGTGTTTAGTATATCACATTATCACGAAAATGTCAAGCATATTTTCTATTGACATTTTCGTGATAATGATGTAATATGTTAATGTCGGTATCCGGCCTACGGAAAAATGATACCTCAGTCCGCCTTAAGGTGTGTGGCAGACGGGGCAGCAGTCATACAGGGTATCGCTTCGCCATCAAACCACTTCGCCACGAAAGATATAGATACGAACAAAGAAGGAGTATTTGTAGGAAATAACGTAAGTTGCGAAATCAAGGAGGGCGTATAAATGACATATCAGCAGAAACAAACCACACTTCAGCCAATGGAAGGAGATATTTCAGCAAGTCCGCTACCGTTTCAGGAGCACTGCACCACGGCGCTTCCCTTTATTACTGTACCGGATGAGGACAGTGCCTACGCTCTGCAGGTCGCACCGAACTGTGATACAGCGACTCTTCCGCAGGGCATTGAGAATTTAGAGGGTAAGAGGGTCATCGAGATTCCGGTTTTTGAGAGCATAACACACTACCTGATGAGTAAGGAAGGCGCAGACAAAAGGCTGACACTGTATTCATTTCTGAATGACCTGCTTCGACGGGACAGGCTGTCCGGTATCGTAGGCTTTCCGGTACTTAACCGTATTATCAACAGACAAGCATGCGATTTTACAGATTTCAGATACTGGGAGCTTGACCGTCAGGAATTTATAGCGGATATTTCAGTAACACTTACATTGAAGTCAGAGGAAGGTGTCAGAGAATGGAAAGGCGTTCTGGTCTGCTACTGCGGCTTCACGCATCAGTTCTATATGACGGTAGAAGAGCTTGTATCGCAGACAGATCGTGCCAGCGAGGGGTATGTTCCGCTGGATAACCACCTCATCCAGATTTTCAAAGGCTATCAGATAGATCAGGAAACAGAGATGATGTGGAGCAGATACAGATTGCCGGAGGCACTGAACGATCCGTCCAAGCGAAAAGCCAGGGATCTTGCTGCGGCAATGGGACTGACTGTTCTGCGGCTCCCGATCTTTGAGCATAAGGGACTGAACAGCATCCTCTTCTTTGAGAGTGGTACGCTGCTTGTCGGTGCTGACCGTATCGAAAAGGACGAGGATGGTCACGAGATCATTTACAAGGATGATTTCGGTGAGCCTATGGAGATCCCTGCCAATACGATCGTTATAAACGAAAACCGCGTTGAAGAGCAGTATGAAGACTTCCCGATCTTTCATGAGTGCTACCACTACGAAAAACACTATAAAGCGTTCCGGCTCCAAAAGCTGACAAGCAGTGACACCAGAGTGATTCTTCGCAAACGCATCATTATTGATAAAGATACCAAGCATAAGGATCACCTGTTCCTTATGGAGAATCAGGCCGACAGAGCCGCACACGGTCTCTGGATGCCGGCTGCTGACACCAAAAGCAGGATCATGGCAAAACTCCGCAATGCTGTATCATACCGTCATAACGGTGAACTGTTTGAATCTGTGGGTGCCACTGTAGCATATCAGCTCACTGTCCCGCATTTCCGGATGCGTGCAAGAATGATACAGCTTGGTTACCCGGAGGCCAAGGGAATCCTCCACTATATCGAGCGCAAACGCATCCGCCCCTTTGCATTTGACCCTGAGTCACTGAGAGCCGAAGAGCTTACCTTTGTCATAACACCTGCGAAAATAAAGAATCTCTGCAAGGAAAGCGAGGAGTTCCGTGCAGCAGCAGATAGCAAAAAATATGTCTATGCAGAGGGGCATATGGTATATAATCACCCTATGTTTGTTCAGCCAAGCGGTGATATATTCAAGCTGACAGACTTTGCGATTGCAAATGTCGATGTCTGCTGCCTGCGCTTTGTCAGGATTTATGTTCAGAAAAACCTCGGAGAGTATGTTCTTGGACGTATGTACATGGACGCTGAGTATGTCGAAAGGACTATGTTCTATCTGAAGGATTATCTGAGGACTCCCGATACAAGCACCGAGTTCGCTGCCAAAAGAGCGTATAAGGCTGCTTTCCCGATAGAATTCAAGGATGCATTTGAAATGCTGAAAAAGCAGAGCCGTACAAAGAAGGGCGAATCCACAAACGAGGATATCGCTGAATATCTGCATATGGCGACGCGAACCTTTTCTGACGCAGTTGGAAATCCTACATTCTATCGTAACCCCGACTTTATACTGGCATTATGCCTGTACTTCAAACTACCGGACTGGCTGGGGCTTTTACTGTTCCGGAGAGCCGGCGTCATGCTCGATGAGGATAACCCGCGTCATGCAGCCTTCATGCACATCCTCCGCGCACAGAGCTGTGACGGACTGGACGCCGCCAATGCATACCTGCAGAGTCAGAGCCTCTCTCCTCTTTGCTGGTAATCATACAGAGCCGATCATCTTAAAACAGATGGTCGGTTCTTTTTTTATATCCCGAAATAAAAATCGGCGGGATTTTCGCCGAAAAAACAGCCTTAAAACATCAAATCAGGTTGCTTATATGTACGAAGCATCCAGGCTAACCACGGAAAATAGCCTCTTTTGCGCTGACAGCACACAAAAAACTCTGCGAATTTCTCGGCGGAAATCCTGCATGGAAAACCCTAACGTGTCCTGCTATAATTAAAACAGAGCCAAGGAAATGGCGGATATCCCGCCGTGACGGCTCACCAATATCTCACTGCCGGATGCATACGGTAAGCGGATGTTCATACAGCAAAAGTCTCAAGGCCATAGCTATACCCTGTGGACGGCAGATCAAGCTGTATGTTCTCCCTCTGTATGCATCCGGCATTTTTTTGCCACAGCATAGAAAAACACATTTGTTAGTCAAGGCGCGCATTGGCGGACAGATGCTCATAACGGAAAACAACAACCTTTGTGGTCTGTACAGACTGCAGTTGTACTCCGTGTGGACATCGTCTGCCTGCGTGCCTTTTACGCAGTAAGAGCATCTGCCGCGAGTGCGTTCCTTGCAGAAAGGAACGACTATGAATACGATCACTGTAACAGATAAGACAACCCTCGGAGAATTACTCATCCTCCTCGACCTTGCGGATAAGTCTGGAAAGACACCAACACCGAGAGAGTTGTTTGAGACCGCCGGCGACCCGATCGCAGAAACAAACGACTGCACACTGTTCAGAAACGGTTTCGCCATCTATAAGAATATGACAGGCCGTACCGTTGTCTGGCTGCCGTACTGCGTAAGTTTCACATACTATTTCAATAAGCTGCGTGATTCCGAGAAGGATACGCTTTCCGAGACATATGAGCTGCCGGAGGGTTTCCTCGAAGGTCAGCCGTGGATCATCGCTGTGACGCTGATCGGCGACCACCGCATTGAGGCAAACAGCATGAACCGCACAGGAAGCCGCAAGGATACTGTTGACCTCGCTTCCAAGGATAACGGAGATAAGGACGATGAGATGGAGAAGGTTGTCGCTGATCCGTTCCGCAGAGCCTTTAACTGGTATGACGGTCGCATGGGTGAGAATCCGCAGGATGCTGTGGAACGCCGTGAGACCAGAGAAGAAATGCTTGCGGATATGACAGAGAAGCAGCGCGAGGTGTTTGTACTGTACTACCGAGACTGCATGACACAGGATGAAATCGCAGAAATGCTGGGCATCGCAAAGATGTCGGTCAACGAGAGACTGCGTTATGCACTGGCAAAGGCAAAAAAATTTTTCTGAGACCCCTTACAAAACGCTTCTCCCACGACAGTATATGAGAGAGGCTTGATGCTCCTCATAATATTACATCGGTCTCAAGACCAAAACAGAAAGGAAAAGCCTATGGAAAACAACAGAATCCCGAAGAACCTCTACAATGGCAGCGGCACCAACACCGAGAGCCGTAAGGCGCAGCAGACCGCAGGCACGGCTGACCGCAAGCCGGAAACGTTGAAGAAGAT
>Ga0116147_1002652_pt1 | contig 17745 bp, 17 predicted proteins | sample AD_JPNHG3_MetaG_FD_89749 | JGI IMG/M metagenome (GOLD analysis project Ga0116147, IMG submission 89749) | Active sludge microbial communities of municipal wastewater-treating anaerobic digesters from Japan - AD_JPNHG3_MetaG | ecosystem: Engineered > Bioreactor > Anaerobic > Digestate | place...
CGCTGGCGACTATCCCGAGCGGGCGCGCGACGCCATCCGCGAAATGCACCGGCAGGTGGGCGTGCTCAAATTGAGTGCCGACGGCCTGGCCTGCCGCGGCGTGTTGGTGCGGCATTTGGTGATGCCCGGGCAAGTCGCCGAGAGCCGGGCCATCTTCCGCTGGCTGGCCACCGAGATTTCACCGGACACATACGTAAACATTATGGCGCAGTACACCCCCGCCTACGCAGCGGTCCGTGCCGGCGGCGCCACCCGGCAGAGCCCGGCGGACATTGACCGCCGTCCAACACGCCAGGAGATAGAAGAAGCTTTTGCCGCAGCGCGCGAGGCCGGGCTGTGGCGCTTCGACGCACCAAACCGGCAAAGAGTTTGAAGGCCGTCGCCCGCCTTACTGCCCCGGGTACACAATCAGCCGGTCGTGCACCAGCAAAACCACGTCCGCGATGCCGTCACCCGTGACGTCGCCGATCCGCACCTCGCGCGGTTCGCCCATCTGGTTCGGATCACTCGAGAAACGCTTCCCCTGGAAAACCTGAAAACGCAACGCCCGCACCAGCTTCCCGTCCGGCGCCTCGGTCAGGATGTCCAACGACGCCTTGCGTATGTCAATCGCCAACACGTCGCGGACGCCGTCGTGGTTTAGATCGCCGATGGCCGCGTCGCCCAGCCAGCCGTCCTTGACATCAGTCTCGTACGAATGCTGCGCCACCAGTGTCGGTGCCCACTCGTCCGGGCGGAACAGCGCCAGCTTCTCCGAATCCGCCAGCACGACCCCCGGACGCCCCTGCTGGCCGATGGCGAGCGTGGTCATGGCGCTCACGTCATAGTCGCCGACCGGCATGGTCTGCACGACCGAATACGTCTTGTCCGAGCCCCTTTTCAGCACCAGCAGGTTCCGGCCCTTGCGGTCATACAGCACCAGCGTCGGGCTGCCCGCTTCTCCCGGCAGAGCCGTCAGGCCCGTGATCTCCGCGCCGCTGCTGTCGGCGTTGTACTGGTCAACCACATTCCAACGCCCCTCCTCAACAACCAGCGCCCGCGCCAGGTTCTTCTGAGACAGGATCACCTCCGGCTGATTATCCGCGTTTACATCGACGGCACAGAACGCCTCAGGCCGCGCGTCGCGCACCAGGCCCGAACGCGCTTCCCGTCCCACCAGCGGCGCGAAACGCCCGCGCGAATCCTGCAGAAACGTTTGCAGCATGGCAAAACGCGTAAACAGCAAGAGGTCATTCAGTCCGTCGTGGTTCACGTCGACGAAACGCAGCCCGTTGGGGTCATCCTCCAGCTCGCACGCGATCCGCTGCAGCTCCTCGCCCGTCCCGGGCTTGGTTAACCGGATAGCGACCGGCGCGCTTTCCTGCTCCTCTTCAGATCCGGCTTCCTCGTCCTCCGCGGCCTGCTGCTCACCCGGCCGTTCACGCGCCACGTATGCCAGCACGGGCTCGCCGCTGCCGGCCTTCAGCGTTCCCACCGCAACGACCAGCGGCTCCCCCTTGATCGGCAGCGGCTTGGGGAACGTCAGACGGCCGTCCGCAAAATGCGATACGCCCAACGTGCGCTCCGCCCGGCTGACGCTGAGCAACTCCGGCCGGCCATCGTTGTCGATGTCGGCGATCTGCAAGTCCACCGTTTTCACCAGGCCGGGAAACGCTTTGCCCGCCCCGAACCCCTCTTGCGTACCGGGCAGAAAAACCAATTGCGACCCAGCCGAGTCCGCGGCCACGCAGTCGGGCAGGCCGTCGCCGGTCAGGTCCCCAATGGCCAGCGGAACGCGTTTGCCTTCCATCTTGATCGGGTATGAATAGAGCCGCTGCGGCCAGTCGGGCGTGCCGGCTGAATCCTCCTGTACCTGCCAGCGGTACTCTTTCAAATGCCCCGTGACGGCCTCGACCGAGAACAAATCCGAGCCCTGCGAGCCGTCGGCGAAAGTCATACTTCGCAAACGCGGCACTTTGATGCGCCGCAATGCGCTGAAGCCGCCGCCCTCGTCCTGAAGATAAACGCACAGCCCATACTGGTCGTCGTCCAGACCGATGGCCAGATCGTCGCGACCGTCGCCGTTAAGGTCGGCGGTCAGCATCAGCAACGGCTGTCGCAGCCCGTGTACCAGACGCACCGGCTTATCCAAACCACCGCCGGCCTTCTGGTAAAAAATGTGCAGCACCTCGCCGCCGAGCAGCGCGACGTCGGTTCGCCCATCATGGTTGAAGTCGCCGATCTGCACGAAGCTGTTGCGCGGCTCGCCCTCCGGAGCCCGTACCGCGTCGGGCGCCTCGAACCCGCCGCCCGCCTTGCCCGGCAGGATCACCAGTTCGCGCGGCTCGCCGAAGAAAATCAGATCGGGCCGCCCGTCGCCGGTTACGTCGGCGATCTTCATACTCGCCACGCGGTACGGCACCGCTACGTGCTCGCGCTGCAGGTCGCCACGGCTGGCAATCTCGTTGCGTTCAAGGTGCTCCACGTCAGCGGCCGGCGGCTTGTCCGGATCGGGCTGGTAAAACAGTTCAAAACGGCTCTTATGCGGGTTCCACAGAGCAACGTCCGTGCGGCCGTCCTGATTCAGATCAGCTAACTCGAGCAGCGCGATTTCCGGATCGAGCTTATAAATTTGCATGGGGCCGAACCCGAAGTAGCTCGGCAATTCTTCGAGCTGCTCTTTCGTCAGCTCTTGCTGATTCCCGGGGGCCGCGAGAAAAAGAAAGGCGATTGTGACTGCCGAAATGAGCATTGATTTTCCCGTTCTGTTTCAAAGCCGGCCGGCAGGGCGACACCTGGCGGACGAAATTCACCTGATCAGGCCGAGAATGCGTTCATAAGTAGCTGCCGCGTCATAGCGCGGATTTACGTCCGGTCGGGCCGAACCGGCGCGGCCGGAGCCGAGGACGGAGCCGTGGACGGAGCCGGCGTGCTCGGTTGCGAAGCCGGTGCGCCCAGATATCCGCGTATGGGTGACGACCATATCGGCTGACCGGCCGCCTCACCGGGCTGTGTCGCCGGCCCGGTCGTCGGAGTTCGCTTCTGGGTTTTGTCGATCAATCTCGCGCCCGGCGGCAGCTCGAGCACGAAACGTTGCGGATCGAGCTCTACATCGAATTGAAAATCGACGTAGTCGATCGTTTCGAGCTTGACGCCCGCCGCGTCAAATTCCTCCTGTCTCCGCAGTGCCCCGGAGTCCTGGAGGAAGTACAGCACCGTCCGTAGCGTTTTGGTCTTCGGGTTGGGTTCGCTCCTGACACCCTCGATTACCCAGACCTTCTGGTCGTCGATCGTCTGTTCGGGCAGCGCTTTGAGCTCGGCCGACTGGCCCAGAAATTCAATTACCGTCTGCGGCACGACCGACATGCCGGGGTTGACCGGCACCTTGGTGTAGAATTTCTGGTCGCCGCTGCCGCGAATGAGGTACTCGCTTTCGCCGTCGAGAATGATGGTGGCGTCGTACGGCATAAAGGCCGATTCCTGGGGATCAGCCGCGGTCCGCGTCATTTCCGTGTGCACCTCCTTGCGCTGCACGTACAGCGAGCCCTTGCGCAACACCTCCACGATGCCTTCGCCGCGTCCCTCGTGCACGGCGTCACCCTGAGCGCGGTGCGATTCCATGCGCATGCGGGCCGTCATGGAACTGTGACGCCCCCAAGCCTCCTGTATTGCCTTTTGCACGGCCTCCAAGTCACTGGCCTGAGCGCTCGACGCGAAGAAAGCCGCCATTCCGGAAAACAGGACAAAAAACGTGCGACTCATGCCTGGCAGACTCCATACTCGCTGGCCGGCGCAGCACTGGGTCAGACAACCGACGCCGCCGGCTGATTGGTCGAAATTGTAAGGGCGACAAAAACGGCCCGCTACCCGCCCGCAAGCAGCCGGTCCTCCAAAGCGCCCGCCCCCGCCCGCCGACGGCCAAGTCCGGCAAGCCTTGCCGGGTCCTCACAGGCCGCAATATCGCCCCGCGGCTTGCCCCCCACCGCTTGCGAGCTATGGGTCGGGCGGTAGAATTCTGCGTGCGCGGTATTCATCGATGTTGTGTTGCTGCATCGCGCGACCGCAAGGAGGCGTAGATGGGCAAGATAAGAGTCGCTATTGCGGGTGTTGGCAACTGCGCCAGTTCGCTCCTGCAAGGCATTGAGTACTACAAGCATTCGCGAAGCAACGAGACCGCCGGCTTGGTTCACCCCAAGATCGGCGGCTATGAAATCGGCGACCTCCAACCGGTTGCGGCCTTTGACATCGACCGCCGCAAGGTCGGACAGCCGCTGGAAAAGGCCGTGTTCGCGCCGCCGAACTGCACCACGGTCTTCCAGCCTGAGCTTCCGGCCTACGGCGTGACGGTTCAGATGGGGCCGGTGCTGGACGGCGTCGCCGCTCACATGAGCGAGTACCCGGAAGACCAGGCGTTTCGGGTGGCTGACGCTCCGCCTTGCGACGTGGCGCGCGTGCTGCGCGAGTCACGCACCGACGTGCTGATCTGCTACATGCCGGTCGGTTCCGAAGATGCCGCCCGCCACTACGCCCGCGCATGCCTCGACGCCGGCGCGGCCATGGTGAACTGCATCCCGGTGTTCATCGCCTCGCACCCGGAGTGGGCGGAAGAGTTCCGTCGCCGCAACATCCCGGTCGTGGGCGACGACATCAAGAGCCAGTTCGGGGCCACGATCCTGCACCGCGCCCTGGCGCGCCTGATGTGCGACCGCGGCGTGAAGCTGGCCCGCACCTATCAGCTTAATACCGGCGGAAATACCGATTTCCTCAACATGCTTTCGCAATCGCGGCTGAAATCGAAGCGGATTTCGAAAACCGAGTCCGTCCAGTCGCAGCTTGATACGCCGCTGGAGCCGATCAATATCCACGTCGGCCCGTCCGATTACGTCCCTTGGCAAAAGGACAACAAGGTCTGCTTCCTGCGGATGGAGTACCTGGGCTTCGGCGACGTGCCCATGAACCTGGAATTGCGACTCAGCGTGGAGGATTCGCCCAACAGCGGCGGCATGGCCGTCGACGCCATCCGCTGCGCAAAGCTGGCCCTGGACCGCGGCATCGGCGGCCCTCTGGTCGAAATTTCGGCCGTCACAATGAAGCACCCGCCGCAGCAATTCCGAGATTCAATAGCGCGCGAGAACCTCGAACGCTGGATCGCGGGGAATACTTAACGACGGCGGTAACGGCGGCCGCCCCCGCGACTGACAGCGGCCGCCGCTGATAACCACCGCCGCCACGTTGTGCCTTCTGCCCCAGCCGTCGTCTGCCGCTGGCGACTACGGTTGCGCGCCGCGCATCTCCCCTGACGACGGCTCCACTACCGGCCAACGCTCTCGCGCCTTTGTTCCCTACTAACAACTAACGACTAACGTCTAACAACTAACAACTAAAAACTAACGACTTACTACTAACGCCGGCCCCGACTGCCGACACCTCCCCGCACCATTGCTTCTCCACCCGGCCCCCTTTACAATGCGTTCACGCATCGGGAATCGCCATCGGACCCTAATCCCAATTCTGGCGGGCTTGATGGCCGAGACCCGTTCGCCAGGGCGATCTCAAGAAGAACATCCCAGTTAAACGAAACAACCGAGTCCCTGCTCTGGTCTATGCGGCGGACGAACTCTCGGATCACATCCAGCCCTTCAGCCGGGGCGATCGTGGCTCTGCTAACTGACCCGGAAGTGACCCGAGTGCTTGACCCCGGCTCGCATCACCTCACCGAGGCAGACGTAACAGTTTCAATGATCAGACGCTGTTTGGAGAAGCTCCGACAGTGTAACTGCAGATTGCAGGACGAACTGGAACGCTTGGAGCGCATCAGAACTCATGAGCGGCAGGGCAGGGCGTTGCCGGCCGTGCCTGAGGACCCAGTTCGTTTTCCGCACGGTGCGCAGTGGGACGGCCCAATCAGCATCGCCGTGCTCGGACGTGCTGCCGCAAAGCAAGACACCTGGGCTTGCGACGTGACCGAAGATGCAGCGACGCTGGCAGTGCCGCCGGGTGGAGCGGCGCTTGCGCTTGCGAACACGGTGGATCCGATTATCCGCCCGGGACAATGGGTGCTAATTGCAGGTGCGGAAACGTCAGTGCGGGATGGAGACCTCGTCGTCGCCGACGCAGGTGGACGAAGGCTGCTTCGCCGCGTTTGGATAAACGGGTCGGACTTGCACCTTGAATCCGCGAACCCGGTGCAGCCAACCAAACCGATTATCGTTCCTCGAGCTTCGACAGCGGTCCGCAGAATCTGTGGCGTGCTGTATGAGCCGCTTCGGTCCCCTGGTACTAGAGCTTCAGCCGAGCCGCACGAGTGGCAGCCCCGGGCAGATTTCGATGCAGCCTGCCTGCCAACTCTCCGAGCCATCACTGTCGAGGGTGATAGCCTCGCACCGCTCGCCCGTCGCGGCCAGCATGTGCTTGTGTCCGCCAAGCAGCCTGTGGGTGAGACCACGCTCGAGCCAGGTGGCCTCGCCGTGCTGGAGACCAGTGACGAAACTATTGGCAACGTGATAAAGCGCGTGTTCCGCCGCAACGGCGAATGGGTTCTCGTCAGCCCAAACCCAGTCGAGCCGCACGCCGCCCTAGTCGTACGGCTGACCTCCATCACCGCTGCGTGGCCACTTCGCGGGGTACTATTCGAGTCCGTTGTCCCGCAGGGGAGCTGAAGGTACTCGTCGGTGGCCGGCGCAGGTCTCCCGCGCTGCTTCGTCTCAATCGGCGTTCGGCATTGCTCCTGCGCCGGCGCGCGCCACTTCGGCGTCGGAGCGCGGGTGGCGCGCGGCGGTTCGCGAGCGGCGGCGGTAGATCAGCACCAGATTTCGCGTATAGATCGCCAGCCCTAGCGCCTGAGCCAGTGCAAATACCGGATCCTGGCGTAGCACCGCGTAGATGAAGGTCATCGCCCCGCCGACCAGGCTCAAGTACCAGAACGCGACCGGGACGTAACTGCGCCCGCGGCGTTCGGAAACGAACCACTGCACGACGAAACGCAGCATGAAGCACGATTGCGCCGCTAGACCGAACAGGCCCAGCGGGTCGAGCAGCTTTTCCAGGAACCAGGACGGCAGCATCAGGGCCTCAGGCCAGCGGAGAAACGGGAAGAACACTGCTCAAGAGCAGTGGCACACGCGGTACCGGGTTCCGCGCTCGCGCCGGCGCCGCTCTCACTTGTTGCAGTAATCAATCACCCTCGCGATTTCGCTTCGCAGGTCCTTGCGGTGCACGATCCGGTCTACGAAACCGTGCTCGAGCATGAACTCCGCCGTCTGGAAGCCCTCCGGCAGCTCAGCCTTGATCGTGTTCTTGATCACGCGCGGCCCGGCGAAACCGATCTGCGCCCCGGGCTCCGCCAACGTAACGTCGCCCAGAAACGCAAAGCTGGCCGCCACGCCGGCCGTGGTCGGATCCGTCATCACCACCACGTACAGCCCGCCCGCCGCATCCAGCTTGGCAATGGCCGCCGAAGTCTTGGCCATCTGCACCAGCGAGACCATGCCCTCCATCATGCGCGCCCCCCCGCTGCAGGTCACCATGATCAGCGGCAGTTCCTCTTCGATCGCCCGCTCGGCGGCCGCGGCCACCTTTTCGCCAACCACCGCCCCCATGGAGCCCATGATGAAATCGGGATTCATAACGCCCATGATCACCGGGCGGCCTTTGATGAAGCCCTTGCCGACGACAATCGCCTCGCGTTCGTTCGAGGCGGCTTTGGCCTCCTCAAGCCGGTCCTTGTAGCCGATGCGGTCGGTGAACTGGAGCGGATCGGTGGATTCCAGATCGGGCAGAAATTCCTCAAATGTGCCGGGGTCATTGAGCTGTTGCAGGCGCGTGCGCGCGTCGATGCGATAGTGATAGTCGCACTCCGGGCATACCCGCAGCTCCTCTTCGAGAATCCGCCGGTAGACCATCGCTCCGCATTTGACGCAGCGAATCCACAACCCCTCCGGCACATCCACGTTACGCCGCACAGGAATCGGCGACTCGCCCATACGCCCTCCAAGCTGGCCCGGGCCGTCTCAGCCCGTGCGTTTCTTCGGCCACTCGCCCCCACGCCGCGACCGGCCCATATCGCGAACCCAAATCAGTCACCAGAGAATACCGGCTGCTCCGATGAACAATCAATAACCACCGGGCGCGGCCAGTGCCGCATCCCTTCCCAAACCTCCGGCGCTTGCTGGCCCGCCAGGCTCCGCCATAGCATCGCAAATGAAAGCGGCCGCAGCACCAAACCCACGGCGGCTTTGCCGTTGCGCTTCAATTGTTTCTTCACGAACGCCCGCAAGCGCTCTTCGGCGTCGCCCAGGTTCTCGCCCTCCGGCGGGTTTACGTTCAGCGGCGCTTCGCGCAGCTCGCGATGTGCCGACGCATAGCGCGACTTGAGCTGCTGATCCGTCAGGCCGGCCCACAAGCCCAAATCCACTTCCGCCAGTTGGTCGGCGCGCTTCGCCGGCACCGTCAGCCAGCGTGCCAGCCAACGCGCGGTCTCGTGCGACAGCTCATCCGGACCATGGTAAATCTGTGCCAGGCCGGCGGCTTGCAGCTCGGCGGCCCATTCTTCACATTCCTGCCGTGCATCCGTGCACGGGGACAACTCCACGCGTCCCAACAGGCGACCTTCCTCCCGCCACTCCGTTGCGGCACAGGGAATCAGGACGACTTTCATAACCGCGTTTCCGTACCAGACCGTGCGGATGCCTGCGCCGCACGTCGCAATTCAATTACCGCCGACCCCGGGTCAGCATGCCCAAAGATCGCCGAGCCCGCCACCAGCGTGTCTGCGCCGGCGGCCACAACCAACGGGGCCGTCTTATTATCCACGCCCCCATCCACTTGAAGCCATTGATTCGCGTTCAGCCGCGCCGCAATGGCCTCAATCTTCGGTAGACACTCGCGCATGAACTCCTGCCCGCCAAATCCCGGCCAGACTGTCATAACCAGCACGAGGTCCACCAAGTCGAGAATGTCGAATATTCGCTCGGCCGGCGTGCCAGGATTCAGCGACACGCCAACTTTCACGCCTAAGTCACGAATCTGCTTAATCAGTTCGCGCGGCCGCTCAGCAACTTCAATATGAAACGTGATGCTGTCCGCACCGGCCTTGACGAACGCCGGCGCATACCGGCCCGGGTCGGTGATCATTAAATGAGCGTCGAGAAACATGCCCGTGTGCCGCCGGATGCTGGCGACCACCGGCACGCCCAGCGACAAATTCGGCACGAAGTGCCCATCCATGATGTCCAAGTGGAGCAGGTCGGCCCCGGCGCGCTCGACTACCGCGATCTGCTCCGCCAGGTAGCCGAAATCGGCGCTGAGCACCGACGGAGCGATGCGAATGGTTGTCATGCGCGGATTGCGTCGCTCACCTTCAGGCATCGTCGAGCACTTCAATCGTCTTAAACGGTTTGCCTTCCAGGAATTCGAGCGATGCCCCGCCGCCGGTGCTGATGTGCGACATGCGCTCCGCCAGCCCGGCCTGTTCGACGGCCGCCGCGCTGTCCCCGCCGCCGATGACCGTCACCGCGCCGCGATCGGTCGCCTCGGCAATGGCCCGCGCCAGCTCAAACGTGCCCTTCTCAAACGGCGGCGTCTCAAACGCGCCCACCGGACCATTCCACACGATCGTGCCCGCTTGCTGAATGTACTTGCGGAACAGTTCGATCGTCTTCGGCCCAATGTCCAGCCCCATCATGTCTGCCGGCAGGTCGCCCGCGATCACCTGCGTCGCAACACCGGCCTTCAGCTCCGCCGCGGCGACCGAGTCAACGGGCAGCACGATCTTGCCGCCGCCTTGCTCCAACAGGCTCTTTGCCAAATCCAGCTTGTCCCGCTCGCACAAGCTCTTGCCGACCGACTTGCCCTGCGCCGCCCAGAACGTGTACGTCATCGCCCCCCCGATAAGAATCTGATCCACTCGCTGCAGCAAATTCTTGATCACGCCGATCTTGTCGCTGACTTTCGCCCCGCCCAGTATCGCCACGAACGGCCGTTTCGGCGATTGCAGCGCCTGACCCAGGTACTGCAACTCCTTTTCCACCAGAAAACCCACCACCCGGTTGCCTTTGGGCGTCAGCAGCGGCACGTCGTACATGCTCACGTGCTGGCGATGGCACGTGCCGAACGCGTCGTTCACGTAAATCTCGCCGTGAGGCGCCAGCGCCTGGGCGAATTTCTGCCGCGCCGCTTCTTGCTCCGGCGTGAGTTTGCCGTCCGGGTTTTTCTTCTTCTTGTCGATGACCGTCTCGGCCTTATGAAAACGGAGATTCTCCAGCAACAACACTTCGCCGTCTTTCAGCCCTTGCACGGCCGCGTCCGCCTCCGGGCCGATACAGTCGCTCGCGAATTTGACGGGTCGTCCCAGGAGCTGCTCCATCTTGGCGGCAACCGGCCGCAGCGAAAACGCCTGGTCTTCAGCCGGGTTGCCGCTGGGCCGGCCCAGATGGCTAATTACGATCGCCCGGCCGCCGCCTTTGAGCACGTGCTGAAGTGTCGGCAGGAACATTCTGATCCGCCGGTCATCAGTTACATTGCGATTCTTATCGAGCGGGACGTTCAGGTCAGCCCGGATCAGAACGCGCCGCCCGGACACGTTGAGATCACGCACCGATTTCTTGTTCATCGCGCTTCTCCGCGCTGTTCTACCGGCAACAGCCGGCACAGCCCAAAAGGCAACACGGCCCATCCAGGGAACGGACGGGCCGCGTGAAACCTCATATCCTATTGTTTTGCGGGTCTAAATCAATCCATCCCGCTTTCCTATGTACTTCAGCAGGTCGACCACCCGGTTGGAATAGCCGTATTCGTTATCGTACCATCCCACCAGTTTGAAGAAGCGCGGATTCAGTTCCATTCCCGCGGTTGCGTCGTAAACGCATGAAAAAGCTGAACTTATGAAATCCGAGCTGACCACCGGCTCCTCGGTGTAGCCCAGGATGCCCTTCATCTTGCCTTCAGCGGCCGCCTTGAACACCGAGTTTATCTCGGACATAGACGTTTCTTTGGCGGTCCGGCAGGTCAGGTCCACGCACGAAACGTCGGGCGTCGGCACGCGGAAGGCCATGCCCGTGAGCTTGCCCTTAAGCTCTGGGATGCACAGCGTAACCGCTTTCGCCGCCCCGGTGCTGGCCGGAATGATGTTCTGCCCGGCACCACGCCCGCCGCGCAGGTCTTTCTTCGAAGGCCCGTCCACGGTTGGCTGCGTGGCCGTCACCGCGTGGATGGTCGTCATCAAACCTTCTTCGAGCCCAAAGTTATCGTTGATCAGCTTGGCCATCGGGGCCAGGCAGTTGGTCGTGCAACTCGCGTTCGAGAGGATCGTGTCCGTCTGCGGGTTGTACTTCTCTTCGTTCACACCCAGGACGAACGTTGGAATGTCCTTGTCCTTTGCCGGAGCACTGATAACGACGCGCTTGGCCCCGGCCTTAAGGTGCTGGCTGGCGCCCTCGCGCGCCGTAAACAGACCGGTCGACTCAATCACGTAATCGATTTTCAGGTCTTTCCACGGCAGCTTGGCCGGCTCTTTTTCGCCGCAGACCCTGATCTCCTTGCCGTCAATGCGCAGCGCCGCCTCGGTCGCCTCAACCTGCCCCGGCCACTTCCCGTGCGTCGAGTCGTACTTGAAGAGGTAAGCCAGCGAAGCCGGCGGGAACAGGTCGTTGACCGCCACAAACTCAAGCTGCGGGTCCTTGATGCCAGCTCGCATGACCAAGCGCCCGATTCGCCCAAACCCATTAATCGCGACACGAATCGCCATACGTCGCTCCTTCCGGCCCAATCAGGCCAGCGAAAATGAAGTTCAAAGTCCCAGCGGCCATGCCCGCTCCCGCCGCAGATAAGTAGCTTCCGCGCGCTGCGCGCGAATGTCAAGCCAGCCCGCGAGCGATGGCCGGCGCGGAAGGCGAAAGGGCCCAGCTCAGCACGGCAAGATCGGCCCGGAAACGGCGAGATCGGCGCAAAGGGCCTAGACTAAACTCAGCTTACCGAGTATTCAGCTCACGAGTTTACTGAGTATTCAGCGCGATCCGAGCCCGAAGCGCCAGCGAGGACCGAACCTAATCTGAGCCACAATGCAATCCGAGCCCGAAGCGCTAGCGAGGGCAATCCGAACCTGAAGCGATTCCGAAGTGACATTAGCCCGCATGGCCCTTGCTCGCGCTTCGGGCTCAAACCCTGCGCGACCGGCCCGGAGCCGCCGAACGCCCCGAGAAGTGCCAGCGACGCGATCCCCGAGGCGCAGCGCGCAACACGCGCCGCAGATTGACAGAAGCGTGCAAGTCGTGGATGATCCGCGCTCAAGCCCGTTGCAGCCTGCTGAACGTGGGTCGGAGAGGTGCCGGAGTGGCTGATCGGGCTGGTTTCGAAAACCAGTGTGCGGGTAACCGTACCGGGGGTTCGAATCCCCCCCTCTCCGCTTTATTGCTGTTTCCTCCGGGCTCTCGACAACCCTTCCACTGACAGGGATCTGGCAGCCCGGAGGAAACTGACTTGCCCATCAAACCAGCTCTTGCCACATCCAAGCGCCCGATCCGAGCCCGAAGCACCAGCGAAGGTACCCATCCAAGCTCGCCCAATCCGAGCCCGCAGCGCCAGCGAGGGCACTCGATCAGTGGTGGGCGTACGACCTCGAGCACTCGGTGCGCCTCTGGTCAGACTCCGGCTCGACACGAGCCGGCTCTGTTACTCACTGCGCACGCGAGCCGCCTCTGCTACTCACTGCGCACACGGGCCGGCTCTGGACTCACTGCGCACACGCGGTCCACTCATCCGCGCTGGCACTTATCGGCCCTTCGCGCCAGTCTTGCCAATCGCTGCCAACCTTCCCCTCTCCGTCTCTTCCCCCCAACTTGACTTCAGCCGTAACCGGTCCCGTACAATGGTCGTGCGAGTCACCCTGTCAATCTTGATCTGTCTGCTGTCGTGCGGGTGCGCTGCTCGGCATGGCCAACTAGCCTGCTGCGATCCGTGCCCGGCCCCGCTCCCTGCCGCCAATCTGGCCCTCGGACCTTCGCGCGATGTGCTGACTCTGGCCGAGGCCTTCGCTGGCCGCAGTCTGGGCCCGGCCGTCGACATCGGCTATACGCTCGAGGACGCCAATGTATTCTCGGACGTTCAACTCGACGTGCAGTATTCATTCGGGCGATTCGGCGGGTTCGCACGCTACGCGCAGAGCGCCCGGTTTGTGACATTCGTCAGGTAGCAGATGGCTGCGGGCCACCTTTACCGGCCCAACCGCGGCCGGCCCGATTTGACCCTGGTTCCAGGCCGGCAATTTGTAGACAAATTGTGTGAGCTTTCCAGGATTTTTTTCGAGTTGGCTGCCTAGTATTGAGTGCCTGCCTTAGTTGCGGATTTGCGGGCATGACTTCGCCGGTCACTCTAGAGAGACGCTTTAAGGCACCTTGTCTCGGAGGAGATTCATATGAGGCTGTTTTCCGCGCCTATCTTGGGATTCGGAATGTTTTGCATGATCCTGGCCATGGATGCCAAGTGCGACTATCGGGACGTCGCCGGTGCCAGCTTGCTGGACGGGCTTTGGTTCGCGGCCGCGATATCCGCCGCTGACCAGGGCGACGCCCAATTGCAGGGCCAAATAGATGACTTGTCCGGCCAGGTCGAGGATTTGTCCGGCCGTACACAGCCCGGCCCCGCTGGTTTGGCGTGCTGGGACCTGAACGGCAACGGCCAGCCGGATGCCGAAGAGGACATCAACGCCGATGGCGTATGGGACGCCCGGGATTGCCAGGGCATCGCCGGGCAGGATGGCTCAAACGGCCAGAACGGCACAAACGGGGCCAATGGCGCCAACTGCTGGGACACCATCGGCGACTACAACGCCGACGGGCAGTGTGACTCGCAGGACTGCCTGGATTGGGTAGTCGCGCACATCGACGTTTCGCCCGGACCCGCCGGCGATAACTGCTGGGACACGATCGGCGACTACAACGAAGACGGCGTGGCAAACGGCGACGACTGCCTGGATTGGGTTGCGGACCACACGCAGGTCGATGGAACTGGCGACAGTTCGATCATCGCGCGTGGCTACGTCGACAGCTTCGGCTACCTGCATGGAGGCCAAAATATCCTGAGCACCAACCTGATTCAGACCGAGCGATTCGACGTGGCCTATGAGGTAGTGGTCGACCTGACCGGCCTGGATGCAGACTTGCAGGAGCTGACTCCCAACGACTTCCCCGTACTCATCACCGTTTACGCCATCGCCGCCGATCCGTGGGCGTGGAGCTGGAACATTGCGGCGCTCGTGGCCCACTACCAGTATGACGGCGAAACGTCTCTAGACCGTGAGGCCGGCACCCTGACCTTGCGCGTCCACATCCTCGATGCTCAGAGCGGAGAGCACGTGGGCGCCAATTTCAGCATCGCCGTGCTCAAACCCTGATCCTTCGCACTGGCGAGGTGCTTCCACGGGCGGTCCGGTTTTTTTCCGGACCGCCCGGTTTTTATATCAAGAGGTGAGCTCACGCACGCTCAGCAAGAACCCCCGGAAATCCTGCCCGGTGGACGAGAGCAGCAGCACCAGCACCGACAGGACCAGCATTAACGCCGTAACCGGCACGGCGATGCCCCGCATACTCGCCCGTGGACGGGCTGCCAGCCACCACCCGGCGGCAATCGCAAACGCCGACAACACCGACCATAAGAGCACTTGATTCGTTCCCATGTTCTTCCCGCTCCTGAACTTGCACGGCCGGACCGTCCGAGAGTCTGATCACACAATTCAAATATACGAATAGATTGCCCCGGGCGCGAAATTTGCTTTCACAAGCCCCTGCCGCCGCGCGTCCCGAAAGGCCCGAGAATCTCTACCGCCAGACAACAGGAGCTATTCTGAAGCCGCGCCGCTAACAAATTCGTACAAGCAGCGAAATGAAGGACAAACGCGCCATAACCTCTCGAGGTCAAGGTGCTCGGCAACCCGTTCGTTGTGCGTGGCATGGCTATAAAGAGGTCTGGAACGACCCTGCCGCGAAAGTCGCTCAAGGTACTCCTTTGGGCTGGCGACCGACTCTGGGTTGCTGCATGCACTAAACTTGAATGACGGGATCACGCATGCCACAGCTTCATTGTCGGCCAGAATCCACGCTTCCAGCTCTTGCACCGGTACAACGATACAACTCGCATCGCTAACGCCGCTTGGACGAATGACGCACTCGAGAACCCGATCATGAGCTGGTTTCGGATCCGCTCCGTCAGCGTCCATACAGACGATGAAACGCTTAACGCCCTGATCGGCGAAGAGCCGTATCTGCCTGGCGCCTTTAGTACACAGTTCCCCGCACCCGTGGTAGCCCTTCTGCTTGATGCTAATAGAGTCGTGTTTTAAAAGGCGGCGAGTTATGACTTTCAATGTGGCCGCGTCGGACCTGTTCTCACCAAGAATAGCGAACATGTTCAGCCTGCGTCCAACGATTCGACGAACTCCCCGAGGGATCCGTCACTGGCGAGGAATTGCGCGGCTGCCTGGAGCTCTTGCCGACTCAGACCACGGCAGGTCGTCGAGCCGTTCCGAGCCTCAACCAGCCTGACCTCCTCAGGCCTTAGTGTACTCAGCACCTCCAGAGAATGTGTCGAGAAGATGACTTGGCACTGATCCGAGTAGGCGCGCAGGATGTCGAGCAGCTTGTACAGCAATCCCGGATGGACACAATCCTCGGGCTGCTCCAACAGCATGACACTCCCACGGTCAAACAGCAGATGAACCAAGAGCCTGAGTATGCGCTTCGTGCCTGCGGAAAGCGCGGAATAGGGAACAGACATGCCATGCCCTCCAAGATTGGCTCCTGGTCGAAACCATGGCATGCAAAACTGCCTCTTTTCGACGTCCCCTTGCGGGTAAAATACGATATCTATCCCGTCGATGAGGCCCAGGCCACTCGGGCCCACCAAATCGCACAGCTCTCTAAACGACTCGTTGTCCTGCTCGTGCATGTACAGTATTCGGTATGCGACGAAATCCGCCGCCGAATCGCCGGCCTCGAATGAACGGGCCCATTCTTGGTAGTCTGAAAGCTTAATTATGTCCGATTGCCCCTCTGGCTCGGCCAGCGTGTAGTACCTTATCCTGCCGAGGTAATCGCGGACCGGTGCTATGACCTGAAGAAGAGGATCTGGGGACGGAAGGAGCGAGGCAAGCGCCCCAAGCGACGGGGCTTCCGCACCGATGAGAATGGGCTCGTCTCTGAGCGGAGTGTGGACTTCCTCGCCCCTACGGTAGAACACCAACTTTGGTGAGTCTTCGGATTCTTTCGTCAGACGCTCTTCGCCCTGAACTACATCAAAACCGGTCCCCTTTGACTTTAAATACCGCCCAACCGCGCTGAACGAATATTGGTGCCCGCAAATGTCAAACGACGCAGCGACACGCCTGGGCGCGTCCAGCGATGCACCCGGGCGTTTGCTCTCAGATGCCGTCCCTGACAGCGCGAGCCACTCGATCGCCTGCAGTATCGTGGTCTTTCCGGCGCCATTCCGGCCCACTAGGCCAACTACAGGCGTACCCAGCAGCACGTCAGTGTCGGCACAACAACCGAAGTTGCGGATTTTCACGTGCGTGAGCATGACAAGCACCGTTCTGCTTTCGGCATTACCGCGGACCCAGGCCCGCTACCTAGCGACTTTATCGGGCGGATCGGAGGCGGACAAACACCGCCTCAACGGCCCTTCAGGTGCGCAATAACCCAACGCGCGGCACACCCGAAAACTCGCGACGTTCCGCTCTCGTGCCTCGCGGAGGGGCGCCGGAGCAGCATCTCGCCGATTCGTCGGGCGGGGCCACGCTTGCGCATACCAGTCATACTATAGCTGCTCGTCGTCGTCTTCCTCATCTGCGGCCCCCGACGGCGTAACCTGCGTGCTTTCCAAAACCTGGTTCAACCGCCGCCGGACCAGCGGCAGGAACATCACGTGCGGGATGCGACGCAGTTCGCGCGTGCCGCTGGCGTTGTACACGATCAGCGTTCCCGCCAGCCCCAGCAGAAATTCCAGGACGTCCGGGAAGGTCGTGCGAATGGTCTTGGCCCCACGTCCCAGCGATTCATCCGTGCGGCCGAACGAGTAGTGCTCGAATTCGTTGTGTGTGATGCGCCAGCGATCATTGATCACGGCCCAGCACATCAGCAGCACGAACGGGACGAGCAGAATCACGCTGATCGTCAATCCCAGAGCGCGGTTGTATTGCACGTCCCGCTGCCCGAACCAGCGCACAATGTCGCCGACAACGGTGATCTGCTTGACGTCCTTGAGCCATAGCCCGAAGACCCAGATCAGGGCCACCACCACCAGCCAGAATATGAATTGGTTTCGGTCGATGTCCACGCCCAAAGCCATGATCACCACGACCGCCACCCAGATGTACGCCCACCCCAGCGTTTCGAGCCGACCCGAATACGGCCTGACGACCCAGGCCCCCTCTTCCGCCGCTGGCTGAGCATCGGCGGCCTGCTCACTCGGGCTGGCCGGCGGACAGGTAACTGTGACCGGCGGGGCGAATGGCCAAAAGACGAAGCCGGCCAATATCAGCGGCCAGACGAAAAACAGCTTCGGAAAACCAAAGAAGCGGACGTAATGCGCCTGCGTGGCCCGCTCTTGCGGCGGTCGGGCGGGTTGCTCCGGTGAGCCGGCCTCATAAGCCGCGCTGGGATTATCGGGGCTTTCCGTCATGCTTGGCTCCGCTCTGCACGCAGAGACGCCGGACTGGCCTAATCGTCGACTGTGATCCTCGGTGCGGGACCGAAAGCTTCCAGACGAGCCGCGATGTGC
>Ga0116147_1002689_pt1 | contig 17588 bp, 5 predicted proteins | sample AD_JPNHG3_MetaG_FD_89749 | JGI IMG/M metagenome (GOLD analysis project Ga0116147, IMG submission 89749) | Active sludge microbial communities of municipal wastewater-treating anaerobic digesters from Japan - AD_JPNHG3_MetaG | ecosystem: Engineered > Bioreactor > Anaerobic > Digestate | place...
CACCACGATCAGCCGCACAGAGTCGGGCCGTTGGGCCGTGGACAGTTTCTTCGATATTACCTATCGCATAGATTTCGTCGGCGCGCCCGGCGGCCCGCTGGCCGGCCATTCCGGTTCGACCACAGGTACCATCCGCATCCGGCAGGGCGTTCCTATCTATGTCGGCGACACATGCACTGCGTCAACAGGCGCCACCGGAACCGCTAGCCTTCCGGCGGATTGTCCCTACACGCCCGAAAACGGCGCGACCATGAATATCACGGAAGGTTTGCCGGATGGCACGGAATTGTGTTCCTCGGCACGGCTGGACAGTTTCTTCGATATCTTCACCGAACTCGGCGGCAGCCTGGACGGAGAACGTGAAATCTTCAGAGCCTCGCTTCGGCTCGATATGACCGGTACCGGATCCCTTGCCACGTTCTCGCGGACGCTGGTTCTCCCGCACATCCTCGAGGTCCACACGTCGCCGCGCACGCCAGGCGTTTCAAACGAAGAACTCACGACCGATCTCTTCCGGCTGCAGGGCCAGATTACGGGCGATCCGGATTTCGACCTGCTGCGCGTTACCGCCGGCACGGGATTCGGCATGCCCAGCCCCGGCCACACGACACTGACCAGGCAGCCATCCGGGACCTGGACGGTGGACAGTTTCTTCGACATCACTTACCGGATAGATTTCGTGGGCGCGCCGGACGGTCTGCTTGCGGGCAAATCCGGCTCGACAACCGCCACAATCCGCATGCACCAAGGCACGCCCGCGCCCGTTTCGCCCCCCGCATGCGCCACGCCCGACGATCTCAACGGTTCGGGAACGCTCCCGGCGACCTGTCCCGCCTATGGCGTAGGCGGCTCGATGAAGATCGAGGATGGGCTGCCCGATGGAACCCAATTGAACGCCCAAGCCACCATGGACAGTTTCTTCGATATTTTCACAGAACTCGGCGGTAGCATGGGCGGCGAACGGGAAACGTTCAGCGCGTCCCTGCAACTCGACTGGAGCGGCACGGGAACCCTGGAAACCTACAAGCGCACGATTGTGATTCCGCATGTCTTCGAGGTCCACACAGGGCCGAGAACCCCCGGCAATCCCGTCCAGTCCTTCGACACCACGATGTTTGCCATGCAGGGACAACTTCCGCCCGGCGATCCGGACTTCGATCTGTTGCGCGTGACGGCCGGCAACAATTTCGGCCTGCCCAGCCCCGGCCACACCACGCTGACCCGTCTGCCGGATGGCAACTGGGCGGTAGACAGCTTTTTCGATATCGAGTATCGCATTGACTTCGTCGGCGCGCCCGGCGGTCCCCTCGCCGGTATGTCCGGTTCGACGACCGCGACCATCCGAATCCAGCAAGGCGGAGGTGTTTGTGTGACTGAACCAGTTGGCGAAGGCGAGGGTGAAGGCGAGGGTGAAGGTGAAGGCGAGGGCGAGGGCGAGGGCGAGGAAATAACGTTCCTCTTCCCGCTCAACGAAGGCCAGGAAGTCCCGCCGAGCGGTTCCCGCGCAACCGGATGCGGCACGGCGGTGCTCAGCGCGGATCGGACGACCCTCACGATTGATATTCTGCACGGGGTATCCTCACCCAGTTCGGCGCATATCCACCGGGCCGCCGTCGGCGTTGCCGGACCGGTCGTCTTTGGCTTTACGAACGCGGCCCATCCTATCCATCAAGTATTCACCCTGACCGCGCCGGATGTGGCCGATCTGTTGGCGGGAAATCTTTATGCCAACATTCACGACACCGCCCATCCCGGAGGCGCAATCCGCGGCCAGATTCTTTCCTCTTCGCCCCAATGCGATGTGCGCACCGACACATTGCCCGCCGGTTGTTCGCCGGGCGGTGTGCACATGGTCGGCGACAACCTTTGCCTTTGCGTGCCAGGCGAAACAGGGCATTCGTTCCAATGGTATTTCAACGAATCGCCGTTGTTGAACGAGACATATCGGCAGTTGTGCCTGGCCAACGTGAAGATATCCGATTCCGGCACGTATCGCTGCGTGTATGACGATGGTTCCAAGGCGCCGGCGGAATACGTCGTGGAATTGATTGTGGAACCCGCCTCATTGCCTGTCGCGGGCATGTTCAGCATCGTTTTCTGGGCCATCGCGTTTGCTTGCATGGCGGCATTTGCTTTTTGGAGGCACAGGAGGCCATCCTGCCGGCGGTAATTCGTCGCCATTTGGAATTACAGCCTCTTACAGAACCGGTGGACAAAGGACACGGAGCAGGAGAGACAGCCTGTCTTCCGTTCCTTTGTCCAGGCGGTACAGTAGTACCTGTTTTTCACAAAACCGGCCAAGGTGGCTAAAACATGAAAGGAAGGGTGGCATGCAGCAGGCTCAAGAAGAGGGCGCCACGGCCAACACGAATAAAATTTGGCCGCGGAAAGGGTTCTTGATCGGATTGGGCATCTTGTTCGCCGCATTGGCGATCGTGTGGTTCGTGCTGGACCGCACAACCGGCAAGGCGCTCAACGCGGAACTGGAGCGATTGAAGGCTTCGGGAGCCGTCACAAGCCGCGAAGCGCTTTTTGCCCTGGCCGACCGCGATTCCAGGGGTCGTCGTCCGGTGGTGGATTTCATCATGTCGCTCGATCCGGACGATTTTTACCAGCTGCCGGAAGACAAATCGCTTCCGATGATCTTTGGCCAACACTGCGCCACGGCAATTGCGGACGTGCAGGCCCGATGGTCGCCGGAAGTCGAAGCGAAAGTGCGCGAGGCGCTTGAGAAGAATCGCGACCTGCTCGCCAAGATCGTTGAAATTAGCCGGCTGCCTTCGGACAGCCCGGGCGCCGCGCTGGATGCCGCGGCGCCGCAACCCGTCCCAATTGCCGCCATCAAGCTGCCCAATCTGCTAGCGCAGCGCGGCGCGGCTAATTTGCTTTCGCTCGAGGCCCTTCGGCTCCTGAAGGATGGCAAACCGGACGAGGCGCTGGACATGGCCGGCCGCATACTGGACGGCGCCAACCACTTGGCGGGTATGTGGCCTAATCTCATCAACCAAATGATTACCGTTGCCATCAGGAATATCGGAACGAATCTGGCCGTGTCTCTGGCCAACGAGGCGGATTTCTCCGACGCCGCCCTTGCGGCTTTCGCCCAAGTCCTCGATCGGTCGGTCAGACCCGGCGAACTGGCGCGCGCTTACGAGTCCGAACGACTTTTCCTGATTGACGGATTCCAAGATCTCCGCGGCAATTTAGCACAACAGACAAGCACAGCGACGCGCCTTGCACTCGGATTGTACGGGAGTCCCGCTTTACGATTCTGGCGCAATATGGACGAACTCCGGGGACTCGAACTTCAAACCCGCATCATAGCGGCGTGCCAGCGGCCCTATTACGAGGCAAAGCCCATGTTCACGCAAATTTGGCAGGAAAATTCTGAACTGGATTGGCGCACGCCTTTGACCGCTTATATCATGCCCAATTTGATGCGTTCGAGTGAACATCAGGCAGCAACGGACGCCCACTGCCTCGCGCTTCGTATTGCCTGTGCTCTCCGGCAGTTCAAACACGCGCAAGGGGCCTATCCCGCGAATCCGGAAGCACTGGTTCCCGCCCATCTCGCCGTCGTGCCTTTGGACCCGTTCTCGGGCCGGCCGTTCATCTATCGTACGGAGGGAAACGGCTTCGTCCTCTACAGCGTGGGCGCCAACGGCCAAGACGATCATGGAAATGCAGACAAACAGGCAGACATAGTTTGTCAATTCAAAACCTGATCGGTGAATGCGTCGGGGACGGGTGAACCAGCCCGTCGCCCCGATTGTTCCCGTCAGGCCAGTTCCGTCGCGATCAGGTGTTTCGCCAGCCGTTTGGCAAGACCGATAATCGTCAGAACCGTCGGCCGGTCCAGCGCTTCCGGAAACACGCTGGCATCGCACACGTACAAGCCGGGCGTTTTCGTTTGCAGGTTTTCGTCGAGCATCGTGCCGATGCGGACGGTGCCGCTGGGATGCGTGCCGCGTTGCGGGGTAACGAAAATGGACGACGGTTTCGCGCCGGCGGCTTCGAGAATTCGCTCGCACACGCGCTGCGCGCTCGCCATGCGCGACCGGTCGCGCTCCGTCATAGGCTTGCTGATTTTTCCGTTCGGAAACACGCCCCCCGAAATATCGTCCTTGAGTTTGATCATGATGCCGAGCAGGCGGTTCCATTTCGGCCAGTACAGGGGATAGCGGAGGCCTTTCAGCGCCATAATGAACGGAAACAGCAGCCAGGGGTCGGCAAGCGTGCTGAGCATGTAGCCTTCGTCGGGATTTTCCCACGACCATGTCATCGGCGGCTCCTTGCCGATGCCCGGTTCGTTCCCAAAACCGTACACCATGACCGTGATGTCCATCGTCATGCCGTTGCCAGCTTCCGGAAAACCGGAGGCTTGCAGGATGCGGGGCGATCCGATTCCGCCGGCCGCGAGGATCACCACTTGGCCGCGCGCTTCAAAGGCCCTCCTCCCCCTGCGGCCCGCGACCCCCACGCAACGGCCTTTTTCGACGATTACGCGGTCTACACACGTGCGCGTGGCCAGTTGCGCGCCCATGGCCACAGCCTCGTCCGCATATTCCGCGGCGTTCCATTTCGCGCCGCACCGGCAGCCGAGCATGCACTTGGCGCCGCAGTCGAACGCCCGCGCCCGGGCGGGCTTCATGAATTTCGGCTGCGGTTCCCATGGATAGCCGAGCGATTGAGCGGCCCCGGCGATGCGCGTCGAGGCGGAACCGCGCAATTCGGGCGGTAGGGGCGCGATTTCGAGTTCGGCGATGGTCTCGTTGACTTCCGCGTCCATATCCACGCCGTACTGTTCCTTGAGCCACGGCGGGGGCGGGGCGGCGCATCCGCAGAACATGTTCGTGGCGCCGCCCACCATCAGGGGCCGCACGATGTTCAATCCCTCCTTCGTGAAAAGGAGGCTTGCCCGATCCGAGTAAATCAACGGGCCGAGATAGGTGCCGTAGTAAAAGGCCCCGCGATGATCCGAGCCTCGCTCAAGCAGCAGAACGCGTTTGCCCTGCCGCGCGAGCGCACGGGCCAGCGTTGTTCCGCCCGGACCCGATCCCACCACGATTGCTTCCGTTTCCATCCGGTTCATGGGCGGTCTCCCGATTGTTCAATGGGCGGGGGACGAAACCGCCGTTTTCCGCCGCCTTGGTTGCGCAACGTGCCGATCAGGAAGTTTCGCGCAACGCCGCGATGCCGGCGCAAGGGCTGTTCCCCTATCGCTTCCTGAATCAATTCGAGTATGTGATACACGGGGCTTCCCAGCCGCGCCACGTAACGCGCCACGGACATCATCGCGAGGCAGCCGCTGCAATACACCGCCACGACATCGGCCCGGGCGTCTCGAAGATTGTGCACGCAGGCGCGTTGTCCGCGAATCAGATCGAACTTGCCGTACGCGGCTTCGTGGGAAAACCCGGCACCGATGCCGCAACAAAGACCCGTATCGCCGTGGCGCGGCGCCTCACGCACGGAAAATCCCAGCAACGAAAGCGTCTTGCGCGGCCAGTCCGCATAACCCGGCTCATAAATTTTCGCGTGGCACGAATCCTGGACCGCGACGGTCTGGCCGTTGAACCGCTTCACGATAGGCCATTCGCCCGATTCGAGACCCTCGAACACCCGCTTGAGAAACGGCTCAAAGCGGATGCCCGCGAAATCGGCGCCGAATTGCGGCAGCACGTTCGCAAACATATTCAGCCCCGCCGTGCATTGCAGATAAACCGTTTTCGCGCCAAGGGTCCTGAAGTAGGCCGTACACTTCCGCGCCACCTGTTCGAGAAGGTCCTCCAGACCCATACGAAAGTACATTTCGCCGCAACAGTAGTCGAGCGCGCCGCGAATGGGCAGTCCGGCAAACAACTTCGAGAAGGTCAGGTACGGCGTCGTGATGAGGTTGCAGCCCGGATAGAAAAAGGTCTCGACAGGTTCGAGACTTTTCCACGACTCGACCGCGTCTTTCTCTTCGGCGGTCATCCGCTCCAGGACGTAGGTCCGGAAATTCGGGCGGCTGTGCGGCAGAAAATACCGCGCACGCTCCGGCAGACCGCGCTCGCGGAACCGCCGGCCCCAGATGGCAAGAAACAGGTTGGCCGGACGGCAATCCTGCGGACACAGAACGTCGCAGGCAAAACAACTCGTGCATGATCGCAGCACGGCCTCCGTGGACGGCCGCGCAAGTCCGGCCCCTTGCAGACAGGCTATGAGCGATGCAATCTCCGCTTTCGCTTCCGGCTCCGGCAGGCGCATGACCGGACACTCCGACAAACAGCGCCCGCACCGCGTGCAGCCCTCCGCGTCGAAGGGTCTTCGTTCATATTTGCGGAACTCCGGCATGACGGCATCTTACCTTACCTCCGGCAAAAATGCACACAACGCATTTTCCAAGGAAAACGCCTTTTTTTATTGGCCCGCCAGCCCGGAAGCCGTACTTGGCGCTCCGTTTCAATCTCCACGGCGCAGCGATGCACGCCCGCGTTTCGCCATGCGCGAGGCCGATGCAAGGCACAACAGCATCGCCAGACAGGGAAGAAGGTTATCGGCGTCCAAAGAAGGATTCACCGGCCACGGCATGTCGCTTAGCGTGCCGCCGAAACAACCACCGCCGTTGGCCGGGGGAACCGGGACCGTACTCATGCCGAACACAAGCGTTTTCAACGTGCCGGCCACCGCATCCACATTCCGTGAAACGTTCGCGTATCCCGGAGCCGAGACGGTCACGGTATAATTCCCCGCGCCGAGACATGCCATTGAATATATTCCTCCGCTGTTTTCGGTTACGGGACGGAAGGTTCCCGGCTGCAATTGAACCGAAGCGTTGGAAATGGCCTCTTTCGTATCGAAATTCCATACCATGCAGACAATGCCGGCCGGAATCAGTCCCGCGCCCTTGGCAAGGAATGGCTCAAAAGTGGCCTGACCGGCAATAGCCGCGGCAATTTCAACTGGATTGTCGGTATCCCAGTCGTTGTTTTGCATAAGAACCGTTTGAGATCGTTCATTTACGACGGCATGGCCCGCGATGCTGCCGATACGGAAAGTGTTGAATCCGGCGTTCGGGTCTTGCGCATCGCTCAAATCGCCGCCTGCGGCTTTTGAAATCGCCCTGATGACAATGCCGTCGCCGCCCAGATTCTCGAAAAGTGAACGACGAATCAAGGGAATGCCGCCAAGCGCATCCACGCCTGTGGCAAGCCCTGTAAACAGGCAACGATCGATAAGCGGTCTTTCGGAACCGCCTTCCAACACCTTGATACCCGTGGTGGTACTGCCTGTTTTTCCGGAAAAACGAACGTTCTCAACGGTCATGGCAACGTTGTCGATCAAAAGCAATTCGGCGACGGCCGTTCCTGGCTCACGCACTTCCAGATTTCGGATGCCCGACGAGGACGCACCGGTAATCGCGCCTTCGATAATCGCGCCATCCGGCGCCGTGCCGCACAGCGTGATCCATGGCGCAAGCACAATGTTTTCCGTATAAATCCCCGGAAACAAAAGCACGCTGACCGGTGCGCCAGCCGAGGCGCCAGCCTGACTCAACGCATGCGTTACCGTGCGCAAGGGATTTGTCTCCGAACCATCGCCGGTGGTATCGCTTCCTGTGGGTGAAACAAAGATCCGCGCGTTGGGAGAATCGGCATCCAACGCATCCCAGCCGCGAAGAAATTCCTCCAGGTTGCAGAAACCGTCGCCATCCGCATCCTCGTCGGCGTCGGAAACAAGGGGATCAAAACCGTTGGCCACTTCAAACCCATCGGTCATACCGTCGCCGTCCGTATCCGGATTGTTGGGATCGGTCTGAAGGGCGGCCTCTTGGCTGTCGGTCAATCCATCCAAATCGGAATCATTCCCATTTTCCCCTTCCCCTTCACCTTCCCCTTCCCCTTCACCTTCCCCTTCCCCTTCCCCTTCGCCTTCACCTTCGCCTTCCCCTTCGCCTTCCCCTTCGCCTTCCCCTTCGCCTTCCCCTTCGCCTCCAGGCGTGACGACAAATTTCTGGATGCGCGAATTTCCGGAATCAACCACAACAACACGGCCTTCATTGTCAACAGCGATACCACTGGGTCCGTAAAAGCGGCCAAGGGCATCTCCCTTACTTCCCCACTGATACAAGAACGATCCTGCGGAATCGAACACCTGTACTCGATGCGTCGGATTGTCAACGACATAGACATGCAGGGAATTGTCCACAGCAATTCCCCTTGGATCGTCGAACTGTCCCTCGCCTTGGCCGTATTCGCCCCACACGCTCAGAAACTGGCCGTTGTTGTTGAATTTTTGTACACGGCAGTTGCCGTCGGTAACGTAGACATTGCCGGCATGATCAGTCGCAATACCGTATTGATAGCGAAATTGGCCTGGATTGGTTCCCCAATCTCCCCACGCAAGAAGAAAAGCGCCGTTGGAATCGAATTTCTGCACGCGATCGTTTCGGCTGTCGCAAACGAACACGTTCCCGGAACCGTCAACGGCAACGGCATTGGGCGTGTCGAACTCGCCGTTTTCATACCCCTGAACGCCCCATTTGCCCACAAAATCACCGGAACTGTTGAATTTTTGGATTCGATGATTCTGGGTATCGGCCACATAGACGTTTCCAACGCCGTCAACCGCGATCCCTTCCGGTTCGTAAAAGGCGCCATCGGCATCGCCCTCATAACCCCATATTTCCAAGAGGCTGCCCTGTGCATCGAACTTCTGAATTCGATTGTTGTATGTATCCGCAATATAGATATTGTTCAAATTGTCCACGGCCGTTCCCTTGGGATTTTGAAACATGCCGTCTTGATTGCCGGATGCGCTCCAACTCGCCAGAAATTGGCCCTCTGAATCGAACTTTTGCACGCGGTTGTTCCAAGAATCGGAAATATATATGTTGCCTGCATTGTCCTGAACAGCGCTCCACGGATTCCACAATTGGCCGTTATCGGATCCGGCCACGCCCCACTTGCCTAAAAAAACGCCGGAAACATCAAAACGCTGGATGCGGTCGTTGTTGGTATCCACGACCAGTACTTCATTGGCGGCATTGACCAGAACACAGCGGGGAAAACAGAATTTGCCGTCGATCGCTTGGCTGTAGGATCCCCAACGGGTTAGAAAAACGCCGTTGCCGTCGAACTTTTGAATTCGATGGTTTTCGGTATCGGCAACGTAGATATTGCCCTCTCTGTCAAAGGCGACGCATCCAGGACTCTTGAACTGCCCGTCACTGCTGCCCAATGTTCCCCATTTGGACAGGAAAACACCCTGACTGGAAAATTTCTGCACACGGTTATTTCCACTGTCCGCGACAAAGATGTTTCCCCCTACATCCACTGAAACACCTTGCGGAGTTTTAAATTGTCCATCGCCATCGCCAAATCCACCCCAATGCGCAAGATAAGCGCCATTCGAGTCGAATTTCTGAATGCGGTAATTATAGGTGTCGGCAACATAAATGTTTCCCGAGGCGTCCACCGCAACCGCGGCAGGCGACATGAACTGGCCGGGCTGGCTGCCACGCTCACCCCACCGGCGTATGAATACCCCCTCCGTAGTAAAAACCTGGATGCGATCATTGAACATGTCGGCAACATAGATATTGCCAGCGCTATCACACGCAATACCCTGCGGCCGGGTGAAATACCATGGCTGGGGTAGATCGGGCCGTACCCACTCTATTGAAATATCGAGCGCCGCCGTCTCCGGAGCCAGCCCCGTCATCGCCCACGCCAGAAACAAAACCATCCCTGCAAACATCGCCCTGCTACTGTACTTCATGTCCTTTACTCCTCCCTTTACTTCACAACAACCGACTGCGGAACATCTTTTTCTTTAATAAACGAAATCCACTTCTTCTTGGAGCATTTTGCCCATTATCCGGGCAACAGTGCGGCATCCATCATTCTAAATTCGGCAGAAAAATTGAAGGCTCCCTGCTTATCCCCATGGAAACGGACTTCATGGACGATATGGACACGCAAGGTGTTTTGCCTTCCAGGCAGAATCCCATGGGGTCCACAAAGTCCATTTCGTCTATAATATGAGCGATAGAATCGCTTTCACGAGCCAGTTTCAGGATCGGGAGCGCCCAGCCTCATTGAAAACACACGACAAGAGGCCACCGGCGTTGCCACCGGTGGCCTCAATTTGTACTCGATGCCAGAGATGACTCTAACCCGTTAGCGCCGCTTTCTCCGAACCGTAACCATACCGCCGATCGTCAAAGCGGCCGCAAGCAGTCCGGCGCCCACCAACCCAACGACCGGCACCGGGTTTGTGGCCTGTTCAACCGTAATGATCGCGGGCGAATTCGCGGTGCTTACCGGCGGATCAATTCCCTCGTCGTCTATTTCAACAACATAGGACGAGTAATTGTCGGCCAGCGTCAGCGCCGGCGTCGTGTAACTTGACAAACCGGTGCCGGATGCGACCGTGCCGCCGTTCTTCTTCCATGTATAGGTCAGCGTGCCCACGCCGCCGGACGTGGCGACGGTCATGGTGTGCGTCTCGCCCACCAATTTATGGGCGCCGGCCGGATATTGCGTGATGTTCAGATGGTCGCCGACCTCCAAGGTGGCCGTATTCGATGTCGCGGAGAACGGCGAGTCATCGCTGACGACGCAGAAGTAACCACCGGCATTGGTTTGGTTCACCGACGACAGCACCAACACTTGGGTATTTGATCCGACAGGCTGCGGAGACTTGGCCGCGCTTTCGAACCACCACTGGTAATTGAACGCCGGTGTGCCGCTTTCGCCAAATCCGCCGCTGGGCACGACACGCATGCTGACGGTATTGCCCACATAGACTGCCTGGCTTTGCGGATGGGCCGGATCGAGCGCAATCGCCGCGCCGCGCACATCCAGCATGGCCGGATTCGAATTCACCGAGCCGACCTGGCCGGTCACATGGCACAAATACTCGCCCTCGTCGGACCAATGCGCCAGCGGAACGGTATAGGTATTCGCCGTGGCGCCCGGAATCGTGGCGCTGTCTTTCCGCCACTCATAGAGGAAGTCGCTCCCTATCGGGGTGCCGATGGCCACAACGGTGAAGCTGGCTGACTCGCCCGGATTGACCGTCTTGGAAACCGGATGCAACTGGATGGCCGGATCGCTCACCTGCAATTGCACCACGTTGCTGTAAATCATGTTGGTCCCCGTAACCCGAAGACGATAGTAGCCTTTGTCCGCATCAAGCACGTTACTGAGGGTCAACTGGTTGGTCTGCGCGCCACTGACGTTGCCGCCGTCGACAAGGTCAAACCAGTTCGTGGTTCCGTCGTCCGACTTCTGCCATTGGTACGTCAATACACCGGAGCCGCTGGCCACCGCGGTAAACGAGACCGAGGCGCCGGTCACGGCGCTGGCATTCTCCGGCTGCTGCACAATGCCGGGATCGTTGACCGTCAACGTCGCTTCATTGGAAGGCACGCTGTTCACGACATTGCTGACCAGGCACAGGTAGACGCCCTGATCCGCCCCGGTTGCCGAAGAAACGGTGTAGCTTGCATCCGTCGCGCCGGGAATCGGCACCGTATCCTTGCCCCACTGATACGCCAACGGCGGCGTGCCCGTGGCGGTCACGGTAAAGGTGGCCGAACCCAGGTAGGCGACCGTTTGCGATTCAGGATGGCTGGTTATCACCACCGGATGATTGACCGTCAGCGTGGCCGGATCCGAAAGCGCCGACGTGCCGTACGGTTCACCGGTCGGGGCATCGGTCACAAAGCAACGGAACACAGCCCCGTCATCGGCTTCCTGCGCCGTGAACGAATAGGTCGCATCGGTCGCGCCGGAAATGTTTTCGGCGCCGCGCCGCCACTGGTAATAAAGCGGCGAGCCGGTGGCAACCACGGTAAACGAGGCCAGCGTATCCGGATTGACCGTAATGGAAGCGGGTTGTCCGACGATGCTCACGGCCTGGCTCGCCACAACCACGGAACCCGCCTTGACCGTCGTGGTCCACGCTTCGCCGGGCGCCAAAATGCCGCGTTTCGCGGGCACATCGGCCACATCCGTAATCAGAACTGGATCGTTGTTGCCCACTTTAATGGCCAAATTGGTAAATTCTGTGTCGGAATAGTTAACAACCACGAATTGATCGTAGCCGCTGAACACCGATGGCGGTGTGGAAGTCTGCCGGAAGACGATCGTTTGTATGCCGCTATGCGTCGGAATATTCGCATCCACCTCGGCCTTGTTCCAATAATCGGCTTCACACCAACCATAGGTGGCTGGTCCACCGACCAAGTTGGGCAGCAAGGGATAGGCCGTTCCGATCGTTTCATACGGCGCATTGGTCGGCCGCGTCAGGACCGCATCATGACGCGCCGCGCCCAAAACGGGTAGATCGTTTGTGCCGCCCGCGCCCATGATCGGTTTGTAGGTTGTCCGGGCTGTTGCCGTCATATTGGATACCATTGTGCAGGCGCCCGAATGATTGGCCGCCGTGGAAGCGCCGTTTGCCGCGGCCACGGTCGCGGAATTGGCCACAATGACCGATCCCATCAGCTTGACCATGCCGGGTGTGCCCGCACCGGCCGCACCACCCGCGCCGCCGGCGCCACCCAAACCGCCGCTACCACCATTGCCGCCATTGCCGCCGCTGCCGCTGGCGCCCCCGTTGCCGGCCGTTGCGCCCGCGCCGCTTCCGCCGGCACGACCGGTGTTGTTGGCTGCGCCACCCGTTCCACCGGCGCCGCCGACATTGGCCGGACCCGGGCACACGCCGCCCAAGCCGCCCGTGCCGGGCACCGCTGCGGAAACATTGAGTTGAACCGGATTCGTAAACTTCAAAAGACCTTTGGATGCAAGGATGAATGAACCACCGCCGGACGCGCCCTGCGCACCCGTTCCGCCGCTGCCGCCCGCGCCGCCAATGCCGCCTGATCCGCCGCTACCGCCGCTGGATGCCGCGCCACCCGCGCCGGCCGCCTGCCATGTGGTCATATTGAAAGCACCGTTGCCACCCGCGCCCGATGCCGCCGGTTGTACACCATTGCCCGGCAGCCCGTCATTCGACGCCCCGGGCGAACCGGCTATCGGCGCGCCCACCAAAAGGCCGCTGGAACCCGCGCCGCCGCCGCCGCCGCCCCAGCCGCCGCCGCCACCGCCGCCGCCGCCGCCGCCGCCGCCGCCGCCAGCACCGCCGCCACCACCGCCGCCGCCGTTGCCGGCCACCAGTGTCAAGGTATCAGCCACCGCGGCGAGAGTTGAATAAGCGGCATTTCCGCCAGCACCGCCGAACCGTCCGACAGCGCCGTTGTTTCCGTCACCGCCGTTCGTTCCGGCAAATCCTGCTTGGCCATCGGCGCCATTGTTTCCGGTTGGACTCGCGCTCGCGGCACCGCCGCTGCCACCCGCCGTTTGTTCAAGGCCGGCAGGGCCCGGAATGCCAAATCCGCCGCCGCCGCCACCGTTTGCGCCAAAGTTGTTGTTGCCCAGCGCACCCGCCGAACCGCCGGTGCCATTGTTTCCAAATCCAGTCGTACCGGGATTGCCTGCCGTTCCATTCGAACCAAGGCCACCCGCGGTTCCTGCGGTTCCCGTTGTCCCGGCCGATCCGGCCACGCCATCCATGCCCGCGCCGCTGCCGCCGGAGGCCTTCGTACCGCCCGCGCCACCCGCGCCGCCATTGCCGCCCGCGCCGCCCGCGCCGCCATTGCCGCCCGCGCCGCCCGTGCCGCCATTGCCGCCCTTGCCGCCTTTCGCGCCGCCGAGCCGGGCATTGTCCGTCGAGGCGCTGGCATCAATCGAGGCGCCCCAATACATGTCGCCGCTCGCGGTTATCGAACACGGCCGGGCGCCCTGGGTGACAATGGTCACCCCCGCGCCGACGTTTACCTTGGCAAAACGGAAAACGGCCACACCGCTTTCGACGACGCCCGTCACATTCACTGCGCCGGAAATCGAGGGAACATCCGTGTCAATCGTCAGCGTGCCGCTGCTCACGACCAAATCGCCCAACGATCCGTCGCTGTCATAAATATCTGAATAAGAGGGTATACATGCCAGTAATACAAGCACCATGCCCATCGCCGCCAGAACGGGGCTTCCGGCGTGTCTGCCGCTTCGACAAGACAACATTGTTTGCTCCTCCATCAGTCGCCCTTCACAAAAACATGAACAATACCAAACCTTCTTTATGTCCACGCCGGCCCCGCGCGATCATGACCGGCCTCGCGCATGCCAGCCTTTGTTGAGCCATGCCATCACACACGCCAACTTCACCGGGGATTGCACTCCTTCCCTCTCTTGAAGGCCCATCCCGGCGTCGTTTCCACGCCCATGCCTTGCACATCACTCTCTATGGGGGGAGTATTTTACACACCCTCCCCACTGCTTGTCTTTATGGTAAACCAAGGAACGATATTCTGTCAAGGCATTTGTGAGAACACATAACTTCCTTTAAAACAATGAATTACATCATTTTTCCCATAGGCCATACGGTAAGCGATACCGTCTGCTCTGTCCAAAATTCAGTCAAAATGCACATTTTACCCCGGAAAAATAGCCAACGATAAGATTCTCCTCCTGTGAAATGACGAAGCCGCCGGTCAAACCCGGCGGCCTCGTAATGATACGTTGTACTGATGTTTCAGTTGTCTAGCGTTTACGTCTCCGAACGGTGAAGGCGCCGCCAACCGTCAGGGCGCTTGCCAGCAACGCGGCGCCCAGCAATCCGAGAACGGGCACAAGGCTCGGCGCCGGGGTGACCGTAATGATCGCCGGCGAATTGGCCGTGCTGATCGGAGGCTCGTATCCTTCGTCGTCCACTTCGACCACGTAGGCCGAATTGTTGTCGTCGAGCGTTAGAGGCGGCGTCGTATAGCTGGTCAACCCCGTTCCCTGCGCAACCGCGACATTATTCCGTTTCCACGTGTAGGTCAGCGTTCCAACACCGCCCGAAACGCCCACCGTCATGGTGTGCGTTTCGCCTTCGACCTTTTGCGCTCCCAACGGATATTGGGTAATGGCCAGATGATCGCCCACCTGCAACGTGGCCGTGTTCGATGTGGCGGTGAACGGCGAATCGTCGCCCACCACGCAGTAATAGTCGCCCGCATAGAACAGCTCGACCGGCGACAGGATCAAGGCGGCCGTGTTTCCGCCGACGGGCAATGCGGCCTTTGCCGCGGGAGTGAACCACCACTGATAGTGGAAGGGTCCAAATCCGCCGCTTGCCACCACGTCCAAGGTGACCGTGCTGCCCTTATAGGCCAGCTGGCTGATCGGGCGGTCCGGCGCAAGCGAGATCGGCGATCCCAGCACGTCGAGCACCGCCGGGTTCGAATCCACGAAGCCGGCCGCGCCCGTCACACGGACGATGTACTCGCCCTCGTTCGACCAGTGAGCCACCGGTACGGTCAGGACATCCGCCGTGCCACCCGGCACCGCCAAGCCATCCCGCCGCCACTCGTACAGGAAGTTGCCGTCTATCGGCGTGCCGACCGCCGCCACCGTAAAGGTGGCTTCCTGGCCCGGATTCACCGTCTGCGAAACCGGGTGCAAGGTAATGGCCGGATCACCGACCAAGAACCACACCACATTCGAGTAAATGAGGTTGGTGCCCAAAATACGCAGACGATAGTATCCGCTGTCGGCATCCACGCAATTCGAGATGGTCAGCACGGAGGTCTGGGCGCCGGAAATGTTGCCGCCATCCTCGACGTTCGCCCAATTTTCCACGCCGTCTTCCGATTTCTCCCACTGATACAGGAGCAAGCCGGAACCATTAGCCACCACCGTGAACGACACGGTGCTTCCGGTAATGGCGCTGGCGTTCTCGGGCTGCTGGATAATACCCGGATCGTACACTAACAACGTAACTTCCGGACTGACCACCGGGTCCGCCGGTTCAGGATTCACGACATTGCGCGCGGCGCACGAATACACGCCCTGATCGAGACCCACTGCCTGCGGAATCGTGTAGGTGGCTTCCGTGGCGCCCGGAATGGGCGAGCCTTCCTTCATCCACTGGTAACTAATCGGGGCCGTGCCCGTCGTTACAACGGTTATCGTGGCCGTTTCAAGATAAGCCACCGTGCCCTCAACCGGCGTCGTCGAAATCGAGGTGAACCGGACGGGGTGATTGACCGTCAGGGTCGCCGGCGAAGACAGTTCCGTGCTGAAGTACGGGGCTTCGGGGCCCGGATTCGTGACGAAGCAACGGTACACTTCGCCGTCGTTGGCTTCCTCGGCGGTCAGCGAATACGAGGCATCCGTTGCGCCCGGAATATTATCGTTGCCCACGCGCCACTGATAGTTAAGGTCGGAACCCGTGGCAGTCACGCTGAAGGTCACCGGCGTGCCGGGATTGACGGTTACCGACGTGGGCTGGCTGGTGATTTCCACCGCCGTGCCCGTCGTCACCGGGGTGCCGGCCGTTACCGTCGTCATCCACACCTGGCCGGCTTCCAAGCGGCCGGCGACAGGACTGTCGTTGGTCGAGTTGTTGATCGGCACCGGATCGTCTGCACCGACACGAATCATGACGTTGTCAACGGCCGTCGGCCCGGTATTCTTTATTACGACTAGGTCAAACAATTGCTCTGGATTGCCTGTCGCGAAGATGGACGGCGGTGTCGTGGTCTGGGTGAACACGAAGGAACGAACCAGTCCATCGGGCGCATCAGGCAACTTGGCATCCACGTCCGACTTGTTCCAATAATCGGGCAAACACCAACCATGCGCTGCGGGACCGCCAAGCATGGTCGGGAGAAGCGGGTAAACCACCCCTTCGACCGATTGATACGGCGCATTGTTGGGCGCCGTAAGAATCGTCAAATTACGCGCCGCTCCCAGCACCGGCGCTTCCGTGGCTTGGCCGGAACCCATGACGGGTTTATTTGCATTTCGCGCGCTGGCGGTCATATTTGTGATGAGGGTGCAGGCGCCACTCTGATTGGGCGCCGTGCTGAGGGCGTTCTGGGCGTAGACCGTGGCCTGTGATGCTTGCACCACCGATCCCTGCAATTTGATCATGCCCGGTGTCCCATAACCGCCTTGGCCGCCTTGGCCGCCCGCGCTGCCTTGGCCGCCGTTTCCGCCCGTGCCACCCGCGCCGCCGGAAATACCGCCGCTGACTTGCGAGGCGCCGCCGTCACCGGCTTGGGCAACCAGATTCTTGCCGCCCGTGCCGCCGAACCCACACCGGCTGCCTTGGCCACCGGCCGCACCGATACCCGGCGTCAAAGCCGTGCCGCCCGCGCCGCCGCCGAGAGGCTGTCCGGCAGATACATCCAATACCGACGCGCTGGTTATCCGCAACAGACCCTTGGCGGCCAGAACAAATGAACCACCGCCGGAAGCGCCCGTGCCGCCCGTGCCGCCCGCGCCGCCCGCGCCGCCAACGCCACCGGATCCGCCCGTGCCGCCAACGCCGCCCGCGCCGCCGGCAGGCGCCGCATTCCAAACAAACGCATCAACAACACCGTTGGCGCCATTTTGCCCAACCGTGGCATTTCCACCCACTGTGGGGGGTGACAGCTGGGCACTGCCCGGAGAACCCGGGCCACCAGCCAAATTACCGCTGCCGCCGCCGCCACCGCCACCGGCCGCCGTGCCGGCACGACCGCCACCGCCGCCGCCGCCGCCGCCGCC
>Ga0116147_1002701_pt1 | contig 17541 bp, 29 predicted proteins | sample AD_JPNHG3_MetaG_FD_89749 | JGI IMG/M metagenome (GOLD analysis project Ga0116147, IMG submission 89749) | Active sludge microbial communities of municipal wastewater-treating anaerobic digesters from Japan - AD_JPNHG3_MetaG | ecosystem: Engineered > Bioreactor > Anaerobic > Digestate | place...
AAAATAGTGTGGCATAAGAGGGAGGAATGATGATACTGGAAAAACTATCACAAGCGGGGATTGATCCCCACTTTTGGGTGGGGATTATTCTGGATGACTATTTCGGTCATCCAGAATTTGAAAACTTGATCCGCATCTTAGATGCGGATGAAAAGCGCGTAGCGCGTGCCGCGATAATACGTCGCGGCACGCTGCACCTTGAATCTCTCTCCGCGTTCGATCGTGAACGCGGAAGGGAGCTCATCCAGAGGGCCTTAGAGATCGAAATCTAAGGCCCTCACCCCCCCTTGGGGGGTTTTTTACGAGGCTTGAAAATTTTCAAGCCTCGTAAAAAGCCTCTAACAAGGGGCTAAACTTTCCGCCGGCCACACGGCGGATGATAAAATAGTGTGGCATAAGAGGGAGGCAGTATGTGGTATTTGAGAGTAAATGAGAGCACAATTGTAATGATCGAGACAACGCGTGAGACACTGTGTCTCACGATTGCAGACGGCCCTCAGCCGTCTGCAAGAATTTTGGAGTATTTGGAACTGCTCGCCATATATAAGTATGGCGAGCCCGAAGATCCCGTTAAATACGGGATCGTTGTTTCCCGCAGAAAAGAAGGCGGGTTCCGCTATCGTATTGGCCGCATGTGCGGAAATTATGTAAAGAAAGACTGGGCGTTCGAAGTGGACGCCCACGGGTACTTAGTGGGGGAGAGAATAAATCTGCCGAACATCCGGCAGATTATTACTCTCTTACCAGAGAGGATCCACCCCACGGCGCCAGCCGTGAGGGTGGAATCACTGAATTTCCGCGGCCCGGAAGAGGTCGTGGAAATTCCCTGCTATACCGTGCTATAGCACGGTATAGCAGAACCCCCCAATTTCTGGAGGCTTTTTACGGGGCTCGATTGGTTTCGAGCCTCGTAAAAAGCCTCTGATAAGGGGCTAAAAATTTCCCCAGTCGTGGGGGGATACAATACCACGACAAAAAAGGAGGTAGTATGGCGATATTGAAAAAGATCTATGATCTCACGCAGCAAAAGCGTGAGATCGAAAAACAACTGAAAGAACTTTGGGCTGTCGTTGAGGCCCAGGAGATTCTTGAGGAGGGGAAATATTCGGTCAAGATCCGAGAGGATCAAGTCCGACATGTAATCCCCGCTCAATTCCTGTCTGTGTATGGACAGGAAATGTTTAATAAGGTCGCATCGATTCAACTCCGCGATGCGACTCGAGAAATTCCAGTTGAAAAACTGGAAGAGGCGGGGTGTATCGACTATACGCCTCGCATTGTGCGGATGGTCGAGTATCGCAATATTAAGATTAAGGCAAAGGCAGTATAGCCTTTGCCTTGCCCCTTCGGGGGCTTTTTTAATGGTTTCAGCAATGAAACCGTTAAAAAAGCCCATGAGGGTTGAAAAATTCTCCCTTCCGTGCGGGGATAAAATGCACGGCATAAAAAGGAGGTACTATGACAATAGGGACTATGTGCGGCCCGTCTGACGTGTTACGAAAACTTGAGTTGTTAGGCGAGCCGTGGCGTCGCGCAAGAGTATCTGAAATTGTCCGGTCGCGGTTGACTGGACAAAAGATCACTGTGGGGTTTAGAAAACTCCACACATGCGGCTTTTTCTGGACGGCGGAGTTCGTCGCGCCAGATGGGACGCACGCAATCTTTGAATATACCCCGTTCGTATCATCCCCACAGGGGCGAGAGGGGATATTCAAAGTGACACTCGGCGGTCATGAAAAAATGATCGCTGAGATTTTCCGCATGGTCGGACTGAAATTCTCCGACCTTGTGGCGGAAAAAGAAGCCTAAGCACGGGCTTCTTGAGAGGCTTCATTATTGGAGCTTCTAAAAAAGCCCTTGTGGGCTAAAAATTCCCCAGCTATGCGGGGACTAAAAATAGCATAGCAAAAAAAGGAGGGAATATGACACATTGCCCAAACGATGGAACGGCGCTGATTGAAAACAAATGCCCAAAGTGCGGATATTCATTCGCGCCGTATGTGCCGAAGCCCAGAAAAAATGCAAAGGTTTCGGAAGTCAATTCGTTCATCCGTCGTGAGCTTATCAAGCTCAAGATGACGGAAGACGGATTGAAGGGATGGATCAAAAAATGGGCGACCATCCCGCCGCAAAATTATGTCACGAAGCATCAGTATCGTGGCATAAATCGTTTCATCCTGTCGTTTATGTCAGATTCGTTCTTTCTGACAAAAACGCAGGTTGAGAAGCTCGGTGGGGAAATCACCGACCCAACGTTTCGCGCACCTGTCATCCTCTGGCTTCCGCCAGAAAAAGAGGATGAGCAAGAGCAAGAAACTGAAAAGAAGGTGCGCAACTATCCCGTGATGCGGCTTTATTATGTGTATCCATCGCATAGCATCAACGGGATAAAATCGAAAATCCCCGAAGCGCCGATCAGCCGCTCTTCAGCGGAGTTCATCGACTTCGTGAAGAGTAAGGGCGCAAAGGTGGAATTTCACGGGAACGGCGCATATTTCGATGTGTCAACAAAAGTGATCGTCGTTCCCGAGCGTGGGCGATTTGAGGATGAAAATGAATTCTTCATCACCATCGCTCATGAGTTTTCTCACTGGGTGCATGACAAAATAAAATCTAAAGAAGCCGGTGAGAAAACCGAACGAGAAAAAGAGCGCGATGAGATGGTGGCGGAAATCGGAGCGCTCTATCTTGCATCCGTCTTCAATATCGAACTGCCTGAAAATTCAGTTCGATATATAGACGGATGGTTGAGAGCCGCAGAAAACGATGAGCGTGTGTATATCTCCGCCTTTCAGCATGCGGAAAAGCTCATCGAATGGCTCGGAATCAACAAAGAATAGCTCTAAAGCCCTCGAATTCGAGGGCTTTTTCAACGCGCCTTGTGTGAGACGTGTTGAAAAAGCCCTTGTGGGCTAAAATCCCCCGTCGTGTGGGGAGTATAAATAGCACGACAAAAGGGAGGTAGTATGGCTAAAATAGAATTGACGGAAGTAAAATTGAGGCTCACAAAGAAACGTTTTACCGTGAGCGGTGCAATCGATGTGGATACACTCACGTACCCAGACGCAGTGGCGGCGGTTGCCAAAGCCCTTGGGTGGCATGAAGAAACACAGGAAGTGGTGCACGTGCTGTGTGTGAACAACGGCTTACGTGTCACCGGCTTCCGTGAAATCGCACGAGGGAAGGTTGACAGCGCAGATTTCGCTGCACGAGACATCTTTCAGACGATGTTTCTCACCAATGCGAGCGGCTTCTTCATGGTGCATAATCATCCGTCTGGCAGTGCACGGCCGTCCACACAAGACATTGAGGTGACAAAACGTCTGGCGGAATGTGCGGAGTTGATGGGGGTCAAATTCTATGATCACATCATCGTACTCCCGAACGGTGATCATCTGTCGATGGTCGAGGAAGGTTATGCGCAGTTGTGACACCATCGCCTTGCACGTGGCACACACTTGCAAGGCGAGTCTCTATGAATAATTTATAAATTTATTATAAAAAGGAGGTGAGAGATGAACTATGAACAGGCAGTTCAGTATTTAGAACGTGTGTCCAGAATGAGTTCAAAGCAACTTTCACTGGACAAAGTGCGTAATAAGCATGCGTTTAATGTTGCGTGTATTGAAACGCGTGAGGATGCGGAAAAAATACGTGAGACATTGAACGTGTTCGATGCAGTGTTGGTGAAAAAGTCCTTTTCAGGACTGAAATCACAACTGCAAGAGATGCGAAAACTCCGCCCGAGTCTGATTGTGATTCGTATCACGGCGGGGGAATATGTATAACTCGAAAAATTTTTGCAAGAAATTGCAAAAATTTTGCAAAAAGCACTTGACAAGTGTTCTTGACAAGTGTTAATATAAACCTATTTCAGGAGGTAGTCTGATGATTAAAGTGTCGCATAAAAATTTAGTACGGCTGTTAGAAAATATCAAATGCCCCGTGATGATTCACGGTACATTTGGTATTGGAAAATCTGTCGCTGTGCGTGACTATGCACGCAACATGGCGGCAAAGGTGGGATTGGAGTTTTCTGAAAGCCCGAAGGATATCAATGCGGATGATAAGTTCGTGTTGATTCGGCTTCCGCTTCATCAGTTAGATGTGGCGGAGCTAAAAGGCATCCCGTATCCATCGGGAGATAGAGAAAAGACGATTTTTCTTCCGATTGGGCTTCTCCCGCTCAAGGGGCAAGGCGTTTTATTTCTGGATGAAATCAATCTTGCTCCGCCAGCCGTACAAGCGAACGCCTATCAGTTAGTGTTAGATAGGCAGTTAGGTTTTTATGAAGTGCCGAAAGGATATACCATCCTTGCGGCAGGAAATTCACTGTCGGACAAAGCGAACGTGTTCGACATGCCCTATCCGCTAAGAAACAGGTTTGCGCATCTCATGTTGATGACGCCGACCGTTGATGAGTGGATAGGATGGGCGGCAAAGGCACAACTCGACAGTCGTGTCGTCGCCTTTCTCTCATGGCGTCGGGATTATCTCCATGCGTTCAATCCCGATAGTGATGAGGATGTGTTTTCGATTCCCACACCTCGTGCATGGGAATTCGCATCCCGTAACATTGAAGGTGTGACCGACCATGAATTGATTCGTGATTTAGTGGGCTGTGTGGTCGGTGAAGGAATTGGGATGGAGTTCGCCGCATGGCTTGCGTTGTCGCAAGAGTATGACATTGCGGGAATTTTCAAGACCAAGAAAATCGACATGCCGAAAAAGATTGACGTGCTCTATAGTCTCATGGCGGCAATCATCGGGTATTATGTCGATGCGCCCACTGAAAAGAATGCGAACACCTTGTTTGACCTCGCGTTCCAGTTCCAGAGAGAACACACTATGATGATACTCTCTCTGGTGAGCAAAAAGGACACCGAGTTTTTTAACAAGGTGGACAAACAGAAAATGGACAAAGTAGCGGATGAAATCATCGCCCTGTTACTCTAAACAGGGCGATGTGTAGCAGATTGCGCTGAAAGCAATTTCAGCGCTTTCTGGTGCACAAATCATAAAAAGGGAGGTGCATGATGTTTAAGCTCAGTCCAAGAGAAAGAATTGCGAAAGGTAAGTATTTTCTCTTTCGCAAAGCTCCATTCTTCTCATACATTTTAGACCATCTCACATTGGTCGAAAATGAACACTGCCAAACGATGGGTGTAACTCAGAAGATGGAGTTGTTTTACAACCCGAAGTTCGTTGAGTTGCTGACGAACAATGAGCTTGTGGGTGTGCTCGTTCATGAGGTGCTGCATATCGCCTATGTGCATCATCTTCGTGTGAAATCGCGTGAGCGTACATTGTGGAACATCGCAACAGACATTGTAATAAACAATTGTGTGCTTGCGCAGAATTTCAAATTGCCGAAACATGGGCTCATCCCGACAAATAATTCCATCACATTAGGGTCGATTACGATTGAGAACATTGATCAAAAATCGGCGGAGCAGATTTATGATGAGATTCTTAAGCAAAATCTCTCAGCCGCTGAACATCAATCGTCTGTCCTTGATGACCATAGTGGATGGGGCGATGGGCAATCCAGTGGTAACGGCGAAGAGAAACAAGATGAAGGTGCGGCGGCTTCTGGCCAAGGGATGGAACAGTCAGAAGGGCGTCAAATCATGGACGAGCAAAAAGTAAAAGAGATTGTCGAGCAGGCGGCGGCGTATGCACGGAAGCAAGGCACAATGCCCGCTGGTATGGATCGCATCATCGGCAATCTCAGAAAAAGCAAAGTGCCGTGGCGGGCGCTGTTGAGAAAGCACGTCTCATCGTTCATTCGTTCGAATTGGACATGGCGCAGACCGAATCGGAAATATATCTGGTCGGATATGTACATGCCAAGTTTGGATGGTGAAAAGTTGAACGTGATTGTGCATCTGGACACATCGGGATCAATCACACAACAAGAGTTGGGTGATTTTGTGTCTGAAATTCTCAGCATCGCACGGTCGTTCAATGAGGTTGAATTTCGTGTGCTGTCTGGAGACACGAAAGTCACAACCGATGTGCTCATCAGTTCTTTCAATGTGAATAAAATTAAATCCTTGAAAGTAATTGGTGGCGGTGGTACAGATCATCGGCCGCTGTTTGAGTATGTGAAGAAGTATAAAGCGTATTCAATGCTCATTGCGTTTACCGATGGATACACATCATGGCCAAAAAAGACCACAATTCCAACGATTGTGGTGTTGAATAACCATGATACACAAGCGCCGTCATGGGCACAAGTGGTGAGAATAGGGGGAGCGTAATGCTCCCCCGTATTATTTTTATTGTGGAGGTAATTATATGGTACATACAAAAGAAAGAGCATATCTAATCACACAGTTAGAAGCGGCAAAGTATTTTATCGAGAAAGAAAAGATGCAACCCGATGAACTGATTAATACACTTCATGTATTAATCATTCGTGATTACTTTCAGTCTGGAGGTTCATTATGGTTAAAACAAAACCAATTCTAATCTTTAACACAGAAGCAAAGCCTGTCTATGATTCAGCCGAACAGGTGGCACGAGTGATGCCAGTTAAAAAAATGGTGGAAACTCGTACCACCACATGGGGCGTTGCTATGTTTGAGAAAGTAATTGGTGTGGGTGAGTTTATATTCACGGCAATAGATTCTAAACGTAGCTACGCACTAAACACGATGTTCTTTCGTAAAGCTATCGAAGTAAAATTGCAAGAGATTTCTATACAGTTTTGTACTGAGTTGACAAAGATAGACCTGACAAAACCAGTGTCTCTTGCATTGGTAGAAGATGTCATTGAACAATTCTGTCCGTTGTGGTTGGTATTTAATACCGATGTATATTCTTGTTTGCGATTTGTCAATACGCCGTTTTTTATAACTATTCCTACCACATATTATCTGGTTGAGGCGTATGCGCTCTATGATTAATATAATAAAAGTTAAAAAGAGCGCGTATGTCTCACAAAGACACGCACAAGAATATACACGCAAAAAACTGAAGCGGAAACCTGTCGCTTCAATGCCAACCTTCATGCACGTACTTACTACCGTTATCGCTACACAAGAAAAAAATTCGTAAAAAATTAAAAAATTTTTAGAAAACATCTTGACAAGTGTACTTGTCAAGTGTTAATATTTTTTATCGAAAAGGAGGTACAGTATGCATAGCAGAATATTTGTGTTTGCACCAGACACGTCAGATGATGTATTATCCGAGATTCCCTCTGAGGAAGAATTGTATGATGCATTGTCTCACGTGGTAGATTATGTGTCTGAAGATACGGATTTAGATGAGGACGTTGAGTGGTTGAAACAGTGGTTAGGGGATGATAATTTTTCTCTTACGCGGCAGAAGGGTAGTAAATACTATCAAATTCAACCAACCTTTTTTCGAAAGCTCATTCAACACAAATTACGTGAATCCTTGCAACAGGCACATACCTTGTTGGTAGACGCACAGAATCTACTGGAGACTGATGCCGATAATTTCGGCCCATATCCTCTCTGGCAAATTTCTGACTTAGTCTATCCACGCCATGATTTTTATTTTTATATCATAGGTGAGGGTGGGCTAATGTCGTGGGTAGATATTCTACCTTACTGTAATAAGCCGTACTACATTATCAAATCGTTTGACTATCACACTTAAAAGGAGGTACAGGATGGGAGCAACATCTTCAATGCGGTGGGCAGGTACATCAAATTGGGATTTCTATTCCAATGAGTATGGCAGCATTGAGTTTGTAGAGATGTCGCCTATTGACTGGAAGACAATTGCGGTGGCATGCCTCCCAGACAATGGACATGAAATATTTGGTGGGATAATCTCTCAACAAATGTCTCATGGAACGTGCACGTATCGGTTTGACGATGAAACGTGTGGTCCGTATGGCACAGCGCCTCTCAAACTTCTCATGCGATTGAGTCCTACCACTAATGAGTATGCATTAGGGTGGAGAAAGACAAGCATGAGAGCAGCACAACTGTCCTACCACTTCCCGAAGTTACAAATCGGGGATGTCTTTCAGTTTGAAGACAATTCTATATGGAAGGTTGCATACGGTTTTGATATAAAAGCGTATGCAAATCGCCTTCGACATGAAATCTACACGCCATACATACTCATACGAAACGGCGAAAAGATATTCGATTCGAAGGAGGCACAACATAAGCCTATTCCAGGACACAAAGCAAAGCCCTGGAAGTTCGATGTCGCGGCTTCAAACTGGAAAGAAGAATTCAAGTGCCCGCGTGGCAGGTTTGAGGATCTTGTTGCGTATCTAACTGAACATAAATATCTTACCGGCGAGACATTCCTACACGGTCAAGGCGGAAGATATTTAGTGTACCGCACAAAACGTGGGTACTCTCTTTCAGATAGATATGGCAAGAGACCTGGCGAACGTAACTATCGCCACTACCTTCTAACAGATGAGGGATATAGCCTGCTTCGTAGAATATGGATTGCGACCGCGTTGACAACGGGGGAGTAATACTCCCTCGTTGTTTCCCCTTCCAAAAATTTTCAAAAAGTCCTTGACAAGTTTATATACACTATGCTATCCTAAATGATAGGAGGTACTATTATGGAAACTAAAAAGCTATCCAATGTTGAATTTTATCGCACGTTCTTTACGACAGAACATTTCAATATCACTCCAGATATTGAGCCGATCGATATTTGCTCGGTTAACAAATACAAGGTAGTGATAGCATGTAGAAATATAAATACTGGCGAAGTGTTTTGTCAGACTGTGTCGCATGCGTTTTCTGGCAATACACGCTATCGTTTTTTTATAGCCGCTGAAAACTCGGGTTTTGGGGAAATCATCCCAATACGAATGCTTATACGTCTCACTTCGACTGACAATGCAAATCGAAACGCATGGCGTGAGCGATGTTGGGAACACCATAAAATACATGCGGTTATAGCACAATTGAGACAATGGGATGTGATATATAATGCCACCACAGGTAAAATGATATATACAATCCAACATTCTATTGACGTCATTGACACCGTTGTAATGCGAACGGCCCTGAAATTATTCCTCACGGGGGTATATAAGATTATACGAGATGGGAAGGAAGCTCCAATTTCTCCCATACCTACCACACTGGGTGAAGTAAAAGAGTGTAAGGGCGTATTATTTGATTTAGCGCCGGTTAACTGGAGTAAAGAGATTGAGGCAAAGGGCAAGACATTTGAATATTTCGTGCGGTTTCTTCAGGAAAATAATATGCTAACTGGAGAAACCTTACGTGCGAAAGTTGGTGGTAGATATTTAGTGTTCAATCTCAAAGGTAAATATACACTCTCTGATCTAACTAATGGAAAAGACTATACTCATTATGTATTAAATGATAATGGTATAACCTTTGTGAAGCGTCTTATCGTTCACCACAAATTAGCACAATGAGAATGTAAAAAGGTGATACACGTTGTACGGTACGACATGAAAAATTTTTTAAAATTTTTGTGATTTTTTTCAAAAAGGTATTGACAATCATCTAACGATTGTGATACATATACATAGTGAGGGAGGAAACATATGCAAGAAAATGTAAAAAGTATTACGATTTATCTAACGAAGCAAGAGTATGAAATGCTTCGGAAGGAGGCCCAGCAAGAGGGGATGTTGTGGAGTGCGTATCTTCACAAGCTCTTAATGCTCGGCCACGAAAAAGCGGGGCGTAAGTAATGATACAGACATTATTACTTACGCTCATGTTGTGCACGGGTTTTGATCGGATTGTTGCCACACGTTGTTATGATGGGTATGTATACAACGTGTGGAGCAACGGCACACAACGGTATTGGTTGCCGAAGTTAGACAAACACGGCAATCAAATACCTTGTAGTAATAACATAAAAAAGGGGGTAGTTTATGAATCTATTCTCAAAAATGTCTGGAAAGCTCAAGGACATTCCAGCCATTAACACCTCTCCGTTTAGCAATCCGTTTTGTACTCGGCAGGTGAGTGCAAACAGTATTTGTGCTCACTGCTATTCAAAACACATGCTCACCACATTTCGGTCGTTATGTGTACCGAAGTTCGAAAAGAATAGTGAGCTTTTATCCAGCCGTGCACTTGAGGAAGTCCCACGTGTAAACTATGCGTATGTAAGAATCAATGCGCATGGGGAGTTTATCAATCGCCAGCACGTGGAGAATGTGTACAGAATAGCAACGGCAAATCCGAACACCACCTTTGCGATCTGGACCAAACGTCCTCAGTTACTGCATGGTTTAGTAAAGCCGCACAATGTAATCTTGATTTACTCATCCCCAGTGATAAATAAGATTGCAAAAATTCCGTGCGGCTTCGACAAAGTGTTTACCGTGTTCACACAAAAGTATCAAGACAAAGTTGATATTAACTGCCACGGTAAATGCTTTGAGTGTTTACTATGTTACACCAAAAACGATGTCGTATATGTAAATGAATTATTGAAGTGAGAGGCATGCCTCTCACTTCACGGTCTCATCCTGAAAAAAAGGAGGTAGTACTATGGGTTACACACATTATTGGTCCATAAAGAAAGACATTAGTCAGCCGCACTGGGAGAAGTTTTGTGAAGTGTGCAAGGTGCTCATTGAAAATGCGCCTCAGTATTCGGAGTCCTCTGGCGGGTATTATAGCGATGTCCCGTTGTATGTACACGGGGAGTTGCAACGAAACCCCATCATTGACAAAGACGAAATTTGTTTTAATGGTGGAGACGTGCCGCCAGAGAAACGGAAGAAAAACACGTATGCCCCACACAAGGGTGAACCTTTTGTGTACTATGGCCCGAAACGTGCGAAGAACAATAGCACCTATGCGCATGATGAGTACAGCCATGAGACATTTTTATTTAAGAGAGTGGTTGGAGATGACACGTTTATGTTCTGTAAGACTGCTCGCAAGCCGTATGACTTGTTAGTACAAGCGTGCCTGATTGCGGCGGTCGCACTTCTTCCTGAAGTGGAAAGGGTATCGTCCGATGGTAATCTGGACGAGTGGAAAGCGGCATTAGAGTATGTCGCTTCACACTTCCCCGATATTACTATCAAGGTGGCGATGTCACCTAAGTTTCAGGTTTAGTAAATGCACGGCGTTGGGGGAGAAAAATTTTTCCCCCCCAACGTAAACTTTTTGCAAAAAATCTATTGACAAACGTCAATAGTTTATGATAGATTACAAAGAGAGGTGAGATATGAAAAAGGACTATGTGATTCACATTGAGTGCACGAAGGAAGATGCGGACAAGATTCGTGCATATTTACAGCAATTAGGTATGAAGTTTACGATGGAGATTAAATACACTGGGTGGGATACAAAATGAAACAGGTAGTAAAGTATAAATATACGTGTGCGTGTGGGTGTGTCATTGAATACTATACTGATGGGGGGCAACCCTCAGAGGTAGTATGTTATAGATGTAACAAAAAAGTAAAACAACAAAAGGAGGTAGCTCATGGAACTAACTAAGAAGGAGTGTTGTGCCGCATTAGTGTATGTCTTGAGAAGTAAGGGAAAGATATACCCTAAAGGAACATTTGACAAAAAACAACGGTGGTATCCCTCAGACGAGGAGGAGTGCTCATGTTGCAGTAACATACGGAGACCGTCTGCGGCGTTTCCGTATTCACTGTTAAGCCACTGCAAAACAAGGAAGCATGTCGCACGGTTGTATGGTGTGGAAGAAAAAAGGATTACTGATATTATACGTATATTAGGATCGTATGATGTCATTACTCCTGAGTTTCTACGCTGGGTAGAAAGTCAAGAAGGTGACACTGTAATGAAGTCAGACCTTGCGGCGTACTTAGTAACACATGCACTTTAATTATTAAAAGGAGGTAGTCTATGCGTAACATACTAAAAGAGATTTACGACTTAACAGAATCAAAAAAGGTGCTGGAGAAAAAACTTGATGAGCTCTGGAAAATCGCGGAGCAACAGAACATCATGTCACAGGGGGCGTATCAAATAGAGGTAAAAGAAATCCCAGTGCGCACGATTGTGCCCAAACGATTTCTGGAAGAGTTTGGTCAGGAGACATTCAATGACGTGGCGAAAGTATCTTTGAAGGATGCGAAACAGGCAGTGCCTGAAGGTCGGCTGTTTACTTCAGGATGTATTGAAACCACCACCAGAACAACGAAGTCTGTTGTGCGAGTGATGACCTCAACAGGAGTATTAAAATGATTAGTATAGTCACGTTGTTTATATGTGTGACCGTGTTGGCAATCTACTGCACTGCACGGTATTACACAAACCCGATGAATGGTACAGTGCAATCTTGGAGATTGTTGGATCTCTCTGCCATTGCAGGCATTGTGGCACTGTTAGTGTTTGCATGTCCGTATGCAATTGTGTGTGATTGGCTCATCAAACGCGTGCTCTGGAAGCCGATATTTAAATTAGGTGTCCGACACAGAGTACGTAGTATTGTGTCGGAGATTATGAGGTCCTCCTGAAAAGGTCGTTATGGCAGGGCGCACACTGCCCTGCCACTTTTTTTGAAAGGAAGTTGACAGAAATGTCGATACTATATATGTCACATCCTTCTATATTTACCTCCTTTTTTATGTCGCTTGGGGGGCTTTGCCCCCCACTTTTTTCGAAATTTTTTATAAAAAAGGTTGACAAAAAATGGGTAGGGAATTGATTTTTACACCGCTCTGTAGTATATTAATAGTGACTACCCCAATAAGTCACTCTGACTACTCTTGTAGTACGGACGTACCCCACCACAAACGCAGTACGTCCGTTCTTTTATTATCCATCCGACATAATATATTGGCTGAGTCAAATATTTTTATTTATTAAATTAAAAATTATCCAGGAGGGGTAGTATGCAATTTGTCAAAGAACATTTTGTGAAGATTGTGATTGTGGTCAGTTTGGTAATAGTTGGGTTGTTTTTGTTTTTCAAAGGTATACATGTGCATGTTACCAGTGACACTCCACAGGGCAAGCCCCGTGGCTTCTGCTTAGTCTACTAAGCATTCTTTTTCTTGCTTCAACGACAGTTCCAACGAACCATCTCCACAAGCGTTAATTCCCGTATGTCCTACGGTATTTATTCCTATACAATATACTATCATATTTAGAATCTGTCAAGTGTTTTTTAAATTATTTTGCCAATTCATCCCCGCCACAAGCGGGCGGGGTTTTCTTGGCAGCTCCCATAACCGATACTACTAATGCGGGGTAGACCAAAGGCTACGTCGGGAGCCCCATAAGCTCTGTCACATGTGGGTTCGAATCCCACCCCCGCAAAGTATACATACACGGTCTCATATACATTTATTAAAAAGGAGGTAGGAGTATGTCAGTAGAATTGATTAGCTCCACAGATGTGTACGCATGCGATGATGAGTACATTGTGCATGTGACCTACTACGAAGCCACAGGCTCGTATGTATGGGAAGTATTTGATAACGAGGGAGAAGCCGTTGAAAATCCGCCGGAGGAAATTAAGACGTTCCTCAAACAGAATTACCCCACGATGGCGGTTCGGTAAGTCATTCATCGCACTGTGTGGGAGATACTATGCCCACACAGTGCGCATTCTCAATCGTGTGTGGTGCTATCTTTTCCATACTACATATCATAAGAATTCATCCACCACGTTATATCTACACGGTGTGGAGAATACACTTACCTTATGGTATCGTCCTGAAGCAACCTCGACAGGGCGCTATCACATCGTTGCGTCGCATAGCACTACAACGCTTAGCACACGTGCGAATGTGGTTATGACAATAGATGGAATAAATAATACGATAATAGTACATGGAGCACATATTGACGTGAGTGATAACGGTATCAATACGTGCATCAAATATCATCTTGAGGTGTAGCCAAGTGGTAAGGCAACGGGTTTTGATCCCGTCATCCCGAGGTTCGAATCCTCGCACCTCAGCATCCCTCACACAAAAAATTTTTCGTCTGTGAATAAAAAAATTTAAAAAACCTCTTGACATCTGTTAATTGCGTATGCTACTATACTTACACCATATGGGAGGTAAGAAGATGCATATTAACTTTGTTAAATTCACACAACAGTTTGTTAATGGCGGTCTCATCTATGCCCCCTTTGGTTCGACACACAGACTGAATATGCTCTCCTTTGAAGCTGGTGAGGTGGTTGAGGTTATTGCAAAAGATGCTGAGACCTACATTGTAGGCACTAATCCTTCCTCACTTGCAGTACCAGTAGGCCCTTCACAGATACATCTGGTTGATACCAAGACTGGAAAAATCAAAAAGAGCGTCGATGTATCAGAGCGATTAAGTGCTATATGTTGGGACGGGGGCTATGTGTGGGCTGTGTCCCCAGTCAAAAAGACATTGCACAAGATTAATATAGAGACTGAAGAAGAGGAAGTAATATCAATAAACATTTCCGCCGTGCATGTATGCTATAACGGCACTCATATTATAGTGGGGGACATGTGGACTGGTAGCTGTGCGATGATTAACCCCACCACCTGCAAGGTGTTTAAGCGTATGGTATACAAAAGTTCAGCACCTACACTGACATGTGCCGCGACCAACAAGTATCTATTTGTAGGTGAGTCCAATAGTATTAAAGTGAGATCATTAGAGAATGCGTCGGTGGTGCATGAACTACACGCAGTAGGAAAGGTCTCACAATTAATATATGACGGTGAGCATCTCTGGGGATTGAATGGTACTACCATTGTTCAAATCGATCCAGAAACATTTTCCATTGTTGACACGATTCTAATAGAAGATACTATACCAAGCACCATTGCAGGTACCAGACGTATGCATGTATCCAATGGTAAAGTAATAGGTCTCTGGCATTTGTATGGAGGCAGGAATTGTATCAAGCTCTTAGCAACACATAATGGCGAATATACGTTTTATAACTGTTTGCACACCTCATTAATATCATACAACATACAACCGAAGATGTACCTTCAACCAGAGATGAAAAAAATTACTATCTATTATCCCACGACATCACACGACACAGACTATCTTAGGCTGTCCTACTATGATTCATATAGACCAGAGCCGCATGAGCTTGTGCCGTGGCTATTTTCCAACGAGTAATTCATACAAAAAAATTCATAATTTTTTCAAAACTACTTGACAACTGGCAATAGTATGTGCTACATTACATAACGGAGGTAATGGGATGGATGGAAAAATATTAAAAATGACACAACAGCCACATCATGGGATTGTTGAATACATCTCTCTGGATGGCACACATAGTATTAGCACTATGTTTCCAAATGAGTGTGTGTATCATATATATCAGGTAGATATGAATAGGGTATTGGTATACACTGAGAACTATACCCGCCCAGCCGGTTCTGTAATATACACACGCCCGACTGTACGTTCACTTCATGAGATTGACATTCGTACTGGTAACATATTGAGAAGCGTGCCTGCACCTGACATTTTACAGCACATGTGTTGGGATGGTCAGTATGTATGGGGTACAACGGAATCTTCCAAACATGTGCTCAAAATAGACTTGAATACCGGATGCTATACAGAAATAAATATAGATGCGTGGGTTTGTAATATCTACTTCGATGGAGTGCATGTGGTTGTTGAAATTGTAAACAACGTTACGTTTGTCATTATAGATCCACATACTAACAAGCTACTACGTAAGGTATTTGTACGGGGTTGTGAGGATTCAATGGAGATGGCAGCATCTGATAAATATATTTTCCTTTCGGATCAAGAGAACATCAATGTGGTGTCATTAGAAGTAGGGGAGGTGGTCAAACAAATTTCTACCACACGCCCTGTTACGCATCTAATATATGATGGGAAGTATGTATGGGGGATACATGCGTGTTCAATACTTCAAATTGACGTAGAGTCTCTTACTCTTGTAGGCGTTATACCTGTACCTAACTCACAGACAGCAATAATGGCATCTACGCAATACGTACATGTTGTACAACACAAGGTGAAGTATATAATATGTAATCATCGTTCTGTGAATGTATTACAATTACTGGTTACACATGATAATGCCTATTATTTATACGAGTGCGCGAGTCCACGTCCATTGCAACCAGCGTTCACTCGTCTCGTTAAGATCGACCCTATGAAGAAGAGTATTATACTATCGACTGATACACACGACAAAAGCACCACAGTATGGTATTATACCTGCACGCCACTTACAGCGGGAGAAGTCACGCAATGGCTTCTTACTTCAGAGGTCTAAAAAAGGTACGCCTATGAACAGCACAATATTACATACTATCAAAAAACCTGCACCGCCACTCATCGCTAAAATGAACCCAACTACTATGCGCACCGAGCTTATCAGATGCCGTACTTCTCTACACTCCTTGTACGCATATCACAACCGATTGTGGGGCGTAAGCGAGGAGACCAAGCTCAAAAGAATTGATCCAAAAACAAATAAGGTCTCCCATGTAGCCTCACTCTCTCACAAAATTGTCTACGTGTATGATGATGGGGATTATCTATGGGTGCTCACACATGACCCACACCAGCTTATCAAACTCACGCTCAAAGGAAAGGTTGTTACCACAACCCCACTTGGAATGGATAAGCTGTATTCGGTCTGTGCAAATGATTCGTATGTATGGGTAAGCAATGTGTACAACGATAGTATCGCTAAAGTCGATAAGCACTCTGGCGTGGTGATTAAGTATCTCCATCCAACCGCATGGGATAATATCCATACACCATATCCACTCCTCTATACAAACAACGAATACCTATGGGTAATCAGGGCGGGGAAATATATAAAAATAAACGCACACACAGATGAATTGATTACAAAAATAACCGTACCTGCTAAAATCCCTCACACAATACAAGTGGATGAAAAGTGTATCTGGGTTCTTTACCAAGACGCAGTAACGCAGGTGAGCCTCGACACTCTCCAGATAATGAACTCTATTGATATACCTACATACCCATCAACAATGGCACAGGATGGAAACCGTATATATGTTGACCTGTTAAGTGGCGTTATCACTACTATCGATAAAGACACACTCGCTATGTCTATCCCTGTACAGCATTACTTAGAGGTGTATTCAGTCTATAGCCAAGGGCATCTGTGGGGGGCTCCGTGGGACACGAATTACGACATAGCTGAGGCGTTCTATAATATGAAACACGTGTACATTTCAATGACATTCATACTCGCACACCGTGATCAATACTATGCGTATGAAACGCTTGTGCATGAGGATTTTACGCTCTCCTCAAATCAATGTACGTATAATCCTGACACCCGTGAGCTTACACTCCACAATCAACTTGTACCTTTTAGCCCTCTGTCTGTGCGTACTATACCAAAAGGTGAAGTAGTGCAACTGTTGTTACAGAAGGAATGATACATACTAAAGGAGGTAATACATGTCTATAAAGAACAGGTGGACAAGGCGTTGGTCAAAACAACTACAGGCGCTCCATTTAAGATCGCATTAATCATACTACTACAGGAAACTAAAAGGAGGTAGTATCATGGAAGAACCAATTTCCATATATCAGTTTTACCAAAAGCGTTTTGGAATTGGTG
>Ga0116147_1002710_pt1 | contig 17520 bp, 16 predicted proteins | sample AD_JPNHG3_MetaG_FD_89749 | JGI IMG/M metagenome (GOLD analysis project Ga0116147, IMG submission 89749) | Active sludge microbial communities of municipal wastewater-treating anaerobic digesters from Japan - AD_JPNHG3_MetaG | ecosystem: Engineered > Bioreactor > Anaerobic > Digestate | place...
TAGATAGATAGATAGATAGATAGATAGATAGATAGATAGATAGATAGATAGATAGATAGATAGATAGATAGATAGATAGATAGATAGATAGATAGATAGATAGATAGCGATTTTTCCATTATAATGATTCCTCTTTTATCGTCGTTAAAAAAAATGATAATTGATATCATATCAACTGTCAAGAATATTTTTTTATTTTTAAAAATTAATAAATTTTCTAATATTTTTTAAAAATATATTGAAATATTTTTAGTATTAAATTATTATAAGATAATGATGAATAAGGCGTTTTAAGGCTCAGATATATTGTAGTTATTTGAAAGTTTTGGGAAATAAAATTTTAAATTTTCTATTAATTAATAGTTGTATAATTTATAAAAATTTATTATTCTTGATAAGGATTATTGATAATGAACTGCTTAAAATGTAAAAATGAAATGTTAAAAGGTATTTTGAAAATTAGAGCAAGTTATAGAGCAAGAGTAATGTTTTTAAAAGAAAAATATAAAGAAAAATTTGTTGAGCGGTTTTTACGAGGATCTATTTTTGATAATAAAAATAATAATGATGAAATTGAAATACTTTGTACGGATAAAGGTAAAAATTCCAAAACAGTTTATTATTGTAAAAATTGCAATTTGATAATTTTTGAAAATAATAAATAATAAAAAATTATTCATATTCCCAAAACCTTCAGACAACAGCCTGAGGTCCCCGTTGAACGAGATATTGTGTGAAAAAAATGGCGAAGAAATATAGAAAGAAAATATTGAAATAGAAAAAAGAATAAAACCGAACCGCATATTGAAAAACTTGCTTTAGACCCAGAAGGAAAAAATTATGATGAATTTTGGTTGGTAACAAAACATAAAACTGATATTGGTAAAGTTAATTTTATTTTACATTATAACAAAGGGCTCAACTACAGACAACGCGGCATACAAGGTTTCGCGAGGCAAGCTCGCTTTGCCTAAGGCGCCCTTTAAGATTTTTATGCGATTATAGTTGATTTATTTTGTTATTTGAAATATCATCTTCATATAGTAGCTGTCCGGAATTATTTGGGCGCCTTATTGTATGCAATTAAGCAGACAAAAAATATTTAATTATGGGTAAAAATATGAAAAAACAGAAAAATGATAAAAACGGATCTATTCCTAAATGCGGTTTATGTGGAAAAACTGAAAACCTTACTAAAACTGAATGTTGCGATCAATGGATATGCGACGATGAAGATGCATACGTTGCATTTTCGTATGCCGCTAATAGCTGTCATAGAAATCATAGGAGATATACGCTATGCGCTTATCATCATAATGAAGAACATTCTGGAGATTGGAAAACATGTCAAGAATGTAAGGATGATTTTGAAACTGAAGATTATGTATATTACGCAACAAATGATTTCAATTTTGATAAATTAGAAAATCCGCCTGAATTTGAGCCGACAAGATGTATTAAGTGTAATAAAATAATTAATCGCGAATACGAAGGATTTACAAAAAGTAAAGATGGTTATATTTGCCTTAAATGTTTTAAAATATGATAATAAGCGCCTGTTTAGATGCGTAGTACAACAGCCGGTTGTCGGTTTCATCCCCTATCGGTTTTTTGGGGACTAAAAAACATTTGTTCCATATGTGTCATTTTTTTTAACGCCATATGCGTCATTTTATCAAGCCGGATAAGCGCAGGGAATTGTTCCATATGCGGCGAATTTTTATGCGACAATTGTCGCGCGTTGTCGGCGCGTCTCATATGTGTCATTTTAAAGAAACTGTCTCAAAAATTGAGTTTTTTAAACCGCGCAGTTTGAGGTAATATAGAGATTTTTCCTCAAAATATTCGATATTTTTCCTTTTTTGTAAAGAATTCCAAAAAAAAATTGTTATATATATAAGAGAAAAAAAATAAAAATATATTTTTAAGGAGAAAACTATGGACAATTTTTTTTATGAAGGAGTTGCGTAATGCGGGCCGGAAAAATCTATACGTATGGCGGGAAAGAAAATTAAAACTGTAAAGATAAAGAGTGATATGAACGATATTGAGACGCAAATGGAGCGAATTTCGGTCAAAAAGCGTCTGCTATTCGCGTTAATAATCGATAATTTGCCGAATTACGTCTGAAAATAATGCCCGAATAAAAATAGCGTTTTAAAAAGCGGCAGATTATAAAAAAAACTTCCGGCTTTCACACTTTTTTGGGGGGAGGTATGACGCCGGAAGTAAATAAAATTCTTATAACAAGTAAAATATAGAACAAAACTAGAACAATGTCAATAAAAATATTGACAAATTTATAAATATTTTTTATTATTTTTTTAGAGGTAAAAATGAAAAAAATTCACCCCACGCAGGAAAAAATCTTACAATTATTGAAGAGCGCGGACAACTCTTTCACAGTCAGAGAAATGCAGGAAGCCCTGTCGCTCTCTTCTACAAGCGTCGTTTTTCATCATTTACAACAGTTGGAGAAAAAGGGTTATATCAGGCGCAATCCGGAAAACCCTTCCGACTATCAGATTCTAGGCGACGTCGATTCTACTCTTTTATATCTCAATTTATACGGAATGGCTAAGTGCGGACCGGACGGTTATATACTTTCGGGCGATCCTATCGATAGAATTCCGGTATCGCGTAAGATGATAAACTTCCAGTATGATAAAGCTTTTTTGGTGTCCGCTTCCGGCGACTCGATGGAACCGAAAATATACGACGGCGATTTGCTGATCGCTATGAAGGCGAATCGTTGCGAAAACGGAGAAATCGCCGTATGCGTCAATAATGAGAAAGTTTTAGTCAAAAAAATAACGAGCGACGGTTCGGAGATAACGCTAAATTCTTTAAACGACGAATACCAACCGATCATAGCCGATCCCGAATCTTTTCATATCGAAGGAGTTGTGAAAGGAGTTATATCGTATAATTTGAAATGACGCATGCGCGTCGTTTATAAAGCGTCGTAAAAATTTTCAAACCTTTTTTTCTATTTGCTCTTTAATTATGCTATTGAATAACATTTCGATTTTATCGTCGCCGGTTTCGTCAGAATTATCGTAAATCCACAGTTTGCCGTTGTTATTCTCTTTTATTTTGTTTTCAAGCGTCTCTTTTTTCTTATCGAAAGAGTATTGGCTCAATAACCGTCTTTTAATCTGTTCGTCGGATAAATTTCTTCTAGTTAATCTTTCAGTTTTAACTTTTTCATTTACGTCTATCAATATCACGTTATTATTGCATATATAGGATATGCCCGTTTCGGCAATTAATGCCGCGTTGAATATTATCAGCCCTTTTTTGCCGTAAATTTCCTTTCGTAAACGAACCATTAGGGGCGTAAACATTATTTTATCGAGAATATCAAGTTTATCGGGATCGTTAAATACTATTTCGCCGAGAATTTTTCTATCAATGCTTCCGTCGCTTTTTTGGACTTCTTCGCCGAATATTTTTGCAATTTGATCTCTAACGTCTTTATAAACCGGTTCTTTAAGATTATTTGTAATTTCATGACTGATGAGATCAAGTTCTATGTTGTGAACCTCAATTCCGGCTTTTTTTCCGAATTCGACAAATTTTTCGCTAATATACGACTTGCCCGATCCGGGTTCGCCGGTTATTCCGATTATATATTGCGACATCATTTTCTCCTCGAGTTTCTGCTTTACATGGAGAGGAACGTAACCGACGATCGAACCCTGCTCTTTTTGCAACGATTTAACGGCGCTCGAACTTACGTGCGCGAGTTCGGGACGGGCTATCAAAATGAAAGTATCGATGCCGAGTTTTTGCGTAACGCCGCATTGGTGAAGAACATTTTCGTAGTTGAAGTCTTCCGAATTTCTTACCCCTTTCACTATGACGGAAATTTTATGTTCGTAGGCGAAATCGACTAAAAGCCCCGATACCGGCATAACCTTAACGTTATCCAGATGATTTAACGCCTTTTTTGCCATTTCCGTTCGTTCTTCAAGCGTAAACATATATGTTTTATCGGGATTTACCCCTATTCCGACGATAACCTCGTCTAAAGCGCTCGCCGTTCTTGAAACGACGTCGATATGACCGTAAGTAATCGGATCTCCGGAAAATGCGTATAACGCTTTTCTCATTTTATCCCCCTATAAATAACAATATAGAATAGTTCAAACAAATTCCCCCCGAGCGATTTTCAGTAAAATATTTGTAGAATGTTTTCCCAAGGCCGTTGTTTTTCTCATTCAACGCTTTGGTATATTATAATTTATTTTCAAATTAAAAGTCAAGCGCTAAATATTACAACCGAGCTCTCCGTCGGTCTTTTGGAAAAATTGACGCATATGATACCGAAAAAAATTGACACATATGCGTCGAATTACAATAAAAGCGAAAATTCCCGTTTAGAATATACTAAAATACCGCTCATGCCGGGACCTTATCGAGTCTTTGGCTTGCGACGCGCCTCGATAGAAATTAACGCATATGCGTCAGGTCAGATTGAGACAGCCGCTATAAAAATGACACATATGAAACGCAAGCGCTCCTCGATAAAAAATTCGACGCATATGATGTTAAGAATAAAATTGTAATTTTGGTATTTTTAACGGAACGACGCGGCGCAATTAACGGATAAATCAGACTTCGTTAATAACCCCTCTGCATTTCCGACTGCCGCATCTGCAAAGTTCTTTTTTTGAATCTTTATCGTAACTGTAATCGATCGTCAACTCTTCGCCCTTGTTTATAAAACGCTTTGAATAAAAATATATCTTAGCGTTTTTTCGGACAACTTTACAGTTTGGTTCGCAACTATGATTTACATAAATCGACTCATTCCCGCCGTATTTGCCGTCGATATAACAGTCGTCGTTTAGGCAAAAAATATAAGTAACTCCTATTTTATCGTTTTCTACCTCTCTCAAATCGGCTTTCTTTTTTGATATTCTCTCTCCGATGTATTCGATGATTAATCTCCCTTCGTCAATATCCTGCAAAGCAAAAAGCCCCCTGTTATGTATGTTGGATTCTTTAACCTCGACAATTTTGCTCTTCATTTACTCCTCCAAATAAATATTTTCTTACCTGTAAAAAGGATAAAAGCCGCGCCGCTTACGGCGATGCAAAATAAATAAGCGTCGAAGCTCGCTAAATATAAGAAATTTATAATTTAAAAGCCGCCTAATGTCAAGAAATATGACCTATATCTTGTATCTTTATTTCTTGACTAAACGCCTTAAAAATGATAGTAATGGCGCCATGAATATAAATTTATTTGGAATTACCGACCCTATACTTATATTTACTATTATACTGTTTATTGTGTTGGTATTCCCGGCAATATTCAATAAAATCAAGCTACCCGGCATCGTTGGACTTATAGTCGCCGGCATTATAATCGGTCCGAATACTTTTGGTATTCTAGAAAACGGCGACGCGATCAATCTGATTAGCAAGGTAGGAATTCTTTATATAATGTTTCTAGCCGGACTCGAAGTAGACATTTTTCAGATAAAAAAAAACATTCCCAGTTCGATTACTTTTGGACTTCTGACTTTCTTTATACCGTTGATTATGGGAACTTTGGTCGGTTTGTTCGTTTTAAAATTGAGCGTCGCTTCGTCTATATTATTGGCCGGTATGTTTTCAACTCATACCTTATTATCGTACTCTATCGTCAGCAAATTAGGGCTGGTAAATAACTCCGGAGCGACCGCGGCTATTGGCGGCACAATTATTACCGATACTCTCGCTATGCTGGTTTTAGCGATTATTACCGCTCCCTCAAATGAAAAAAACGACATATTATTTTGGATAAAGTTCTTTTTATTTTTGGCGATTTATACTTTAGCCGTAATCTCTCTAGTTCCCTTGATTGGAAGATGGTTTTTTAAAACTCTCGCCAAAAATGAGACAGTGGAATATATTTTTGTCTTATTCATCGTCTTGACGTGCAGCTGTCTTGCGCCTCTGGCGGGATTAGAACCGATTATCGGGGCTTTCTTAGCCGGTCTTATACTAAACTCGCTTATTCCCAAAAAAAGCGCTTTAATGAACAGAATCGACTTTATAGGAAATTCGTTATTCATCCCGATTTTTTTAATTTCGGTGGGCATGCTTGTCGACTTAAAGATTCTATTTGCCAATCCAAAAACATGGCTCGTATCGCTAACGATGATTATCGTCGCGCTAACGTCAAAATTTTTGGCGGCTTTTTTTTCGGGAAAAATATTGAAATGGTCTAAAAACGAGATCGGTTTGGTTTACGGTATGAGCGTAAATCACGTTGCGGCGACCTTGGCCGTGGTATTAATAGGATACGATTTTGGTTTTTTCGACGACTCCATCCTTGCCGGAACCATAATTATCATTACGATTACCTGTTTTATCGGCCCAATAATAACAGAATATTTCGGCAAAAAGATCGTTTTATCCGAAGATAGACCGATTGAAGAACGCAACGAACAAAATCTAAGAATTCTCGTCCCCATTTACAATAAAAATCATATCAAAGACCTTATGGAGTTATCGTTCATTCTTTCAAAAAACTACTCCACAGAGTCGATCTACCCGATAAATATCGTAATGGACGATTTCAACGTTGAAAATAAAATTATGGAGTCTGAGAAACTTCTCGCCGTCGCCGTCGCTAAGTCTTTAGCGGCGAATATCAGCGTTACTCCGATTACCAGAGTCGATATTAGCGTCGGAGCCGGCATAATGAAAGCCGTAAGAGACTTGAGAATATCCTGCGTTATAACCGGCTGGGACGGTAGAGAGAAAAGTCTTGGCAAGGTATTCGGATATAATGTCGATCCTATCGTTGAAAACAGCGTTCAGTTATTAATAATCAACAAGATCGTTACCTCTTACGCCGCCGCCGGTAGAATCGTATTGATAGTTCCGCCGTTTGTAGAGAAGCAAGAGGGGAGCAAAGAGATATTTAATATTATATCAAATTTTAGCGTTCAATTTAAAACAAAAGTACTGATTGTCGCCCAGGAGGATACGCTAAACGGAGTCTCTTCGTTGATTCGCCATTTAAGTAAAAAAGTCGAGATTGATACTTTGTCTATTAACTTCTGGAAAAACGTCGATCGCTTTCTTGAAAATATCGTAAAAAAGGACGATATATTAGCCTTATTTTCCGCAAGAATAACGCGCCCCGCTTGGCAACCGTTTTTAAGCAAATTACCGGGAATTCTTTCTAAGAAATTTACAACCAATAATATTATGATATTATATCCTTCCGAAGAAAAATGGCGCTCAAGAGAACTTCAAACTCCGGTAAATTCAGAGTTTTTATTTCATTTTATCGAAAACCGAAATTTCTATTTTAATCTAAACAATCTTCCTATTAAAAACGCCTTTAATTATATTCTAAAAGAAAAATTCGGTAAAACTCCCGAAGTTTTAAACGAACTCTCCGATATACTTTCCGACATAGCGATTAACGAACCCTTGACGCTGTTGCCCGGCGTTATTTTAGTTCACACTCACATATCTCAAATCGAAGGACATATCATATACGTCGGAGTTAATCGCTCCGGATTTGATATACCAAATATTCCCGAAAAAATTAACATTATGTTGGTGTTGCTGACTTCAACCGAGCAACCGCCGGAATATCACCTCAATTTATTAAAAGAGATAGTCCATTTGCTAAAAATAGAAAATTTTGTCGAATCCGTAAGCAAATCAAACTCTTTTAAAGAATTTGAAAAAACATTCAAAGCCGGCTGTAAAACATAATATTATATTTTCCCGCCAAGAACCCATATGCGTTAATTTCTCTCCACGCCCAAAAAAAACCGACAGGGCGCTTTTTTAAAATAAAGTTTGACTTTTCTTATATATATATTAAAATATATTTTAATTCAGTATTTATTAAGGAGTTTTCTTTGAAAAGGTTTATATTATTATTTTTTGCGCTAATCTTATCGACAAACGTTTTTTGCTTGGATAGCGCGTCTCAAATAAAAAAAACGGATTCTGTTCCTTGGCTTATTACTTACGAGAATTTTGAAAAACTTATCGCCGAGTCGGAGGCGTCCGGCGACTCGGATATAATTAAAAATTCGTATTTTGCCAATCCAGAAACAAAATGTCAAGGACTTTTTAATCAGTTTGTAGGGTTGCACAATGAAGTTTGGGCAGGGTGACAAGAGCTTTGAATATGACTTTGCCCGATAAACAGAAAAAAGCCATACCAGTGCGTTTACATTGGTATGGCTTTGACATTCAGATAATTATTTTAAGTTGAAATAAATCACATATCATTTCTCTGACATCATCATATCATAGTGTGCTTTATGGTCCATTTGAATGAAAATTTGTTTGAATATTTTTTTGTATCTATCAATGGAATCAGTATAGCTATCAATATAAAAATCATCGGGAATAGAATGTGAGCCGTCATTTATCCAGCTTATCAATGAACGACATATTATCTGGTCTTCTGCTGTTTCAAAGGATTCGATTATACGGTCATCTACGTTTTTTCCCAAAATACTAAATTAATTTTCTAATATTCGGCGCATTATATTTTGAACCGTTACTAACGATGAATTTGTATTGTTTTTAAGCTCTTGCCATAATAATTCATATGATGTCTTTATTGGATTGGTTTTTTCATAAGGAAAAATGGTAGTAATATTATCGTCCTTACTGATTATCCAGAAATGCACATCATTAAGTTCGGAAGTTCTCCCATCAACAAATGAAGCTTCTTTATGAAAAAACACATTGTGAGTTAAAATAAACAATTGTTCAACATCAGAATTTTCTTTGCGAACGTCTTTTATCAATGTTTTTACCATAGAACTGACTATGTATAATACTGTACTATCAAGGCTACAAATAGGGTCATCTATAATTAGTATTTTTTTTGACGAAACATTAGCCACATCAATAGAACCTTTGGCGAACTGAAGAAAATAAAGAAATGAAATAAACGTTTCCTCTCCTTCACTTAATGTATTAGTAGCAAGAGCCCCATCCTTTCGCTGTATTTGATACGAATTCTTTTCCAATGGCGAAGGGACAATTAAGAAATTCGTAAAACCATATGCTTTGAGAGAACGATTAATCTCATCTACTGTTGGCTTAACACTGGTTATATTTTTATCTGCTTCAAGGATTTGCTTATCCAAATCATTCAATTGTGTTGCATATTGATTAATTCCTCCTTGTATTCCGTTTTCCGCTTTCTCGAATATTGCAAGCTTATCTATATATTCTGTTATTATTCTATTATTCTCTTGCATAAGAAACGCCCAGATATCGGCAATGAGCTTTTCTCTTTCTTCGATATAGTTAACAACCATTTTGTTGTGATGCTCAATTATCCTATTTGCTTCAGTTACTACTTTCATTATTTCATTTATTAGATTGGTACTATCCGTAATAACTATTTTCTTTCCTGCTTCACCTAATTTACTATTCATCTCTGCAACAGAACTAGAAAAAACAGCAGAAAGTGCAGATTTCAATGCTTTATACTTATCCTCATCGAATTTAGACACAACAATGCCAGAAGTATTTAAAAGAACAGAGTCAATATTATCCATTATCTGTGAAGAAAGTTCAGTATAACGAATACTTAACCCTTTTATTTTGGTAATATCAGATTCATACTCACCACTAAAGAATGAATTAAGTTGATTTTTAAAGTCTGTTGAAATAGTTTCTTGCTGACAAAATGGGCATACTTGCTCTGATTTAATGTATTCACGTCCTTTGTTCACCCAATCAGCGTTGTCAAGAAAGCCTATCAGTTTAGCAATAGGAACATCTTTATTTCCAACAATCACCTTACTCCAAATATCATCAATTTGAATCCTTTTAATTTCTTCACATAGCGAATTAATATCAAGAATAAAAAGAGCACACTTTTCAGGTTTATCAGAAAAGAGTGTGTTAGAGCGTAATATTAAGTTTGCCCTTGTTTCATTTGAGAAATGTGACTTATTATACTGAAAGAGGACGTGTTCTCGAAATTTATCCTTATTTGACCTAAATCCAGTAAAAGCATTTTGAAAATCGTCGTCATTTTTCTTGAGAATTTCATTCCAAAAAACTTCCCGATACTGATTGATATACCCTTCCTTTTCTTCTTTCTTTTTTTGCAAAGAAGTCTTTCTTGTGTTAATTTCCTCAGTCTTTTTTTTATACTCTACTTTCAATGCATCTAACGCACTAATTTCTTCAATGGTAGCCTCACCCAATGTGAAAACTCCATCAATATTTTCTTTGAAATGCCGACTCCTAAATTTTTTATTATATACTATTACTTCAGTAGGCACGTTATTAGTCCATTTAACCTGACAATCCGAATACTCTGCTGATGACTGTTCCTGTAAATAATTACTTATCGTAGATTTCCCACTTCCGTTATGCCCATAAAAAAAATTGATTTTCTGACAGTTATTTATTGTTGCACCTGAATCAGAATAGGTTGCACAATTTTTCATTGTTATTGCTTCTATCATTATTAAGTCCTCCCACATTCGTCACAATTACATATATTTGCATTTCTCCTTGCGAGAATTTTGAATATTTCACTAAAAACCATAATATATTATACCACAAACTATTGTAAAATTCAACCTGAACGCCTTTATTCCAACAAAAAAAACACCGTCCACACCTCAAAATCAAGATGTGGACGGTATCTTTATACAATCAGCTTGCTTTCAACTCATTTTTCAACATACGCTCAATTTTCTTCTGCATATCCTCCTTTGTGGTTTCAGAGAAATGGGCAGTCACAACATATGTTGTCTTTCCGATTTTCTTGACAAGGGACGGACGGTTCTGTGTATTTGTTGTATTGTTCATACGTTTTTCCTCCTAATAAGCCCCACAAGAATAAAAGCCTTTTGTGCCGGCAACGGGATAGTGCAACCGGCTCAAAAAGACTTTGAAAATTATTCTTGCAGGGCAAAATGTTATTGTTTACTTTTTCTTATAATAGTAGGTTGCTTTGGTTGCAGTAAGGGATAACCCCCGATATACAGCTACTTCTGTCGGCAACCCGCTATGCAACGGGATAGCAACGAGCCTGCAACTGGGTAGCAATTTTAAGGGAGCATAAGCTGTTCATTGCATTCTTCGGATATATCCGAACCGTTCTCTCTGATAGCCGGTTGCACCTTGTTAGGCTTTTTCCGTTCCCAGCCTTTCTGTCTGCCGTATTCCGCAAACACTCTCGGATATGAAAAGCGTTCCCAACCGTCAATGCTCTGGTTCATAATATCGTTGATTTCTCTGACTTCCCATTGTTTCGGCTCGTCAAAGGCGTGGTTTAATGCGTTCTTGTAAATCTGCTTGGAACAGATAATATCGCCCTCGTAACCGTCAAGGTAAGTTTGAATGATACCAACCTTTGTATCTTCGGGCATAAACTCCTGTTGATGTTCTTTGAGCGATAAGCTCATTTCGGGACTGAATGCCAGAGCAAATTTACCTGTTCGGTATATTTCCATTGCCTCAGCCCACATCTGCAAGATATACGCTCTTGAAGCTTTCTCATCAGTGAGAATATGAGTATCGGCTCTGTCGGGATAACACATAACAGGAACGAAACGACGGTTTCCCGAACGGTCAAGCGGAAGAAAATCCAACGTGTTTGATGTTCCGCCGAACACACATTGACGTAGTCTGTCCTGTGGGTGCGTTTCATAAGGCACTTTGTAATTGTCTTTCATCTTGCTTAAAAATGCCTTGATATCCTCAATGCTCTTTGCGTTTACCGTTGCAAGCATTTCTGACATTTCGATTATCCAGTGTCCTTGAAGCTTGCGATATACGTTCTCATCTTCAAGCTTTCGTAGGTCATCGGAGAACCATTCGTCACGAGCCGCAAGCAATCTGAAAAAGGTTGATTTTCCTGCACCTTGTCCGCCGATAAGACAAAGCATTGTTTCAAACTTACAACCTGGATTGAAAATCCTGCTGATAGCTCCGAGCATAAACAAACGCATTGCTTCAAAGGTGTAATCATTGGTATCAGCTCCGAGAAAATGGTGGAGTGCATAGCGGATACGCTCCGTTTTGTCCCACTGGAGAGAATTCAGAAAGTCGCATATCGGGTGGTACTTGTTTTCATTCGCCACAATTCTGATAGCGTCATCAATCTTCTTTTCACTTGTGAGCTGATAATTTTCTTCAAGATACAGTTCAAGATACTTCATATCGGTATCCGTCATTGCCGAACCTGAACGCTCCCAACCCAAAGGCTTGACAATATCAATTCTCTCTGTAAGGACGTTTGTGCGGATAGCTCCTTGCAAAAGGCTATCCTGTTCCAAAACCGTCAAGCAGTTTTTTATCGTGTTCTTGACAATGCCTTTCTCGGTTTCATCAAGGCTGTTCTTAACTTCAGATACAGACTTGCTCGGCGTGTTCTGTTCGGTTTGACTTGGTAAAGTGTTTAAATCATCATTCAATTTTACCAATCTCCTTTCTCGGCATAAAAGCCTGTTTTTCGTGTAAAAATCACATTTCAAGAGCCGTGTTTTTCGCATATTTTCCGTTCACAATACTCTGAATGAACAGAGTATCGTTTAGAAAATTTCTGTGGGATTTTTTGCGGTTTTCTCGGCTCTTGAATGGATTTATGACTATGCTATTGAAATATCGACTTCGTGGTGATTTCTTGTGTTGAGCTTTTGCGTTAAGCTGTTCAGCAAATCCTTTCTGCTGTTCATAAATTCCGTCCGTTCTTCTTTACTGCCTGAAATGAAAATATCGCAATAGTATTCGTATTCATCAAGGTGTTGTAAGCTCTCGACAAACAGAGGGTGAAACGGTTCATCGTGGGATTTGGGTGCAAGCTCTGTCCTTGCGGTTCGTAGCAAGTGACAATAATCGCAAAGAGTATTGAAGCATTGCTGTTCGGCTTGCTTTTCCTGAACGGCTTTGAGTTTCCGATTGATTGACGGTTTCTGCGGAACGCTTGAATTATCATAGCCAATACCAAAATCGCTTGCTATCCGCTGTGCCGCCTCTTTCAAGCCAACACCGAAAAGCTTTGCTGTGAAGTCAATCACATCGCCGTCCTCTCCGCAACCAAAACAATGAAAGCGGTCATCGACTTTCATACTCGGATTGCGGTCGCTGTGAAAAGGACAGCAGGTCATTCCATTGTGTCCGACTTCAAGCCCATATCCCTCGGCGGCTTGTCTTGTGGTGACAGCCTGTTTTACTGCCTGAAATACATTCAATAGACATTCTCCTTAATATTGATTTTGAGGTTAATTTAGTATATAATAAAGATACTAATTTTTTGATGAGGTGGTAAATATGGCTATAATGAAATTATTCAACAAAACTGAGACAACACTAGTTTATATTGCATTGAGCGACTTTAGTTCCAAATTAGCTGACGATAAAATCAATCCGAAAAATGAATACATATATATTCACGTAGACCGCGAATACGGTAGCGTTAATATATATATTGGAAATGATATAAATCGAAGTGTGAATGTTGAAATGAGTGTTATTTCTCAAATCCAGAAATTTGCAGAAAGTGATAGATAGAATTATTCAAGTTCATCACTCCTCTTTTTATGAGCTTCATCTCTATGCGGTTCAGACTGTACGCTCTTTTCTTTGTTTCCTTTGAGCTTATCGGCAATAGAGGATTTCGGCTGTTCTGTCTGTTCAGCAAGCTCATCAATCGGAATTACCTTGCTGACATAATACCTGATTTCTTTGAGGGGCATAATCTCATTTTGAACGGCTTCAAGCTCCTGTTTATCTTCACGGCATTTTCGTTCAAGCGTTCTGTATTCACCTTTGTAAGCGTCCTTGTTGAAGCTCGTGTCAATGCCTTGTTTTTTCAGATAACGGAACGCTTTGTTATACTCGTCAAGCTCTGTCTGATGAGCATTGGCATACTTCTCTTTGGCGGTTTTCCAACCGATTTTGACGTACTTATCGTGAATGGGTGATAGCTTTTCGATAGTATTAAATGCTCCTAAAATGTTGGTGATTTCTTTCATTCGGCGTTCGTTGGCTTTCGTACTGTTGCGGATTGAAGTGAACTTTGAATTGGCATTCTGCAAAAGTGTGTCAAGCGTTTCAAGAGAAGTGATATTGTGATTTTGCAGATAGCAGATTGCCGATGATACTTTCTTCAAGTCACCGATAGAACCACTTTGCTTTCCATAAGCAGACCAGTCACTTCTCTCTGCTTTTCGTTCGTCCATATACTGCAAGAGAAGTTCCGGTAATGACTTATCAGCATTATCAAGCTGTTTCCGCTTTTCAAAGAGCTCTGACAGCCAACTTTGCAATGAACCGATGACTTTCTGAACAGACCTGATAAGACTGTTGGTGTGCTTAATATCCCGATTGAGATTGCCGATATTTGTTTCTACTCCTCGGCGTTCCATTTGCGTAACAGCGGCTCCCATATGAACGGTGGGAGCTTGGTCTGTAATGCCTTGCCGTTCGAAAGAACGCAAGTCAACTCTTTCGGGGCGATTGGCTCTTTCAAGATATTCATTTGTGACGGTTTCCCAACCGTGCCTCCAGATTTCAGCGTACTGTTGGTCGTTCCAGTCAACAACGTTTTCCTTGTGACTTTTCCAGTTTCCCGACGGGAGCTTAATGCGTTCGCCGTTTTCGTCAAGGTCATAAACCTTTCGTGACTTCGGCAACCATTTTCCGTTTTTGTCTATTCCTCGCAAGGTCAACATAATGTGGGCGTGAGGGTTTCCGTCATTCTTGTTATGAATGGCAAAGTCAACGCACATACCCTTTGAAACAAAATGCTCGTTGCAAAAATCTCGGAGCATCTGTGGATATTGCTCTGTCGGAATTTCTTTCGGCAAGGCAAGCACAATTCGTCTGGCAAGCTGTGCGTTCCATTGCTTTTCAACTGCTTCGGCAGAATTCCATAATGTCGCTCGGTCTGCATATTCCGGCGGAGCATTTGTTGGCAACATAATCTCGGTATAGGCAATCCCTTTTTTCTCTGAATACGATTTTCTTTCTTGGTCGTACTCTGAAAACAAAGACTCGCCACTCTGATATGCCACACCTGCAACGGCGGACTGTCGCTTACTTCGTTGTGTAATGGTAATCGTAAAATGAGGGCAAGGCATTTCTGACTGCTCCTTTCTTTCGGGCATAAAAATAGACCGCTTACTTTTAAGGCAAATGCCTTTGTAAACGGTCACTCGAACGTATTTTTTTGACAATAGGGTAGACAGCGGAGCTGTCGCAGGGGAAGTGTAACTTCCTCTGGATAACATTGCAGAGCTGTCTGCAAAAGTTATCGGCTTCACGCAGTGAGCCTTCGGCAGAACGCAATCACCGACTACGGCGGTGTATAATTGCGCCCTTGTTCTAAAGACAAGGGTTTTCGGGGTGAGCTTCATTCAAGAGTTTTCTCAAAATTTCCTGAACATCTGCTCTGTGAAAGACGATTTTCAAGAATTCCGCAATCTGTTCGTCCGACAGATAATCTGGCTTTTGCAGATACTGTTCAAGCATAGCTCCACGGTTACAGAGCCGATGTGTTCTTGCCTTGCGGTTGTACTGCTTAATCGTACTTAACAAAAACTTCTCCTCGTCCTCGCAAGCCTTGGCTTTCTTCTCCGTGACATAGATTTCGTGTTCGAGTCTTTCACGGTTGGCTTTGAGCTGTTCGGTCTTTTCTTCGGCGGTCATAACAGACCTCCTTTCAAATGGGTATGAAAAAAGCACTCAACTGTGGGGTTGAGTGCTATGTAATCATTTAAATCTTACTTGTAGATTAAAATTAATGAAATATTCATCTTCTATTTTATAGACCCGAATAGCGTTATGTCTGCTTGATGAGGGAGCTTCAAAGCCAAGCTTTTCGACAAGGAAATCTTTAAATTCATCTGCAATACACGAATGGTATGCCAATACATCTCCATCGTCTTTAGCAACAATGTATCCTCCGTTCACACTACTTCTTCCGTCCCATTCTTTCGATAATCGCATTCCAGTAAACATATCATAGAGAAGATTTCCAATTTTTCGCTTATAAATACTTTCTAATCCGTCAAAATTGTAATCAGCCGAATTACTTGTAATAATATATTGAGTTGCTTCAACTATACCTATCCTGAAGTCATTTCCCTCAATTCCTTTAAGCATTTCATAATATATGTTCTACAATGAACAGAAAAAGCATGTACGAACCAAGAAGGAGATACTGGATGATAGTGGGAATGTTCGTAAGGGCTGTAAAATAATTAAAAAAGGCGAAGTCTATGAGAGAACCTTATTTACCGCCAAAAACAAACTGTTCAAGCAGGAGCATTATCTGGACGAGGCAAAACGCTTCTATACCGACCTTATCAATCTTCTGATAGAAGATGATAAAGACAAACTCCATGTATTTGACAAAAACGGATTATACCTTGCCACCAAGAAAATCGGCAAGAATAATCCCAAAGCAGAACAGATAAAGGCAGATAATGAGGTGCGTATGCAGTGGAATCACGAAGTAGACCGAGCTTTAGTCAGCCAAGTGCCGGTGGATGAAATACGGCAGATAAGGAACGAATTTATCACAGACCGTATCCGTAATTCCATCAAAGCATGGGGCAATTGTCCGCAAATGCTTGCCAATATCATACGAGAAGCAACCAACCGACTGGCACTTCTGATCCACGATGTACTTACCGCCGCAAGGGAACTGAAAAACAAACTGTTCTATGAAGCTCTGGAAAAAGAGTACGGAAACAAGGCTGTTATAAAAACAGAGGATACTGCAGATGTTGCTACAGCTCTGGGTAAAGAAGTAATAATCGAGCCTGATCCACCGGTAGCCACAATTACCGAAACTGTACTTGAAACAGCGGTTACAGAACCACCCAAGCCACAGATACCTCCAAGACCGGTTATGCCACCGGAAGCCGCCGCATATCCAAGATTTCAAAAAATCAAGGTTACTCTTGATAAGCAAAATCATCTTATCTTTGAAGCAGAGCGTGAACAGAATATGTTGGATATTGAATTAAGCGATTTAAAGGGACTTGCAAGGCTTACCAAGAAAAAGGAGCTTGAAAGCAGGATTGCCGCTAAAAACGAGGAAATCCGAACCCTCAAAGCCGGATTGTCCGGTATCGTCAGACAGCATGGATTTGCAACGGTACAGGATTTCTACACCGCATTCTATACCGCAAAGCGTGCCACAGAGGCATATCAAAATGAATGTGCCAAGTGGGAAGAATCCTACGGAGAGAAAGCCACTCCCAAAGCCGAAACTATGCACGAGAAGATACAACGGTATAAAGAAAAAGTTGACAGACAATATGCCAACCAACCTTACCGAAACAGAGATAAAGGGGCGAGATGATCGCCCCCTGCAAAAAAAATAGCCTTATCCTGAGCCATATTGGATAAGGCTATTTTAAAATACATACTGTGCGTAGAACTGAAAGTTTCCAGTGTCCACAAACGCTTTTATGCTTCTAAAAAATCATATACTATTTGATAAAAGTCCTCTGCTTCCTCATGGGGCGCATGTCCCAATCCTTTGTAAATATGCAA
>Ga0116147_1002719_pt1 | contig 17463 bp, 15 predicted proteins | sample AD_JPNHG3_MetaG_FD_89749 | JGI IMG/M metagenome (GOLD analysis project Ga0116147, IMG submission 89749) | Active sludge microbial communities of municipal wastewater-treating anaerobic digesters from Japan - AD_JPNHG3_MetaG | ecosystem: Engineered > Bioreactor > Anaerobic > Digestate | place...
GAGATCCCGTGCTGCCGGCAGACGTCCGCCACCTTCTGGCCCGATTCCACCGACTTCAGCACCCCGATGACCTGCTCCTCCGAAAACCGGCTCCTTCGCATCCGTCCTCCTGCCTCCACTCTAGCCGGAGGACTCCCATTTCAGCTGTGAGCGATTTCGGGGAGCAGGTCAGATCATCTCGCGATTGTCTAGGCGATGCTGCGCACCCCAGACGTGTCCAGACTTTTGCGATCACGTAGAAGGTATGACGAGTCCCGTCAGAGTCTTGATCGACTTCTGAGAGCCCTGCTTCGAGCCCAGGAGCAAGGGTAGGTCTTTCACAAGTGTTTCTGAATTAGACTGCTCTTCTCCCAACAGGTTGTCGGCAGGAAATTTGGTGCAATTCTGGTGCACCAAGCTCTCGAATCTCTGTAGTTACCATTGTCTTGGCAGCGAAGGGCCAGAAGCTGTAAACTCATGTTGATGAGGAAGATACACCGCTCGGGAACGAGAACCCAATGAGGCTCCATGAGGGCTTCAAAACCGTTGTCCGGCTCCGGTCCCGGGGTCGGGGGTGGGTTCGATTCCCATGCGCTTCCGCCAGCTTTCTCTCCACTCCTCCCGATCCACGTGGCCCGGTCGGCGCTTAGTCCATCGGATCAGGCGCGACCATGCAAATCATCGCTTGGCACGGGGGTTGGCTGTCCTGCGCAACCCGTACGAGACTAGGGCTAGTTCCACGATGCCTATAATCGACAGCAATGCGATGAACCTCGGGAATTGTTCTGTGCCGGAGTCGTCGGGAATCTGCCCCATCGCGATGCTGGGTTGCGAGACGAATGAGTTCCGTCCCCTATTCGACCGGCAGTCCCGGTCTTCCCTTTCGGTTAACGATGACTGAACGCAGCAAGGATCCGAGCACCGAGGAGAACGAGATGAGCAGATCATTCACTCACTACTGGACCGGAGAGACCGTCAGCGAGCAGGAGGAAGGCGCGCCTCTGGAACATACTGCCGACAATCGCTTTCGGAAGAGCGGAGTCCAGGCTGGTGACACCGTCTACGTGGTAAACGTCAGGCAGGGCGTCCTCTACCTGATCGGCCGTATGGAAGTGGGGAGATACGCCGACTCGATCGAAGAAGTGCAGGATCTCCTCGGTTACGAACCCTGGGAGGCGGCGGATCACCTGCTCGCCGCGCCGGGGACCGCCACTCGCCAGTCCCGTAATCGTCGCGTGCCGGATGCGATTGCGAGGCGGCTTCTGTTCGACACTGTCAAGGGTGATCGCGGTCTCGTCTTTCTTCCCGATGGGAAACTGGATCCCCAGACGCTGCGCGGGGTCCGCCGGCTCACTCGGCGCTCGGCCGATCTGCTGGATGAACTTCTCGACGAGTAGCAGCTCAGTAGCACGGGCAGGGCTCAGCGCCGGGCTCGCGAATCGCCTGGCATCTGGCCGGCCGGCTCGTTGATCGCTTCGGTTTGCGTGCCTCACACGGCCAGACATATCGCCTGGCACTTTGCTCGGCACGCTACTCGGGTTGGTGGGCTCAGTCATGCTCAGCGTCTCCGTCCCTCGCCATTCCGGGCTCTGATCGAAAGGAAGTCTGATCTCGGCGGCTGATTCTTCCCAGGCGATTCGCATAGCCGACGGCTTCCATGAATGACCCGGGAAGAGCTTCCAGCACGTAGTCGGAGCCTTTCCAGGCTGCGATTGCCTGGGCGAGCGCGCGAGGAACCGAGCCCTTGAACGAATCTGCCTGGCCCTCTGCCCGGAGAAGCAGGACCGGGCCCCTGTCCCGGTAGATGACCGCATCCTGGTGATAGGAGGCCAGTATCCGGAGGGCCTGGTCCTTCGTGAGGCCGAAGACACCGTAGAGAGGCTCTGGTTCTTTCTCCTCCCGATGTCCCTCCAGTTCCCTGTGGCCAAGGCCCAGGCTGCGGATCTCTCGCCGGAGGGCATCGTTCGCCTCCTCGTTCTCCGCTTCTGGCCTGCCAGACCGCCAACCCGAAACGATGGTCAAGCTCAGGCGCCCTGCATTGGCGTAGAGGAGAGACAGGGACGCCTTCGTGACGGCCTTCCAGTCCTTCTCCTGTACCTTGTCGATGACATCTCTGAGACCAGCCATTCGGATCCTCCATCTCCTCCAGCTTGTCAATGCCGGGCAGGGGCACGACTCCGTCGACCGTCCTGATCCTGTCGGGTGGTACTGACAGGATCTGTCAGTGACGTCGCCGAAGGTGCCTCCTCAAGGGCGGAGGGTCGGGGACTCTCTGATGAAAGCCGTGGCGCTCCCGAGTGAGGGGAAACCATGGTGCCTCCGCCCGGATGGCCGGTCGATCAGCCGCCGAGGACCTGGCGGGAAAGGAGGAGAGGCGATGTCGGGTGGGATGGTTCGTTTCTGCGACGACTGTGGGCGTTCCGGGAGGGAGACCTGCATCATGTGCGGGGGGCCCGTCTACTCCGGAGGGGTGATGGCGCGTTACTGCGACTCGTGTGGATCGTCCTCCCGCGATCGCTGCATCCAGTGCGGCACCTCGGTCTATTCCAGAGGCGTGATGGCCCGCCTCTGTGACAACTGCGCCAGCTCCTCCCGGTCGAACTGCATCTCGTGCGGGGGCTGGGTGGGGTAGGCGAGCGGCGCCAGGGTTTGGGAAGGGCGGGGAGAGGTGCCAGGCGGATTTCGGGTTCGCCGCTGGTGCGTGTAGCCTGCCTTCGAGGAGGAGCCGTGATGAAGAGAGGCTGGATCGCTCTCGTGGTCGGTCTCGCCTGGTGTGGGGCGGCCGGCGCGGTCGATGTCTGCAACTGCAAGGGCAGCACCCTTCCGGGCGGTCCGTGCTACGCAGGCCCGGGCGGACCCGCCTACGACGGCCCGGGCGGCCCGGCCTACGCGGGCCCCGGCGGGCCCTGCTACCGCGGGCCTGGCGGTCAGCGATACGCCGGCCCCGGCGGGCCTGCCTACGCGGGTCCCGGAGGTCCCCGGTACGCGGGGCCCGGAGGCCCTGCCTACGCCGGCCCCGGTGGTCCCGCCTACGCTGGCCCTGGCGGCCCCTGTCATGCCGGCCCGGGCGGGCCGTGCTATCCGGGGCCGGGTGGCAACCTCGAAAGGTGTCCCGACGTCTGTTTCGATTCCATGCTCTCGCCGGGCCGCGACCGGCCCGGAAGCTGGCGCTTCGGTGGTTCTTCCCATTCGGGTTCCAGGAGATCGGCGTACGACGGCCCCGGTGGCCCTGCCTATGCCGGGCCTGGCGGGCCGTGTTACGCGGGTCCGGGTGGACCGTGCTACGCCGGCCCCGGCGGAGACCTGACCCGCTGCCCGGCGGTCTGTCTGGGAACCGTTCATTTGCGAGATCCCGACAGCGGTCTCGATGGCCTTCCTGGAGCTGGTTTCGAGAGCCTCTTCTCCGAAGGCCTTCGCCCGCGGCGAAGGGCAGAGCCGTCATGGCCGCGCTCTCTGTCTACCGGCAGAGATCTCGATCGTCAGCCCGGCGGGCGGGCGTACGACGGTCCGGGCGGTCCCTGCTACTCGGGCCCCGGCGGCCCTTGCTACTCCGGGTTCGGAAGCACTCCGTCCCGCTGTCCGGAGATCTGCAGGAGGTAGGGGAACGGAGAGAGCTCGCGAAAGGGAGCTCGGGGTCTGGTTGTGACGGGTCCGGTCGAACGGGTGCCGTGAGCAGATCTCGGCCGAGGTCGGGACGAGGCTGCGCCGACTGACCGGGATCGGATCCCTGTCGCAAGCTACAGGGCCGCCGCCCCGGTGGCTGTCACTGGCTGGCAGCTGGACAGCGCGCGGGGCGACGTGCCCGGCCAGGCCGATCTATGAGTCTTCCCTGGCTGCCGCCTCCTCGATTGCCGTCAGCGCGTCGGTGGCGGCGTGGTAGCCGCTGCGCCATTGCGGGTCGGTCAGTATCTTCTCGACGAGAGCGGGGAAGGGGACTTCCAGCAGGTGAGAAGCGAGCCAGCGTCTGCATTCCCCGTCCCAGAGGCGCTGGAGTGCCGGAGCGAGGGAGTCGAGGGTTTCCGGTGGCAGGGCGCGCTCCCGTTCGGCGATGTCGAGGATCAGGAACGGATCCAGGTTCTTCGTGCCGAAGCCGGTGTAGCCGAGCTTGGGGAAGCGGGTCTGGCGGCGCCAGGTGGGGTAGGCGGCTGGGAAGTGGGTGTAGAGCGCCTGGTCGGTGATGACGATCAGGAAGAGGCAGAGGACGAAGGGCGCGCGGTCCGCCTCGGGGATGCGCGCGAGGTCGGCCGGCAGGCGCTCGGCCTGGAAGCCGCCGAAGTAGAGGGCGCCGGGGTCGCCCGTGATCTCGCCGACGATCTCGCTCGGGCGTTCGAAGGTGAGCGTCGCGAGCTGCAGGGGGAAGCGGTCGTGGAAGTAGCTCTGGAGATCGTCGCGCATCGTCAGGCCTCCTTTCCGAATCCGGCGACGGGGTTGTCGGGCTGGCGGCGCAGGAGGCCGACTGCCTCGGCGAGATGGGTACGGGTGACGGCCACCGGTTCCGCGGTGGCCGGTGATTCGCTGGCGGCTTCGTGGGCGAGGAAGAGGGCGGCGTTGCAGACCTCTTCGATCTCGGCGCCGGAGGCGCCGTCGAGGCGGTTGCCGAGCCAGGTGAGATCGGTCTCGGCGAGCGTGCAGTCGCGGAAGCGGGCGGCGAGGAAGCGGCGGCGCAGCCGGGCGTCCGGCGGTCCGAGCTCGATCACCTGATCGAAGCGGCCGGGCCGGTTGCGGAGCGCCTCCTCGATCACCGCCAGGCGGTTCGTGGTGGCGATCGTGAAGAGCGGGTGGTCGCCGGGAGCGCCGTCGAGCTCGGTCATCAGCTGGCCGAGGGCGGAGCTCGGGAAGCCGCGGGCGCGCCCCTCGGCGACGAGGTCGAGATCCTCGAGGAAGAGGATCGCGGGCGCGAGCCAGCGGGCGAGCTCGAAGAGCTCGCGCACCGCATCGTCGTCGGCGAGATCGGACGGCGTCGCCCAGATGAAGGTGCATGGGGAGGACGCCGCGAGCAGGCGGCCCACCGACGTCTTGCCGTTGCCGGGCGGGCCGGCGAGGATGAGGCCGCCGCGCGCGCGCAGCCCGGCGGCGGCGAGACGGGGCTCGCGGGCCGCGGCGAAGCGGCGGAGCGCGAAGTCGAGCCGCTCGCGCACCTCGGGGGCGAGGAAGAGCCGCTTCCACTCCGGCGCCGGCCCCTCGCTTTCGAGCAGCCGTCCGTTGGCGTGCAGGCTCCGGCCCCGCAACCCGTTCTGTTGGCGCGTGGCGGCGAACCAGCTCTCCAGGAAGGCGATGCCGTCGCCGGCGGTGAAGACCCGGATCCCCGCAGAGGGCGGCGAGTAGTCGAAGTCGGCGTCGAAGTGCAGGACCGCCCGCATCGGGCCGGCGCCGGGTCGCAGCCCGGCGTTCGGATCGTTCCGTTCGAGGAAGAGGTAGAGATCCTTCGGCAGCTCGAGCCACTCCGACTCGCCGAGGCGCAGCGCGGTGAGGATCGGGGTCACAGGGGCCTCGCGGCGTTGCTCGAGGCTCACGGCGCCGCGCACCTCCCACCGCTCGCTCGCGAGGTGGCCGGACAGGACCTGCCAGGCGAGGCCGGCACGGAGCACGCCGAGCCGGGTGCCCCGCCAGGTGGCGGCGGGCGAGTCGACGAACTGGCCGATCAGCCGGTCGGCCGGGCCGGCGTGGAGGGCGCGTTCGAGCAGGGTCTGGAACGCCTCCGAGGTGACGACGTGGAGGGGCGGGGCGGCGGCCTCCGCCCCGGTCGGAACGGGGCCGGGGTCGGGTACGGGGAATGGAAGCGATCGGTGCATGGAACCTCCTCTCTGTCGGCCCCCAGCGTAGATGACGACCTATGACATGGCATGTCAGGGTAAGATGCGGGCGGCGATTCTTTGGGAGGAATCCATGGCCAACGGACGGATCCACCATCGTCCCGGGGATTACCAGAAGCAGAGCGCCCGGCTGCTCGAGATCGATCGCCTGGTCCGTGCCGGTGGGTTCCCGAGCCAGGCGAAGCTGGCGGCGCATCTCGGCGTCACGGTCCGCACGATCCAGCGCGACTTCGACCACCTGAAGGAAACGCTCCAGGCTCCGCTCGCCTACGACGGGCGTAAGAAAGGCTGGTACTACACGGAGGAGAGCTACTTCCTCCCCGCCGTGGTGGCGACGGAGGGCGACGTCCTCTCGCTGCTCCTCGTGCGCGAGGCGGTGGAGCAGTACGCGACCACGCCGCACGCCGAGGCGGCGCGGGCGGCGCTCGCGAAGGTCGAGGCGGCGCTGCCGGGGAAGGCCCGCGTCGCGGCCGCCTGGGTCGAGAAGAAGGTGGCGTTCACCGGTTTCCCGGCGGCGGAGATCCGCCCTCGGGTCTGGCAGGACCTCCTCTCGGCGCTCGCGCAGTCGCGCACCCTGCGGATCCGCTACCGGAAACCGGGGGCGCGGGCGGCGTGGCGGAAGCTCGACCCCTGGGGGCTGATCGTCTCGGAAGGAGACTGGTACGTGCACGGGTACTGCCACCGGAGCGCCGCGCCGCGCACCTTCCTGCTGCCGCGGATCCGGGAGAGCGAGGTGACGGCCGGGCATTTCGAGGTCCCGGCGTCGTTCGACCTCGCCACCTACGTGCGGACCGGCTTCGCCGGCCTCCACGCCGACGGCGAACCGGAGGCGACCTGGCGGATCCGGTTCAGCCCGGAGGCCTCGCCGGCCGCCGCCGAGCGCCGGTGGCACCCGGACCAGCGCGCGAGCCGCGACGCGCGCGGCCGCCTCACGCTCACGATCCGCACCTCGGCCGCCTTCCGCCTTCTGCGCCGGGTGGCGGAGTGGGGGGATGGGGTGGAGGAGGTGGAGAGGGTGGACGAGGCGGAGATCCTTCGCCCACCACGAAAGCCGGGCTCCGCGGCGGGATCTACTCGCCGTTCATCTCGGTGAGAAGGCGGCGTAGGGTGGTGGCCTACACGGTCGAGAGGGTGCCGAGCTTCCGCTGGATGCCCCTCTCTCTGGGGTAGTTGATACCGGTCGGTGAGCAATCGTCCTCGACCCCGAGGAAGTGGGTTCCCCCATCTGCGTCGGAGAACGCAGCGGCGTACTCCGCGATCCAGTCCCGAACGGTACGTCGATAGATCGGCCGGCGCGGCTGGTGCGCGGGGTCACGCTCCCGGAGTGACTTGAACTCCAGGAACTTCCCCTCGTCCCGCTGCAGGATCCGGCGCAGCTCCTTGGCGCTGAAGGGAACACCCATCTCATCCTCTCCGCGCCGTCCGCCGCCTCAGCATCTTGCGACCTCCGGCAGCAGGCTCCACCCGCGCGCCCCTGACGCGCGCCAACAACTCCTCGCCCGACTCGTACCCCCGCCCCTCCGTCCGCGCTAACTCCGCTTCGGTCGGCACTAGTCCTGCAGAGAACGCTTTCGCAAGCACGATCTGAACGAAGTGCCCCAAGCCAACAGCTGGAGACGCGGCACCGCCAAGAATTCTCGACAATCGTGTAAGGCGATCTGCCACCCTTTGTGCCTGAGCGATAAGAGCCTCGACCTGCTCGACGATGCGCTTTTGTTCAGCAAGAGGAGGAACGGGTAAGGTGAACTCCTCGAAGTACTGTCGCTTGATGTTGTTGATGTTGGTACCAGCCGCAAGAGCGGACATCCCCTTGCGGTAGGAGCCCGTCTGGAAGAAGAGTCCGAAGTACCCAGCGTCGATCTCTGCCGCCGCCCGCAAGACGCCACAGAACGCACCGAAGGTCCCTTGCCAGTGCATGCTGAGACTGGCCGCTTTCCCAACTACGGCTTGGCTTCCGCTGGACATCGCGAGAACCACATCCCCTGCCCGAAGTCGTTGTTCACTGGAAACCCGGTTGTCGGGAACGAACAACAGGTTGTCGAAGTTCAGCCGCCCAGCGTCGATGTTGTTCGCTCGTAGCAGGGGTACAAGACCTGGTGCGGCCTCCGTCGATGCCTCGCCTTTCTTGTAAGAGACGCCGCGAATGAGGTCGGCGACCTCTAGCGGGGAGCAGCTGCTCCAGCCCTCAGGAAGGTCACTCATTTGCTAGTCAGTCGCCACTTCGGCGCCGCCGATCTCAAGGAGTCGCAGCACCTGATTCAACTCAGCGACCGCCTCTTCTAGTTCACCAAGTGCATCGGTCACGAGATCCTCGGGTTCCGGCAGGTCGTCTAGGTCGTCGATGGACTCCTCCTTGAGCCACTTGAAACCGTCAAGCTTGTAGGCGCGGTCGCGGATTTCGCCGATGCCGAAGTTGCGCCAGCGGTCTTCCTTGGAGTCCTTGGACTTTCGCTTCGCGCGGCCGTGGGGATCGTCGCCGTAGCACCGCACGAACTCGGCGAAGTGGGCTTCGGTAAGGGGGCGGTCCTTCTTGGTGATCGACGGGACGTTGGTCCGGGCGTCGTAGATCCAGGTCGATTCGGTCGGGTAGCCTTTGGTGAAGAAGACGACGTTGGCTTTCACCCCCGGGCTGTACGGCGTGAACGTGCCGCGCGGCAGGCGCAGGACCGTATGGAGCGCGCAGTCCTTCGTGACGATCTCGAAGACCTCGCCGGCCTGGTCGGCGAAGAGGCAGTTGTCCGGCAGCACCACCGCCGCCCGACCGCCGGGCTTCAGGATCGTCAGGATGTGCTGCACGAAGTTGAGCTGCTTGTTTGAGGTCGAGATCGTAAAGTCCTCGCGCTCGGGCGCCTGGTTCGCCCCCTTCGTGCCAAAAGGCGGGTTCGTCAGCACGACGTCGAAGCGCCCCGAACCGGGAGGCTCGTAGATCGAGTCGGCGAGCTTGATGTGCGGCTCAATGCCATGGAGGTAGAGATTCATCAGCGCCAGCCGGCGCGGACGGGGGACCAGCTCCTCGCCGAAGTAGGTCTGGGTGCGAACCCGCCTGGCGACCGTGCGGTCGAGAGCACCTTTCGTCTCGTCGAAGAGCCACTGGTAGGCCTCGACCAGGAAGCCTCCGGTACCGAGCGCCGGGTCGCAGATCTTGAACTGCGCGTGGACACGCGGGTCGGGACGCATGCAGTCGACGATCGCCCGGATCAGCAGGCGCGGCGTGAAGTACTGCCCCGCTCCTTTCTTGCCCTCCGACGCGGCCTTCTCCAGTAGCCCTTCGTAGGCCGCGGCCTTGACGTCCACGCCGAGCGAGGTCCACTCTGTCTCGTCGATCATCCCGATCAGCTTCTTCAGATTCACCGGATTGGTGAACCGACTCAAGGCGCCCGAGTAGATGTCCCCGAGGATGCCCGGCTGCTTGCCGAGCTTGCGCAGGGCCTCGACGTAGCCCTCGGTGAGATCCGTCCCCGAGAGCTTCACGAGATCGGGCCAGGCGCACCCTTTCGGGATCTCCACTCCCCTCTCGTCGGCCATCTTCAGGAAGAGCAGATAGGTGATCTGCTCGATGTAGTCCCCGTAATCGATGCCGTCGTGTCGGAGGGTGTGGCAGAAACCCCATAGTTTCTGGACAACGTCGGTCACAGGTTCTCCTCGCCCAGCCCCCGTCGTTCGTTCTGGAGCGCTGCGACATCGACTTCCGTTGGAGTCCAGATCCAGCCCTCACGCGCTGCATCAGCCTTCTGTTCGGAGGTCGGACCTCGAAGCTGGCTAGGGTCTTCGTGGAATACGGCGGCCACCACCGCACACATCACGGCGTCTGCCAGGTCGCTGGCGACGTTGACCCAAGCTCCAGCCCGAGTTGCCGTGAGGAATCGGTCTTGGCGCCGGAGGCGCTCTGCATAACAGGTCTCCAGAGGGGAGTGGTAACAGGGCGCTGGATACGTTTCAATCGCGGTCCAGATGCCCTTTCGCCACTCTCCCACCCGGTTCTGGGACCGCTCGAATCCCAGAGAGGTCAAGAAGGTCTGACCCTTGGTTGACTGGCTTCCAATCTGGTCGCGTACCGCCGAGAGCGTGGCGATGCCAGCTTGGTTGAGGGCCCGTTCTGTACCACGAAACAGAAAAGGGTTCAGACCGGGTTCGTCTGGGACAGCAACGTTCTGATTCGCGGATGTGATCAAGCCCTGAAGAGAAACCGGCCATCCGAGCGGCGTGTCGATCGCGACGACTATGTGCTCGAAGGTTTCGTGGATCTCTAACAGGTTCAAGAGAAAGTCGGGCCGGCCGTCCGCGTTAAGCAGCTGCGCGCGAATCGCTCCTCTCCAAGGAATCCCAACAAGCTCCAGATTCTCGAGATCGCCAGCAATGGCGCACACCGCGTCCCTGCTGGTTCGATTCCGATCGCAGTTCCAGCCTCCGACGTCCCAACCAACATACAAGTTACTCACGCCGCCACCGCCTCGTTCAATTCTGAGAGGAGTCTCGTCAGTTCCATTGCTCCAAAGACTTTCTGCGCTGCGCCCCAACCGCCGGGTTGTGCGAGCGCCGGTTGGTCTTCGAAGTCCTCCTTCGCGATCGAAAGATTGGCTTGGAGGACCTCGCGGATGCGGTCGAGCCACTCGGACTGGGCCGGGGTGAACGCGTGGCCGGCTGTGACGCGGGCGAGGGCGCGGTCGACGCGTTCGGGGGCGGTGAGGAGCGGGGCGTCTTCGAGGGCGGCGCGCTGGACCATCGAGATGAGGTCGACCAAGGCCTTGCCGTAGGAGCGTTCGAAGGCCTTCTCGAGGTTGTCCTCGGTGAAACGCAGGGGGCTCGACTTGAGCTTGGCCTTGAGCTCCTGGAGGGCGTCGGCGCTCCAGCCGCGCTGGCGGCCGAGGAGGATGCGGATGGCGTCGATCTGGTCGACGTTCTCCTGGACGAAGCGCGCGAAGAACGCCAGGTAGTCATCTGGCTTGTGCTCGTGACCGAGGCCGTCGCGGATCAACCAAGCCGAGGTGACCGTATCCGAGTACCCGAAAGCGTTGACGAAGGTACGCTTCGCCCGCGGGTAGCTCTCCAGTAGCTCCTGGAACGTCGGATCCCGGAGAATCACCATGGTCGCCGTGAAGTCCTTCTCCAGCGCCTTCGGAAGCTGGCGGGCGAAGCGGGCGATGTCGCCATCGGGGAGAAAAGCGGAGAAGAGCTCCCGCGCTTCCGCCGACATCTGCCGTTCGATCCGCTGCAGCCGCTTGACCAGGCAGCTGGTGTTGTAGCGGCGGTCCTCGTTGTTCCAGATCGCCTCGATGATCTCGGCCGTCGTCCGCGAGGGAGGCGCCGGCAGATCCGTCGTCATGTCGGTCGAGCTCCTGAAGTACTCGACCAGCGTGCCGTCGAAACAGTCGAAGACCGTGAACTTCTCCTTGTCCGGGTGGCGCTCCCCTTTACGCGTGCCGCGGCCGAGCATCTGGACGAAGAGGATCCGGCTCTTGACCGGGCGCAGCAGTACGATGAACTCAAGGTCGGGAATATCAACGCCCGTCGTCAGCAGATCGACCGTGACCACCACCATCGGCTCCGGTCGGTTGCGGAACTCCCGGATCCGCTGCAGCGGGCGGTCGACCCGGCCGGTGATCTTGGCGACAAACGCGTCGCCGCGGCCGAAGACGTCACGAGCGAGATGCACGAGCTGGTCGGCGTGGGAGGTGTGCGGCAGGTCGTTCGCCGCGAAAATGAGCGTCTTGGGGAAGCGACCGGTCACCTGCTCGTGCTCGGCGGCGTAGCGGGCGACCTCCTCGAGGATCAACTTGTTCGATGCCGGTGCGGTGACCTTCGACTCGATCTCCGTCGTGTCGAACGCCCGCTCATCCTCGAGCTGGTCCAGCTTCTTCCGACCCGTCTCCGCGTCGACCAGCTCGACGTTCTCTCCCGCCTGGAGAAAGACCCCCTGCATCCGGACTTCGGAGCGGATCTTCACCAGGTCCCAGTCGACCAAGTAGCCCTCGCGAACTGCCTGCTCGTACGGGTACTCGAAGACTATGTGCGTGAAGTAGGCCGCCGTGTGGGCCGCCGGCGTGGCCGTCAGGCCGATCCGCACGGCGTCCAGGTGGTCGAGGGTCGAACGCCAGACCGAGATCTCCTGGGCGGAGTAGCCGCGGTGGCACTCGTCGGCGATCACGCAGTCGAAGGCATGGATCGGAATCGGCAACGCCTCGGCGTCTTCGTCGACGATCTCCTCGCCAAGCGCCGGGATGGCATTGGGCCCGAGGACATTGATCGCCATGCGCTGGATCGTGCAGACATAGACGAAGGCGTGCTTGGACTGGGGGTCGGTCAGGTAGCTGTTGGGCAGGACCTTGGGGTCGAACTTTTCCTTCTCGTCGAAGTCGCTCTGCTGGAAGCGACTCGAGTAGACTTCGTAGATCTGGTCGAACTTCTGTCCCGGCTCCGCCTCGAACGAGGCGAAAGCGCGAACCGCCTGGGCGGCAAGCGCCCGACGGTCGACCAGGAAAAGAATCCGGCGCGCGGCGCCCGACTTCATCAGCCGGTAGGCGAGGTTGACCAGGGTGAAGGTCTTGCCGGTGCCGGTCGCCATGGCGACGAGCAGGCTCCGCTTGCGCTCGGCGATCGCCTTCTCGACCGCGCTCGTCGCGGCGACCTGGTAGGTGCGCAGCAGCGTACTCGTCTGGGCGAGGGCGAGGAGTTCGTCGCAGGCGCCATCGAAATCCTGAGCAAGCAGCTCGGCGAGCGCCTGCGGCGTGTGAAACCGGGCGATCCGGCGCGAGCGGTTGAGCGGGTGGCGAACGTCCTGGAACCAGATCTCCTCGCCGTTAGTCGCGTAGAGGAACGGGGCTCGATAGCCCTGGAAGTCGTACGGGCTTTGGCCGATCCCCTTCGAGTAGCGGGCAGCCTGGGTCAGCACGTTCTGTGGCCCGAGCGTGACCTTCTTCGCCTCGACCACCGCGACGATGGCGCCATCCAGCCAGAGAGCGTAGTCAGCCGGGCCGTTCGCGGTGGGCTCCTCCTCGGACCGGCGTGGGGCGGGGAACTTCGACGTGGCAGCCTTCGGCCACCCGGAAGCGTCCAGCTTCGGGTCGATCCGCAGTTTGCGGGTTTTCCATTCGGCCTCGGGAGACATCGCGTTCCACATTCTATCGAGCGGCGCTGCCCCAAAACGTCAGCAGCCGGTGGTCTCCAGCCGAAGCACGGGATGGTGAGCCGTTCGTCCCCTCGGCCCACCGATACGATCCGCGGAGAATGCCCCCGACAAAGGTGCCGACAGCGGCGCTACCCGGGAGGTGCCGAAAGGTGCCAGCCGAATTGCGAGCCGGCCGGGCTTCCGCAAATCGCCTGGCACCTGTGCCGGGGGCCTCGCCACCTCCTTGAAACACCTCTCCCCAGGCCCTAGCATCCGTGGGTCGAGAGGGGGTGATCCGAACCGTGCCCAAGCCTGACGACCTGACGAAACTCCTGTTGGAGAACCTGTCCGACGGGGTGTACTACGTGGACAAGGACAGGAACATCACCTACTGGAACGCCACCGCCGAGAAGATCACCGGCTACCGGAGAGGCGAGCTCCTCGGGTGCTCCTGCGCCGACAACATTCTGCGGCACATGGACGTCAGCGGGCAGGAGCTGTGCGAGATCGGCTGTCCCCTGCTGCTCACCCTGAAGGACGGCGAGAAGCGGGAGGCGTTCGTCTTCCTGCACCACAAGGAGGGACATCGCGTTCCCGTCCACGTGCGGGTGGCGCCGCTCGTCGGCGAAACGGGAGAGATCATCGGCGCGGTCGAGACCTTCACGGAGAGCGCGTCGGGCCTCGACATGCAGCAGGAGCTCGAGCGCCTCAAGAACGACGCGTACCGGGACCCGCTCCTGGGAATCGGGAACCGGCGCCTGGCGGAGATGATGTTCCAGAACTTCGCCGGCCAGCGGGATGTCATCGGCATGATCTTCTTCGACGTCGACTCCTTCAAGGAGATCAACGATGAGCTCGGCCACGCCATCGGGGACAAGGTGCTGATCATGATCAGCCGGTCGGTGAGCAGCGCCCTGCGCCAGTCGGACCTGTTTTTCCGCTGGGGCGGGGACGAGTTCATGATCCTGCTGCCCAACGTCAGCCGGAGCGACCTGCGCACCATCGCCGAACGCGTCAACGTCTTCGTCGAGCGGAGCTTCCTCATTGTCGATGGCCGGAAGATCTCGACGACGATCTCGACCAGCGCGACCTTCGCGGCGACGAGCGAGTCGCTGGAGCTCGCCGTCGAACGATGCGATCGCCTGATGTACCAGAGCAAGAAGGACGGCGGGAACAGGGTCTCGGTGGGGTAGCGGGGACGACCCTGCGCCGCGCTCCGGGGAGCCCGCAGCAGTGTCCAGAGGAAGGTGCCAGGCGATTTGCGAGCCCGGCGAGCGGGTCTTCGCAATTCGGCTGGCACCTTTTCGGGTGATCGCAATTCACCTGGCACCTGATCGGATCAGTATCTGATCGAATCGCGTCAAGCTCACGCCTGATCAGGCACGCCGTCGCAATGCGCCTGGCACCTGTCAGGCACCTGCTCGGAAAGCCTCCGAGCCAGGCCGTAGCGAGTCCGGGCCGGGTTCAGTGGCTGGGGATGCGGACGCTCGCCCTCAGAAGGCCGTAACGAAGCCGAGGAGCAGGCGGTCGTCGTCGCGTTCGAAGTCGTGGTAGAGCTCGCCCAGGACCTTGAAGTTCCGGGCGAGGAGGTAGGTGAGGGTGAGGGAGGCGTTCTCCCGGCGGACCTCGACGAGGTCGGAGTCGATGTAGTTGTAGAGGGCGGTCAGCGCCCAGCGGCCGTCCTGGCCGAGGGGGAAGTAATGGAGCTCGGCGAAGCCGCCGTCGGTCGCCGTCTTCCGGCCGCGGCGGCCGGTGAAGAACGGGTCGTCGTCGCGCCGTGCGAGCCAGGAGAGGTTGAGCTCCCACTTCTCGCCGACGCCGATCGTGACGTCGGGGCCGAAGTAGGTGATCGTCGAGGTCGGTCCGCCGCGGTGCATCTCCGCTTTCCCCCGATAGGCGAAGAGGCCTAAATGCACCGGTCCGAACTCACGGCCGAGGTGCAGCGCGACGTTCTCGAGCCCGCCGTTGTCGAAGCCGCCGTACCTGGCCTTGTCGATCCCGGTGCCGGTGACGAGCTGGCCGACCACCTCGACGCCGCCGGGAGCATCCCACTCGACGACGAAGCCGCGGTCGTAGGTGAGATCGGTCGGCGCGTAGCCGACCCGCGTCTTGTAGATCGCGTAGTCGTTGTGCTCGAGCCGCAGCTCACGGGTGAAGAGGGTGTCGGAGACCTGGAACTGGCCGAACGAGACGGAGATCGGGATCCCGAACGGGGAGGAGAAAGAGAGGAAGGCGTCCTCGAGCTGGAGTGATTCGCCGTCCTCGATGACCGCGTAGAAGTAGTAGGAGATCTTCTCGGTGATCGGTCCGCCGGAGAGCAGCTTGGCCATCCAGGGCTGCCCGAAGTCGGTACCGCGGCCGTCCTTCTCGGCGTCCTCCGCCGTCACCGCGAGGTCGAGACGTACCGCGAGCGGCAGGTCGCGCACGAGCTTCAGGAGCGGATCGCCGACGTCGTAGGTGGCGCGGGGCGGCTCCTGGGAGGGATCCTCCATCCGGAAGCCGCGGGCGGCGAACTCCTCGCCGTACGGCTTCAGGCGCGGCACCGGGGCGTGGCAGGTGCTGCACGAGAGCTGGTACCGGCGGGCGAAGGCGGGGATCGCGGCGGCGTCTTCGGGCACGGCGAGGGCGGTGAGGACGACCGCGAGCGTGACGATGACGGTGGCGAGTGGCAGCTGGCGACGCATGGCTTCTCCTCCCGGGCGCTCAGTCGAGGACTTCGAAGGTCGTCGTGTGGGTGTTGATCCGCACCGGCTCCCACTCCTCGGCCGGCACCTTCAGGAACTCGCCGACCGAGGAGACGAGCCGTGAGTAGTGGAGGCTCGCGGTGACCGTCACCGGGCCGGGCGGCGCGTCGGCGGGCACCTTCCAGGTGAACGTCTCGGCCACCGCCGAGAGCGGGGCGAGGCGGTAGTCGGTCGAGAAGGCGGCGGTGTTCCACTGCGCGACCGTCATCCGCCCTTCCGGGTCGAGGTAGGGGAGGCGGAAGATCCGGTCCCCCTCGGCCATCTCGGCGTAGGTGCCGTCGCGCTTCAGGCCGGGGAACTCCGGGAGGCCGCGGATCTCGCCGATGTCCTGATAGGCGAGCGCGGTGGCCGAGGCGATCGTGTACGCCTCGCCGGGAAAACCCTTCGGATCGACCGGCAGGTGGAAGGTGCGCCCCTTCGCGTCCGTGGCCTCCACGTGGAGCCAGAGCAGCCGCTCCTCGGCCGAGCCGCTCGGGATCTTGTGGCCGGCCTTGGCGTTGACCACCACCGCGGTCAGGCGCACCGTGTCGCCCGGCTCGGCCTCGCGCAGCTCCGGGTGGATCCGGACCTCGGCGACGCCGGCGAGCTTGCCCGGATCGTGCGCGCCGTGGAAGAGGTGCTGGCGCACGTCGGGGAGCTCGGTGCCCATCCGCGCGCTGCGTCCCGGAGCGGGAGGCATGTGGCACTCCTGGCAGACGATTCCGGCCCGGCCGTGCGGTCCCTCCTTCCATTCGAGGTGGGTCGACTTCACGAAGAGGCCCCAGGAGTCCATCTCGTTGTGGCAGGTTCCGCAGAACTCGGCCGAGCGCAGGAACGGGTTCTCGCGTGTCTCGTGATGCGGGCTCACGAGGCCCGGGCGCGGCCCCTGCTTCACCTTCCCCGGCGCGGTGATCCAGTTGAAGTTCACCGGCACCTCGCCGCGGAAGCCGACCACCGTGTGGCAGAGATCGCAGGAGACCGATTCGTTGGCGCGACTGCGCGCGGACGGCGGCCGCGGCGGGATGTCACCGGCGAGGAGCGCGAGCGGGGCGTGACAGCCGTTGCACTCGGCCCGGACGCCCGCCATCTTCGCGACCTTCTCGGCGTGGGGGAGGGCGAGTTCGAAGTATTCGATCTCGTCCCAGTGGTGGGTGTAGGCCTGCGACATCATCGCCTGCTCGTGCTGGCGGGCGATCTCCACGTGACAGCTCGCGCAGGCGGCCGGCTGCTCGTAGCGCTCGTACGGCTGGGTGCCGAGCGCCTCGATGCCGACCGGCGTGGACGGCTCGGCGAACACCCCGCTGACGGTGAGTCCGGCGGCCAAGGCCGCGACGGCGAGTCCGGTGACCAGAAAGGGACGGCGGGAGTGCGGCTGAGACATCGGTACCTCCGCGCGGAGCGTGCTTGCGTCCCTCCCATGTTTCGCTCCGGGCCCGATCCCGTCAACCGCCGAACGTGCGGGGCGCGGACGCGATTGATCCTGCCCCGGCGGATGGCGGCAGGAGCCGAAGAATCGAATATGATTTTGCGGTTCGTTGCCTTCCTACCCCAACAGACGGAGATCGCGGTGGGCCTCGGCAGAGGGCCGTTGCAGGGTTCCAGGGTGCCTCCATGGTGCCCTCCAGGGTGCCACCCACTTTGCCCTTACAAGGTGCCTTACAAGGTGCCAGCCAATTTGCTGCCATCAAAGGTACTCAAAGGTGCCAGGCGATTTGCGGCAGGTTCACGAGGGCGATGGCGTCTGAGAGGGCATGTCACGCCGAATCCGCTATGTCCCTCCAGGGGGCGCCCTCGTCGAAGTCACCTGTCGCACCCTGCAGTCCCGGCAGCTCCTGCGCCCCTC
>Ga0116147_1002724_pt1 | contig 17442 bp, 18 predicted proteins | sample AD_JPNHG3_MetaG_FD_89749 | JGI IMG/M metagenome (GOLD analysis project Ga0116147, IMG submission 89749) | Active sludge microbial communities of municipal wastewater-treating anaerobic digesters from Japan - AD_JPNHG3_MetaG | ecosystem: Engineered > Bioreactor > Anaerobic > Digestate | place...
CAAAGAGCTCAGCAAGATGAGCAAACCCACCAAGGACCAGAAAGAAATCGCCCAGGTCGGCACTATCTCCGCCAACAACGATGAAACCATCGGCAACATCATCGCCGGCGCGATGGACAAGGTCGGCAAGGAAGGCGTCATCACTGTGGAAGAGGCCAAAGGGCTCGAAACGGAACTGGAGATCGTGGAAGGCATGCAGTTCGACCGCGGCTACCTGTCCCCCTATTTCGTCACGAATCCCGACAAGATGATTGTCGCGCTGGAAGACGCGCTCATCCTGATCTATGAAAAGAAAATCAGCGGAATGAAAGATCTGCTGCCGATCCTCGAACAGATCGCCAAAATGGGCCGCCCGCTCCTCATCATCGCCGAAGACATCGAAGGCGAAGCGCTGGCCACCCTGGTGGTCAACAAGATCCGCGGCACGCTGCATGTGGCGGCCGTTAAAGCCCCCGGCTTCGGCGATCGCCGCAAGGCCATGCTGGAAGACATCGCCATCCTCACCGGCGGCAAGATGATTTCCGAAGACATGGGCTACAAACTGGAGAACGTGAAAATCGAAGACCTCGGACGCGCCAAGAAGATCACCATCGACAAGGACAACACCACGATCATCGACGGCGCCGGCAAACGCGCCGAACTGGAAGGCCGCGTGAAGCAGATCCGGGCTCAGATCGAGGAAACCACCTCCGATTACGATCGCGAGAAACTGCAGGAACGGCTGGCTAAGCTGGTCGGCGGCGTGGCCGTGATTAAAGTCGGCGCCGCGACCGAAACCGAAATGAAGGAAAAGAAGGCCCGTGTGGAAGACGCGCTCCATGCCACCCGCGCGGCCGTGGAGGAAGGCATTGTTCCCGGAGGCGGCGTGGCCTACCTGCGCACCCTGCCCGCTTTGGTCAAATTGACCCTGGAAGGCGACGAGCAGATCGGCGTGAACATCGTAAAAAAAGCCATTGAAGAACCGATCAAAATGATCGCCGCGAACGCTGGTCTCGAAGGCAGCATCGTTGTCGAAAAAGTGAAGGAGAAGAAGGGATCTTACGGATTCAATGCCCGGACGGATGAGTATGAAGACATGATTGCCGCCGGCGTCATCGATCCGACCAAGGTGACCCGCTTCGCTCTGCAGAACGCGGCGTCGGTCGCCGCTCTGCTGCTGACCACCCAGTGCATGATCGCCGACAAGCCCGAAGAGAAGGGCGCGGGCGGCGGAATGCCCGGTATGCCTCCCGGAGGCGGCTACCCCGGAATGGGGATGTAGGAAATAGGTTGAAGGCTGAAGATTGATAAGTTAAGAGCCCCCCGTCCTTGCGGAAGGGGGGCTCTTTTTATGGCGATTGTTTTGATTGAAGCAGCTTTTCCCTGATTTGATTGGACAGAAGATACCAGCGATGAACACTGTTTTCCAGACGGTAATAGTGAAGAATGTAGGCGACCGACAGGATCAAAAGCAGGGCCGTCAGAAGCAGATAGGGAAGAACAAAATGGATCATGGTGTACCCGAAGGCTAAAAGAAAAAAAAGACAGACAAACAGCATGGTGATCAGATGGGCCAGGCGCTCCTGCTGAATCCAGGAAATCTGTTGGTTGTGATAGGCCAGCAGTTCGGCAAGCGTTTCTTTTCCCGGATGGCCTGCCAGCAATTCCCTGACATAGGCTTCATGCCGCGCGATATAGTCGATCATCCCGATTCCCCTTTTTCTTCGTCCGGCGTTTTTGTCAAGTCCGATCCGCATTCATGGATTTGTTCCGCCCGCCCCGCCGCATATTGGATTTCGCGGGCGGCCGGATCCTGCCGGTAGTAATTTTTCAAAACCCGATAGAGTTCCGGAACGGCTCTTCTCATGCGCAGCGGCTGGTCAAAAAAATGTTCCGTGGCGACGGCGAAAAATTCCGCTTCATCTTTTGCGCCATAACCGTCCAGAAAGGTTTGTTTTCCTCTTTCCACGTCTTTGAGCAGTTTTTTGTACTCGCGTGAACAGGTTTTGATCCAGTCGAGGTATTCTGCTGTGTCTCTCAGGCGCGGAGTGCCGTCCGCGGCGCCGTCCTGCATGTCCAGCTTATGGGCGAATTCATGATAAACCACGTTGTAGCCGCTCCCGGCAAAGCGGATGCTTTCCAGCACCGCATCCCAGACCAGGATGATGGGGCCCTGTTCAAAGGCCTGTCCGCTGAGGGGGCCCGGGGGTTCCAGCGGCGCCAGCGCGGTTTCAAAGAAACCGATCTTTGGTTCGGGAAGGACGCGTTCGGAAGGATACACCAGAATGGATTCAACGTTTTCGTAATCCTGGCGGGGAAGGTTCAGGATCAGAAGACAGGCCATGGCGGAAATGGTGACGCGAATTTCATCGGTAACCTCAATCCCGCCGCATCCTTCCCATTTTTTTTCAGCCAGGAACACGGCGATTCGTTCGCGAAGACGCCTTTGTTCTTCTTCATTGAGCATTTTGTAATGCGCCAATCTTTTTTGAATGATGTTTTCCCATTCGCAGGGAAAAGGCGCCTCCAGGATCTTTTTCCGCCGTTTTTTCGCCAACCAGCCAAACATCGCGATCCCCCTCCAACCGCCTTCTTTGTATCATAAAAACAGGGATATGAAAAACGGCGGTTTATCGTTGAACCAAACATCGGGCGGCGGTATAGTAGAGCAGGGGCAGGGAAGGTTATGTACAATCTGCTGGCGGATGCGGTTATCGTCATTCATTTTTTATTCATCCTTTTTGTCGCGGCGGGCGGCCTGCTGGTGTTTCTCCGGCCGCGAATGGCCTGGCTTCATCTGCCCGCCGCCTGCTGGGGAGCGTTCATCGAATTTGCCGGATGGATTTGTCCGCTGACCCCTCTGGAGAATCATCTGCGGCGGCTGGCCGGTGAAAGACCCTACACGGGAGACTTTGTTGTTCAATATCTCGTTTTGGTCGTTTACCCGGCGGGACTCACGCCTCTTACCCAGTATATTCTCGGCGGACTGGCGGTCGCAGTCAATCTGCTGATCTACGGCTGGATCTTGCACAGGCGGTTTCGCGAGTCGCGAAACCGCCTTGCCGGAGGCCGTCGCGAAAGTGAAAGATGTTGATAAGACCGATTTGGTCTGGTATTTCATCCGCATGAAAACTCCTTTTCGGATCCATGATTTGATTCTGGTTGTCGTGGTGGCCCTGAGCATGGCGGTTGCGGTTATTTTCCCCGATTTCGGCTCCCGTTTCCGGGCGTTTCCCGTTTACTGCCTGATGGTGAATTTTTTTCTAAGCTACCTGTCGATCGATCTGGCGGATGTCTGGAAAGCGTTCAGGGACCACATCAGGGAAATTCTGGGTTTTACGGTGCTGAAGCTCGCGCTTCTGCCGGTGGTCCTTTACGGCGTCTTTTACGCGGTTGCTCCGGATTATGCGCTTGCCGCCCTGCTGTTGACGGGCGTTTCCACCGGCGTGGTTTCGCCGATGATATCGAACATGGTCAAGGGCAACTCGTCGCTGGTTCTGCTGGTTGTGGTGATTACCTCCGCTCTCGCGCCGTTTACGCTGCCGGCGCTCGTCAAGATCCTGCTCGCCCGGGAAGCGGCCATTTCCTTCTGGGCCATGCTCAGGCTGCTGGCGACCGTGATTTTCGTTCCGATTGTCCTGGTCGAAATCATCCGCGCCCTCGCGCCCCGACTCATTACGCCGATTCTGAAAATTTCATTTCCCGTTTCCCTTCTGATGTTCGCCCTGATCAACCTGGGCGTTTTTTACCGCTATGCGCTTTTTTTTCAGGAGAAGCCTTCCGTGATTTTGACGGCGACCCTCGTCGTCTTTGTCCTGGCGGCGATCTACTGCGCGGTCGGCATCTTCTTTTTCCGAAAAGGTCCGCTCCACAATCATCTGGCCGGCGCCGTCATGCTGGGGAACATCAACAACGTGCTCGTGATCGTCTTCTCCTCCCAATTTTTCGGCCCCGTCGAGCCGCTGGTCGCCGCCATGTACATGATTCCCTTTTTCGTCATCGTCATTCCCCTGCGCTACTACCGGTACCGGAAAATCAAAAGAGCATAGATTTTCAAGTATTTATGCCTCACGATCCTACGAGACTCGTGACCGGAGTGGTTTGGGGGACCCCTGCGGCTAAAACATCACGAAAAAATATTGACAAAAGTTTACCATTATGAAATAAAAGTTTCCTAAAAGAGATCCGCATTCACAACCGTGATGCGGCCAACCATTCCGGAAAGACAATTATGGCGTAACGGTTTTTCATGACGGGCAGGAAGAGTTTCCTTTTATGAAACAACAATCCACCATCAATGAAGCGGACATTGGAAGGAGAATCAAGTCTCTGCGCAATGAAAAGCGGGTCACCTTGGAGGAGCTTGCCGCCCAGACTGGATTTACCAAAGGGTACCTGTCCAAAGTGGAAAAATCGGAAAAGGCGCCTCCGGTTTCGACGCTGGGAATCATTGCCCGCGCCCTCAGCGTCAACATCTCCACGCTGCTGGGAGAAGACACGACAACCTCATCCATCTGCCTGGTGAAAAAATCCGAACGATCACAGATCAGAAGAACGGGAACGAGCGTCGGATATTCCTACGAAGCGGTCGCCCACAAGTTCAAAAACAAACTCATGGAGCCTTTTGTTCTGACGCTTCCCGTTCACGCGAAAAGGCGGGTTCTGTATCAGCACGAAGGCCAGGAGATCCTCTTTGTCCTTGAGGGGACAATGAGATTTCATCATGGGGCCGAAGAAATCATTGCCGAAGAAGGTGACTGTGTTTACTTTGATTCCGGCATTCCTCATTTTGGAGAATCCGTAGGGGATAATGCCGTCAAGTGTTTCATGGTCATTTTCAATTCGGGCATTTCTTAAAAACCATCATGCGGTTCCGTCCGCGGAACAGATGCGGATCGTCCTGCGGAGCGGCTGCATAAGAAAGGAAAATCATGAGCGACATTCCTGTTTTTTTTCTCCACGGCCTTGCGTACGCCGGACTTCTTTTTCTCGTTTCGGCAGGTCTCACCCTTATTTTCGGAATGATGAATGTTTTGAATTTCGCCCATGCGGCCATGTACATGGTAGGCGCCTATCTATCGTATACCATCATCATGCAGCTCACCGGCCAGTTTTGGATGGCACTGTTGATCTGCCCCATTATTCTTTTCATCATCGGGGCCCTGGTGGAACGATTTCTCCTGCGGCGCGTGCATGCCCAGGGGCACTTAGGCGAACTTCTGCTGACGTTCGGCCTGGCCTACATTATTACGGAGCTGGTCAAATGGTATTGGGGCAATTATCCCCTGGCCGTCAACGTGACCGGATTCCTGAGCGGGACGATCTCGATCTTCGGCATCGTTTATCCCATTTATCGTATTTTCATTTTCTTCTCCGCCGTTCTGGTGGGAGCAGTTATGGCGCTTATCCTATACAAGACCCGCCTGGGGATTATCCTCCGGGCGTCCGTCAACGACAGTGAGATGACCAATACCCTCGGAGTGAACGTCCCTCTCGTATTCATGGGGGTCTTCGCCTTCGGCACGGCGCTTTCCGGATTTGCCGGTGTCATCGCGGGACCGCTGCTTTCGACTTTCCCGGGCATGGCCCAGGAAATATTGATTGACGCTTTCGTCGTGATCGTCGTCGGTGGCTTCGGCAGCCTGGGCGGAGCCATCGTCGCCGCTCTGCTCATCGGTCAGCTTCAATCCTTCGGCGTTCTCCTGATCCCGAAATTGTCCATGGCCCTTGTTTACCTGCTCATGGCCATCGTTCTGGTCATTAAACCGTCCGGCCTGTTTGGCGAGGAGTCCTAACCATGAAACAAAAAAGCATTTCCATCATGACGATCGTTGTATTGTTCCTGGCAGGAATCTTCATGCCTGTCATTCTGAAACAATACCATTTAAACATGCTGACGGAAATTGTCATTTTCTCCCTTTATGCCGTGAGCTACAATTTGCTGCTGGGTTATGCCGGCCTGCTGTCCTTCGGTCATGCCGCGTTTTTCGGTTTGGGAGCCTTCGTCACCGCCGTTGCGATTATTCACATTCCCGGCATCTCCCTGTGGAACGTCATTCTGCTCGGCTTTGCGTCAACCGTATTCGCCGGCCTGATTCTCGGCGGCCTGCTGTTGCGGCATAAAGGATCCTATTTCGCCCTTTTGACACTGGCTTTCAATGCGCTTTTCTATGCCGTCGCAACCAAGTGGCATTCCGTTACGGGGGGTGACGACGGATTGAGCATCACCCGACCCGATCTGAACCTCGGATTTACCACGCTTCCGCTGAGCGGCCTCACGAGTTTTTATTATCTGACGCTCGCGATCATGGGGGTGGCCATTGTTTTCTGCTGGTATTTCACGCATACCGCGATGGGCAAGACGGTCGTGCTGATGCGTGAAAACGAAGACCGGATGAAATTCCTGGGATACAACACGAATATCAGCCGGCTGATTCTCTTTACCTTTACCGGGGCCGTCGCCGGTCTGGCCGGAGTCTTCTACACCTTCCATTTTCAATTCGTTTCGATTTCGGCCGTCAGTGTCGATATGACGACGGCGGTTCTGCTGATGGTCTTTGTCGGAGGGACGAAAACTTTCTGGGGACCGATTCTGGGTGTTTTCGTCTACGTCATTTTCCAGAACTATTTGAGCAATATCACGGATCGCTGGCCGCTGTTCATGGGGCTCATCTTTGTCCTGATGGTGCTTTATGTCCCCGGCGGCCTGTCCGGTATCATCATGGACCTGTGGCAACGGTTTTTCGGAAAGAAAGACAATAACGGCGGCGAATCCGCCGCGGCGGAGGAAGCGACACCATGAGCGATTATCTTCATATCCGGGACATTCATAAAGACTTTTCAGGATTGAAGGTCCTGACCGGCGTTGAATTCAAGGTCAAAGAAAAGGAGCGTCATGCCGTCATCGGTCCCAATGGTGCCGGAAAGACGACGCTGTTCAATATTATCAGCGGCAAATTCAAGCCTTCATCCGGGGCGATCCTTTTCAAAGGGAAGGATATTTCCGGAAAGCCGCCTCATGTTCTGAACCGCCATGGTCTGGCCCGTTCTTTCCAGATTACGAACGTCTTCCAGGAATTAAGCGTTTTCAACAACGTGCTTGCCGGCGTGCGCTCGCATTACGGGTTAAGATATCATTTTTTCAAGATCCCCGATCACAACCGGCGGATCTGTGAGAAAGTTGAAGACATCCTCACCCAGGTCGGACTCACGGATGTTAAGGATCAACCGGCCAGTTCCCTGTCTTACGGGCAGCAGAGGGCGCTCGAGATCGGGATCACCCTTTCCACGGATCCGGAGTTGATCCTGCTGGATGAACCGACGGCGGGCATGACGCGCGAGGAAACGGACAGGGCTATTACAATGATCGATCAGGTTACAGCCGGCCGAACGCTGATCATTATCGAGCACGACATGGACGTTGTCTTTTCGCTCGCCGATACGATTTCCGTTCTTCATTACGGGACGATTCTTGTCTCGGATACTCCGGAAAAAATCAGAAATGACCAGCGCGTGAAAGACGCTTACCTGGGGGAAGGATAACCATGTTAGAAGTTAGGGATATTCACAGTTATTACGGCAAGAGCCATATTCTGCACGGCGTTTCTCTGAATTTGCAGGAGGGGGAAATGGTGTGTCTCCTGGGAAGAAACGGCGTCGGCAAATCCACCACATTAAAGAGCATCATGGGAGTTGTCCGTCCGCAGCAGGGCAGTGTCCTCTTTCGTGATCATGAATTGGTCGGCCTGCAGCCGTATGAAATCGCCCGCATGGGCGTAGGCTACGTTCCCGAGGACCGGCGGATTTTCCGCAGCCTGACCGTTCACGAGAATCTGCTGATGGGAATCAAAGCCGGAAAAGACAAAAATGCGGGAGGAGAAGGGTGGACCGTCGAGAGGGTTTATAAACTTTTCCCCAAACTGGAGGAAAGGAAAAACAACAAGGGGAGTCATCTGTCCGGCGGCGAACAGCAGATGCTTACCGTGGTGAGGACCCTGATGGGGAATCCACGGGTTATCCTGGTGGATGAACCGACGGAAGGACTCGCCCCGCTCATCGTCAAGGATGTTCTCGATATGCTGGCCACGGTCAGAAAGTCCGGAGTAACCGTTTTGATGGTGGAGCAGAATTTCAAGGCCGCCATCAAGGTTGCGGACCGCTACTATATTATGAGCAAGGGGCAGATTGTTTTTTCGGGAAACAAGGAAGAGCTTCTGTCGGCTGATGAGGTGAGGAAAAATTATCTGGAAGTATAGCAACTTTGCAATCCCCCATGTTTTGTAAGGATCGGATTGCCGGAGTGCGCGTAACGTCGGGTCACTGCTTTTATGGGTTCATTGAGCGTGAAAAAATGAACAACAGAAAAATGGGAGGTGTTTTATGAGAAAAAAGATGGTCTACGGGTTATGTTTTCTTTCCATGGTCTTGATGTTTTCGCTGCCGGTTTTTGCGGTGGCGGCCGAAGACACCATTAAGCTCGGTGTGACGGAACCCCTTTCGGGGACGTTTAAGGACATCGGTGAACGCTATCTGGACGGTGTCGAGTATGCCGTCAAAGTCATCAATGAAACCGGCGGACTTCTGGGCAAGAAAGTGGAAGTCATCCGGATCGATTCGGAGCTGAAACCGGACGTCGCGACCCGGAAGGCGCAGAGCCTGATCCTAAAAGACGGTGTGAAGTTCTTCTGCGGCGGGACGGGAAGCTCCGTTGGCGCCGCCATGGAACAGCTTGCAGAAAAGCAGAATGTCATCATGTATACTTACGGAATGGATGCCGCCAGCATGACCGGCCCGAAGTGCAGCAAGAACTTCTTCCGGCCCGGCGGCAGCACGGACGGAAGATCTTTTGCTCTGGCGCAGTTGATTGCGAAACTGGGCTACAAGAAGGTTGCCGTCATTGCCCAGGATTACTCCTTCGGTCAGGAAGCGGTTGCCGCTTTTAAGAAGGAAATGGCCAAGATCAGCCCCAAGACACAGATCGTTGCCGAACTCTATCATCCGGCCGGCACCAAGGATTACGGCCCCTATGCCAGCCAGCTCATTGCGGCGAAGCCGGACGTCATCTTTACGCCCAACTGGGGCAACGACCTGACGCTGCTTCTCAAACAGGGGCGCCCCATGGGGATGAAGCAGAAAGTGTTTTCTTACTACATCAATGATGAAGTCACCATTGACGCGCTGGGCAATGACAGCCTGATGATCGGCAACATGGGCGCGGAAATTTACACGCTGTCCATTCCCACCAAGAAAAATGAGGCCTTTGTCGCCAAATTCTACAAGGACAAGGGATATTACCCGACCTGGCTGCGCGGCAAAGCCTATATCGCCACCATGTTCTGGGCTGAGGCGGTCAAAAAAGCCGGAACGACCGACGTAGCGGCGGTGATCAAAGCGTGGGAAGGTCTGTCCTATGACGGTCCTGCCGGCGTCTGGACCATGAGAGCCTGCGATCATCAGGCCCAGGTGCCGTATTGGTTCACCGAAATTGTGGCCAAGAATAAATATTTCAAACATGCGTTTGAAGTGCCCCGAGGGATGGCGACCGCCAAGTCTGTAGAAGTTCCCTGTGCGGCCACGGGCTGCAAAATGAAGTAACGCGGGGAATGCCTGCTTTTCCGGCATTCCGTTTGATGTTTCAGATTACCCTTTCCCTCCTCCAGGGATGACCCCCGACATCAAAAAACGGTAAAGGGGGTCATCCCACGAGGGGCGGATCGATCAGGACAATGGAAAGTTTCAGGTTTAGGTGAGTGAGGAAGCAATATGGCAGAAGTAAGCGGTAAGGTCATGAGCGCCAAAGAGGCCGTTGCCCAATTTGTCCACGACGGCGACGAACTGGTGATCGGCAATTATACCGTGGGAAGCTGCGCCGAACTTGTTTACGAGATTACCAGGCAGGGTAAAAAAGGTTTTACCCTTTATTCGCAATCCGGTATTTTCGACGTCGAGGTTCTGGTTGCGGGCGGATGTGTTGACCGGCTCGTGACGACCTACGTGATGCGTTCCGGGGGCAAGAAAGGCGGTTCCGCCGTTGAGCGCGCCCTGAAAGCCGGGACCCTGCAAATCGAGGATTACACCAATTTTGAATATAACGCCCGGCTGGTAGCCGGCATGCACGGATTCTCTTTCATGCCGGTGCTGGAAGGCGTGATGGTCACCGATATCTTCCGCAGGAGAGGATTCATGGGCGAGAAGAAATTCCAGGTCATCAAATGTCCGTACACGGGAAAGGATATCCTGACCGTACCGGCCGCGGCGCCGGACGTTTGCGTCATTCACGTGCAGCGGGCCGATGCGGAAGGCAATGCCCAGTACTGGGGCGCCATGGGTTCTGTGGCGGCCGCGGCGCTGGCGAGCAAAAGAATCATCGTCTCCTGTGAAGAGATCGTCGATCACGATATCATCCGGTCGAGCCCTCACCTGACGATTATTCCGGCCTACCGCGTCAACGCGGTGGTCGAAGTGCCCTGGGGCGCGCATCCCACGGAAGTCCTCGGATATTATAACGTGGATACGTTCATGTACAACGGGCTCTTTACCGCGGCCGCGGCCACCGCATCCGGACTTTCCGATTGGATGGACGAGTGGGTTTACGGCTGTCCGGACCGCGCGCATTACATCGATCATTACATCGCGAAGTTCGGTTCGGAGACCCTTGATGAGCTCAGGGCGAAGCCCTTTTATTCCGCTCCGGCGGACTACGGCGCCGCCTTTACTTCGCACTGGGACCGGAACGGGAGAGAAAGAAGCATGGGCGTGACTCTTCCGGAGCTCGAAAAACTATTGCAGGAGAGAGGAAAAGTTTATGAGTAAACCGTTTACGCTCGATGAACTGCTCGCCATTGCGGTAGCCCGGGAAATTCACGATTATGAGAACGTGGTTTTGGGCGTCGGCGTTCCGATGACGGCGGGAGCCTTGGCCAAACAGCTTCTGGCGCCTCATGCCACGCTGATGATGGAATCGGGCATCGTTGACATCCGTCCTCTCTTGTCTTTGAACAATATCGCCGACGCGCATTCGGCCCGCGGATTTTCCTATGCCACGGACCTTTTCTCGGCCTTCACCGCGACGTACCGCGGTTTTGTCGACGTCTGTTTCCTGGGGGTTGCGCAGGTTGATAAATACGGCAATCTCAATACGACCGTGATCGGTGATTACAACAAACCGGACATGCGGCTGCCGGGATCCGGCGGAGCGGCGGATTTCATCTCCTATGCCAAACGGACCGTGCTCACCATGAGGGGCGGCACCTTCGTCAACAAACTGGATTATTTCACCTCCCCGGGTTACCTCGAGGGAGGGGACAGCCGCGACAAAACGGGGCTGTTCCCCGTCGGCTCCGGACCGTCCGCACTCATCAGCACGAAGGGCATTTTCCGTTTTGATCCGGTGACGAAAGAGATGTATTTGGCGACGATTCATCCGGGTGTGAGCCTCGAATCCGTCAAAAAAGACATCCCCTGGGATTTGAAAGTATCCCCGGATCTGTCCCAGACCGAGCGTCCGACGGATGAGGAAATCGATTTCATCCGCAATTTTGCGCCGGAGCTTTCCGCCGGCCGCGAGTTGACCGTGGAATTGCGCAATGCCGCCCTTCGGAAAAAAGCCGAGCTGCGCGCCGGGAAAAATGCCTGACGCAATACAAGAGGACGATATGAAACTGAGAAATAAAGTGGCCGTTGTGACGGGCGCCAGCAAAGGAATCGGCAAGGCCATTGCCGTAAGGTTTGCCCGCGAGGGAGCCTCGGTCGTTCTGGCCAGCCGCACGCTTGCGGTCCTGGAAGAGGGTGTCCGGGAAATCAAGGCCGCCGGCGGCGATGCTACGGCGATCTTCGTTGATGTGAGAAAAGTCGAAAGCATCAACGATCTGATAAAGAAAACCGTGGACTGTTACGGCCGCCTGGACCTGCTGGTCAATAATGCCGGCATTACCATGGGCGGCCCGTCTGAGGAAATCAAACCGGAAGACTGGCGCGCCGCGTTGGAGACGGATTTGTTCAGCGTCTTCTATGCGTCGCAGGCGGCGGCGCGCGTCATGATCCCGCAGGGCGGGGGCAACATTATCAATATTTCGTCGGTCAACGGAATTCTGGCCGCACCCCGGCGCGCCGCTTATTGCGCCAGCAAAGCGGCGGTGAACGAATTGACCAAGGTGCTGGCCATTGAATGGGCCGACCGCAAAATCCGTGTGAATGCCATCGCCCCCGGATATGTCCGCACCGAGCTGGTTGAGGACGTCATCCACAAAGGAGCGATTTCGCTTGAGGCAATTCTCAAGCGGACGCCTCAGGGCAGGATCGGCGAAGTCGAGGACATCGCGGGATTGGCCGTCTATCTGGCCTCCGAGGAATCCGCCTATATGACCGGGAGCATCGTCAATATCGACGGCGGCTGGCTGGCCTATGGCTATTTATAAACAATCTTAACGTTACAGACTGGAGAAGAGAGGTGTTTCGTTATGGCAGAGAAAATTGCCGTCATCGGTTCGGGTACGATGGGATCGGGCATTGCCCAGGTTGCCGTCGAAGCCGGTTTCGAGGTCAACCTGGTCGACACCGAACGGGGATTTGTCGATCGGGGGATTGCCAATATTCGTAAATTTTTAGGGAAGAAAGTCGAAAAGGGCAAAATCGATCAAGTCCGGTCGGAGGAAATATTGTCGCATCTTTCAGGCACGACGGATATGGCCGAGGCCGTCAAAGGAGCGTTGATGGTTGTGGAGGCGGTTTTTGAAAAGTTTGAGCTGAAGAAGGAAATCTTTCAGAAGCTCGACGCCTTGTGTCCGGCCGAAGTCATCCTGGCCAGCAATACGTCGACGCTCAGCATCACATCCATCGCCGCGGTGACGAAGAACCCCCGGCGGGTCATCGGCACCCATTACTTCAGCCCCGTTCCCGCCATGCGCCTGGTCGAAGTCATCCGGGGGAAAGAAACCGGCGACGCCACGGCCCAGAAGACCGTGGAGATCTGCAAAGCCTTCGGCAAGACCCCGATCGTCGTGAAGGACATTCCCGGGTTCATCGTCAACCGGTTTTTGTGCCTGATCTACAACGAAGCGGCGGACATGATTGACCGGGGCGATTCGACCGCACAGGACATTGACCAGGCCATGAAGCTGGGCTGCAACTGGCCGATGGGCATCACCGAGATCATCGATCTGGCGGGTGTGGACGTCTGCGCCAACGCCATCGAGGCCATGTATCAGATGACGGGAGAAGAGCGCTACAAACCCTCGCCGCTTTTTGAAAAAATGCTGGCCGCAAGAAAGCTGGGCCGGAAAACCGGCGAAGGCTTTTACAAATACGACAACAAATAAAAACGCAACCGTGTCCGACACGGAAAGGATAAGGAGCCATGACAGACAGAGCAGTAGTGTTGATTGACGGGGCGAGGACGGCTTTCGGCCGTCTGGGAGGCAGCCTGAAAGACCTAACGGCGGAAGAACTGGGCAGCATCGCCCTGAGGGGCCTGTTGGACAAAACCGGGATTGTCGAGAGGGGAAAAGTGGACAGCGTCTTTGCGGGGTCGGCGTTTCATGTCTCCAGGGCCATCAACCCGGCCCGCTGGATTCTCCTCGATGCCGGCCTTCCGGTAACCACAACGGCGTCTTTCATCGAAGTGCAGTGCGGGTCTGCGATTGACGCCATCAATCACGCCGCCTGGAAGATCCTCTGCGGACATGCGGAGGTCATCATCGCCGGCGGCATGGAATCCTTCAGCCAGCTGCCGTTTAAATTTACATCAAGTCCGACGCCCTACCGGATCACACCGCCGAAAGTTCTGGAATATCAGCTTCAGCCGACGCCGGCGGAAGGCCGGGCGTATCTGCCCTTTGAAATGGGGCTCACGGCGGAAAATCTGCACGAGATGTACGACATATCGAGAGAAGCCCAGGACGAATACGCTTTCCGCAGCCAGACGCTTGCCAAAAAAGCGATCGACGCCGGGTATTTTATCAATGAAATCGTGACGGTTGCTGTGCCGCAGGGGAAGAAAAAGCCGCCCCTGGAGTTCAAGGTGGATGAACATCCCCGTCTGGAGCCCGTGAACGTTCTGGCCAAGCTGCCGCCCGCATTCAAAAAGGGCGGGACGGTCACCGCGGGAAATTCCTCAGGCCTCAATGACGGAGCCGCGTTCGTTCTGCTGATGACGGCCGAAAAAGCCAGGGAATGGGGGTATAAACCTTATGCCCGTTGGATCTGCGGCGCCGAGGCGGCGGTGGATCCTTCCATTATGGGAATTGCTCCGGCCTACGCCATTCCAATCGCGCTGGCGCGGGCCGGTCTCAAATTGGGAGACATGGACGTGGTGGAATGCAACGAAGCCTTTGCCGCGCAGAACCTGGCCGTCATCAAAGAGCTGGAGAAACAAACCGGAGAAAAGGTCGTCATGGACCGCTGGAATCCCCTGGGCGGCGCGATTGCGTTCGGCCATGCCAACGGCGCCTCCGGCGCCCGCTGCGCGCTGTTTGCCATGAAGCAGCTGGAGCGGACCGGCGGCCGGTACGGCCTCTTTTCAGCCTGTTGCGGCGGCGGACAGGGTGTGGTCAGTATTATTGAAAACCTGCGGAGATAAAGGATTCTGAATTCTCCGGTATTTTTCATCGAAAGGCGGACATGGCCGGCTCCCCTATCCGCGGTTTCCCTCTGGCGATGGCGGTTCCAACGGTTGCTCCCTTGCTGGTTCACCTTGAGCCTGTCTTTGACGAGTCCGCTACGGGGTTGTCCGAGGGGTTGATGCCCTGCGGGAGCTGACCGTTATTTTGGATCCAAGATGACTGCCGCTGTCGAGGACCAGCGTCTCGCCGGTCACCAGTCCGGCATCCTCGATGAAGTAAAGGATCGTCGGCGCGATCATTTCCGGTGTGGCGGTTTTCCGCAGCGGCAAAGTTGCATCAAGATGCTTTTTTGCTTTTTCATAATTCTCCCGGCCCATGCCGCCCCGAAGCCATTCTCCCTGAATGAATCCGGGACATACGGCATTGATCCGGATTTCGGGCGACAGGGCCAGCGCGAGGGATTTGGTCATGGTGATGAGAGCCCCTTTGGAGGCACAATAGGCCACAGAACTTCCGTTGCCGGTCAGTCCGGCCGTGGAAGCGATATTGACGACGGCACCTTTCCCGATCTTTTTCATATGAGGGGCCACGGCCCGGATCATTTGATAAGGCCCCACGAGATTGGTGTTGTAAATGGTTAAAAAGTCCTGTTTCGTCAATCCTTCGAGGTCGTCCAGGGCGCAGAACTTTGTCGTTGCGGCATTGTTCACAAGGGCGTCGATGCGGCCCCACCTGGCGACGGTCTCGTCCGCCATGCGGCGACAATCTTTATCTTCCGAAACATCGGCGCGGCAGAGCAGGGTTTCGGCGCCGAGAGCTTCACAATCGGCCTGAACAGCCTGCGCTTCTTTTTCGCTCTTCGTGTAATTGATCACCACATGATAATGCTTTTGGGCAAAAAGCCGTGCAGTTGCCGCGCCGACACCCCGGGAGGACCCCGTGATGACGGCAACCCGTCGCAAATCTTTCATAAAGAAACTCCTTTCAAGAACGTTACGATTCAATGTCGAATCACACGGATCCATTCTCTTGCATAGTTATGAAAAGACGTCAATTACCGAGTCAGGGGATCAGTGGTCTAATGAAAAAGCCCGCGTCCCCATGCGCTTCGACGCGACGTCCCATGGCCTCATCACTAAAGGTTGCCGCAAGAAAATCGCGGGTCGATGACCCTTATATTGACGTTTCAAAAATTCCTGTGTATACATCAGCAAACAGACATCATTTTCCAGGTCAGCGAGGGGGCCATGCTTCAGAAAACATTTCCGATTTTCGTTGCTTTATTGTGTTTTGCTTCCGCTTCCCTTGCCGCAGATTCGGCGCCGGTTAAGCTTCCTCCGCCGGATACAAAGGGCGGAAAGCCGCTGATGCAGTGCCTGAAAGACCGTAAAACGGACCGGTCCTTCAGCGCAAGAAAGCTGCCGGTTGAAATCCTTTCCAATCTGCTGTGGGCCGCAGGGGGAATCAACCGGCCGGACAGCGGCAAGCGCACGGCGCCCTCCGCCCGCAACCGGCAGGAAATCGATGTCTATGTCGCGATGGAAGAGGGGCTCTATCGATACAATGCCCAGAGCCACGCGCTCGTTCCCTTATTGAAGTCGGATTTGCGCAGAAATACGGCGCATCTGTTGCAGCCGTCCCGCGGCGAAATAGCGAGGGCTCCGCTGCAATTGATTTATGTGGCCGATTTTTCCAAAATGGGAATGATGAGCGGCAAGGAGGAAAAGGAGTTTTATTCGGCCGCGAATACCGGCTTCATGGCACAAAACGTTTATTTGTATTGTGCGTCCGAGGGGTTGGCCACGGGCGTTCGGGCTTTTGTCGATAAAGACGCGCTGGCGAAAGATATGCGGCTTCGCGATTCGCAAAAAATCGTACTGGTGCAGGCCGTTGGTTATCCTCACGAATAGTCTTTAAAAATAATACAGGAGGACATATGAACAATTTCACGTTTTATAATCCGACGAAGATTTTGTTCGGCGAGGGAAGGATCCAGGATATCGCCGAAGAAATTCCAAAAGAGGCGAAGATCCTGATGACCTATGGAGGCGGCAGCATCAAGCGCAACGGCGTGTATGACGAGGTCCGGGAGGCGCTTCGGGGGTTCGCGATGGAGGAATTCGGAGGCATCGAGCCCAACCCGACCTTTGAAACCTTAATGCGGTGCGTAGAAGCGGCCCGCGAAAATCAAACGGATTTTTTGCTGGCCGTCGGCGGCGGCTCCGTGATCGACGGCACGAAATTTATCGCCGCCGCCGTTTTCCATGAAGGAGACCCCTGGGAGATCGTCGCAAGCTACGGCAAGAAAGCGAAGCGGTCTCTGCCTTTTGGAACGGTTTTGACGATTCCGGCGACCGGCTCGGAGATGAACAACGGAGCGGTCGTCACGAATCGCGCTTTGAACGCCAAGCTTCCCTTTATGCACGCGTCGCTGTTTCCGAAATTTTCCGTGCTGGACCCCACCAAGACCTATACGCTTCCGCCGGAGCAGATTGGAAACGGCGTGGTGGACACGTTTGTCCACGTAACCGAGCAATATCTGACGTTTCCCGTCAACGGGAAGCTGCAGGATCGTTTCGCGGAAGCTCTGCTGCTCACCCTGATCGAGGAAGGCCCCAGGGCCCTGGCCGAGCCGAAGAATTATGACGTGCGCGCCAACCTGATGTGGTGCGCCACGCTCGGCCTCAATGGGCTGATCAGCGTCGGGGTGCCGCAGGACTGGGCGACGCACATGATCGGCCATGAACTCACGGCGCTGCGCGGTCTGGATCACGGCAAATCTCTGGCGGTGGTGCTTCCGGTTCTGCTGAAGATGCGCGCGCGGGAAAAGAAAGATAAGCTTCTGCAATACGCAGAGCGCGTATGGGGAATCACCGCCGGGGAGGATGCCGCCCGCATCGACGCC
>Ga0116147_1002743_pt1 | contig 17381 bp, 10 predicted proteins | sample AD_JPNHG3_MetaG_FD_89749 | JGI IMG/M metagenome (GOLD analysis project Ga0116147, IMG submission 89749) | Active sludge microbial communities of municipal wastewater-treating anaerobic digesters from Japan - AD_JPNHG3_MetaG | ecosystem: Engineered > Bioreactor > Anaerobic > Digestate | place...
AAAATACTAGATATCACAAAACGCCAACAAAGTCAAGCAAATCGTGTTTTGCGCCTGGCCGTCCCTGCCCCTCGCCCCATCATCTAGTCAAACGCCAAACTCCAGGTAGTGTTTCAGAGATAGCAAAGCTATTTCTGAAACACTACACTACCCGCGTACGCGCCCTGTCAGCGTCACCCCCAGGAACACCGGCCCCAGGTTCGTCTGCGGCGCGCTTTCCTTCGCGCTGATCTCCACCACCGGCCGCGCCACGTGGTTGAGCCGCGCCTTGTCGTCGAGCGCCGCGCGGATCAGCTTCTCCGCCAGAGCCAGCGCCTCCTCGAACTTGAACAGCTTGTCGCTGCGCAGCCGCGACTGCACGTGGAACGCCCCGTCGGCCGCGGCCACGATCTCCACCTGCTCCGACAGCACCACGTCCGCGGCGATGGCGCCCACGGCATTGGCCACCTCGGCGTGATCGGGGATCACCACCTCCGTGCCCAGCGGCCCGGCCAGGCCGGGGAAGAACGCGTGCACCGGCGCGCCGATGGGCGCCAGCGGCCGGCCCAGGCTGGCGTGGATGCGCGGCCGGCCGTCCGGCTTGGCGAAGAGGCTGTCCACCACGAAGCGCGCGCTGCGCTCCTCCGGCGCCCAGCCCGCCTCGCCCGCCAGCGCCGCGCGCAGGGTCTCCGTCGCGATCCCCTTGCTGATCACCAGCCGCACGGCCCGGCCTATTTCTTCCACCGCCACCCCCAGCCACTCGCCTATCAACCCCAGCGCCAGCTTGGCGGCTGTCACGCTGAACCGCGTGTACTTGCCTTCGACATGCAGCAGGTCCGTGGGCGTCACGCCCGCGCGGAACACCGCGCCCGCCGTCTCCAGCCGCTCCAGCGGCAGCAGCGACGGCGACAGCGCGCCGGTGCGCCGCGCCATCTCGTCCAGCGGCAGCGGACCGTCCTTCAGAACGTCAAGAATCTCGCGCTCGAACTCGCTCGCGTCCAGGTCCGCCCCCGCGCCGGGGGCCACGAAGTCCGCCGGCTCCACGCCCGGCCACGCGCGCGGCTCCGACGCCGCCATGCGGCGCAGATGCTCCAACACCGAAGGCCACTGATCCGCCAGCATGGCCAGCGGCACGACCCGCCGCGGCCCCACGCTCAGCGACGGCCACGCCGCAAAGCGGATCTGGCTGTCGCAACCGAGCCCTGACGTGTGGATGCGCATGGCGCGCACGCAGGTCTGGAACCGGCCCACGCGCGCGCCCTCGGGGTCCAGGTCCGGCTCGCCGTTGCGCGCCACCGCCACGTCCAGCGTCGTCCCGCCCATGTCCGCCACCACAGCGTCCTTCAGCCCGCTCAACTCCAGCGCGCCGATCACGCTGGCCGCCGGACCGGACAAAATCTGCTCCACGGGCCGCGTTTCCGCGTAGGCGTCCAGCATCTGCGTGCCGTCGCCGCACATGACCATCAGCGGCGCCTGGGCCAGCCCCATCTCCGCCAGCGCGGCCTTCACCGACCGCGTCAGCGACTGGATCAGCGGCAGCAGGCGCGCGTTGAGCGCGGCCGTCACCGCGCGGCGATACAGGTCCAGACCGCGGCTCAGCTCGTGACCGCACACCACGGGCAGGCCCGTGGCTTCGCGCGCCGCCGCGGCCACCTCCGCCTCGTGGCGCGGGTCCACGATGGCCGCGTAGCCGCTGACCGCCAGCGCGCGGGCGCCCTCCGCCTTCAGTTCGCGCGCCGCCTCGGCCGCGGCCGCCAGGTCCAGCGGCGCCAGCTCCACGCCTTCCATGCTCATCCGCCCCGGCACAAGCCGCTTGCGGCCAAAGGGAAGGCGCTCCAGGTCCGCCGCGTCCACGCCCATCAGCAGCACGCCCACTTCCTGCCCCTTGCCCTCCACAATCGCGTTCGTCGCCAGCGTCGTCGAAAGCGCCACGCGCTCCACGCGCCGCAGCGACTCCTGGTCCAGCCCGGCCACGGACCGCTTCACGCCCTCGATCAGGTTCCCGTGCGTCGTGGGCGACTTGGACTTGCTCACCACCTTGCGGCTGGCGAAGTCGTAGATCACCGCGTCCGTGTATGTCCCGCCGGCGTCAATGCCCAGGCCCAGCCCGTGGCGCTTGGGCGCCGCGGCCGCGCCGCGCGGCTTGAAGCGCGCCAGCGCTTTGCGATACGCGGCGTCCAGGTCCTTGCCCGCGGCCAGCACCTCCACGCCCGGCGCCGGGGCGATGACCTCGCCGGGCCGCACCACCAGAATCTCCGGCCGCTCCCACCGTCCGTCCACCAGATCCTGAAACAGCTTTTCGTCCCCGTTGATCTCCTCGTAGCTCCACCCCAACTCCCGCGCCATATCCTGCGCCTGCTTCGCGTGGCTGCGCGTCTCCGGATCGTCGGGGAACAGGATCGCCGCGGCGCGGTCGTAGTTGCGCTTCCACGACTGCCGGAACTCCTCGATCCACGCCGCCGCCTCGTCCCCGTAGCGCTGGGCCAGGTCGCCCCCGCGCGGCCCGTAAAGCGACTGATTCCGCGGCGTGCCAAAGCCGCCCTTGCCGCGCGCGTAGACCCACCCGTGGCTGTAGTAGAACGTGCCCGGGTGGCGCATGAACTCTTCGCGATAGCGCCGCTGCGACCCCAGCAGGATCGCGGTGCAATCCTCGGCGCGGACAATCGCCAGCGGCGCCCGCCGCGCCACGATACGCGCCACCCCGCGCCCGCACAGGCCATAGCCGATCGCGATCGCGTCCGGCTTCAGCTCCTCCTCCATGCGGTCAATCGCGTCCTGCAAATCCGCGCGCAGCCGCGCAGGGTCCGCATGCAAACCCGCCGGCAACGTCACAACCGTCACCTCGTTCACGCTCTGCTTCGCGGCCAGGTCAAAACGCCACTCCAGCACGCCGCAGCAGATGACGCCGACGCGCCGGCGGGGAGGGGTGATAGAAGGGGAGTCGCTCACGGAAGGAGACCTCTAAGCGCCGGCCGCAAGGCCCTGCGCGGCCAGGCAGAAATGATAAACCATCATTTTCTCACACCGCTGCCGGACCGGCAACAGGAGGACCGGCCGCGCGCCCCAGGGACCGCCGGACAGGCCAGACGCGCGCGACACGTCCAACCTGTCCGGCAAGGAAGACCCGCTACTCGACCTTCACCCCGCAGAACCCGTACGGAATCATCTTCTCGATCACGATGGTGTTTCCCGCCACCTTGGCCGTGTGCGCGTTGCGGACCTTGAGCGCCTTGAGCTTGGCGCCGGGCTTGACGCCCAACTCGGCCAGGTCAATGGCCACTTCGCCGCTGACGGGGTTGTCGCTGATGTTCGCCACGATGATCACCGTGGCGCCGTCCTTGGCCTGATAGGCCAGCGGGCGCAGGCTGGCGTGACTGGGCTTGGCGAACGCGGTCTGCTGCACCGTAGGGTTGAACACGCGAACCGGGTCCGACCCCAGCGAGTTGATCATGTCCCACAGCGGCTTGGTGAAGGCCATGCACTTGGCGAAGTCCTTGCCCGGTTCGAGGAACGGGTGGTTGGCCCAGCCCAGGCCCGCGGCAAAGCCGGCGGCGCGCTGGCCGGAGAACATGGCCCGGTCCGGGCTGTTGCCCGCGATGAGGTGGACGCCCACGCACCCGCTGCCCGCGTAGCTGCTCGCGATATCCGGCGTGGAAATCAGCCCGGAGTGCAGCACCGAAAACTCGCCCGTCACCGCGCTGTCAAAGCATGCGTAGGACGAAATCGCCTGGATGGTGGAGTGGCCGATGAGCACGCCGTTCTCGCCCACGCGTTTGCGCAATGCGCGCGTGAACATGAAGTAGTTGTACACCGACGAGTGGCGCGGCGTGGTCTTGGCGAAGCCCATGGCGTAGGGCGAGGCCCAGTCCATGTAGACGCCGTCCCAGTCGCGCTTCAGGTATTTTTCGAAGTAGTCGGAGTACATGGCGTATTGCTCGATGCCGCGCATGTAAAGCAGCACGCGCATGCCCTTGGCGTGGGCGCGCCTGACGAACGCCTTCAGCCAAGCGGGCTTGTGCGGCTGATAGCTCGACATGGGTTCGCCGTTGCTGCCGCCGCAGCTCATCCAGAACTGGTGGATCAGCAGCACGTTGGCGCCCAGCGCCGCCGCTTTGTCAATCGCCTTGAGGGGCGGGTCTTCCTTGGCGATCTGCACGTCCTGGTAAAAGGTCTGGCGCATGGGCACGCTGCACCACGGCCAGTTGCGCAGGCCGTAGATGTAGGGATACATGACGTGGCACACGCGCGCGCCCAGGGCGTTGTTGCGCCGGACAGGGTCGGCCTTGGGGCCGGCCTCGGTGCGGCCGGAGCCGATGAACAGCGCCCACTTGTTCCGATAGAAGAACGGCGCCTCCAGCGTGTCGCGGCCTTTCTCGCACAGCTTCCATTTGTGGACCCACCGGCCGTTGCGCTCTTGGGACGTGGTGCTCGTGGGCGCCAGCATGCCGCCGCCGATGGACGTGTCGTCCTCGATGATCATCTCCACGCGGTTGCTGTAGCCGCGCGTGGAGCCCCATCCCAAATCTAGGCCGGTCATGGCCAGCAGGTGGTCCGCGTCAATCTTCTCCTTGCGGTCCATGGCCACGCGGATCGTGCCCAGCACGTGCGCCGTGGTCACGTCCTGCTTCAGGTACTGATGGCGGCTGACGATGTTGGAGCGCAAGTTGGCCGCCTTGTCCAGGTTCAGGTCAAACCCCATCTCGGCCGCGGATACCCGCGTCTTGCGTCCCGGCGCCACGGCCAGGCGGAACTCGCAGAAAATGACGCTCTCGCGGAAAACCTCGTACTGCTGTTCGAGCACGAAGTCCTTGCCCAGCTTCACCTGCGCCGAGAAGATGATGTAACCCGGCTCCTCATACTGCACGTCGAACGACGACGGGAAGTCGCTGACGCGGAGGAGGCCCGCCGGCGTCCGCAGCGTCAGGTTCGGCGCGGGACGGCCGGGCGAGACGAGCGCGTGGCGGAACTTGCCGTCCTTGATTGTCACGCCCGTGAGCTGGCCGCCCTTGGCCGCGTCCCACTCGTAGACCGCGTTGCCCGTCTCGATCATCATGCGCTTGCTGCTCTTCTCGACCTTGAACATTGCCTTTTCCTCCAGGGATTACTGGTTGATGAGCCGGACGGCCTGGGCGGGCGAAAGGGCGGCGCCGCCGGCGTGGCGTTGCAGCAACAGCAGCGCCTTCTCGCTCATGAAGCTCAACTCGCGCCGGCTGAACGACCACTTGCGGCCGCGCGGGAGGCGGCGTTTGACCGCTTCCAGCAAGCGGGGGAAATCCTCGTCCCGCTGAATGCGGTAGAAGTCCACGCCCGCGGCCTGGGCGTACTCCCAGTCCTTGTTCGAGTCGGCCACGAAGATGACGCGCTCATAACCCGCGCCGCGGATGCGCGCCAGGATCTGGCCCTTGTCGTCGCCGCCCTTGACGTTGCCGCCGAAGACACCCTTGAACAGCCCCGCGTCAAAGCGATGCCGGACAAGGTCCTTTTCCAGGATGTCCTGCGTCACGCCGGACGCGACGTAGAGGTCGTAGTCCCTGGCCAGGCTGCGCAGGGTCTTCTTGGCGCTGGGATAGGGAGTCCAGTACTTCTCGGCCGCGACGCTGTTCATGGCGGAGTAGAGTTCGTTGTAGCGGGCGCGGACGCGCTCGTAACATTGGCGGAAACGCTCGTCGAGCCCGAAGCCCTCAAACGACTCCGGCGCGTCGTAGCGGCGGTTGACCAGGGCGTTGACAATGGCCGCGAGCTGCTGGAACCTGGGCGCGCCGGGGTAGCGCATGTACGCGCGCCGCATCTGCCACACGTCGGCCTTCAGCCGGCCCGGCCGCAGAAAGCCCTCAAACCCGTTTTCCTGGCACGCCACCCACGTTGAGAACAGGATGTGAATGGCTTTGTCGTTGTTGAACTGGCCGCCGCGGATAAGCGTGCCGTCGAAGTCGAACGCAACCGCGGACGCGCGCGACCTGGCCGGCGTGGCCGTCGTCTGCTTTGACATGGGATGAGCTGTCCAGTAGCGAAAGGCTTTTCCACAGGCGCTGCTTGTCGCCGAGAGCGACAGTCTACCCGATTCGCCGGGCGGCCCGAAAGGGCGGACGGCCTTGCGGTGTGGCGCCTCACTCGCGGGCGGAAGGGAAGCCCCGGGCATTTGCCCCCATGGCGGCTTTCAGCTTGTGGCAGATGTCCGTGTTGTCGTAGCAGCCGCCAAACATCTCGCCGCCCGCGCCCGTGGCGTAAACGGGCACGGGCGCGGCCGAATGGTTCAACGTCGTCCACGAAAGCCCGGCCCTGCGGCTGGCCATGCGCGCGCACGTCACCAGCAGGGGCTGACCCGAGCCGTAGGCCGCGCGGTGCGCCGTGCCGCCCTGTCGCCGGCCGGCCAGGCTCGACTCCCAAGCGGCCTGGAGCTCTTCCGTCTCCGCGGGGGTCAGCGTGTCAAAGCCGAAGAAGCCGCGCGCGGCAGGCAGCATCTCGTCAAACGACGCGTTGGCGGCCTTGAGATCATTGACCTTCGGGAGGAAGGCGGAGACGCTCCCTTTCTGGGCGTCGAGGCGCTGGGCCGAAGCCACGACGCTGGCGCCGCACAGGGCCAGGCCGCCTGTCTCATGGTCGCCAGTGACGACGATGAGCGTCTCGCCAGGGTGAGCGTCGAGGAACTTTTTGGCCACGGCCACGGCCAGGTCCAGCGCCAGCACGTCCTTGATCGCGGCGGCCGCGTCGTTGGCGTGGCACGCCTCGTCAATCCGCCCGCCTTCGACCATGAGGAAAAAGCCCTTTGGATTGTCGAGCAACGCGACGCCTTTGGCCGTGATCTCGGCCAGGGACATCTGAGCGTCGGAACGGTCCATGTCATAGGGCATGACGCCGTCTTCGGTTTTGAGATAGGCCTTGACGCCGGGCTTGAGGGCGGCGGCATCCTCGCGGGAGACGGCGATTTGGTAGCCGGCTTGGCGCATCTTCTCGATCGCGCAGGGCTGGTTGCCGTCCTTGCCCCTGGCGTCAACGACGCCGCCGCCGCCAAAGAAGTCCACCCCGCTGTCCGCCATCTGCAGAGCGATCGCATAGCCGTCCGCGCGCGAGGCGGCCCGCGCGTAGAACCCGGCGGGGGTGGCGTTGTTGAGGGTCACGGTGGTGACGAGGCCTGTTTTCATCCCCAGCGCGCGGGCCGCTTCACAAAGGTTCTGGGGCTTGCCGCCCTGAGCGTCGATTCCCAGCGCGCGGTTCTTGGTCTTGACGCCGCAGGCGAGGGCTGTCGCCGCCGCGGCCGAGTCCGTGATCCACGCGTCGGCGCTGTGCGTGGAGCACAGGCCCACGGTCTCGAAGCGCGTGAAGCAGAGACGGCCGATGGAAGGCGCGCCGCCGGCCTTCGAGCCCAGGTAGTACTCGGCCGCCGCCACTTGGGCGCCGGCCATGCCGTCGCCGATGAACAGGAAGACGTACTTGGCGGAGCGGCCATCGGCCGCGGCCCGCGCCCAACTGGACAGCATCACCGCCGTCAGAACAACGACCACGACCTTCAGCGCGAATCCACGTCGGAACATGAGAGTCCTCCTTTGACGTTATTCTATTCCGCGGCGGGCAAAGGGCGCCAGGGACACCAGCGGCCGCGGGACAAGCGGTCGAGCGAGCGCCGCCGCGGACGCGTCGCTCTTCCATTCTCGCCGCGGACGGTTTGGCGGCGATGAGGGCCAGGCGCCAGCTTGCCCTTGCGAGCGCCGCCGCTTACACTGTGGCGCCCTTGTCGAGAAAGCGGAGGCTGGCATGGCGCGACTGGAGGCGGTGATTCTCGATCTTGACGACACGCTGATGCCGGAGATGGCGGTGGAGGAGGAGACGTACCACGCGGTGGCGGCCCAGGCCGCGCGCCGCGGCGCGGACCCCGGGCGGTTCGTAGAGGCGCTCAAGGAGCGGGCGCAGGAGTTGTGGCGGGCGTTCGAGCCCGCGGAGTTCTGTCGCCTCATCGGCATGGGGTGGTTCGAGGGGCTAAGATCGTCCTTTGCGGCCGCGGACGCGCCAGCCGAGTATGAGGAGCGCATTAAGCCCCTGCGGCAGTGGGCGCCCGAGTACCGGCGCCTGGCTTGGTCCTCGGCGCTGGCGGAGGCGGGGGTTCGCGACGAGCGGCTGGCCGGGGAGCTGGGCCGCCTCTACGCCGTGGAGCGCGAGCGCCGCCACCGGCTGTTTGAGGAGACGGTTCCGGTTCTGCTGGGACTGAAGAAGCGCTTCCGCCTTGGCCTGCTGACCAACGGCGCCATCGACATCCAGCGCGCCAAGATCGCCGGCGGGGCCGTGGCGCCGTTCTTCGACGCCATCGTCATTACCGGCGAGTTGTGCGTGGGCAAACCCGACCCGCGGCCGTTCCACACCGCGCTCAGCCGCCTGGGCGTGGAGCCGGGCCGCGCGGCCATGGTGGGCAACAGCCTGACGCGCGACGTGGAGACCGCGCACAGGCTGGGCATGGCCGCGGTGTGGGTGGCCCACGACATGCCGGCCCATTCGCACGCGGCGCCCATCCGCATCATCCGCCGGCTGGCGCAACTGCCCGCGGCGCTGGACCGTTGACGGCCCGGCCTGGGCCGCGGGCTTTCAGTTCTCCGCGGACGCCAGCAAGAGCTCGCGGCCCGCACACGGCGTCGGCGAGGCCCCGGGCGGAGCCACCTTGTCCATCTGGCCCAGGAACCACTGTCCGTAGCGCTTGAGCAAGCCGCCTACGTCGTCGTCATCGCCCAAAGCCCCGCCATCGCCGCCGGGCGGGGCGCACGACAAGGGCAGGCCCAGGATGCGGCCGACGACCACGGCCGCCAGCCCCAACGGCCCGGCCCCGTCACAATGCAGCGCCGTGAATCCGCCCTCATAGAGCGCGTCGAGCATCTCCAGCAGAGGCGGCGGGGTGATCTGCCGCGCGCCGAGACTGCACACGCCCGCGGGCTGGAACACGCGGAACCCATGTCCGTCGCGGACGCCCGTCGCGCAGACCATGTGCGCCACCTCGGCCGATGGGCCGTACAGGCCGGCCACGGCCTGTTCCGTGGCCGCGAACGCGGCCGGGTTGTCCGCACCGGCCAGGCAGGCCACGCGTTCGGCCGCGGCCGGCGTGTGGCCCGCCAGGCTCTCCAGAGCCTCCAGCGCAAAACGCCGCTGGCTGGCGAACAGGTTGTACGCCACGAAGCACGGCGCCAGCAGCAGAAACAGCGCGCCCGCGGAGCCGATGGAGTGGAACAGGCTGAAGATGCTCGCCTCCGAGAAGCGCTGGGCCGCGTCCGCGCCCACGTGGCGCACCAGCTTGTCCGCGATTTCGCTGATAAACCGGAACGAAACGCGCTCCGTGTCCACGCCCGGGCTCATGCCGTCGCGCAGAATCTCGCCGATGCGCGGGTCCTCGCGCAGCAGGCGGCGCGCCTCATATTGCAGCAATTCGCCCAGGCCGGCCCCTTCGGCGGGCCGCCCGCGCCAGCCGCGGCGCTGGCTCCACGCGAAGTACAGCTTGGAGACAAGCCCGCGTTCCGCCTCGGGCTGGCTCAGAAAGCAGCGGTCCAGGAACAGGACGAGCGGATCGGCCTGGGCGTAGCGGCCCAGACCCAGCCGGCGGCGGTAGAACTGCCATGCGATGGCATAGAGGTTGTGGGCCGTGGTTCGGGGGGTGGCCTCGCGGCAGACGGCGCGGGCGCGGCCCGCGTCCACGGCCTCAAAGAGCTCGGCCGGGCTCTGCGCGCCCGCGGCGTGGACGAATCCGCGGCCGATGGTCAGCGAGCAGTGGTCGTCCGAACCGGCCACGAAGCGCTTCACCCACGGCTGCTCGCCTTGGGGTTCGAGGTTGTGCAGGCGGGCCAGCCGCTCCATGCCGCAGGGCGTCAGGTTCGACGCGATGCGCCGGATGGCGGTGTTGAGCAACGGGTTCTGGTCGCTGTTCAGCTCGAAACGCTTGAACAGCAGCAGCATCTTCTCCACATGGTCCAGCGTCAGCCGGCCGTTGACCGGCGAGAGCGGATGGGCCACGGCGTGGAAGACGCGCTGCTCGCGGAGATAGCGGACCAGATCGTAGATGCTGGGCCGGACCGCTTGAATCTCCTCGTGCTGGCGCTCGGTGATGTCGTTGACCAGCACGTGGATTTTGCAGCCGTCCTCGGGGAAGTAGGTGGTCACTTCCTCGCTGATGAACGTCCGCGGCAGATGCGCGATGGCCAGCGCGCCGTCAATGGTGTTGTGGTCGGCGATGGTGACCCAGTTCATCCCGCGGTCGCGCGCGAGGCTGTAGATCCGCTCCGGCTCGGTGAAGGACTCCGGGCAGCCGATTTTCTGGAGGAACCAGATGGACGGCCGCTTGGAGTGGTTGGAGTGGACGTGCAGGTCGGTTTTCATGGCCGTTTGGCTCCCCCAAGCTGGCTTTCTCTCTTCTCAACTCCATCGTCTCACGGGGTTGTCAGAAGAGCGTGAGGAGAGCGTTACGGCGCGGTTGCCTCCGCAATCGCCGGATCCGCCTGATCTGCCCGGCCCGCCGCAGGCCGCGGACTCAGTCGTTGAACGTGGTGAAGGGCGGCTCTGGCTGGCTGGGCGCCGCGGCCGCGCATTCCTTGGCGAACGCCAGCGCGCGGACGAGCTGGGCCTCGGGGGCGTCGCGGAAGAACTCCTCCATCGAGACCCAACCCTTGAAGCCCACGACCTTGAGCGCGAAGAACACCTCGACGAAATCAATGAACCCGCACTCCAGCTCGGACGTGCGCGTCTCCCACGCCACGCGCTTCACCGGGCCGGGCATGAGGCTGCCGGCGGGGCGGACGAGCAGGTTCTTGGCGTGCACATAGGCCAGGTACGGCCCCAACAGCTCGGTGGAGTGGCGGGGCCGCAAAAAGCCCTCGCTCACGCCGTTGGCCGGGTCGTAGATGACGCCTACGGTGGCCGGGTCGAGCCCGTCCATGAGATAGCGGCACGCCGAGGCCGAGGCGCACAAACTGCCCCCGTGCATCTCGAGCACGTAGCGGATGCCCATCTGCCGCCCCAGCGGCTGCAACCGTTCCAGCCCTTCGCGGCTGCGTTTGAAGAGGGTCATGAATCCGTCGCGCTGATGGAGCGACTCCTCGAAATTGTAAGCCAGCCACGGATGGGCCACGCGCAACATGCCGCCGCCCACGGAGGCGACGAGGTCGCTGTACTTGCGCATGACGTCGTCTTTCCAGAGCTGGCCGGCGTTGATCCACGCCGCGACCTTCAGGCCCTCTCCTTCGGTGGCGGTTTTCATTTCCCTGAGCAGGCCGGCGTTGAGGCCGTCCTTGGGCAGGCCCCACTCGATGCCGTCAAACCCCAGCCTGGCGCAGAACTTCGCCGTGTCGGCGATGGACATGCCTTTGAGCGAGTTGGTGTTGACGGAATAAGAGTAGTCCGCCATGAGGGCTCCTTTCGAACAGTCAGTCAGATCAGCCGGGCTGTCAGATCAAACAGGATACACGCAACGGCGCCGCCAGGCTATCGCCGCTGCCCGCCGGGGAACTCTCCCACGATGGGATGGCCGCAGTTGGGGCAGCAGCCGTTGACGAGCGCGTTCTCGCGCACGGTGAAGCCGTAGCGCCGGATGAGGACCTTGGCGCAGTTGGGGCATAGGGTGTCTTCGCCGCCAGAGGTGGCGATGTTGCCGATGTACACGTTCTTGAGTCCTTCTTCGCGGGCGATGCGCGCGGCCATCTCCAGCGTGGACGCGGGCGTGGGACCGGGCCGCTCCATCTTGTAGTCCGGGTGATAGCGCGAAAAGTGGGTGGGTGTCTCCGCGCCCATTTCCTTGCGGATCCACTGGCACATGCGCCGGATCATGTCCGGGTCGTCGTTGCCGCCGGGGATGACGAGGTTTGTGATCTCGACGTGCACCTTCTCCTCGCGCAGAATCTTCAGCGCGTCGAGCACGGGCTGGAGCCGCGCGTTGCAGTACTCGCGATAGAAGTCCTCGCTGAAGCCCTTGAGGTCCACGTTCGCGGCGTCCATCACTTTGGCGAGCTCGCGCAGCGGCTTCTCGTTCATGTAGCCGCACGACACCAGCACGTTTTTGAGCCCCGCGGCCCGGGCCAGGCGCGCGGTCTCCAGCATGTATTCATAGTAGACCGACGGCTCCGTGTAGGTGTAGGCGATGGCGGGGATCAGGTTCTTGCGGGCCGCGTCCACGATCTGGGCGGGCATCAGCCGGCGGAAGGGCGTTTTTTCCGGGAAGGCTTGGCTGATGGACCAGTTCTGGCAGAAGCGGCAGCCCAGGTTGCAGCCGGCCGTGGCCAGCGAAAGGATCTGCCGGCCCGGGTAGAAGTGGAACAGCGGTTTCTTCTCCATGGGGTCCACGTGCAAGGCCACCACGGCGCCAAAGACCAGCGAGTAGAGCTTGCCGCCGTAGTTGGCGCGCACGCGGCACTGCCCGCGCTCGCCGTCGCGGAGCACGCAACGCGTGGGGCACAACACGCACCGGACCATGCCGTCCTCGCGCGGCTCCCAGTGCATGGCGTCGCGCAGCGTCAGGCCCGCCGCGGCGACTTGCTCGCGGGTGATGGGCGGCGCCAGGGCCGGCGACGGCGCGGGCGGCGGCGCGGGCGCGGGGTTTTCGGCGGGGGCGGGCTTGGCCGGGCCGGGGACCGGCGCGGGCGTCCGCGCGCCGCGCGCCAGCGACAGCAAGGCCAGGGCCATGCCCACGGTCACGAGCACGGCCAGCGCCACGCCGGCCGCGCGGGGATCATTGGCCGTTGTCGCGCGGTTCATGGAGTCTCTCCCATCTCGGCGCCCGGGCCGCGGCGCAGCCCGGACAGATGATCTCCTCGCCCGAAGGCCGGGGGCACCGGGCGCACCGGGCGTTGACGACTGGCCGCAGGAGCCGCAGCCGCGACATCACCTTGAGCGCGGCGCCCGCGGGGCAAAGGTAAAGGCACCAGAACCGGCGGAACACCACGCCGGCGGCCAGGCACAGGACGATCAGCCCCATCATCAGCGGGTTCTGGCGCGCCAGATCGGCCGCCGCGTCGAGGCTGGTGAGGCTGAACGTGGCGGCAAACGGCTCGACATGCGCGGCCGGCAGCCGACCCGTGACGGCGCAGGCCGCGCCCGCCACCCACAGCAGCCCTGCCGGCGCCCACCGCAGCCCGCGGTCCAGCGCCAGCGGCGGCCGCGCGCGCACGCGCAGCGGGAGCCAAAGCAGGTCTTGCAACATGCCGAACGGGCAGAACAGCCTGCAGAACACGCGTCCGAAGAGCACGGTGATGGCCAGAACCGCGGCCACGGTCCACGTCCAGGCCGGCGCGGCGCGCAGAGCCAGGCGCAGGACGTCGTCCACGCTGAAGAACCGCCGCAGCCAAAACCCCAGCCCCGCCACCACGACGAGCCCTAGAATCAATTCGGCGCGCTTGGAGGGCGCCAGGATCATCGCCGCGATCCCCGCGGCCAGAACCGCGAGATAGACCAGATCGCGCGAGGAGATCCACGGCGCCGATGTGGCGCCCGGCGCGGGGTTGGACGCGGCCGCCGCGGCCAGCACGGCCTCGTGGAACCCGCGCGCGCCCAGCCGCACCGCGTTGGCCACGGCCCGGCTCGTGAACGTGGCGCCCGTGACGGCGTCCTCTCCGCTTTCGGCGTGCGCGGCCGAGGCAGGACGTCCCTTGAAGCGGCTTAGGAAGTTGGGGTGGCTCGCCTTCCCCGCGAACTCGGGGGTCTCGTCGTTCGCCAGCATGACGACGCCGGTGATGCGGCCTTGCAAGTCCACGCCCACCACCACCGGCACGACGCCGCCGTATCCATGAGTCTGCTCGCGCTGGCCGGGATCGATGAAGTCCTGGCAGACGAAGGCATAGCCCATGAGCTTGCTCTGAGGCGGCGCGGACAGCGCCTTGTAGTGGGCCGAGGGTTCGGCCGCGAACTCAAAACGATCCGCGCCGGGGAAGGCCTGTCGGAGTTGCTCCTCCGCGGGTTTGGGCCAGGCCGCGGGCTGGCTGGCCGGGGCGCCGGGCGCGGCGATCGCGACGGGCTCGGCCGGCGGCGCAAAGGGGTGGGCCATGTCGCGGGCGGCCTGCAGCGCCATGCAGAACCCCACGATCAAGGCCAGCCCCGCGCCGGCGCGGCGCAGGCGGACTCGGTCCAGCCGCGCGGCCAGGCGGGGCAGCGCGGCCAGGGGGAGCATGAACACACTCGTGCCCACGAAAAAGGCCAGGAAGTAGAGCAGCCCGTTCAGCGCGCCGCCCATGCGCGCCGCGGCCGCGGCGGCCAGGTAGAAAGGCGGGCAGAAGGAGATGCCCGCCAGCATGCCCACCAGGAACGGTCCCCGCGACGAGGTCGTCAGCCGCATCGCCAGGCAGGGCTTGCGGGGCTCGTCCTCTGACGGCGGTCTCGACACGGCCAGGCCGTAGAAGACCAGGTAGAGCGCGGCCACGATCAGCGCGGCGCTGAGAGCCAGCCGCGCTTCGGAGGCCAGGACAAACTGGCCCAGCCGGCCCGCGATGAGGCCGGTGACGCCGTAGGACAGCAGGCGGCCGGCCAGGAAGGCGGCCACGGCTTTAGCGCCCGCGGTCCACGTGGCCTGGGCGCGCGACGCCACCAGCGGCAGCAGCGCCGGCCCGCAAAACGAAAGGCACACGGGCGCCGCGGCAAAGCCCAGCGCCATGGCGTCCATTAGAGCGTAAGGGTGGATCATCTCGGCGGCGTCAGCGCGGAGACTCCGCGCCCTCCAAAATCCCCTCGTTTGCTCCGCCGCGCCGCGCGGCCGCCACTACCAGCCCGGCCATGCAGCAGGCGGTGGCGCACAGACCGGCCATGGCCGGCGCGCCCAGCAGAGGCAGCAGCGCCGCGCCGCCCACGAATCCGCCTGCCGCGGGCCCGGCCAGGTCGGCCGCGAAGAGCCCGCCCGCCGATGCCCGGCCCGGCGCATGGCAAGCGGCCACGAACACGCGGGCCGTGGCAAGGCCGAACACGGCGTTAATCAGCGGCGGCGCCAGCATCCGGCCGGCCGTTCCGGCGCGCAGGGCCCATTCGAGCGCAGGCCACGCCGCCAGAGACACCGCCGCCATGGCCAGCAAGGGCGCAATCAACGCCCGGCGTCCGCTGGCCTCCCGGCCAGGCGGCCACGCCGCGCCGGCCATCAGGCCCAGCATGAAGCCCGCCACCAGCGCGCCGCTCATGACGTACAACTGGCCCGACGCGGCTTGAACCGCCAATATCAGTATAGCCGCCCACGCCATGTTCACAAAGCCGGACACCGCCACGGCGCCCAGCGCGGCCAGGGGCGCGGCCGCCGCGGCCGGCGCCAGCCGGACCGCGGCGAGAGCCACGATCAACGCCGCGCCCAGCGCCGCCAGGAGGTGGCCTGTCCGCAGCCGCAACAGCCACGGCGCTCCGCCGCCGCCCTCCAGCCGCGCCTCGCGCGCCAGACAGGCGTAGAGCGGCGCGGCAGGAAAGGAGGCCGTGCTGACCGGCACGCGTCCGGCCGCGTCCAGCGCGCGCCGGAGGTCCGCCGCGTGGAGCGACGTATCCAGCGACGCCAGGAACTCGGCGGGCATCTGGGGCGAGTCCACGCCCAGCGCCTTGCACCGCCGGGCCAGGTCGCGGCCCGAGGGCAACGGCTGGTCCGACGCGCACACCAGGTTGCCCGCGTACATGGAGGGAAAGACCTTAACGTGCGGGAACGCGGCGCCGGCGGCGCGGATGACCACGGCCAGATAGCGCGCCAGGCTGGGGTCTGTGAGGTTGCGCGAGGCGGGCAGGGCGAAGCTCAACACGCCTCCGGGCGCCAGCAGCTTGCGGAACTCGGCCATGGCTTCCAGCGTGAAGCATCGGCAAGCGCTCACGGTCTCCGGGGGGCCGCCGCCGAGCAGGATCAGGTCCCATGCCTCGTGCCCCGCCTGGCGCAGGCCCAGACGCAAGGCCTCGCTGGGCCTCAGCCCCTGGCCGTCCACCAGCGCCGCGCCCGCCTTCCATGCGCGGGCCGGCCCGCCCCTGCGCTCCCACGCCAGCAGCGCCGGGTCGGTGGCGATGAGGACGGGCGGGGCTGAGACGAAGCGCCGCAACGCGCCGGAGTAGCGCAGCGCGGGCCCGTCCAGCAGGGCCACGCGCCTTGGCAGGCCCTGGCGCGCCGCGCACAGCGCGGGCAGGCCGGCTCGTTCGGCCGCGGCGAACACGTCGTCGCTGTCATAGATGAGGCCGCCGCTGACGTAGAGGCGCTGCCACGCGCCGTCGCGGATGGCAAGCGCCTGGCCCGATTCCGTCTCCATGACGTCAGCGGCCGCGCGGCCAGCCGCCACGTCCTGAGCGGCCGGCAGGTCGGGGTAGCGCAGGCGCAGGGTCCAGTCGTCCACGACGCGGCCGCGGCTCGCGATCATTGCGAGGAGCGCGGCCGCCAGAAGCGCTGGGGCGACCGCGGCGGGCCGGCCTGGCCTGCGCGCGGCCAGGGGCGCCAGAACCATGCACACGGCGGCCAGCGCCCACAGCAGAGGCGTCACGCGCAGGCCGGCGAGCGCGGGCCATCGCGGCGCGGCCCACCACAGGAGCGCGGCCGCCACGCCGCCCGCGAACGCGCCGGCCGCGTCGAGCAGATACACCCGCCGCGTGTGATCGCGCGGCGGCGTCTCCGGGCAAGCGCCGCGCCGGGCGGCCACGGCCAGGGGGCACATGGCGCCGGCCACCAGCGCCGCGGGCGCCATGACCACGAGGGAGTAGAGGATGGTACGGCCCAGGCCCAGCGCGTCGCCGGGATGGGCAAACAGCAAGGCCCTGCCGCCGCGCAGCAGCAGAGGAAGCCCGGCCAGGCCCACGGCTCCAGCCGCCCAACCCACGGGCAGCAGCTTTGCCGCCACTCGTTCGGGGAAGAGGCCGCCGGCGGCCGCGCCCGCGGCCGAAAGCAGCAGCCACGCGGCCAGCGCCACGGCCATGCCCATTTCCTGGCCGCCGCTGTCGGCAAAGGCTTCGCGCAACGCGGTGACCTGGGCCAGCGCGCTCACCGCGCCCAGCGCGACCACGCTGGAGTCGAGGCGAAGCCGGAAAGGAAAGGACCCAAGAGACAAGCGCGGCCTCCCGCAAACACCGGCGCCCAGCGGACTCGCCCCCCCGACTCACCTGATCCGTTCGATCCGTCCGGCTTGTCCGACGGATCACGCCCAGCGCGCAACGCGAGCCGCCTACTGGGCCGGCGCTGGGGCCGGCTTCGCCTCTTCGTGGCCGCCGAAGACCTCCGCGTCAAAGACCTCGATCACGGTGTTGGGGTCTTTGTAGGCTTCGGGATCGAGCCCGGCTTTGTCGAAGCACAAGTGGCGCAGGAACTCTTCGAGCGACCAGCCCGTCTCGGTGGCCACCTGGGGCAGGAACACGCCGCTCTTCCATCCGCGCGACACAACCACGCCCTGCTTGCCGAGCTGGATGTCTTTCCACGACGCGATGCGCCGGCGCGGTGAAAGGATGGAGATCTCGATAGC
>Ga0116147_1002759_pt1 | contig 17323 bp, 10 predicted proteins | sample AD_JPNHG3_MetaG_FD_89749 | JGI IMG/M metagenome (GOLD analysis project Ga0116147, IMG submission 89749) | Active sludge microbial communities of municipal wastewater-treating anaerobic digesters from Japan - AD_JPNHG3_MetaG | ecosystem: Engineered > Bioreactor > Anaerobic > Digestate | place...
AATGCACCGATATAAAAGACTTTAAATGGACACAGGCCGGAAACGGCAGGTGGAACCCCGAAAGTGTCCCGCTCGGAAACGGGATGGTGAACTTTGAAGAGTATTTCAGAATAGTAAAAAGTTACAATATCACCGGTCCCGTGTCAATACACCTCGAATATCCTCCGTTTGAAAGATTCAATGAGAAACTGCCCGACGAAGAGAAACGGAAACTCTTCATCACTGCAATGAAGAAAGATGTAGATACACTGAAGGGATTTTTTGAGAAATATCAGCTTGATTGAGAAAAACGGATGAACAGAAGAGAATTTGCAAAAAAGGCCGGCATTGTGGCTGCCGGTCTGGGTGCCTTGCAGGCAGCGGGAGTGTCCGGCTGCGCAGGCAGGAAAAATACCATTGAGATCATTGCCGCAAAAGGCGCTTTTGAGAAAGAACCTCTTTTAAGACCTTTCGGATTCAAGGGAGGATACATGACTGAAATATGGCAGACGGCAGCAATGCTTGAAAGTGCCAGCGGTATAAAAAAGACAGGTGTCTGCACGCAGAATGTGCTCTGGAGCGACGCCGGAGTATTCGCCGCCAACGACGAAGAAAAGGGGAATGCCCTGATGTACGACCTGACAAACCATGCTCTTAAGCTTGTAACCGGAAGAAGGTTCAGGACACCGGTCGACCTCCTTGAATCAGTTATTGACGAGTTGCTCGATTACGGCCGCAAATCGACAGGCAAAGCCGATCTCAGGAAAACATTCGTGCTTAATTCCCTCGTCGGAGTTGACAATGCCGCCTGGCTTCTGTATGCCGCAGAGAACAAAATTAACTCCTTCGATGAGATGATCCCTGAGGAGTACAGGGCAGGTCTGAGCAATCATCATGATAAAATTGCCAGCATTCCGCTTATGGCATATTCCATCCCGGTGGAAGAAATCAGGGCTGCTGCTGATCAGGGATATTTCTTTATGAAGATAAAGATCGGACAACCCGGGACACAGGAGGAGATGCTTCAGAAGGACATGGAGCGTCTCACCGCAATACATGACGCCATCGGGGGCGCAAGAACGCCATGGACCGGTGACGGCAGGCTTCCGTACTATTTCGATGCCAACGGCAGGTATGAAAAAAAGGAGACTCTTCTGAGACTGCTTGACCATGCCCGGAAAATAGGTGCTTTCGATCAGATAGCAATTATTGAGGAGCCGTTTCCGGAAGAGGCTGAAATCGATATATCCGATATCCCGGTTAGAATAGCAGCCGATGAGAGTGCGCATACCGATACTGATGCCCTCGAAAGGATAAAAAGAGGATACCGCGCCATAGCTTTGAAGGCAATAGCCAAAACCCTCAGCATGACTCTGAAAATCATAAAAGTTGCAAGGGAACATAACATACCATGTTTCTGCGCCGACCTGACCGTCAACCCGCTTCTGGTGGAATGGAATAAAAACGTGGCAGCAAGGCTTGACCCTTTCCCGGGACTGGGTCTTGGTCTGCTCGAAACCAACGGACACCAGAACTACGCCAACTGGGCCGCAATGCGCGGGTATCACCCGTACCCGTCAGCCCGCTGGGCGGAAACGCGAAACGGCTTATTTGAACTTGACGACGATTATTACAGCAAGAGCGGCGGTATTTTCATCGAACCGAAACATTTTACAGATCTGATAAACCGGAAGTGATACATCAGGCAACCCGGAGACGCCGGTAGTGTCCGGTTCATTAGCCGTCTGCTGCGACCGGCGTTAATCGTCAAATGTCATCTTTTTGAAATCAGTAAGGTCGAGGGCCTTCCTGCGGTACATCCTTTTAAGCTGTTTTTCCTCCTCCTTTTGGGTCAGGCGGCTGAGTCCGAAATAGGAGTACGAAGTAAATTCGTTACCGTATGCCTCAAAAGGCACAAGTGCTTCAATGGCAGATTTGTAAAAGCTTTTTGCAGCATTGTTGTTGCGGTATTTCTTTTCCTGCAGCAATCCGTTAAAAACCAGCAATTCAGCTCTGTAATAAGCATTCGTATCGGATCCGGAATGACTCAGAATAACACTTTCAGCTTCATTATATTTCTTAAGCAGAAGCAGGTTCTTGATATACATGGACCTGAAAAGGACATTGGAAGGATACCTGTTGTACAGTTCCTTTGAATAGGGAAGAGCCCCCTGGTAATCCGTTTCAAAATGCATTTTGATCCAGGAAAGCATTGAGAGCGCTTCAGCTTTAAGCGCCATGGCTTTATTACTGCAGATTTCGAGCTGTTCGATGCCCTTCTTCATGTTACCCTGTGGAAAAAGAAAAGCAACAGTTTTATATACCGGCCTTACTTTCGGATATGCATCCCGGTAATAATTATAGACTCCTGAAAAGAAATAGAAGTCAGGGCATTCGTTTGTCAGCTTCATTGAACGCATAAGCGGCCTGTATGTCTGGGACGCCAGCGGCATTACTTCGCTGCTCAGTCCGTTGTCGGCGTAGAAGAGAAGCAGTAACCCTCTGGCGCTGAGGTTGGCCAGCAGGTATTCAGTGGAATATCCGTCGGGAGGGTAACTGGCAGGTTCCGATTTTTCAATGCACCCCCGAAGTATCTTCTCATATTTTGCCCTGCCGGGTGAAGAAGCGGTTAAGGGAAATCCTTCCCAGTAAATCATCATACCCCGGTAAAGATCACAAACAGGATGTCCGGGATGCCGCCGCGCAAGTTCGGCATACACTTCCTCCGCTACGCGGAAATCCATATTGTAAATACTTTCTATCCCTTCACTGATCAGTCTTACCGATACCGAGTCCTTTAAAACCTGTCCCTGAGATTTTTCTGCCGGATTCAAAAAAAGAAAGGCAGCTGCCAGCAAAAAAATCATGAACTTCTTTATTTCACCCCGGTACATAAATTAAGGATAATGAAACGGAATTAAGGAATGTAAAGGTAATCAAATAACATTTACAATCCGGTGTTTGATATACCTGGCTAAATTTCTATTTTTGGATAGCGGTAGAAACAGATGACGCTCACAACAGATAATATATTGCTGATTGGTTCACTCCTTTTATTTGTGAGCTTACTGGCGGGAAAGGCCTCTTTCAGGGTAGGAATTCCCACTCTTCTGTTTTTCCTGGCAGTAGGGATGATTGCCGGTTCGGATTATATCGGCGGAATAAGTTTCAACAACCCCGGTGTTGCACAGTTAATAGGAATTATAGCACTCTGTTTCATTCTTTTCTCCGGCGGATTTGAAACTGACTGGAGCTATGTGAAGCCCGTGATAGGGCAGGGGCTTATGCTGTCCATTCTCGGGGTTTTCATTACGGCTGTTACCCTTGGTCTCTTTGTCTGGATTATTTCGGATTTTTCAATCTGGGAAGGATTGCTGCTCGGTGCTATTGTTTCATCAACTGATGCTGCTGCTGTTTTTTCAATACTGAGAAGTAAGAACCTGGCGCTGAAGGGGCATATAAGGCCGCTCCTGGAGTTTGAGAGCGGCAGCAACGATCCGATGGCGAACATCCTTATGGTCGTCTTTATCAGTATCATACTGAACCCGGGAAAGCCTGTCTGGTCGGTTCTTCCGCTCTTTGCCGAACAGTTGCTGATAGGTGCCGCCTTCGGAGTATTCTTCGGTTTCGTAGGCAGGTTTGTCATCAACCGGATTGGCCTCGATTATGAAGGGTTATACCCGCCGCTGGCCATAACCCTTATGCTGATGACTTATTCCGTAACTTCGTCCATCGGAGGGAATGGTTTTCTGGCAGTTTATCTTTCGGCCCTCTGGCTTGGCAACCAGGAACTGCTTCACAAACGGACAATAATGAAGATGTTCGACGGCCTGGCATGGCTCATGCAGATCATATTGTTTATAACGCTCGGACTGCTGGTTACTCCCGGACATATTCTTCCTGTTATCGGTATCGGCCTTGCAGTATCCGCATTTCTGATTTTTGCCGCAAGGCCTCTGGCTGTCTATATCTGCCTTCTTCCTTTCAAAATGAAAAACAGGGTCAGAGGCTTCATTTCATGGGTGGGACTGAAAGGTGCAGTGCCGATAGTTTTTGCCACGTTCCCGCTGATGGCCGGCCTCGAAAAGGCAGAAATGATATTCAATATTGTATTCTTTATTTCAATCACATCCGTACTGCTTCAGGGCACAACAATACCGGTTATGGCCAGATGGATGCACGTTTCCCTTCCTTCCAGGGTGAAACCTGTTACTCCCGCCGATATATTGCTCTCGGAGCCTTTCAATAACGCGATGGCCGAAGTAACAATTACGGCTGCATCACCAGCGGCAGGCAAAAAGGTTATTGACCTCGGTTTCCCTGAAAACTCAAGAATAGCGCTTTTAAGGAGAGATGAGAAATATCTGATCCCCGACGGCCAGACAATTATAATGCCAGAAGATAAACTGATACTTATTGCGGGAAATAAAAAAATTCTTGATTTCCTCATTCAGGAAATTTGTTCTCTTAAACAATCCGAATGAAAAAATCCATTGTATTTTCAATTATGCTTATTATTCTTCTGGTTACCTCCTGCAAGGGTGATAACCGAGGACTAACTGCGCGGGCCGATATAATAATTTACGGAGGTACTTCTGCGGCTGTCACGGCTGCGGTGCAGGCTGCCGGAATGAAACATTCTGTTGTGGTTGTATCGCCCGACAGGCACCTGGGTGGCATGTCATCGTCGGGGCTGGGTTTCACCGATACGGGCAACAAGGAAGTGATAGGAGGCCTGGCCCGGCGGTTTTACCAGCTGATATACCGGCATTATGCCGACTCATCAGCCTGGGTATGGGAGAAAAGATCGGAGTATGGCAACAGAGGACAGGGCAACCCAGCTATTGACGGCGAGAAACGTACCATGTGGATATTTGAACCTCATGTCGCCGAGGCGGCCTTCGAAGAGATGATTTCACATCCGCTTATAAAGGTCTATCGCGAAGAGTGGCTCGACCGTGAAAAGGGGGTGAGAAAAAACGGAAACAGAATAACCTCAATTACAACCCTTAGCGGCAAAACATTCAGCGGAAAGGTTTTTATTGACGCCACATACGAAGGCGACCTGATGGCCGCAGCAGGTGTTTCTTATACCGTTGGCCGGGAGGCTGACACTGTTTACGGTGAAACATGGAACGGTGTTCAGAAAGGGGTATTTCACCATGGTCATTACTTTAAAACAGATATTAGTCCGTATGTCATTCCGGGCGACCCTTCGAGCGGCCTGCTGCCGCGCATATCACCCGACGACCCCGGAGAGAACGGATCGGGCGATAATAAAATTCAGGCATACTGTTTCAGATTATGCCTTACAAAACATCCTGATAATAAGGTCCCCATCACTGCACCCGAAGGATATGACTCTACACAGTATGAGCTTCTGGTCAGGGTGGCCGAATCGAACTGGAAAGAGTTCTTTTCAAAATACGACGCCATACCCAACCGGAAAACAGACGTAAACAACCATGGCCCGTTCAGCTTCGATAATATCGGTATGAACCTGGATTATCCGGAGGCTTCCTATGAAAGAAGGAAGGAAATTATCGGGGAGCATATCAGGTACCAGAAAGGACTGCTCTATTTCACCGCCACATGTAAACGCCTTCCCGAATGGGTAAGGGAAAGAATGAAAGAATGGGGATTTGCAAAGGATGAGTTTGTTGATAACGGTTACTGGCCTTATAATATTTACGTGAGGGAAGCCAGACGAATGATTGGCGAATATGTCACAACCGAACATGATATCTTAAGCAAAAGGGAAGTTCCTGAATCTGTCGCCATGGGATCATATACCATGGATTCACATAATGTGCAGCGCTATGTAACACCAGAAGGATTCGTGCAAAACGAAGGCGATATAGGTGTTAAAGTGCCGAAACCCTACAAGATATCACTCGGCTCAATCCTGCCAAAAAGAGAAGAGTGCACCAACCTGATTGTCCCAGTCTGTGTTTCATCGTCGCACATTGCATTCGGATCAATAAGAATGGAACCTGTGTTCATGATCCTTGGCCAGAGCGCCGCCACACTTGCCTCGATGGCAGTCGAAGAACGAAAAACCATATATGAAATTCCGTACAATGAATTAAGAGAGCAACTTATAAAGGACGGCCAGGTGCTTGAATACCGGTAAAAAACAGAATCCGCGAAGATCTGATGCCTGCAGAATCGTTGTTATACCGAAAAACCAGAAACCATGAAAAAGAAAATTCTGTTCATCCCGCTTTTGCTGATCTCCTCAGTAATTCTTTCACAGGAGGATCCTTTTCCGCTGATCGACCTGCATGTTCATACAAAAGCAGATTTTACCATCGAAAAAGCCCTTCAGAAATCAAGGGCCGAACATATACAGTACGGCATTGCCGTTAACTGCGGGATAGGATTCCCGGTTCACTCCGACAAACAGATCGATTCTTTCCTTCTGGGAATGCGAAAATACCCCGAATTCTTTGTCGGCATGCAGGCCGAGGGCCGGGAATGGGTGAAGATATTCTCAAAAGAGTCGATCGCAAAATTCGACTACGTCTTTACCGACGCGATGACATTCACCGACTCAAAAGGAAGACGAAACAGGATATGGATAAAAGATGAAACATGGATAGACGACGAACAGAAATTCATGGATTACCTGGTGAGAACCATTGTGAAGATAATGAATGAAGAACCGATAAACATATACGTCAATCCTACATTCCTCCCCGAACAGATGGCCGGCAGGTACGACCTCTTCTGGACAGACAAAAGGATGGATGCGGTTATTGATGCAGCAAAGAAAAACGGAATAGCCATTGAAATAAACAACAGGTACAGGATACCTTCGGAGAAGTTTATTCTCAGGGCGAAACAGGCCGGCATTAAATTTACCATCGGTACCAACAACGCCGATTCAAATTTCGGCAGGGCCGAGTATGCACTTGAGATGATAAAAAAGTGCGGCCTCACCGAATCAGATTTCTGGAAGCCGGTGAAAAAGAACAGAACGGTCGTCACTATCATTGACGATAAGTTTTACATCAACGGCGAAATAACATATAAAGGCCGCTACTGGAAAGGCAACAGGATTGAGGGCCTGCTGATGAATTCAAGAATGGTGCAGGGTATATTTGACGACCTTAACCCCGAAACCGTCCATCGCTGGGCATACCCCGATACAAAAAAATGGGACCCTGAAAGAAATACCAGTGAGTTCATTCTTAATATGAAAAAATGGGCTGACCACGGCATGCTCTCCTTCACGGTAAACCTCCAGGGCGGATCACCCCAGGGATACTCCCGGGAGCAGCCATGGCATAACTCGGCGTTTCTGGCCGACGGCAACCTGCGGCCTGAATATATGGCCAGGCTTGAACGTATCCTCAACAGGGCCGACGAACTCGGAATGGTCCCCATACTCGGGCTTTTCTATTTCGGGCAGGACGAACGCCTCAAGGGCGAGGCTGCCATCAGGAACGCCGTCGACAACGTTCTGAACTGGCTCTTCGTAAGAGGTTACAGGAACATACTTATTGAAATCAACAACGAAGCGAATGTAAAATACGACCATGACATTCTGAAACCCGAAAGGGTACATGAACTTATCGACCTCGTTAAACAAAAAAACCGCAACGGCTTCAGGTTTTATGCCGGTACAAGCTTCGGAGGCGGATTTATCCCCGTGCCTGACGTGGTAAAATCATCAGATTTTATCCTGATACACGGCAACGGAGTCTCAAACCCCGACAATATACTCTCTATGGTCAACAAAACAAGGGCGGTGGCAGGATATACTCCCAAGCCTGTCCTCTTCAATGAAGACGACCATTACGATTTTGACAGGGAGTGGAACAATCTTACCGCCGCAGTAAAGGGATATGCCTCGTGGGGTTTCTTCGACTTCAGGATGAATGATGAGCCTTTTGAGTGCGGCTACCAGAGCGTGCCTGTCGACTGGGGTATCAATTCAGCCAGGAAAAAGGCTTTCTTTGCCCTGCTGAAAGAAATTACGGGCTATTAAAGCAAAACTGAAAAATATTACCATGCCAATATTAACCAACCAATTAACCTGCAATATGAAGACAACCGATTCTGCTCTCAACCTGGTAATTGCATTATCAATGTCACTCTTTTTTTCAGCCTGCAACAGAGATGATTCCACAGTGATTGCAGGCCCCGTTCCTGACCATCCCCGCATACTTCTTCTGAAGGGTGAGGAGGCGGCAGTTAAATCGGGAATGACAGCCGACCCCTACCGAAAGATAATCCATGATATGATTATCAATGAATGCAACTCCATCCTGTCGAAACCGCCGGTGGAGAGGGTGCTTATCGGAAGGAGGCTTCTCGATAAGTCGCGTGAGGCTCTGAAAAGAATATTTTACCTGTCGTATGCATACCGTATCACGGGCAATAAGGCTTTCCTCGACCGGGCAGAAAAGGAGATGCTCGCCGTTTCGGCCTTTACCGACTGGAATCCATCGCATTTTCTCGATGTTGCCGAAATGACCATGGCAGTCTCCATAGGGTACGACTGGCTTTACGGGTCTCTTTCCGGAAACTCGCGCACGGTTATACGCGATGCCATTATAAACAAAGGACTTAAACCTTCTTTCGATTCAAAATATAACAGCTGGCTAAGGGCCACCCACAACTGGAATCAGGTATGCAACGCCGGCATGACTTACGGTGCGCTCGCAATATGGGAGGACGATTCGGCTCTTGCTGCATCAGTCGTAAAAAGGGCTGAAGAATCAATACTTCTTCCGATGGAGGACTATAAGCCCGACGGGGCCTACCCTGAAGGCTACGGCTACTGGGGTTACGGCACGAGCTTTAATGTTATGTTCATAAGCGCCTACGAGAAAGCCTTCGGGAAGAAATTTGAAACACCCCTGACGGAAAGCTTCCTGAAAACAACATGTTACATGGTAAACATGACCGGGCCAACCGGGCAGTGTTTCAACTATTCCGACAACGGCTCCGGAGCGGGCCTGCATCCTGCCATGTTCTGGCTGGCCTCAAGACTCGGGGAGTATTCGGTTCTCTATGAAGAAATGAAGTTCCTGGGCAGGATGAAGAGCGTCAGCGACAGGCTTATGCCCGCCATAATGATCTGGGGCGCAGGCTTAAACACATCTCAGGTAAAACCGCCTGAAAAACTTATGTGGACCGGAAACGGTAAAAACCCGGTTGCCCTGATGCGTACCTCATGGGATGATCCTTATGCACTCTTTGTCACACTAAAGGCAGGATCGCCTAAAGTAAACCACGGCCACATGGACGTCGGATCGTTCGTGATGGAATCGCAGGGAGTCAGATGGGCAATGGATTTTGGTGCGCAGGACTATAACTCTCTGGAACAGAAGGGTGTAAATTTATGGAGCATGACACAAAACTCACAGCGGTGGGAAGTGTTCCGCTATAATAACTTTGTTCATAACACCCTTACTGTCAACGGCCAGCTTCAGCGGGTAGACGGCAAGGCTGAAATAATATCCTCTTCTTCCGGTCAGGCTTTTATGAATGCCGTAACCGACATGACAACCGTTTACAACGACCAGCTGTCGGCTGCTAAAAGAGGCGTTGCAATTATTGATAAAAAATATGTGATTGTACGTGATGAGGTGAAACCTGTCGCAGGAAACAAAACGGTGAGATGGACTCTGCTGACTTCAGCATCAGCCTCAGTTACAGGTCCTTCAACCGCAGAGCTGACCAAGGGCGATAAGAAACTGGTAATTAAAGTTACGCAGCCTGCCTCGGTGACTATGAAAACATGGACTACAGAACCGCCTCACGATTATGATGCACCTAATCCCGGAACCATTCTCGTCGGTTTTGAGACCGTCATACCGGAAGGTACAACCACCGCAATAGAGGTATTGCTTATCCCCGGAAATGTTAACGTTTCTGATGCGGCAGGAAAAGGAGAACTTAAAATGTGGCCCGTTACAAAATAACAGGGAAAATAAAACTGAATATCATGTTACACCGGAGCACCGAAAATATTTTTGCCGGAGCCTTAACGGTTTTCACGGGCGCATCGTTGATATTCCTCAATTCATGTTCAGACAGTGGATCGCCAATCGACCGGTATGCCGTGGTGAGCAGGCATAACGTTGAAATAAGATCGATCGACAGCCTTAATTCCCTTACAGCCGGAAACGGCAGGTTTGCCTTCACCGTCGATATTACGGGTCTTCAGACGCTGCACGAATACCATTCCGGTGGAATACCTCTTGGTACCATGGCCGACTGGGGGTGGCACAGTTCAATAAATAATAACGGGTACTCGCAGGAACAGGTTTTTAAGAGATGGGATGTTCACGGGCGTCAGATTGACTATGTCCACAGGTATTCCGACCGCCGCGACACAGTCAGGTACATGGCTTCGGAGTGGCTGCGGGAGAATCCGCATAAAATCCATCTCGGGATGATTGGCCTTGATTTTCCGGGTGCCGGAAATGACGTGAAAAGCCTGATAGAGAATCCTGTGCAGAAACTCGATCTGTGGAGGGGGGTGATTGAAAGCAGGTTCATGATTTCCGGAAACGGTGTGACAGTCAATACCGTATGCCACCCCGGACACGATATGATATCTTCATCTGTAACTTCATCCATGCTGAAAGATAAGAAGCTGAGAGTCAGATTGCAATTTCCGCTGGGGATTCCCGGGCAGACGGCGTATGATTTCAGCAGACCTGAGGGGCACATTACCGAAATAATTTCGCAGAACGACACCACTGTGATTTTTATGAGGAGGCAGGATGAAAATGTTTATTACGTCAAACTTTTCAAACCCGGTCTGGATCTCGTGAAAGGAGAGGAGGAACACCTCTGGTATCTCGTGACACACCCCGGCGATTCTGTCCTCCGTTTTACATGTCTCTTCACGCCGGAAAGGCCAGATAATTCGCCGCTTCCTGATTTCACTGAGACAGAGTCGGCGTCGGCAGGTTTCTGGAAGGAATTCTGGAGTACAGGCGGAGCGGTCGATTTCTCCGGGTGTACCGATCCGCGCGCAGCAGAACTCGAAAGAAGAGTGATTCTTTCGAGGTATCTGACAAGGGTTCAGTGTGCCGGAGATTATCCGCCCGCGGAGACGGGACTTACATACAACACCTGGTACGGCAAGTTTCATCTCGAGATGCACTGGTGGCACGGCGTCCATTTTGCGCTGTGGCAGAAGCAGGAAATCCCGGAGAACCAGTTGAATTATTACTTAAAGATATCTGACAAGGCGAAAGCCACTGCCCGCAGGCAGGGTTACGATGGCGTTAGATGGCCGAAGATGACCGATCCGCAGGGGCATGAAAGCCCGAGCAACGTGGGGCCTTACCTGATCTGGCAGCAGCCTCATATCATATATTTTGCAGAACTACTTTATGCCGGTGCGAAGAGTGCAAAGGAAAAAAGGGCAGTTCTTGAGAAATACAGGGAACTTGTTTTTGCAACGGCCGATTTCATGGCGTCGTATGCATGGTACGACACAACAGGCAACCGCTATGTCCTCGGACCGGCACTTATCTCCGCACAGGAGAGCCTGAGACCCGAGACTACCATCAATCCCACGTTTGAGCTTGTTTACTGGTACTGGGGACTGAAAACAGCGCAGCAGTGGCGAAGGCGTCTGGCCATGAAACCCGACACCCGGTATGCAGACGTGATCAGGAAGTTATCGTCCCTTGCCGTAAAAGATGGTCTTTACCTCTGTTCGGAAGATACCCGCGACACATGGGAAAACTCACGCTATATGAGCGATCACCCTGTCATTGCCGGCATTGCGGGAATGATACCCGTAACCCCGCTGGTCGATAAAAACATTCTGCGCAATACACTCGACACCATCCGTAAGGTATGGAACTGGAACACAACCTGGGGGTGGGATTTTCCGCTGCTGGCAATGTCGGCGGCAGCGGCAGGTGAGCCGGAACAGGCGGTCGGCTTCCTTCTGATGGATGCACCCAAGAACAGATACCTTCCAAACGGTCATAATTTTCAGGATGCAACAAGGCTTATGATATATCTTCCCGGCAACGGCGGACTGCTTACCGCGGTCGCATATATGTGTACCACAAACACTTTTCCGGACAACGGAAAGTGGAAAGTGAAATGGGAAAATCTTAACCCTCTTCCCGCTCGCTGACACTATTCGACCCACAGCTTCGTAACATCAAACAGTTTCCCTGGTAAGGCTCTTCTGCCTGGGGAGTACACTATATCATGTATTATACCCCCCTCTCCCTTGGATAGGGGTGCCGGGGGGTGAGGCAAAAACAGGGGGTGAGGCAAAACAGGGTTAACCCGGGGTAACGCAGGTGCGTCCGGTTGTTACTTCAATCTGTGTACCCGCACCCAGTCCACAAACACGGTATCGGGAAACAATGAGGTTGAATCGGGGTTGCCTGGCCAGGAGCCGCCGATGGCAAAATTCAGAAGAATGTAAAATGGTTTGTGAAACTCCGAGGTACTGTTGACGCTGTCTTTAATGCTTATGCCGTAATATCTTTTCCCGTCGAGCAGCCATACCAGCGAATCGGGTGACCATTTAACCGCGTACACATGGTATTCCCGCACGTTGCACGGTATAGTACCGCCGGAGCTGACATGCTTTTCATTGTGCCAGTGGGCGGTGCCGTGAAGGACCATGGTGCTGTTTATATGCTCCATCACGTCTATCTCGCCGCAGCGCGGCCACCCGACCTCACGGCGGTTGATGCCCATCATCCAGAAAGCCGGCCATTTACCCTGCCCGGCCGGAAGCTTCATCCGGGCTTCGGCGAGGCCATAGAGGAATGAAAACTTATCAAGTGTGTTGATACTTGCCGACGTGTATTCAAAACCTTCCCAAGGCTCCTTTATGCCTGTAAGCAGTAGATTCCCGTCCTTTACCACGGCATTCTCCTGCCGCCTGTAAGTGTAATACTGAAGTTCCCTGTTCCGTATGTACCCGACTTCGTAACCCCATTTTGCAGTATCGGGCAACCCGGTGTAATTGAATTCATCCGACCAGATGATGTCATCGTTGGTTTTCATGCACGAAACCAGGGCAGGTAATAATAATAGCTGTATAAAAATCTTTTTCATTTTCCTGTTCAGAGTTATGAAGTTAACAATCATTTACACTGTGTCCGGAGTATTATTCAATGCTCATGTATTTCCATTCAACCTTGCCGATATTATCAGGTTTTCCCCTGACGGCCTTTGATATGGCGCCTGCAGGCTTTCCATCCCTGCCGGGCACAACCGTTATTTCTCTCCACGAGTAATTGCCCTTTTCATAATCAAAAGAGATACCGTCGTCGTCGTAAAGCATGTACTTTCCCGGTTTCTTTCCGTAATACCTTATTTCGAGGTCAAATTTCTGTCCCGCCGCCGGGGCATGCAGGGCAGGCGGCATCATGGGGATGATACCTCCGTCCTTTACAAATACAGGTATCCTGCCCGATTCCGGAGCAACAGTGATAACCTCCCCGTTTCCTGCATATTTTCCCGTGTAAAAGTCATACCAGTTTCCTTCGGGCAGAACCACGCTCCTCGATGTCTGTCCGGTAAAGAGCGGAGCAACCAGCAGATACTCACCGGCCATGTACTGGTCTTTTATTTCCCTGGTGATTGCTTCGGCATAGGGATTGTCGTTAAGGTTTGTATTTTTCACCTCCTGCTGAGTTCCTGACCTGAAGCCGGGCTCGAGAGCCATTCCCCTGAAAGGCGGGGTGCCCTCGAAATGGTATTTTGCAAACTCGCTGTAGAAATAAGGCATCAGCTGAATGCGCAGAAGCGCGTAGTATCTTATTTCGTTCTCAACCTCAGGGAACGACCATGGTTTTGTGCCCGAAGCCCAGGCATTTATCATAGCCATGGGAGAGAAGACCACAGTCTGGAACCTTCTCAGCCACTCCTCGCCCGTTTTGGAACTTCTCACTTCGGGTGTCCAGAGTACGCCGCTGAAGCCGCTGTTGATCAGTGCCGTTATGAAATCCTCATGACTGTAATAGTCGTTGTAGATCACATAGGGGAACGATACCCCTCCGCCGTTGGAGGCCCTTGTCAGTCCCCACGTGCGCCGGTCAGATTCGCGGAACATTTCTGCAGTTATCCTTTGGAGAAGAAGCCCGTAAGTCTGTCTCATCTGCTCGGCGCTGTTGCCTGATGGGAATTTCGCGACATCGGGCCACAGCCACTTGTCGTAGCCGTCTATTTCATCGAGTTTGTAACCTGCAACCCCGATGGAGACCTGGCTCTGTTTCAGTTGGCCGGTAAATATGTCGCATGCATCCTTTATCGAGAAATCAGGTACCACGCCGCCCCAGACAGTATGCGTTGCAGTATGGGGAAGAATGCGGCCGTAAACCGGCGATTCGGGCGATACATAGGGGTTTGTCCACAGGTTGAGGCGTATTCCCATCTCATTCATGGTATTGACGAACCCCACGGGGTCGGGATACCGTGTTCTGTCCCATTCGAATGAGCAGGGATAGGCTTTGCTCTGCCATCCGGGTTCCAGGCCGATAAAGTCGAGAGGGAAATTATGCTCTCTGAACTCTTTTGCTTCCTCAATAACCTTTTCTGCCGTATAAAGGGTTGGCACTCTCTGGGTGAAACCGAGTCCCCACCTGGGGGGCAGCGGACCTCCTCCGCAGAAAAGGTTGAACCGGCGCACGGCATCAAGGGCAGTAGGACCGGAAAAGACGTATATCTCGCATCCAGCCGCAGGGACAAGAATTTCCACGGCATCGGAATATGGTGCGGATGTCCATCGTTTGTCGGTGTTGCGGTCGCGGACGGCCGAAGGGTCCTGCCTCTCCTTATTGACTGCCGTTCCGGCCCACACTCTTATGTACCTTGCACTGTTTATAAAGACCCCGTAACCTCTGTCCGATACATAGAAAGGGACGGGAGCGTGAGTGCGGCCGTTGTCCGTCCCGCCGTAATGATCGACATGCAGCGTCAGAATCTTTCCCCTCTGATGCACACTTTTGAAATTAAGCCCGAAACCGAAAATCTGTTCGTTCCTGATAAGAGGGAATTTTATATAAGTCTCTCCGTCAACAACCCCGGCAGTGATCTCTTTTTCATTGAGAGGGAAGGGTAGGGGTTTCATTTTTCCGAGTGCTTCAATGGCAGGTCTGGCCCCTGAGGCGGTCAGCAGACTCTGTTTTTCAGGTATGCCGGCCTCCGCCTTCCACACTCCGGGAGCAACCTCTTTCCATAAGAGACTCTGCGCAGATGCCGGAGCTGTGAGAATTGACATTAAAGCTGAAACGTATGCGATGCGCTTAAGTACGGTTTTCATGGTTTGGTAAAGCTAAAAACACGATCAAAGATACATTTTCCTGAATTATCCGGTTATGAGACTTCTTCACGGGTATCTGTTACATGTTTTCTGTCTTCAGCCGGATACCGGTTATCTTCTGCCGACAGTCTGATAAGCCTTTCTTCTTCATATTATTTCCTGGCCTGCACAGGAGGGAAAACATGAATAAGAAAAAAAATGTTAACGTTAACGAAATTTCAAATGTTTGATTACTTTTACGATGGAGATTTACAAAGTTTAATTACTAACACATAACCAACATGACAAGCAGAAGAGAATTTATCCGTAACGCGGCCCTGGGCTCGGCCGCAGTTGCTTTCAGCGCAAAAAGCTATGGCCGCATTATCGGTGCCAACGACAGGGTGCGCGTGGGCATAGTAGGCTACTCTGACCGTTTCAGAGGGGCACTCTACCCGGCTTTCACAGCCCTTCAGAAAGAGCTCAATTTTGAATTCACGGCTCTTTCCGATATATGGAGCCTCCGCCGCGAAGAGGCGGACCAGTTCTTTAAATCGAAAGGTGTAACGCTTAAGCTCTACAGGAACAATGATGAGCTTTACAGTGCAAAGGATACCGATGCCGTTATTATCAGCACCGCCGATTTCCAGCATGCTCTGCATTGTGCAGAGGCAGTAAGGGCCGGCCGCGACGCTTACGTTGAAAAACCTTTCGCAGAAACCATGGCCGATGCACGCACTGCCCTGCAGGCCGTTAAGGAAACGGGGAAAATTGTTCAGATAGGTTCACAGAGACGCAGCGCCCCAAACTATATTGCCGCCAACGAGTACCTGCGGTCAGGTAAATTCGGGAAGATAGTGATTGTTGAGATGACATGGAACGTCAATCAGCCGGGCAGGTGGAGAAGACCTAACGTGGTACCTCTTCTTAAGGAAGCCGATACCGACTGGAAACGTTTCTTACTGAACCGCCCGTTCGAGCCTTTCGATGCAAGAAAACATCTTGAATTCAGGCTTTTCTGGCCATTCTCGTCAGGCATACCCGGTCAGTGGATGGCTCACCAGATCGATACCGTTCACTGGTTCACCGACCTGGCTCATCCCCGCAGCGTGGCAGCCAACGGAGGCATATACCTCTGGAAGGACGGCCGTACCAACTTCGACACCATGACCGCCGTTTTTGATTACGGCTCAGACACCGATCCCAATATGAGCTTCCAGGTTGTCTATTCTTCGAGGTTTACCAACTCGGCAGGCGGCACGAAAGAGCTCTATTATTCCAACGGGGGAATGCTCAACCTCGACACAAACAAGGTTACTTCCGAGGGCGGACTGAGGGCAAATGACGCCAAAGCCATGAATATGAAGCCCAACCTGCTCGAGCCGTTCGATCTTCCGTCTGTCACTATTGAAACAGGCGCCAACACGGGAGGTGACCCGATGACAACCGCCCACATGCGCAACTGGATGGAGTGCGTTCGAAGCCGTAAAAAACCAAATGCCGACGTTGTGGCCGGTTACAATCATTCAATTGCCAATATAATGTGCACTGCCGCCCTGCGTACAGGCGAAAAGGCAACCTTCAATGAAAAAACCCAGGAGGTGATGGCCGGAGGTAAAGTGTTCCAGTATTAGAAATCCGTAAAATAAATTGTATGAAGACAAGGTATTTTATTGCAGCTGCATTGATGCTCTCCTGCATGGCGGCATACGGCCAGAACGTAAAACTGGTCAGGGATGATGCGGGCAGAAAAGTCGATGTTTTTATCGGAGATAAACTCTTTACATCGTACAGGTATCCTGCCGGTCTTGAGAAACCGTTCCTGTTTCCCGTATATGCTCCCAACGGTGCTGTTGTAACACGCGGTTATCCGATCGAACCAAGAAAAGGAGAGAGAGTTGATCATCCTCACCATATAGGACTATGGTTTAATCACGGTAACGTAAACGGCCTCGATTTCTGGAATAATTCATCCGCCATCCCTGCAAACCGCAAAGACCAGTACGGCCATATTGTGGTGCAGAAAATCGCAAAGGCAAAAGGGGGTAAGACCGGCGTGCTTGAAGTGGTCTCGGAATGGAAAGACAACAAGGG
>Ga0116147_1002762_pt1 | contig 17292 bp, 10 predicted proteins | sample AD_JPNHG3_MetaG_FD_89749 | JGI IMG/M metagenome (GOLD analysis project Ga0116147, IMG submission 89749) | Active sludge microbial communities of municipal wastewater-treating anaerobic digesters from Japan - AD_JPNHG3_MetaG | ecosystem: Engineered > Bioreactor > Anaerobic > Digestate | place...
TAGTATCTGCCACAGAGCAAGACACCACTAACTCCCCAGAGCAAAAATTAGTATCTGCCACAGAGCAAGACACCACTAACTCCCCAGAGCAAAAATTAGTATCTGCCACAGAGCAAGATATCAATAATTCCACAAAGCAAGACACCAATACTGCCCCAGAGAAAAAATCATTGTCTGAATTTGAACAAAAACAATTTGATACTATGAGTTTTTTAAAGCATAATATAATATCTGACTCTGAGCAAAATGCAATGTCAGTGTCAGATAGTGTGTTTGATGCTAGTCCTCTAGAAAAAAATATAGTGTCTGAGTCTGAACACAAAAAAATTGATACTAATTTCCCAGAGCAAAAAAAATTTAATGTTTCCGTAGTAGAGAAAGAGGTAGGAAATTCCAGTCTAAGTGCAGAAGATTGGGAAGAAATACTACAAGATTTTTTAGTAGAATCTAAAGAATTAATTGAAAAAGCAGATATTGCCTTAGTAGAATTAGAAAAAACACCTAATAATCAAAAGTTAGTAGACCAAATTTTTCGTTACTTGCACACATTAAAAGGGAATACTTCTTTTCTTGGTTTTTCTGTTGTTTCTAATTTAGCACATGCTGCAGAAGATGTTATGAAAGAAGTTCGAAAAGGAAATATTACTTTTTCTTCGAATATTATGGAAGTCATTCTTGATTCTATAGATTATTTAAAAGTATTTTTTTCTGGTTTAGCTCGCAATATTCGTGATGAGGGCGATCCTTCAGGAATTATTGCACAATTAAAACATTGTGTAGCACCTAATATACAGCGTTATGTTTCTGCTGTAGCTGGTGAAGACGCATCGAATCCTGTTTTTCAACCAAGACATGCTATTTCTAAAAGAACTATGGCTGTTGGCGAACAAACTATCCGTGTAGAAACAACACGATTAGATAAATTAATGAATTTAGCTGGTGAATTAGTTTTAGGGAGAAATCGTTTAACACAAGTCGTTCGTTTATTGGGGGAACGTTTTGGCGAAGATCGTCTATACCAAGAATTAATTTCTGCTGTAGATGGCATCAATTTTGTATCTTCGGACTTACAAGCTGCTGTCTTAAAGACTAGAATGCAACCTATTGGAAAAATTTTCAGTCGTTTTAATCGCACAGTGCGTGATTTAGCAAAACAAATGGATAAAGAAGTTGTCTTAATTTTACAAGGTGAAGAAACTGAATTAGATAAAACTGTGATTGATGCTTTAGGAGATCCTTTGACTCATATGTTACGCAATTCTATAGATCATGGGATTGAATCGCCTGCAGAACGTGTTCGTGCAGGGAAAAAAGTTGCTGGCAAGATTGTATTATCTGCTTGTCATCAAGGAAATCATGTATTGATTTCTATTCAAGATGATGGAAAAGGAATGTCTAGAAAAGCAATTTTAAATAAAGCAGTGGAACAAGGTGTAGTTTCTCTTCATGAAGGCGAGAGAATGTCAGATGCTGATATATTTGATTTAATCTTCTTGCCTGGATTTTCTACAGCACAGTCTGTGTCTAATGTTTCTGGACGCGGTGTAGGCATGGATGTTGTCAAAACAAGCATTGAAAAGTTGAATGGTTCTGTAGAAATTTCTTCTCAAATAGGAGTGGGAACTCTTTTTACTATCCGCCTTCCCTTAACATTGGCTATTATTCATACATTGCAAGTTTCTGTCAGTGAACAAGTATTTGCCATTCCTATTACTTCTGTGATAGAATCATTGCGAATTCATAGCCATCAAATAGAATATATTCCTAAAACTTCAGTGATTCGATTTCGAGAACATGTAATCCCACTTGTCCGTTTAAGTGATGTGTTTGAATTAAAAGAATCTAAAAATGAGTCTTCTAATATGTATGTGGTTGTAGTAGGTATGGCAGAAAGACGCATTGGATTAGTAGTAGACAACATAGTAGGCCAAGAAGAAGTTGTTGTTAAATCTATGGGAAAATGGTTAGAAAATACTCCTGGAATTTCTAGTGCTTGCATTGGTGGAGATGGGAAAGTCACATTAATCATAGATGTTGCAGGCATCTTTCGATTATTGCCTCATTCTTTAAGTTTAAGTGTTCATAAAAGTGAAATGTCTGTGCAACATCCTACTCTTCCTAATAGTACTTACATATTATTAGTAGAAGATTCTCGCAGTGAACGTAAAAGAACTCGTTTGATTTTAGAATCGCAAGGTAATTTTAAAGTTATGGAATCCATAGATGGAAAAGATGCTTTGAATAAAGTATTAAATTATCCTATTGACTTAGTTTTAACAGATATTGAAATGCCAGAATTAGATGGATACCAATTAACAGCCAAAATTCGTGAACATCGAAAGTTTCGTTCTTTGCCAGTCATTGCTATTAGTTCCCATAAAGAAATGATTGATAGGATTAAAGGTATGGAAGTAGGTATTAATTTATATCTTCCCAAACCTTTTGAAGAAGAAGAATTGCTTCATGCAATTCGAAATATATTAAAACATTCTGATGGTTTGTAATATATTTTAAGCTACCGTATGAATATGATTTTTGATACAATAGGAAAATTGTGATTTTTTATCCATGAATGGTTATTACATTATGTTAGAAATTACTTCTATTCCCTCTTTACAACCTAGAAAAAAATCATCTCATAAAGGAGATTACGGACGATTACTTATATTAGCTGGCTCTCATGGCATGTTAGGTGCAGGATGCTTAACAACTATGGCTGCCTTACGATCAGGAGTAGGATTAGTAACATGGGGAGTTCCCCATTCTTTATTTTTGCCTGCAACGATTAAAATGACATGTGCCATGGTACGTGATTTTTCTGAAACAGAATCGGGAAGTTTTTCTATGAAAGCTACAAAAGAAATTCTTTCCTTTGCACGCAATATGAATGTAGTAGCACTCGGTCCTGGAATCTCTAGAAATGAAGAAACATTTCATATGGTGGAACATGTTTTACAAGATCTAGTATGTTCCATTGTTCTAGATGCAGATGGAATAGTGGCAATTTCAAAAAATTTAGACATTTTAGAAAAACGAAAAAATGAGATAATTTTAACACCTCATCCTGGTGAATTTAGTACTTTGCTTGGAAAACCATGGTATGAACTACAAGAAAATAAAAAAATTTTTGCTTGTAAATTTGCAAAAAAATATAAATGCATTCTTGTTTTAAAATGTAATCCTACGATTGTTACAGATGGAAATCAAATCTATCAAAATATTTCAGGCAATCCAGGCATGGCAACTGGTGGAAGTGGTGATGTATTGACAGGAGTTATTAGTTCTTTATGGGCACAAGGATTTTCTTCTTGGGATGCTGCTGTATTAGGCGTATATATACATGGTGTTGCTGGCGATTTTGCTTGTCAAACATTAGGTGAGATGGGAATGATTGCCTCAGATATTGTAGATATGTTGCCTAAAGCATTTTTATCTTTAAAAAATTGCCCATAATTTCTATTGTATTAATGAAGGATTTTATATGTCAGATTCTTTGGATGGCACTGAAACTGAGTCTGTAGAAGATCAACAAACAAATTCGCAAGAAACTCAACAAACAAATTCGCAAGAAACTCAACAAACAAATTCGCAAGAAACTCAACAAATAAATTCGCAAGAAACTCAACAAATAAATTCACAAGAAACTCAACAAATAAATTCACAAGAAATTCAACAAATAGATTCGCAAGAAACTCAGTGTCCTAATAAACCTTTATTGTTTGGTGGATATCAAGTTAAAGCCGTTTTAGGTGAAGGTGGATTGGGAGTTGTTTATTTAGCAAAACAATTGAGCATGAAACGTAACGTTGCATTAAAAGTATTATATTCTCAATGGATGAGAGATACTGAATTTCGAAAGCGTTTTTTATTAGAAGCTCGTATTGCAGGAAAATTATCTCATCCAAATTTAATCCAAGTCTTTGATGTGGGTTATGATAATGAACGTTATTATTTTTCCATGGAATATGTCAAAGGCTTGACAATAGAAGATATGATTATGCAGGAGGAAAAATTGAGTGTACCTCGTGCATTAGATTATTGCTTACAAGTATTAGAAGCTTTACAATATATTTGGGAACGAAATCTAATTCATCGTGATATTAAACCTAATAATATTATGGTAAATTCTCGCAATGTTGCTAAATTAGGTGATTTTGGATTTGTAAAATCTCCAGGTGATGAAGCTTTGACAGCAAGTGATTTTGTTTTAGGTACGCCCGATTATATGTCACCTGAACAAGCTATGGGAAAAGAAAAACTAGATTATCGTTGTGACATTTATGCCTTAGGTGCTTCGTTGTATCATATGGTTACAGGACAAGCTCCTTATTCAGGCTCTGCGTCTATGGTTATCAAAAAACATATTAAAGAAAATATTCCTTCACCCTTAGAAATTGACCCTACGTTGCCAGAAAGTGTTTGTTTTGTGATTGAAAAAATGATGGCAAAATCACCAGACGATCGATACCAAACGTATGAAGAATTAAAGGAGGATTTATTAGCAATCAAAGAAGGAAGAAAACATAATGTGCAAAGGTTAGACGCTGGGAAAACAACGATTGCACGAGTAGATAAGTCGTATTTTGAAATCATAAAATTAAAAAAACAAATAGCGGTGATGCAACGTAGAGAATATTTTTATTGGGTGGTAATTCTTTTTTTAGTCCTCTTCCTCTTATTTATTTCAGTGAGTTTATTATGGGACATTGTTTAAAAAAATTGTTGACAAGAAAAGATATTCTTGCAAAATGTATACAATTTCTTTTACAACTGTTTGCCAATATATATAATATAATTATTGTGGCACGCAATATTTTATTTTGTAATGGGTTATTAAAACAAAGCAAAGTAAAAATCCCTGTGATTTCTTTAGGCAATATTACGACTGGTGGAACAGGAAAAACTCCTGCTGTTATTTGGCTAGTTCAACAAATTTTATTATGCCACCATCGTCATCCTATAATTTTATCTCGTGGATATGGAGGCGATGAAGCTAAAATATTTCAAAATAGATTACCACATGTACCTCATATTATAAATAGTAAACGCGTCATTGGTGCAAAACAAGCTATAGAAGTATATGGAACAAATATTTGTATTCTGTTAGATGATGGAATGCAACACCGCTATTTAGCTCGTGATTGTGATATTGTTTTAATAGATGCAATAGATCCATTTGGTGGTAATCATGTATTACCACGTGGTTTTTTAAGAGAATCAAAATTATCTTTAGAACGAGCCGATATCATATGTATTACAAGAAGTACTTGTATTTCTAAAAACGTCCTAGAAGAATTAAAATTTCAAATACAAAAATTTACTAGAGCAAAAATTTACTATGCTGACCATGTACCCACTTTCTTACGGAATTTTCAGACAGGAGAAAAAATTTCTATACACGCAGGGATAGAGAAAAAAATCCTAGCATTTTGTGGTCTAGGAAACCCAGAAGGATTTCAAGCAACATTAAAACAAATTGGATATAGTAATTATGAGTGGATTCATTTTCCTGATCACCACGCATATTCTTTAACAGATATCCAAAATATTACGAATCAAAAAAATGCGGAAATTTTGATCACAACAGAAAAAGATGCTGTGAAATTAGAAAAATATATGCCTTTACTTCAAAATGTCTGGATCTTAGAAATTGAATTTCAACTTTTATCTTCTAGATCTGAATTTATGAAACATATCACAGCCTCACTCAACAAGTAGGGGCAAGCATAAGGAGTGCAATATGGTTATTTTGGAGTATTATTTTAACAGAAAAAAAATCTCTGAGACAGAAGTTCCAGAGACAGCACAAATCCAGACTATTGGGCGTGAACAGTGCACATATTTATTTTCCAATGATGCACAATTAGCACCCGTTCATTTAATATTTCGTTTTCAGAAGAAAAAATTAGAAATCAATCCTATTGTCCATGCTATCTATAAAAGACAAGCTATGCCTATTAATAAATGGATAGCTATTGACTATAATATACCTATTTTATTATCTCCCAGTAGTTATATTATTTTTCGCTGGACACAAGATCAAGAATCAATGATAAATGAAAGTCTTGCAACTGCACAACGCCCTGCAATGCAACTTCGTAATGCTCCTCAAACAACCATGCAAATAGACTCTATTGAACCCAACAAATGGGAAGGGAAAAAAATTGGCACACGCTATGAAGTCCTCAAAAAACTGGGTCAAGGTGCCATGGGTGAAATTTATGAAGTCTATGACAATGAATTGATGCGTAAAGTTGCTTTAAAAATTTTGATCAATCAAGACATAAATAGTTCTGTTGGGCAACGTTTTTTACGAGAAGCTCATTCTATTGTTAAATTGTCCCATCCTAATATTATTCGTGTGTATGATATGCGTGAATTTCAAGGTAAACCTTTTTTTACCATGGATTTAATCGAAGGGAAAAATTTAGCAGAAATTATTAAAACAGAAGAAATCCTTCCTAGAACAGCAATGTCTTGGATTCGTGATATTGCATACGCTTTAGATAGTGCACACCAAGCAAAAATTATCCATCGTGACGTAAAACCTTCGAATATTATGTTGCATCATGGAGTTCCTATTTTGATGGACTTTGGCATTGCTTGTGACATAGATACGTATGCCACTCGATTGACAATGACAGGTGAAACTTTAGGAACTCCAACGTACATGTCCCCTGAACAAGCTATGGGTCAAAATGATAATATTGGTCCTTGGACAGATGTGTATGGTTTAGGTGCTGTTCTCTATGAAACTTTGACAAAACAACCACCTTTTGTAGGAACACCGATGGAAATCATGCAACAAGTTTGCAACGTAGATCCCATCCCTATGCGACGCCATAATCCTGATATTCATATGGATGCTATTGTGATTACATCCAAAGCAATGTGCAAGGAACAACAATATCGTTATCAAAGTATTAGAGAAATGGGCGAAGATATCCAACGGTATTTAAATGGTGAACCTATCCATGCTACGATGCCACCTATATTGCTTCGCTATAGGAGAATTATCAAAAAATATAAATGGGCAAGTATAGTTGCCTCTATTATATTAGTGTTTTTGATGTCTATCGGAATCTATTATTCGATAAATAGTTATATTACACACAGAAAATTTCTTGCAGAAATTCAAAATGATTTACAAAATATTACAAAAAAATATGAAGAAGTACAAAAGGAAGATACCTTACAAGGATATACAAACATTACAGAAGATTGTTCTAGAATTTTACAACAAGGTGCTAAGCCCCAAGACATTTTACCCTTAAAAATAGAAGCAACAAAAAATATCATTTCTAAACTCATTGCCAACGAAAATCATGATTTTATCGATGTTTATATTAGCGTTTTGCTCCAAGATATGGCTACATTACAAAGTTATCCCCATCTAGAGAAGATTGAATTAAAAAATAGTGAACAAAAAATAATCTATTCAGAACATATAGAGGATTATTCTAAACATATAGATAATTTTATACATAAAAGCAAGCAAGATATCGAAGAGCAAAAGCAGAGAACAAAAATAGAGAATATTGATAAAATAAGAGAAATTCTTATTTCTCTACCATACACAGTCGATCAAGCTAATGTTAATACATATGCATTTTCATTATTATTATATCAAGATTATTGGGAAGAAAATCAACTTTACATTGAAGATCTTCGTGAACGAACGAATGCAAGTATTGTTTGTGACCAAGTAGATAAATTTATAAAAAACATTAAAGAGGATAAACAACTTAAAGTTAGCAATTTAACAAACGAAGAAGAATGTTTATTATCACTTTTGCCATATACTAGTACATATTTAGAAAATCAACTTTTCTATGTAATTGAGAAACAATCAGAAAGTGAATCTGTACAAGCATTTTGTTTTTATGCTTTAGGCATGATTCGTGCCAAAGATGTAGTAGATAAATTGCTCCATTTTATTTTAGAAAGACAATATAGTCCCCTAATTGTCCAAAAAGCTGTTCAAACAATTATTCATCTACCCAATGGCAGAGTGAGGATATTAAAAGAAATATTAAATCGTCGATTAACACTTTCCAGTTTAGATGGTCCTTGGGGGATTCCTATATTACTCACTATTCTTGAAGAAAGAATCAAAGAAAACAATATTGTGGCTAATAAAGACATAGAAGAAATACGTACTATCATTCTGAACAATAAAAAATATGCCATTCATAGATTGATACGTAATTTCGATATTTCTTATAATGTAGCATTTAGAGAAGAACTATGTAGATTGATGACACAAATCGATTCTCCGAATGACATTTGTATTCAAATGATAAAAATTCTCAATGAATCAAAATATATAACAGAATTACAGATTGCAGCTAAAAACATTTTAGACAATAAAAAATATAGACAAAATCCAGATGCTGTGAAGGCAGTTTTACAATATTTATCTCCTAAAAAATTACAAACATTGCAAACTTCAACACCAGAACAAAATCTTGATGAAGAATCGCGACTATTGCAACAATATGCGATTCAATTAAGTGCAATCATTCAAGATGTGGATTCTATTCCTCAATTAATGGAAATTGTTCAAAACCAAACTCCCAACATTTCATTTGCAGCAAAAGCATTAATCCAAATGCCTGTAGAAAGTAATGAAACTATTAAAACATATTTTGAGAATAGCATAAAAAATCAACAGACAAAAAATTCAGAAGTCGATGTTCTTTTCCATGCTATTTTACTGAGTCGACAAGATACCACATATTTAAATGAATTGTTTCAATATCTAGATCAACCTAATACTTATTATATTGATATTGTTTTAGAGTCTTTTCAAAAATTAGACAATGCAGTAAAAATATTTATGGAACATTATAAAGATAAAAATATATCTGTAAAACTCTATATATTAAAAGCCTTATCTCAGAAAGCCACTCCAGAAGTATTTCATTTTTTCAAAACACTATTTCTATCTAAGTCTGAACCATCTACGATTAAAGAATATATTATAGAATTATTATATTTATGGCCTAAACAATCGCTACCAATTTTAATAGAAATTATAATAGATCCAAAATATTTTGACGAGCCTGTTCTTATAGCACGTGCCATTGATTCTTTAGGGAAAATTGGAGAACCAGCTTTAAACAAACTCTTACCTAAATTTGTGCATCCCTATGTAATTGATTCACAAAAGAACTTAGAAAAAGAAATAGAAATAAAAAATCAATATTTTAAAAATTTTACAAATGCCTTTATAGCTATTGGAGACATTGTAAGAAAACCTTTAAAAGAATATTTTAACACACTTTCAGAAGAACAACAAAGCGTAGTATTAGAAGTTATTGGGAATTTATGCGATGCTGAGGATATTGTTTTTTGTATAGAACAATTACACCATACTTCGGTTCGCGTACAAGAAGCCAGCAAAAATACCTTAGTTATATTTGGTAAATCTGAATTTGATGACGATGTAATTCAAAAGCTTTTTGAACGAATAAATATAATAGAAAATAACAAGCAACATCAAAACGAATTTATAAATATATTAGAAGTATTGGGTAGACTAGGTGATTCTCGTGTTTTCTCAAACTTACTAGAGTATGTATCCAAACCTCAATATATGCATTTAATAGCCACGGCCTTAAAATCATATGGATCTGATAGGATACATGAAGTCATTCATCTCTTAATAGCAGAAAAAAAATCCATTGAAATTGAGGTATATGACACTTTGAAAAAAAGAAACCCCAAAGCTTTGGATGATGAATTAGAAAAAATGAAACAGGAATCAAACGTCCAAGAAGAAATATGGACTAAACTATTTAAGTCCTTAACACTCCGTGGAATCCATATATATTTACAAGCCCTAACATATGACGTAGCCTTTCCTGTATTACAAAACATATTAGAAAGCAAAATAGAAAAGGATAGTTTATATCAATCTATCCAAATATTTATTCCTGCTGCATTGTTAGCATATGAAAAAGGCAAACATAATATTGTAGACTATTTCATAGAAGTATTAAGTAATCCATTGTTAACAACAGTTCATGAAGCTACATGGTATGCAATGCTAGCATATCCACAACCAATATATGCCAAGATCATTACTTTAGGAAAAACAATAAAGGGGCAATCGAGTTTTGTAGACCAACAAGTAATTACATACTTTCATAATAATATCCATCGCATGGTTCCCTTACTTATGAGACAAATCCAAAAAAGTCCAGATGAATATGAAGTATTTATTAAACTTATTTATCAAGATTTTCAAAAACAACAAAGCGATTTAGAAACTGAAAAAAAAGTTTTAGAATCAGAGAAAAATAGAAGAGTTAGTGCCATTCGAACGATTGATAAGAATATAAAAACTTTAAACGACAATCAAGAAAAATTTTTATTAGCACTTTTTAAAACATTATCCAATGCAAACCTAGAAACAACAAATAAAATTTTATTTCTTATACACAGAACATTATCATATATATTGCTAGATCCTAAAAAAACAACTTGGACAAGTGCAATGAGAAATATGCGTAATGAATTACAAAAGTCTTATAGAAAATATGGATTTAAATTAAGAAATAAAAAAGAAATAGAATTAAAAAGTGAAGAAAAAAATTTGCTATATTTATTAAAGAAAATAGATCCATCCAATGATCTCTTCTATTATCCAAAATAAATTAGCTATGAAAAATAAAACAGATTTTTTGTTTCATAATTTCTCTTTAATCAAAAATAGCCATGAACATATTAGAACCAGAACTATTGATTATTGCACCTGAAGAACATCCCGATGTAGTACAAGTTTTACATTATCTACAAGAAAATAATTGTAATACTAGGTACTATATCTGGGACATTGCCTCTTTTCCTAGACAATTTTCATGTTCTTTAACAATCAAAAATCAAGGCAATAATATTTTTCTATCGAATAAAGAGCAAACAGAATGCCTTTGCCTAGATAAAGTAAAGACAGTTTGGTGGTGCGAACCAAAAGTAATGCAAATGGATCCTGACATTAATTCTTTGCAAGAAAAAATGTTTGCCTATAGATCTTGCAGTCAATTTATTGACGGTCTAAGCTATGTATTAGATTGTTTATGGGTAAATCAGCCAGACCGTCAAGATATCGCACGAAATCCAATATATCAATACCAAGCTGCAAAATTAGTAGACTTGAAAATATTAGAAACACTAGTTACCAACAATTCCGATGCAGTGCTGGCATTTCTAGAAAAACATGGAGATTTATTTTTTCGTCCTCTTGTTCCTTTCCATACATTACAACATGAACTTCCTAAAGATTTTTTTAATGAGATTGAAAATTTATATTTAGCACCTTGTTTATTTCAACAAAGCATTTCTACTCAACGCATGCTCACTTCTCTTGTGATTGGCAATCATATTAGCACAGCACAAATGTATTGGAAAAATGAACAATATGAATATGTTCCATGCGAAACACCTACAGAAATTGAAAATCCATTATATAGTCTTGCTAAACTTATGGGATTGATTTATTTTCGCACCTACTTTATTGTAGACTTTAAAGAAAACTGTTATTTTCTATCTTTAGATTCTTCTCCTTCTTTACTCACTGTGAACGATTACGTAAATTCTTGCACAGATATATTTACCCGATTGTTGTGCCGAGGAAAGGCTGGGCAAAGCCAATCATATTGGCCCAATTTATCTCGTTCTGTACTTTATAATAAGTCATAATGTTTGCCAATTTATACAACAAGGAATACAACATGAATATTCGAGTATTTAAAATACTATGTCTTATCTTTTTAACATCATTATATGCACAGACCTCTAAACAATTATATGAAAAAGCATTACAACTAGGCGAGCAAGAAAAATATACAGAAGCCATCCCATTATTGCAAAAAAGCACTACACATAAAAAATGTCCTTTAGAGGTTTTTTATATTGCTATGCAATACTCTTTTCAAGCAAAACAATATGACCAAACAATTCAATTTAGCATCCAAGGACTAGAAAGATACCCCAATGAAATTGATTTCTTATACTACCAAGCCCAAGCACATTTCCAACTTCAACAGTATAAAGAAGCACAAATACCTTTACAAAAAATTCTTCAACTATATCCTGACAATGTACATGTACTGTACATGCTTGCACAAACACACCAACAACTCCAACAAAACACAGAAGCCCTTGCATATTATCAAAAAACGATTCCGCAAACAAAACGCTATACAGATAAAGAGATACAACAAATCCACGACAACATGAGCATAGAAGAAATCAACAAACTTCTCCATACAAATCCAAAATATTATCCTGCTTATCTATTACGAGCCAGACAATACGCTAAAATAGGTCCCTATAAAACAGCCATCACAGATTGTAACACACTTTTAGACCAAGGATATAGAACAAGCGAAATATATACATTAAAAGCAGAAGCTCATGCACATCTTAAACAATATGAACAAGCATATATAGAATATAGTAATGCTGTTGATATAGAACCCAACGATGCACTTTACATTGCAAGAAGCGAAATTGCCTTTCAAATTTCACAAGACAAAAAAAATGCATATGCTCCTGAAAAAGAATATACACAATATTATTTGCAAGCACTTCAAGATATAGATAAAGCCATTGCACTTAATCCTACAGCCTTATATTACAATAAACGTGGATTTAGAAAATACCAAAATAGAGAATATGAACAAGCTATCCAAGACTTTAGCAATGCTATACAACTAGACCCAGAGAATCCTGATTATTACCTCAATCGAGCGATGGCAAAAAGAAACCTAGGAAACCAACAACAAGCCATTGAAGACTTTACAAAAGTGCTTGAATATAATCCCACCCATGAAAACGCCTTAAAATTTAGAGCTCACACATACTTACTAGAAAATCAAGCTGACAAAGCTTTTCAAGACTATTATAAAGCATACAAACAAACAGAAGATGCTCAATACCTCCTCTACATTACAAATGCACTTCAAAAATTACAAAGATATAACGATGCCTTGGTTACTATTGAACAAGCGTTGCAAGAAACACCAGACAACGACTTATACTTATTCACACGTAGCGAAATTTACTATAAAACAGAAAAATATCAACTTGCATTAAAAGACATTAACAAAGCTATTAAAATAAATTCCCGTAGAAAAGAATATTATGCATTGCGTTCTCAAATCTATCAAAAATTAGGTAACCTTGAAGAATCTTTAAACGATCTATATCGTTCTAATCAATCTTTCCATGAATAAAAAACAAATCTATTTGATACCATGCAGGAAAACAAATTAATTGAATACTATGAATGAAAAAGAAACAATTTATAAAGTGAATGATAATAAAAAGAGTGATTTATAAAATAGATGATGATAAAAAAAATGTAGAAAATAGAATGGTGTGATAAAAGAAACAATTTATAAAATGGTGTGATAAAAGAAACAATTTATAAAATGGTGTGATAAAAAAAACGATTTATAAGACTTACTTTATATGAGAAAAAAATATGCAACAATTTGATAGACAAAAAATACATCGATTTCCTCTCCAAACAAGGATTAGTAAATCTTCCATAGACAAAATTGCTATTCTTCCTGCTTCCCCTTGCCCTGATATTTCTCAAGAACTCGATACAAAACTTCAACAAATTGCACAAAAAATCATACAAGCTAAAAAAAATAAAAAAAGCATTGTTCTTACATATGGAGCACATTTAATAAAAAATGGTCTTGGACCTTTATTAGCAAGTATGATAGAGAATCAATGGATTACCCATTTAGCAACAAATGGTGCAGGAACAATTCATGATTGGGAATTTGCATTTCAAGGAAAGACAGAAGAAGATGTTAGAAATTACCTTTCTCAAGGTCAATTTGGCATTTGGGAGGAAACAACAGCATATATGAATCTTGCGATTCTTTTATCTGCAGCACAAGGCGAGGGATATGGCGAAGCGATTGGTAAGATGATTTCACAAGATGGACTAGATTTTTCTATTGCAGAAAATCTAGAAAAACAGCTTTCTCTTAATACAAAAAATGCAGTAGGTATTTATAATCTTTTACAAACTATGAAACAATATCAAATCCAACCAAAAAAAATCAACATCTTGCATCCATGGAAAAAATATAGCTTATGTTTCTCAGCTTATAAAAATAATGTTCCTTTAACTGTACACCCAGGTTTTGGATATGACATTATCTATACTCACCATTATTCCAATGGTGCTGCTATAGGAATTACAGCAGAAATAGATTTTTTACGATATGTCCAAGCTCTTACAAACTTAGAAAACGGTGTATTTCTATCTATTGGCTCAGCGATCATGTCACCTATGATTTTTGAAAAAGGACTTTCTATGGCTAGAAATGTCGCTCACCAACAAAATAAAAGTATTGAAAATTTTTCTTTAATCATCAATGACATTCAAGAAGGCGAATGGAATTGGGGCAGTGAAAAAGAACCCCCAAAAAACGATCCGGCCTATTTTTTACGATTTTGTAAATCTTTTGATAGAGCTCATGCAAAAGAAATGAAATACATCTGTTTAGACAATCGACTCTTCTTACAAACACTATATAAACATTTACAAAAAGAAGATCCACTTCCCCAAATATAGATGACAAGCTATGAAAAAACAGAATGAATAGTCTAAACTGTATTGACTGAATTACGTCAAAAATACTAAATTTTCATATTCAGTTATGAAAACCTCATAAAAATATTGAACAGAAAGGCGAGTGGCATAATATAAACTTCCTACTCGCAAGCTACAAGATCTCTTTCCATAGCCATTGAAAGTTATACCTTATGACAATACAATTAGTCACATTTCAAGTAGGGAATCATCACCTTGCCATCCCTATTGACAAAGTGCAAGAAGTGATTCGATACACTCCTGTTATGGAATCTCCAGAATGGTCAGGATTACTTCATGGGATTATCCACGTTCGAAACATAGTCATACCAGTCCTTGATCTACGAAAAGTCCTTGCACAAGACCCCATCATCAATAATAAAAAAACAAGGATTATCATCGTAGAAATCTTAGAGAGAGTGGCAGGTCTCATTGTAGATTATGTAAACGATATTCTTCCCCTTTTTCCAGAACAAATTGTTCATTTATCTTCTATAACTTGGGAAAAAAAAACAGCTATTTTAGCTAGCATTGCCAACATCGACAATCAAATGTACTTTGTACTAGACATTGACTATTTATTAAGAGAAAATGAACAAAAATTATTTAAAGAAATATTCGACAGTAGTTTTAATGTGCAATAAGAAAAGCAATCTGTAAAAAAATTACTGTCGAATATTTCTTTAATATTTTTTAGTGTTTTCTAAGAATCTTGCAAGTTTACGAGAATATTTCTTTAATATTTTCTAGCACTTTCTAAGAATCCTTCAAGCTTACGCGAACGAACAGGGTGTTGTAATTTTCGAACTGCTTTTGCTTCAATTTGTCGAACACGTTCTCTTGTGACGTTAAAGAGCTTACCAACTTCTTCTAATGTGTATGTGTAACCATCGCCAATTCCATATCGCAATTTGATGATTTCTCGTTCTCTATATGTTAGAGTTTGAAGTACTTTTTCAATTTTATCTTTAAGCATCTCATGTGTTGCTGCTGTTACAGGAGATTCAGAGCCTTCATCTTCTATAAAATCTCCAAAGTAAGAATCATCACTCTCGCCAATAGGTCTATCTAAAGAGATGGGCAATTTTGCTATTTTCATAACTCGTTTAGTTTCATCTACAGAAATGTTGGTTTCTTTTGAAATTTCTTCTAATGTTGGTTCGCGTCCTTTCTTTTGTATAAGTTTCTTAGATACATTGCGAAGTTTACTCATTGTCTCTATCATATGAACAGGGATTCGAATCGTTCTTGCTTGCTCTGCGATAGAGCGTGTGATGGCTTGACGTATCCACCATGTTGCATATGTGGAAAATTTGAACCCTCGTCTATACTCATACTTTTCTACTGCCTTCATGAGTCCTGTATTGCCTTCTTGGATCAAATCTAAAAAAGTGAGTCCTCTATTTCTATACTTTTTAGCAATAGATACAACAAGTCGCAAATTTCCGCTAGATAATTTTCGTTTTGCATTTTCGTAATTTTCGTATCGTTCTTCTATTTGTTTGGATCGTTTTAAAAGTTTTTCTGGACTTTCTCGTGTATCCCATTCGATTTTTTCTAATTCATGTCTGAGTTTTTCGCTTCTAGAACGTTTCGTTTCATCATTTTCAATTTCCATGAGCTCTCTCATACAATTATCAATTTTATCTGCCTTTTTTTTGAGTTCTTGCATCATGGGGCGAATTTTTTTTGTTTGCAATCCGAGTTCTTCTAAAAGAATCACTCCTTTTTTTCGTCGTAATTTGATTTTTAACGCGAGTTGATTGCGTTCTGCTGATTTTACGGGTGCTGCTAAATATTTTTTAAAATTTTTTCCGTTTTCCTCTAACATTTTTTCAAGTGTACTGATATTTTGTTGAAGACGTTCTTCTAATTCTTTTTTCTTAATATCTAATGTGTTACTGCCACTCAATGTTCGATCAAAGGCAAGCTCACCATTTTGCACTTCTTTTAAAATTCGCAACGCTGTATATAAAGAAAGTTCAGATTCTAAAACTTTTTTTCTAAAACGTTTTCTGGTGACTTCAATGCATTTGGCTAAGCGAATTTCTTCTTCCCTAGAAAGTAAAGGAATTTCGCCCATTTGAGTTAAATACATTCGTACAGGATCATCAATTCGTTCTGACCCCATATCATCAATAAATTCTTCTTCCAATTCATCGTCGCCATCAGAATGAAAAGAATTGTCATTGGTAGAGTCACTTTCTACAAGTTCAATGCCATTTTCATCTAAGGTCATCAAAATACTGTCTAATTTTTCAGGATCTTCATCAGGCATTAAATCTTGAAATTCATCGTATGTTAAAAAGCCTTTTTGTTTTCCTGTTTCTAAAACTAGTTTTAATTCTGAATCGTCCCGTTCCATGGAGATTTTCTTCTCCTTTTTGCTATAAAAGCAAATTTGAAGATAAAAAAATATTTAAAACAATATTTCTAATAATTTGTAATAGCTAATAATTCTATTAATTCTATTAATAGTTAAATATTTGTAATAATTATAATATAATAGTAAGTGAATATCACTATTATATTATAATTTGCCAACTATCCGTTCCTACAAACCTATAAAATCCTATAAATAGCTATAAAAATCTATAAATAAGATTTCTGTTGTATTTCTGTTTCAACCTTGCTGGTTACAATCTGATTTATTACTAAATCTGACTGCA
>Ga0116147_1002771_pt1 | contig 17272 bp, 8 predicted proteins | sample AD_JPNHG3_MetaG_FD_89749 | JGI IMG/M metagenome (GOLD analysis project Ga0116147, IMG submission 89749) | Active sludge microbial communities of municipal wastewater-treating anaerobic digesters from Japan - AD_JPNHG3_MetaG | ecosystem: Engineered > Bioreactor > Anaerobic > Digestate | place...
ATTATAAACTTTGCAATAATAATACGCTTCATCAGATATCGAAATAGTTGACAGCGTTAAAACGGCTGAAGATGCGCCGGAAATCAGCGTATCATCGTCCGGTGTGCCGCTGGTTCGGTCGGATGATTTATACCACTGATACGAAGCCGGCAAAATACTTTCAGCCGCAATCGCAAACTGGACAGTCTGACCGGCAGGGGCAATTACATCGGCCGGCTGCTGCGTAATAATCGGCAGCGAGTGCATTGTTTCAAAACTCCACACCCTGCCCGGATCTTCCAATACTGTATGATTCGGATCATCCATCTGAACTGTTGTTGTGACGCGCCAAAAATAGTGTGCGTCATATGCCAGAACCGGTTTGTACGACAGGGCTGTCTGACCGGCACTAACCAGCGCTGAAGGTTCGCCGTTCTGAACATCTGCCTGATTGGATGAGAAATATACATCGTAGCCCAGCACCGCTTGAACATTGGGATCGTCCGGGGCATCCCACGAAAGAACCTGATCTAACGGAACCTCGGTGGCGTTATTGGCCGGCACCGGATTCCGAGCACCCTTGCTTATAAACACCAGTCCGGCATCGCCATCCCACCAGACTTCATCAATAAACGTCCGGGCAGATTGAGTAGTTGACCGGGTGGTGGAAGACAGACGGGGTGTATCAAAAAATGCCCCCATCAGCGGGCTGTTTCCATACGTCGCGGTATTTTCAAACGGCAGATCGTCTGCAATTCTGTCAGCCTGAGTGGGCAGCGTTGGTGGGCCTGCAGGCCCCGAAGCAGGGCTGATGTATAAATCAAAGGTGTTGGCTGCGTTGTCGGCGTCTATCCAGCAGTTGTACCATTGCCCGCGGGTCAGACCGGCTAAAAGAACCGCACCGGGATCTTTGATAGCGACCAAATCCACGGATGTGCCTGCACCATTAACCGCACGGAAACCGGCTACAATATAGTTTTGAGGACTGTTGCCTGCAACGGCAAACGGCGTGACTCCGCTTAGAGCATGAATACCGAAATAGGTGTCAGCCGCATTAGCTTCCACGCGAATGCAGAATCGGAAAAACAAGATGCCGCTTTCTGTATTTTCAATGGCATTATCAATATCGGCAAATCCAAAACCGCGGCTGTTAGCACCGTCGGAGGTTGTCATAAAGCGAATGACAGTGCTTCCGCTGTTGGTTTCGACATAAATATTTCCTGACGTTCCTCCGGTATTCGTGCTCCAGATGCCCCCGCCGCCGGCAGTCGGAACATTATATGGCATATTTGCTCCGACCGTCATCCCTTCAAAATTATCTACGAACTGCAGCTCTGCCTGAACTGCCGGGCCAAACAGCAGCACAAGTAAAATGCCTAATCCTGTTACAGTTATGTTTCGCATTTTACACCCTTTCTATCATCCAAAAACCCTCTATTCTGTTTATCCGATAGGCAGTCTGCAGTGTTATGGCACAAGCTGGTCATAAAGCCAGTAAGCGGCCATCTCGACCAGATCGCCCACATCAATTCTGCAGTTATGGTTAAAATCGAATGCCTGCAAGACCGCATCGTTCGGATACACGCAGACTGTTCCGCCTTGAATATCTGTATAGGAATAGGCCACCGTGACCGGATCCAGGGAATAGTTGTAAATCCATACGTCATCCAGCAGGCCATTCATTGGCGAAATTGGCAAGCCGGTGGTCAAATCCAAACCGACGGCTCCAATCATCACCGTTGCGTCGGTCCCGCCGCTTAAGGGCATCGCTGCACTGACCGCGCTTTGTCCATTGCGATAAACCCGAGCCGTTGAGCCGTCATAGGTAACAGTCACCTGCTCCCACTCGCCAACCGGCAGCGGTCCCGTGGCGGCGACTGTCTGTGTGCCCGTCGTATAGCGCTTAAAGGTCAGGTTGTAGGGGCTGGTGTTGCCGATTTCCAGCTGCCACATCATCCCGTCATCCGTATAAGCGTTCCGTTTGCCGATGAGGCCCTGATAGTATGGGGCTTCCCACTGGCCGGCCCACTTAACCCACAGCGAAATCGACAGCTGCCCGGAATACTGCGACGGGTTCCATGAGCCCGCGTTGGCCCAGCCGCTGCCGGCATTGATTGCAACTGCATTGCCCGTTTTTGCCGGATTGACTCCGGCGGCAAACAGCGGCGTACCATTCGGGTCGGCGTGATGCCCTTCGCCGCTTGTGTCGGCGTATTTGCCGCCCACCAGACCATCCAGTGTCCAGTGCGCCAGCGGTCGCTGAATGGCTAATCCCGCTGCGCTGGAATACGCCACCCGGGGATTCGTTACCTTGCAGTAATAAAAGCCCTCATCGGCAGTCGAAACCCCCGACAATGTCAATGTTGGCCCCGTAGCTCCGGAAATCAAGATATCATCCCCAAAGGTATCGTTAGCCGGATCGCTCGATTTATACCACTGGTACGAAGGCGGGAAAACGCTTTCTACCGTAATCGTAAATACTGCGGCTGTGCCTGCTTTCACAACTGCATAGGCGGGCTGCCGGGTAATTGCCGGAAGCGACGATTCGGCGGTAAATCGCCAGACACTGGAAGGCACAATCAACTGGGTCTGGTTCGGGTCATTAAGCCTGATGCGCGAATCCACACGCCAATAGTATGTCGTATCATAAGCCAAAACAGGATCAAAAAATTGAACCGCCTGATTTGTACTGACCCGTACGGAAGCCAGGCCGGCTGCAACCTTCGCTTCATTCGGATCCAAATACACATCATAGCCGAATATCTGTGCCACATTCGGGTCATTCGGGGCATCCCATGATAAAATCTGATCCAATGGAACCTGCACCGCCCGATGGGCGGGAACAGGATTCCTCGCCCCCTTGCTCGTCAGTGTCAGCCCCTCATCGCCATCCCAGTAAATATCATCAATAAAAACATCTTCGGTCTGTCCGGAAACCAATGTCGGTACAGGTTTGCCAAATGTCACACCGGCAAGCGGGGAAGCAGTTGCCATTCCGAAAGCAAGTCCCTCTCCGATTCTGTCGGACTCCGCCGGCAGCTCAACCGGCCTGCCCGGACTGCTGGATGCATTAACATATAAATCAAAAGTATCCCTCGCGTTGTCCGCAACAATCCAGACATTGTACCACTGATTACGCGCAAGTCCGGTCTTCAGGACTGTCGCATTGTCGATCGTTTTTATATCAAATGTCGCGCTGGAAGCCGCACAGAATAAGCTGAATCCGGCGTTCATGGCGCTACCTTGACAGGTCGTAGAGTTCAGATAGCTGCTGCTGGTGTAGGTATGTATTCCCAGATAATCCTGGAGAGGCCTTGAACCGGAAGCAACCTTAAAGCGGAAAAACAATATACCGGCTTCCGTATTGTCAATGGGATTGGTAAGCCCCGCAATACCCGCACCGCGAACCAGCGTTCCGGAACTGTGGGCAGATACCCGCAATGTCATGCTCCCGTCTGATGTACGGGTAGTAATATTGCCGGTAGATTCACCCTCGGTATCCCACGCCCCTCCCAATACGCCGTTGGGGATCTTTCCATCAATGGTTACTGCCTCTGTCTTGTCGGTAAAGTCCTCTACCAGCAGCAATTCAGCAACAACCGATGCCGCCGGCAGTAAAATCATCGCGATGAACAGAATTCGATGGGTTTTCATCACAATTTCCTTTCATATACAGTCCAAATCAGCTTTACCTTGTCCGGAACTCCAGAATCGCCGAAACCATCGCCGCACGATGCACACATCGGTTGCCCCAACCACTGAAATATCCCCCTTTGTGGATTCATAATATCCTGCCCCTGTCCTTTTCCAAAAACATGCCTTTGGGCGATAATCCCTCAACAGAACGACCTTCCCCCCTGTCTTTTATTTTCCCTTTTCCTCACAATTACTTTCTGGAAAAAACCGAATCAGAAATAATTTCTTTTCTCCATCCCTGTTGTCCTGTGTTTCTGGGCAACTTAAAGGAATGCATTTTTTTACTAAACCACAAATCCGGGCATTTTTTGCCGTGCTTTTTAACAAAACACCCTGTTCAGGATATCGTTTGCCCGATACCCTGAACAGGGCAGCATTGCATTGGCGTATTCCAATTCCTGCCGTCCGGGCAGAGATATTAAACCGCCAATTTCATTCACTTCTTTCTGGCGTCTTAGGGACGAGCCACTACATCGGGGACTAATTGTCCTTCAAGCCAGTGATTGGCCAAATCTATCAGATCTCCAAGGCCGATTTCGCAGTCGCCGTTGAGGTCATAAGCCACCAAAATCGGATCACGAGGATCTACGCAGGCTTTCCGTCCCAGAGGATCCACATCCGTAAAGGAATAAGCAATGGTAACCGGGTCAAGAGCGTAGTTGTAGATCTGGATATCATCCAGCAATCCATCGAGAATCGATGTTGCCACAGGGGGCACAGCCGCCGGATCAAGTCCTACGCCGCCGATAACCAAGTTGGAACTGATCCCGTCGTTAAGGGTAACCGGACCGCTGACGGCATAGGTCCCATTGCGGTACATTGTGGCGGTCGTTCCATCATAGGCAACAACAACCTGTTCCCATTCGCCCACCGGCAGAATCGGACCGGTAATGCCGTTGATGTTGCTCTTGAATGTCAAGAGACTGGCAGCATTGTTGCCGATTTCCAGCTGCCACCGCATATTCGTTGCATACACACTGCGTTTGCCTATCAAACCCTGATAGCGCGGAGTTGCCGGCTGGCCATTCCATTTGACCCACATCGACACTGTCAGTTTGCCTGTAAACTCCGAGGGATCCCATGCCCCTACGGTTGCCCAGCCGCCATCGGGATTGACCCATACCGCATTGTTTGTGAGAGCCGGATTGACACCGCTGTAAAATACCGGCGAACCGTTGGGGTCGGCATGATGTCCTTCCCCGCTGATATCTTCATACTTGCCGCCTACTAATCCATCCAGTGTCCAGTGCGCAACCTTGCGTTTTACGCCGAGGGCAGCCGGTTTGGATTTTGCGCTATAGGTAACGCTGTTATATACATTAGAGGCAACAAGGTAATAAAACTTCTCATCAGACAGAGCAGCATTGGAAACAGTATAGGTCAGATCTGTAGCCCCGCCGATCAGCACATCATCAGCCGGCGTGCTGTTGCTTCGGTCATTGGATTTATACCATTGATAGGTTGCCGGCACATAAGGGCTGGAAACACCTGCGGTAAATGAAGCAGATCCTCCCAAGTCAGCCAGCTGATCAGCTGGGTCACTGGTAATTTTGGGACCCGGATTTGTTGTTGTGAACGACCACACCTCGCCAGAATGAACGCGGGGCACTTTGGGCTCATTGGGGTCATCAACCAGCGTAACAATCGTATCGACGACCCAGTAATATGTCTTGACAAATGCCATATCGGGTGTCGGATCGTATGATGCTGCCGTTTGAGCGGCACTTTTGAGGACTGACGGATCCCGGTTGGTTACTTTTGCCATATTCGGGTCCATATATACATCATAGCCAAGCACTTGAGCAATCTTGGGATCATCGGGCGCCTCCCACGAAAGCACCTTTTCAATAGCCACATCGATTGCTTTATTGGCCGGATCCGGCTTCTGAGCTGTCAACGATGCTAAACCGTTGCTGCCGTCCCAATAGATTTCGTCCACCCGGATATTGCCTAACTGGGTGGTTGACCGCTGCCATGGAGCAACCTCAGCTGAATAAGTCCGGCCCATAACAAACATCCCGGCCAGAGGAGCCGTTGTGGCAACCTCAAACGGCCTGTCCGATACGACTTTATCAGAGGAGGCCGGCAGAGTCGCTGCTCCGGCAGGTCCTTCAGCCGGGCTGATATACACACTGAATGTCTCCGCTGCATGGTCCGCTTCAATCCAGCAGTTATACCACTGGTTTCGCAAGAGACCGGTTGCGAAGGTGGCCGTATGCTGTGTTGACACCATCTTCATCGTGCCGGCCGGCTCACCGTCGCTCCACAGATGAAAACCCGCCATAAGATAGTTCTGCGGATTGCTTCCTATAGCCGAGTCGTTTATATTGGTTGTCCGTGTATGGATTCCAATGTAGTAATCCACCGACCGGGTGTTGTCGACCAAAAATCGGAAAAACACCACACCTTTTTCACCGACTGCAATAGGATCGGTCATATTATACGTGCCGGCTCCGCGGCGGTCGCCGCTGGAGTTTCCCGCGATGTTGCACACATTGGAGCCGCTTTGCAGCTGGACCTGAATATTACCCGATGATGTACCGTTAGAAACACCTACGGTACCATTGTTTCCTGCCGTGGGTGTCGCACCGATAAGATTTCCGATCGGACGCCCATCAAAATTCTCGGTAAACTGCAATTCTGCCTGGACTGCAGTGCCCAGAAGCAGGACCGCTGTGATCATGCATATTGTCTTGATTATGCTTCTCATTACTTAACCCTTTCAAGTATATGGTTTCTCTTCACCGTTTCGACCGTCTCAGGGACGCGCCACGCACGTCGGAACCTGCTGGCAATGCAGCCAGTTGGCCGCCAGTTCCGCAAGGTCCGGCAAATCAATCTTGCAGTTGTCGTTAAAGTCATACTTGGCGACAACCGGATCTGCATCATTGATGCACACAGCCGCTCCTGTTGCGTCGTGGTACATATAGGCCGCTTCAACTTCATCCACGGCATAATTATAAATCCGCAGGTCGTCAATTTGCCCGTTGAAGAACTGCCCGGCAACGCCCGATGTATCGCGGTTGGCACCCAGCTGGAGATGTTCCACACCGTACAACCGGCGTGTTAATCCTGTTGCCTGCCCAATCCGCACACCATTGCGATAAATCCGCTGGATTCCGGTTTCACTGTCTTTGGTAAAAATCCAGTGAATCCAGTATGGCTCGGCAGCAGTATTGACTGCATTGCCTGCTGCTACACGGTCATAGGCGCCGGCAGCATCCGAATTCGAAATATCCAGATACGCATTGTTGTTGCTCCACGGAGTATGGATATTGACCAGACGGTTGCCCGGCAGTGCATCGGCATAGCCGTAAAGGGTTACTGTACCCACCGTAGGTGTATTATTTTTGGCCCAGAATGCATAGGTCATTTCTGTTCCGGCTTTCGGCAGGGCTGCGGCCGGCAGAATCAGATAATCATCGATTCCATCCAATCCAAGGGCATAGCTGCCGACTATCCCAGATGCGAATGTCGGGGTTGAATTCACATCGGCAACAGAACCATCATAACCGCCAACAGCATCCGCATAATCGTTTTCAAAACCCCACTGACTGGTCAATCGTGCATACTCCACCCACGCTTTATTGGAATATACAATTGTGGGACTGTTGGCATTGGATGCCGCACAATAATACTGGCCTTCATCACTGGGCTGAACGCCGGTAATTGTCAGGGTCGGCTGGATAGCACCGGAAATCGGGGCATCATCTTTGTACCATTGGTAATCGGTTGCATTGACTGCCTCTATGGTCAGCACTGCATCCGGTTTGCCGTTGGCTGGACCGCGAACCTGACTGAGCGGGTGCGTTGTAATGGTCGGAGCCAGTGAAATAGTTGTAAATGAATACACTCCGCCCTCAATGGCGTTTGGTTCGGTCGAAAAATCATAGCGGCCAGCGACATCCACACGCCAGAAATACTGCGTGGAGTAAGCCATATCTGCAGGACCAAAGGGATCGTATTCTTCCGCGGGACTGTTCGAAACGACCTTTACAGACGCATGGCCGGCCTTGACCAAGTCCTGGTCCGTACTAAAATAAACATCATAGCCGGTAAATATAAAGTTGGGCTCGAATTCGGACGGCGGATCCCACGACAGAACCTTGTCAACCGGCACAAATTTTGCTCCATTGGCAGGATCCACATTCTTCACGCCGCCGCCGGTCATCACAAGACTAATCTCGGTTTCCAGCAATGCCGTATTGAAAATCTGAATATCATCCATCAATCCTATGTATTCCCATCGGGGAGCTGTACCGGGGTAGTTGTAGATATCGGCTCCAATAATCAAGTCATTCGTGTTTGTGGCAGGGATGGTAGCCCATGTCGCCTGTGCATCTAAAACACCGTTGAAATAGATCTTCACTTGATTTTCTGTAAGGGTCGAATCAAAGGTCAGGGCGATATGAGTCCACTCATTCAGCGGAATCGCAGAAACAGAATACAGAAAAGCCACATTGCCCCACTGAATGCGCAGACGGCCATCGCTTTCCATTCGAATCCCCCAAGGGGCTGTATACCAAGCGGAACCGCCTGTACCGCCTTTTTCAATCAGCTGCCTTGTTCCTGTACTGGGGATATTCAGCCACATGGCTATCGTGATTTGGCTGGCAACTGCATTCAGACTGGGGCTGTTTACCACCCGTATAAAACTGTCTGCCCCCCCAAAATTCATTACAGCACCGCGTTCCGCATCCGTCGTCGGAGCAACATTGCCTAACAGAACGCCGTTATTGCTGTTGCCGGAACCGTCGGCCGCCGTCCCGTCATCAAAAGTATAACGGGCCACCAGGTCCGCCCTGGCGACCGTCGCCAGTATCGCACCTAAACACATCATCACAACACATAATTTCTTCTTCATAATCAAACCTCCGCAAAAAAGTTAATATCTGTAATCCGTCTCAGCCTGCCGGCACTGTCTGTCGTTTTCAGACCCGCATACGACAGGCCATGCCGTCCATTTTTTGTCTGTTACGGTACACCGGCATACGGAAAGCCACGAAGAACAAAAGCGAAATCATCCGGATATTTGGGGTCAACCTTTACAAAATGGGATCCCACGCCGGCTGTCTGGAGCAGCCCCGGATCAACCCATTTGTATTTTTCGGCGTGTCCGTCAGCAAAACCAAAACTGCTGCGGTCAAAATGCCACATCGCCGGCAGATCCACCCAAACCCATGCCGTTACCGGCTGTCCAACCAGACGCATATCCTGATCCCAGCTTCCGGCATTCAGGCCGCGTCCGTCATTCTCCTCGACAAAAATAAACTTGCTTCCGGGTGTTTTAATCTGAGAGTATTTGGTAATAGAGACGAACTGAAAACTGCCTGTGGCAGCATAGCGTCGTCTGGCAGCATCCCATGCGCCACCTCGTGCCCCGCCGGCTATGGAATACGACCGGTAGCCCCCGTTTACGGTGGTATAACCATTTAAGGCCGGAGGCTTCAAATACCGCTTGTCAGCCGGACAATGATACGAATCGGACTTGCCTACATAATTAAACAGCAGGCCATTTTCGATTCCTTTTATTTCTTCCTGATAATCAAAATTCGATGCATATGCGTTTGGATTCGTTTTGGATATGGGGAAATCCACCCAGCAGTAATACGGATCACGGGTCCAGGTGCCGGCATTTCCGCTGGCGTTGCCGGGAGAATTGCCCCCGATGAGCTCATCATGATTATCCTGACTGTAGGCAAACCAGGCCTTGCCCAGGCCGCTTAAATTGGTCATATCAATCGTAAGCTGGGCCTGAAGTTTGGCCGCCTTTAATCCGGGCAGCAAAATCGACAGCAGCAGTGCAATGATGGCTATCACTACCAATAACTCAATCAATGTAAATCCTTTTGGTTTCATCGCTATCCCCTGTCTACTTAAAATCATAATCCATTTTCTCTTGTTTGTTCACCGGCAAGCCCGCTTACTGTACGGACTCGATTGTTAATTGGGGCTGCACAAAGAAACTCCAGTCCAAATGCACTGATCGGTCACTTCCATCGGTAGTCATCAGCGTCAGAAAGCGGTCGCTGTCAGACAGATTAACATCAATCGGTTTCAGCCCGGACTGATATTCCATATCATCTGCCCTGAACCGTTCCTGACCATCTACCAAAATGTAGAAATTCACATAGTCATGGGCTCGTTTTGAAGAAGCCGGCCCTTCTCCTACTCCACAAAGGGCTGAAAAGCTGCTGATGCGTGTGCCTTCCGGCAGTGAATGGCGAATTTTCCGCAGGTCAAATGTAATACCCAGATTGCTGTGCAGAAGGATGATAGGCCGACCGGGACCGCCGAAAGTCTGCCCGCCGATTTGAACAGTGTGGTCAAAGACCTCATTGGCCGTCTTCAACGGGAGAACGGAGCCGTTAAACGGCCCGTAAAAACAGCGTCCTGTGGTTTCCGGACATCCTTCATACATATCGCCTTCGGAACTGACCTGAACAGCACCAGCCCGGCCGTCCGGAATAAACAATCCATCGACAAAATCAAGGTCCGGCACCAGAATATAAGGAGTTGTTCGCTGGATGCCGTCCGGCTCCATCCGCTGTGCCAACTTGCCCGTAATCGGATCAATTCGGGTGTTGGCCTGTCCTGTCCCCCATCCGTTCCCGCCCCCTATCACATCTGCCAAATCGAGGGGCTGTCCCCGCCAGACATAATGATTCTGCGAATCGATATCCCGCACAAAAGCACCGGGATTGATGGCAATTGCCTGAATTGCTTCCTGTCCTTTTTCTACGCGGCGAGCCTGCCCCTGCTGAACAAGCTCCGATGTCCCTTCTTCGGACTGCTTGCCAGCTATCAGTGACACCTTGCCTTTAAGAACATGCACTTCCGTGCCGCCGTCAATATTGACTTTGACGCCGAACTGGGTTCCTAAATCGATGACATTGGAGTTGGGTGTGCTGACGATGAAACCGATAGCCCGTCGCGGCACATTGGCATATAAACGGCCGTAGCGCAGTTCTATCTGGTCATAAGTAATAAACTCAAATTCGCTTGGGGCTTCTACAACTACGTTGCTGCCGTTATCCATCTGAATCTTAAGGATTCCTTCCTTCAGCTGAATTCCGCCCTGTCGGGTGAAAAGCCGGTCTCCCCGCTTGAGGGACATAGCCGGATCTGCCCACCGCACATCCACCATATCAGCCAAAGTCGCAACAGGATCAGAAAATTCCTTGGGATTCAGCTGGACATATACAATCAGCAGAATAACAGCCGCCAGTGCGGCAACTGCTGTAATCAAAGTTGTCTTGCTGCTTTTGCGAACGATCTTCTGTTTCTGTAATTTTTCTATCAGAACAGGTTCATTTTTGCTTACTTCAAGCTCTATCGTCGGAGCAGTTTTTTCTTCATTGAGAAGAGCTGCCCATAAATCCATCTCATAGGGCGATTGCAGAACCGCACTGTCAAACAGCAGTTTCTGATTGTCTTGGCCTACAAACAGGTCATACAGACGCCGCTGAACATAAGACTCCGTTACAAACTGCTTAAGAAACTCAGGATCTTCTTTGAGATATTTGGCAAATAGTTCCTGTTCCTGCCGATTCAGCGAGCTGAAAAAATACTGTGACATCAGCTTATCTCTATCCATTGCTGCCAAACTCCCTTGCTCTCATTGTCTTTTGGATGCACTCCCGAAGCGAAAGCCGAATACGATGAAGTGCTACAAATACGGCGTTGCTGGAAACTCCCAGACATTGAGCAATCCGTTTAGCATCCATTTCACGGACGTAGCGCATCTGCAAAATCTGTTTCCAGCGGCCCTCTATCTTGGAAACACATTTTTCCAGAGCTTTTTTCATGTCATCCAATTCGCTGCTCTTCTCATGATATGTCTGAGCAATTTTATTGACCAATTCGTCATCAAAAATGTGCTTATCGCGGGCATATTTACGCTTATAATGCAATACTTCATTGCGGGCGATTCCAATAGCCCACGCCGTAAAAGGGGATTTTCTATCATAAGTGTCGTATTTACGGACTACTGCTACAGCCACCGATTGCAGTACATCGTTAGCATCTTCAAAATTGGGTACCGTCGAAGATATGAATGCCGACACAATAGATTGAGCCTGTGTCCAATAAACGGCGATTTCCTCAATTTTTTTCTCACTATTCATAGCCAGATTCTGCGTTTATCATTACTGTGCATCATTAATCACCCATCAATTCTAACATCTTTCGCAGAAAAAATTTCACAGACTATATTTTCTTTAAAATTTTTGTGGTTACGCTTTGTCTATTTTTATGAAATCTCTATATTCATTGTAAGAAACGTTTCCTATCGGGTGATATCTGTTTAGTTTGGATAAATCTTTTAGAATGGAATTTTTGTGAAGCTACTTTTCAAAGAAAGGAATCCCATGTCTTCCTGCTCGGCCTGTCTTTTCTTAACAGCAGTTTACTTGTTCTTATTATTATCGGGCTCTGCTGCGGCAATCCCGGAATATTCTACTCGATTAACCCAGAATTGGGAATTTGTCAAAGGCGATATTGGCGGGATTTGGGAAGCACTTCGCAGCGACAAGTTAAGCAATAACTGGGGCGCTTGGCAAAAAGTTGTCCTGCCGCATTGTTTTAACGCTTATGACGCCGTTGATCCTGATACGCGGTATTATCAAGGTCCCGGCTGGTATCGCACACAAGTAAAGATTGACAATCCTTTTGCAGGCGGGCGCATACTTCTGCATTTTGAAGGGGCTGGTCAGAAAACAGAAGTATATATCGATACAGAAAAAGTCTGTTCTCACATCGGCGGATATGACGAATTTATTGCAGACATTACAGATGCAGTCAATCGGTATAAAGAAAAACCATATTTTAAGCAAGATTCTGAAGATCGCATTACCAAAAAAGGACTTATTCCCATTGCCATTCGCTGTGATAACTCCCGCGACCTTGAAATGATTCCATCTGATCTAAGTGATTTTAATCTCTACGGCGGTCTGTACCGGTATGTCAACCTTGTCTATGTTCCGGCAATCTCTCTGAAAGGGCTTCATATTAAGACCCAACGGGCAAGCAATGGAAGCTGGCAGTTAACTGTTCAGGGAGAGCTTTACAATCCCTCATCCCTTAAGGAAAACACAACAGCAAAAGTCCAAATTCTGGATCCGGATGGTACCGAGATTCTTCAATCTCAAACTATCCTTGATTCCCAGCAAAACAGCGCCGTTCTTTATCAGACTCAATTGCAAAATCCGGTTCTTTGGTCAACAACCTCCCCCAAATTATATACATGCATCGTAACCCTTATAAGCAGCAGCGGCCAATCTGCGGTCAGCGAACAATTCGGCTTTCGCTGGTTTGATTTTGCCCCCAAAGGGCCTTTCTACCTTAATGGACAGCGCTTATTGCTTCACGGCACCCACCGTCATGAAGATCACGCAGGTCTGGCTGCTGCATTGACAGAAGAACTGATTGTCAAAGAGTTTAATCTGATGAAGGAAATGGGAGTCAATTTCATCCGTTTGGGGCATTATCAGCAATCCCGCATCGCTTTGGATATGTGCGATAGATTGGGAATCCTCGTTTGGGAAGAAATCCCCTGGTGCCGGGGCGGCCTAGGCGGGGATCGTTATAAACAGCAAGCCCGCGACATGCTGACGGCAATGATTGACCAGCACCGGAATCATCCATCGGTTATTATCTGGGGTTTGGGCAATGAGAACGACTGGCCGGGTGATTTCGAGGAATTTGACAAGGAAAAAATCCGCTCGTTTATGGCCGAATTGAATGACCTTGCGCACCGTCTTGATCCAGAGCGTAAAACTGCTATCCGTCGCTGTGAATTCTGCAGCGACATTGTCGATATTTATTCGCCGTCAATTTGGGCAGGCTGGTATGGCGGGAAATTCACCGAATATAAGCAATCCTCCGAACGGGAAATGGCCAAAGTCAGCCATTTTCTGCATGTTGAATGGGGCGGCGACAGCCATGCCGGGCGCCATACAGAAAATCCCTATGAAGGGCTGATGGATATCCAAGCGGCCGGCAAAACCGAAGAAAGCGGCATGGATTACCTGATGACCGGCGGTCGGGCACGTGCTTCACGGGACGGCAACTGGTCAGAAAGCTATATCTGCGATTTAGTGGATTGGCATTTGAAGGAGCAGGAGACAATGGATTGGCTAACGGGCACGGCATTCTGGATATTTAAAGACTTCTCCACCCCCCTTCGCCCGGATAATCCGATACCTTACATGAACCAAAAAGGCGCCGTTGAACGGGATTTGACTCCCAAAGAATCATATTACGTGTATCAGTCTTATTGGACTGACAAGCCAATGGTGCGCCTCTATGCCCATAACTGGCCGGTACGGTGGGGCAGGGAAGACGAAAAAAAACTCGTCAAGGTGTATTCCAACTGCCCGGAAGCTGAACTGTTTGTCAACGGCAAATCGGAAGGGATTAAGCAAAGAAACAGCCAAGATTTTCCTGCCGCCGGACTGCGCTGGCTGGTTGGCTTCAAAAAAGGAATGAATCACCTCAAAGTCGTCGCACGCAAAGACGGTACTGAGGTTTCGGATGAAATTGTATTCCGCTACGAGACTCGACAGTGGGGCAAACCCGCCCGTTTGGTATTAAAGGAAGCAGACCGAACAGGCGACCGGGCAACACTGCGTGCCGCACTGCTGGATGACAAAGGGATTATTTGTCTTGATGCAAGGAATGTTATCCGTTTCGGCATAACGGGAGACGGAAAACTGATCGACAATCTCGGCACATCGCGCGGTTCCCGGATTGTCCAGTTGTACGGGGGACAGGCCTTCATTGATGTACAATTAAATCAAGGAAAATCTGTGGCAAGTGCATCCTGCCAAGGATGTCCAACAGCATTTCTGGAACTTGAATCGATCCCCGACAGCATCAATCTACGGTCCTTGACTGCCGGCCAGCAGGCCTTGGAGATGGCCCGTCTGGATCGGGAGCGGATTTTAAAACTGGCCGAATCCTACTTGACCATCAAGCCGATTTCGCTTAGGGATTATCCGGCCCCTGCTGATTCCGGTGCCGGCCCGGGAGATTTTTATTCTATGGGAGATTATTGGTGGCCCAACCCGAATACCCCGGACGGACTTCCCTACGTGCAGCGGGACGGTCAATCCAACCCTGCCAATTTCTCTGTACATCGCCTGCTGGTACGGCAGTTGCGGGACGCCGTGGCGGCTCTTGCCGCCGGATATGGAATCACTGCCGATCCGCGCTATGCCCAAAAGGCGGTTGAACTGCTGAACACTTTTTTTGTTAACGAACATTCGCGGATGAATCCGCATCTTCTTTATGCACAGGCCATTCCCGGCATCAGCAAGGGACGCGGCATCGGCATCATCGATACGCTGCATTTGGCTGAAGTTCCATTGGCTGTTGAAGCATTAAAAAATTCAAAAGCTATGACGCCCGAAGTTTTGGCAGGACTGAAGCAGTGGTTTGCCGATTATACCGAATGGATGACCACTCACCCCAACGGACTTCAGGAAATGAATGCGGCCAATAATCACAGCGTTGCATTTCTGGTTCAATTAGCCGCTTTTGCACGTTTTACTGAAGACAAGGAAAAACTGCAGCTGGCCCGCGAACGGTTTAAAAAGATCATCTTGCCATCCCAGATGGATTTAGACGGAAGTTTCCCGGCTGAACTGGCACGCACCAAACCCTACGGCTATTCTATTTTTCAACTGGACAACATGGCGCTTCTGTGCCTGCTGCTTTCAACAGAACAAGATAATCTCTGGGATTATACATTGCCGGACGGCCGCGGCATGAAAAAGGCCATGTCATTTTTGGTTGATTACCTCAAAGACAAATCCGCATGGCCGTATCCGCCGGATATCGAGCATTTTGAGCAATGGCCTGTCCGCCAGCCTTGTCTGCTGCTGGCTGGTTATGCCTTAAACCGGCCTGACTATCTCACGCTCTTTCAAACGCTTAATCCTGACCCTGCAGATATGGAGGTTCGGCGAAACATGGCGGTAACGCAGCCGCTTTTGTGGCTGTTGCGTGCAGAAGATGTGCCGCTTCTTCAGTAAAAAACGGAATATATCCGTAAATCGGGCAATATCGGTTCTGACAGGAGCGTTTCTATGGTAAACCTGCTATAAGGATAAGGCCCGATTATGGCATTGAAAAAAAGATTATTCGCTGTTTGCATTTTTGGCACTGTTTTATGTTCAGCATCTGCCGCCGACAAGCCGAATTGGTCATCCGCCCGGCTTTGGGTATGGGATATAAATTGCCTGCAGCAGATTAAGCAGAAGATACGGCAGCAAGACCCCTTTTTTACGGCGGCATTCGAAATCCTTCAGAAAGAAGGCAAACAGGCATTAACGGCCGGACCCTTCAGCGTGATGAACAAAACATTGGTTCCTCCCAGCGGAGATAAGCATGATTATATGAGTCTGGCCCCCTATTTCTGGCCTAATCCGGATACGCCCGACGGTCTGCCTTATATCCGCAAAGACGGGCAGCGCAATCCGCAATCGCTGGATTCCAAAAGAGACCGCCGGCAGCTCGGCCAGCTGTGCGATGCTGTTGAAGTGCTTTCGCTGTGCTACTATTACACCGATGATCCGATGTATGCCGAACGGGCGGCCATGCTGGTGCGGACATGGTTTCTGGACGAAGCAACGAAAATGAATCCCAATCTGAATTTTGGGCAGGCCGTTCTGGGCAGCAGCGATGGACGGTGCTACGGCATTATTGAGACAGCCGGGTTTATCGGAATTGTGGACAGTGTCGGTCTAATTCAAAACAGCCCTTTTTGGACAGCAGCTGACCAGCAGAAACTCGTCCAGTGGTTTACGGATTATTTGACTTGGCTGACCAGCCATCCGCTGGGTCTGGAAGAAAGCCAGACAAAGAATAATCATTCCACATGGTATGATGCTCAAGCGGCGGCCTTCGCCCTCTTTGTCGGCAATCGGCCGCTGGCCCAGCAGATTCTTGCTTTAGCATCACAAAAGCATATCGCAGCAAAAATTGAACCGGACGGACGCCAGCCCCATGAATTAACACGTACCAAATCGTACGGCTACAGCGTGATGAATCTACGCGGAACGTTTGTTTTGGCCCGTCTGGGGGAACATGTCGGCATGGATTTGTGGAACTGCCGAACAGAAGACGAACGCTGCCTGCAGAAAGCTCTGGATTATCTGATTTTTTATGCGGATCCAAAAAACAAATGGCCTTATCAGCAGATTGAACCCATCGACGCTTCCGCTTTGTATCCGCTGCTGAAACAGGCACATGCTAAAATCCGCGGCTTTGATGCTCAGCCGGTCTTGAAAACACTGTCCGAACAGAGCATCCATTCACAGCGTTCTGCCCTTTTGTTTCCTTAACAGCCAGCGATAATCATACTTAACAATTGCCGATGCAAAAAATAGCTTTCTAAGTATCGATCGCTATCGTCGTGTCGCTTCCTTCATCAACCGCGGAAAAAAATATCCTTGAAAGAGCCGCCGGCAAAAGAGATTTGTCGCTGCCTGTGCCGTCTGAGACCTGTGAATACCTGCGCCTATGGATTTTTAGCTCATTATCCATAGGCACAGACTGTGAGTATGGATTTTTAGCCAAATTTTCCATAGATACA
>Ga0116147_1002778_pt1 | contig 17243 bp, 5 predicted proteins | sample AD_JPNHG3_MetaG_FD_89749 | JGI IMG/M metagenome (GOLD analysis project Ga0116147, IMG submission 89749) | Active sludge microbial communities of municipal wastewater-treating anaerobic digesters from Japan - AD_JPNHG3_MetaG | ecosystem: Engineered > Bioreactor > Anaerobic > Digestate | place...
AACTGCAAAAAAAATTAAGGATCAAATTATCCTTAATGATAAATTTGTTTTACTAGGTACAAATGCTGCAATTGCTTCGAAATGGTGTAATTGGGAAGTAGGTATTGGTGATACTTACAAATTATCAAATAAGAAAATAGCAATACTTCCCCTAGCTGATAATAGTGGTACGTGGAATGGAAATGAGTATCTTCAGATTTACCCAAGAATTGAGCAAGGTAACACTAACAAAAGTGATTATTTTGTCTGGTATCCTGATGGCACTATAGAAAATATTACAGAATGGCTAAAAAGGAAATAACAATGGAAGCGAAATTAAAACATCTTGAATTTATTCAAAATGTCATTACTAGAATGAATTCAAACTCCTTTTTAATAAAAGGATGGACAATTACTCTTGTGTCAGCATTATTTGCCTTGGCTGCAAAAGATTCAAATTTGAATTTTGTATTTGTGTCATATATTGCAATTCCCGTCTTTTGGATTTTAGACGGTTTCTTTATTGCAGTTGAAAGGAGATTTAGAGATCTTTATTCGGAGGTGGCCGAAAAGGCTGAAGAAAACATTGATTTTAAAATGGACACATCAAAGTATAATAAGGGTAATCGAACTTGGTTGGCAGGTATCTTTTCCAAAACCCTTATTCCATTTTATGGTATATCTGTGATAACTACTTTAATTGTAATGTTTTTAATAAAATAGACATGGGAAAGAAAATTTTTATTTCATATAAATATAGTGATCGTAACGTTCGTCCACTGCCAGGAATTAACCCAACAACTGTTAGGGATTATGTTGATATCTTACAATCAAAAATAGACAGGACAGACCATATAAACAAGGGGGAAGATGATGGAGAAGATATAAGTACTTTGGCTGATTCGACTATTGCTTCAAAACTTGGTGATAAAATTTATGATAGTACGGTAACTATAGTCTTAATATCAAAGGGGATGAAAGAAAATATTCCAGAAAAGGATCAATGGATTCCATGGGAAATTTCATACTCATTAAGAGAGCAGTCTCGTAATGGAATTAATAGTAAAACGAATGCAATGCTTGGTGTTGTTTTACCTGACCAACTTGGCTCTTATGACTGGTATTACAAATATAATCCTGAATGTAATAGCATTACACACATGACAAATCAATTATTCACAATTCTTAAAGAGAATATGTTCAATATCAAAAATCCACAAACCAGAGTATGTAACGGAAAAATAATTTACGAAGGCGAACATTCATATATAAAAACTGTTAAGTGGGATGACTTTATTGTAAATATTAATTTATATATAGAAAAAGCACTTGAAATTTGGAGAATAAGAGACCAATACAATATAAGAAAATCAGTATGACAAAAGCCCTGCCCATAACACGCGGTAAAAAAATTGCCAAAAAAGTAGGTTATTCAAGGGTTTTAGCCCGCTTCGACTTTTCGTGTAACTTGTAAGGATTTCGACCGCAATCCCTTACTTACCATACCGCAAACCGTTTCCACCACTCCTAAAAAAACCACACCTCAGCCAACATACCACTTAAAAGACAGAAAAGAAAAATGAAAATTGTCAACGCTTATTTTGGTATAATTTCCCTGTTGCCGCTCCCTCCTCAAAATAAGGATTAAAATATCCGTACCGGATGGAAGGATATTTTTCATGAATCATATTCAGCAGGTTTTTAATGCCATAGTGTTTCATGTCATCCGGGGGCTGGATTTTTTCAAGGTACCAGTCAGGGTCGATGTTGAAATTTCGCCATTGTATCATATTGATCTGAAAGCGGTTAAGTAATGTGGTAAAGGCTTCATATTCAGGACAGGAATCAGTCAGCCCGGGAAATACAAAATAATTGACTGATATCCAGAGATGATAGTCGCTGGCAACTCTGAAACTGTCGAGAACATCCTGAAAACCATAGTTTCGTGGGTTGAAATAACGGATATACCAATCCTCAATCGCACTGTTGAGGCTGATGCGGATACTTTGGAGGCCTGCCCGGCAAAGTTTTTCAAGTACTTCAGGCTTTCCTGCATTGGTATTCAGGTTGATAACACCTTTTTTGGTCTTTTTACGGATTTCAGCAATGGCATTTTCGATAAGTTCCCCTTCCAGCAGGGGCTCACCTTCGCAACCCTGTCCGAAACTGACTACCGGATTTTCCACAGTTTCCAGGTGTCCGGTGGCCACTTCCACAATTTCCTGCACTGTCGGCTTAAAACCAAGCCTGTACTGAGCGGGATTGATATTATTCTCTTCAGGCTGAAACGACAGGCATCCGAGGCAGGAAGCATTGCAAACCCTTGCTGTGGGCAGCGGACATTCCCACCTGCCTAAAAAATAGTTTTGAGCAGCACGGCAATGATAGTTCAGGGCACAATTCTCCGCCAGATGTTCCACCAGCCTGTTCCGGGGATATTTTTTCCTGAACTCAATGACTTTTTTTTCCACTTCATGAATATCAAAACATGCAGGGTCCTGCCTTTTTTCTTTATCCACACGCAGAGCAGTGGTGTAATATTTCCCTTTGTACCATCCCACGGCAGCATATGCATAGAGAGGCAGCAGACAGGCATCATCCTGTTTTTCATAAGCTGCCAGCCATGTTTGTGTATAGGCAGGAGCCACAAAAGCCGCCACCGCAAGCTGATTTTCCACTACCTCAAAACACTGCTTTTTCCGATGGAAACCAACCGGATTTCTCCCCGGCAGGTAAAACAACTCGCTCCCATGTGGTAATTCAATAAAATCACTTTCATCAAGACGGCTGACACCATAACCTGCCCTTCCGGTTACTTCGTATTCCTTTAATTCAAAAATATTCCCTTTTTCATCAGAAACAAGCAGGTACGGAACTGGCATGGTTTTCAGAAACGATTAAAAATTTTTCTGCGAAGATAAAAACTAATCACTCAGCAAGTCCATCACGCCAAATTTAACATCGGCACCAATCAAAAAATATGTCTGCGGAAAAGACTCAGTTTAATAAATCACCAGTTTTTCGATAAACCAGTTCTTCCCGACATTGATTTTGATGAAATAAATTCCCTTTGCATAATGGTTTACATCAACTTCATGCCGCAACTGACCGGAATAGGAATTCAGGCTGATATTATCTGTTTCTTTTCCGTTAACGTCTGTAATGCTGATATTAACCAGATCATCATTTAAGCCGTCAATATCAATATTTACCTGGTCACGTGCCGGATTGGGATAAATCTTATAGCTGACTAAACCATTTTCCCTGATTCCGGAAGGCCACACATGCAACCAGATGGTGTCGGAATTTTTGCAGCCCGAAGCATCAGTTACAATAACCCAAACCAGATGGTCGCCTTTGCCAAGGTCCTGCGTATTGATGTTAATCAGCCTTGTTTTTGTTCCATCATACCACTGATAGGCCACATAGCCCGGACCCGCATCAAGGGTATAAATCAGGCCGGGTTTGGTAAACCTGTCGGGCCCCAGCGAATAAGGCGGACTCGGACGCAGATAGACATCTTTATAAAAGGTATCGGGACAGGCCTTATCGGAATTGGCTACCAGCATCACCTGAAAGGTATCTATGGTTTTGTAGCTGTGTCTGATGGTATCAGCGGCATTTGATGTGGTACCATCTCCCAGATTCCAGTAATAGCTCATTGTGCCTGAGCCGATGGTGGATTTATTGGTAAATTTAAAGCTATTGAGAAAGAAACACTGGGAAGGATTATCGACATCAAAAGTGGCTGACGGGGAAGGATAAACCGTTGTTTGCCTGACAATGGAGTCTTTACATCCTTTGTCGGTAGTTACCACAAGCTTGGCATTAAAGTTCCCGTAAGTCAGGTAAATATGGCTGCTATTGGTGTCGGTAGATTTGTGAATGTCTCCGAAATCCCACAAATAACTCATGGTTCCACTGCTGACAGTTGACTGATTCAGGAAAACAAAATGATTGTTTTTAAAGCATTGCGGATTTTTGTTGATATTGAAAGCAGCAACAGGCGAAGGATTGATGACCACCTGTTTGACCAATGAATCCTTGCAACCCATATTGGATGTTACCACCATTTTCACATCAAATGTTTTTGAAGTGAGGTAATGATGTTGCGGGTCTTTCAGTCCTGAATTTCCACCGTCTCCAAAATTCCAGAGATAGGTAAGTGTTCCTGATTTTATTGTAGAAGTATTGGTAAACAATACATTATTATCATTCTGACAGGGGTTGCTGTTGGTGATGTTAAAACCAGCCACCGGTTGCGGATAGACATAAACCTTACCGGTCAGCGAATCTTTACATCCTTTTGAACTGGTAACCACCAGCTTAACGTTGTAGGTTCCATCATTTGCATACGAATGATTGACGGCAGGGCCTGAAACAGATGTGCCTCCATCTCCGAAATACCATTTTCTGGTATTGCCTGAACCGGCTGTCAGGTCTGTAAATGTAAAGTAATTACCGGACTTACATTGGGTGGTATCATTCACGCTAAAGCTGACGACCGGACTTGGGTCAACAATCATCACCCGTAAAACAGAGTCGCGGCATCCCTTATCTGAAACAACAGTAAGTCTGACACTGTAATTGCCGGATTTTGAATAAATGTACTGTGGATTCTGTAACAGAGAACTGCCTCCGTCTCCGAAAATCCAGTTATAACTTATGGTCCCTGAAGGAATTGAACTGCTGTTGGTAAAGATAAAGCGGTTGCCTGTCAGACACTGATCCGAATCATTGACCGTAAATGCTGCCTTTGGCTGAGGATAAACATATATAGTCCGGGAGAAAGTATCCGTACAACCGGAATCAGGAACCACAACCAGTTTTACGTTGAATGTGCCGTAATTCTTATAGATATGATTTGGATTTGTCAGTGTGGAAGTGTCCCCGTCTCCAAACTGCCAGAGGTATTTGGGATTGGTTCCGCCCGAAGATGAGGTATTGGTAAAACTGAAAAGATTGTTCTTCAGACAGAGGTCGGTATCGTTCACGGTGAATCCTGCTTTGGGCCCGGGTTTGACAACAACATTTTTGGTCATACTGTCCGAACATCCTTTATCACTGATGGTCAATAGCTTCAGCGTGTAATTCCCCGACTGGGTATAGCTGTGAACTGGATCTTTCAACGATGAGGTAGTGCCATCTCCAAAATCCCACAGATAAGTCAGGGTACCGGAAGAAACAGATGAGTTATTGACAGGTTTCAGATTGTTGGTACCGAAACATTGTATGCTGTCGTTGATGGTAAAGTCAGCAACAGGTGAGGGATAAACATAAACCGGAAGGGTAAGGCTGTCGGAACATCCTGAAGAGGCCGTTACGACCAGTTTTACCAGAAATGTATCATCAGAAGTATAGGAGTTTTGCGGATTCTGTGCGGTGGAATAGCTGCCATTGCCAAAAGTCCAGTAATAGCTCAGTGTGCCTGACGAAACTGTGGATTTATCAGTAAAGACAAAACTGTTCCCTTTCAGGCACTGGTCGGTGTCGTTAACGGTAAAACCTGCAGTGGGATCCGGCAATACATATACATTCATCAGCACCGAATCGCTGCAGCCTTTATCAGAGTTGACATACATTCTGACGATATAATTTCCTGCAGAGGCATAAATATGCTGCGGGGATGAGGAAGTGGAGGTGTCGCCATCTCCGAATTTCCACAGATAGGTCAGTGAACCGGAACTGATGCTTGTGGAATTGCTGAAAACGAATTTGTTCTGTTTCAGGCACTGGGTACTGTCGTTCACGCTGACTGAAATCTGTGGTGAAGGATAGACATAGACCTGCCGTGCTGAACTGTCAACACAGTTTTTATCGCTTGTTACCAGCAGTTTTATCTGATAACTGCCTGAACCTGCATACGTATGAACCGGGTGTTGCTGTGACGACTGTGTGTTGTCACCAAAATTCCACAAATAACTCATTGTTCCTGAGGCTATTGTCGAATTGTTGGTCATTGAGAAACTGTTTCCTGTCAGGCATTGGTCTGTATCATTGACGGCAAAAGCAGGTTGAGGTGTCGGGTAAACATATATCTGCTTCATGGCTGAGTCTTGACAGCCTTTGTCGGTAACAGCCATCAGTTTTGCCTGATAGGTGCCGGGCATTACGTAGGAATGTGTATCGTGCTGGCTGGAAGATGAATTTCCGTCTCCGAATGTCCACAGATAGGTTAATGTCCCCGAACTGACTGTTGTAGAATTGGTAAAGATAAAGGAATTCTGCCTGCTGCACTGGTCGGTATCGTTCACCGAAAATCCAACATTGGCAGAAGGATAAACCGTTATGGTTTTTGATACACTGTCAGCACAGCTTTTATCACTTGTTGCAATGAGTTTCACACTATAAGTCCCTGCGTTTGAATAAGCATGAGAAGGATGTTGTGCCGAAGAGGTATTACCGTCTCCGAAATTCCAGAGATAGCTTATCGTACCTGCTGCAAGTGTCGAATTGTTTGTAAAGGAAAAGTTATTGCCGTTTTTACATTGATCCGTGTCGTTAACAGCAAATGCAACAACCGGGCTGGGCTCTACCCTGACCGGTTTTATTACCGAGTCCACACAACCTTGATCAGAGGTAACCAGCAGTTTTATGTTGAAATTCCCATAAGTGGTGTATGATATCGAAGCATTTGTGGTATTTGTGCCATTTCCATCTCCGAACGACCACTGGTAATTCAGGTTCCCGGATGAGATGGATGAAGTATTGGTCAGCACAAATGTATTTCCTTTAAAGCATTGTGTATCATTATTAATGGTAAATGAAGCAACAGGTTCCGGATAAACCGTCATCTGAGCAGAGGCTGAATCCTTGCAGCCTTTGTCGGTCGTTACTATCAGTTTCACGGAAAAACTTCCTGAAGTCGTGAAGGTATGAGACGGATGGGTCTGAACGGAGGTAGTATTATCGCCAAAACTCCACAGACTGCTGATGTTTCCTGAAGATACTGACGAAGCATTTGTAAAGGAAAAACTGTTTCCGTCAAGGCACTGCGTTGAATCGTTGACGCTGAAGTCCACCTTTGGCATTGGGTTAACGCTGATACTTGCAGTAGTTGAATCTTTACAGCCATATCCTGAGGTAACTACCAGTTTTACTGAGTATGTTCCCGGGTTCAGATAGGAATGTACGGGGTTTTGAGAGGTTGAAGTTGAGTCATCTCCAAAGCTCCATAAATAATTCATGGTTCCTGAGCTGATGGAGGAGGTGTTGGTAAAGGAGAAACTATTGCCTGTGTGGCACTGACTGCTGTTGTTAACTGAGAATCCGGCAAGCGGAGCTGGATAAACAGTAATGATTTTTGAGGCAGAATCCTGACATCCATCGCCCGACTGTGCAATAAGCTTCACTGAAAATGAACCTGCTGCTGAATAAGTGTGTACCGGGCTTGTCTGTGATGAAGAGGTATTGTCGCCAAACTGCCAGAAATAGCTTAAGGTTCCGCTGCTGATGCTGCTCTGGTTGGTAAAGCTGAATGAGTTACCATTAAAACATTGATCGGAATCATTGACACTGAAAGCTACCGAAGGCACCGGATAGACGACTACTGTTTTGGTCAGCGAATCTTTACATCCTTTATCCGTGATGACCACTAGTTTAACCTGATAAGTTCCGTGTGATGAATAGGAATGAGAAGGATTCTGCTGTGAACTTGTGGTGTTGTCGCCAAAATTCCAGAGATAGCTTAAACTTCCTGAACTGACTGAAGAGTTGTTAGTAAAATTAAACTGATTACCGCTCAGGCATTGTGTAGTGTCATTAATGCTGAAATCAACTACAGGCACGGGATATACAATGACTGATTTTAACATGGAATCTTTACAGCCATATCCGGAGGTAACCACCAGCTTGACAGAATAGGTACCGGCACTTGTATAGCTATGTGAAGGATTTGTTGCTGTCGATGAGGTATTGTCGCCAAATGTCCAGTAATTGCTGAAAGAACCACCGGAAATGGAGGATTGGTTGGTGAAAATAAATTCATTTCCCTGCCTGCACTGGTCGGTATCATTCACCGTAAACAGGGCATCCGGATCCGGCCTCACGGTAACGGTTTTCACGAGTGAGTCGCTGCAATTCTGATTGCTGACAGCCATCAGCCTGACCTGGTAGGTACCCGGAGAAGTATAACTGTGTGACGGACTTGCCGAGGTGGAGGTCTGTCCATCTCCAAAACTCCATGAATAAGAGAGCGTTCCTGATGCAATGGCTGAATTGTTGGTAAAGCTGAATGAATTTCCATTCAGGCACTGATCATCATCATTGATGCTGAATGCAGGATTGGGTGAAGGATGAATGGTTACCACTGTCTGGGTAGTATCGTCACAACCTTTGTCAGAAACAGCAATAAGGCTTACCGTATAATTGCCATGACCGGTATAGGTATGGCTGGGGCTGGTGGCATTTGAAGTCCCTGCATCACCGAAATTCCATGCATAGCTGAGCGTACCGGAACTGATGGAAGATGTATTCCCAAATACGAAATTATTTGTATTGAAACATTGCGTATCGTTGTTTACAGTAAACGAGGCCACAGGTTCCGGATATACATAAACATTGCGGACAAAGCTGTCGTTGCAGGTATTTTCAATGCTCAGTACCAGCTTTACCTGATAAGTCCCGGAAGTAGTGTAATGATGAGAAGGATTCTTTGCTGTCGATTGTGAACCGTCACCAAAATACCAGTTATAATCAGCCATTGAGGAAGATGTGGATTGATCCGTAAAGACAAAACTGTTCCCATCCAGACATTGAGTGGAATCGTTTACGCTGAAAGAAGCCGATGGAAGCGGATAAACCACCACACTCCGGCTTGCTGAGTCTTTACATCCGAAAGAAGAAGTGGCTACAAGTTTAATATCGTATGTTCCTGAGCCAGAATAACTATAAGTAGGATGCGTGGAAACGGAGGAAGCTCCGTTGCCGAATGTCCAGTAAGAGTTGAATGTTCCGTAGGGCAAAGTGGTGTTGTTGGTAAAGACAAAACTGTTGCCCGACAGGCATTGAGCCGTATCGTTGATGGAAAAGGCAACATCAGGATGCGGAAATACAATCATCAGCCTGGCAACTGAATCCCTGCAGCCTTTGTCTGAAACAACCACCAGTTCGGTGTAAAAGGTATCTGCCTGTGAAAAGGAATGAGAAGGATTGGCAATGGTAGCAGTCGTATTGTCGCCAAAGCGCCAGGTACGTGTAAAGTTTCCGCCCGAAATCGTTGTTTTATCAGTAAAATTAAACAGATTTCCTGTCAGACACTGGTCAGAATCATTGACAATAAAGGAAGCATGCGGCATGGGATTGACATGAATCAGAGCCTGGCGAATGGTGGAATCCTTACATCCCTTGTCGGAGGTAACTACCAGCTTGACCATAAAGGTATCGGCATGGCTGTAGGAATGAACGGGGTTGATAGCAGTGGAGGAACTGCCATCTCCGAAATCCCAAAGATAAGTCATGGTTCCGGAGGCAATAGTCGATTTATTGACAAAGGCAAATCCATTTCCATCAAAACATTGTGAGCTGTCAGGAACAATAAAGGAAGCAACGGGTTTTGGATGAACGGTTATTGTTTTGGTAACTGAATCCTTGCAGCCATTACCGGAGGTAACTATCAGAACAACATCAAAGATTCCGGATGATGAATAGGAATGAGTGGGATGCTGGACAGTTGAGGTGGTATTGTCTCCGAATTTCCACAGATAACTCATGGTTCCGGAGCTGATGGTTGAGGTATTGGTGAAAGTGAAAATATTATTGTTCTGACACATCTGAGAAGGACTGACATTGAATCCGGCTACCGGGGACGGATATATGGTCAGTGTTTTGGAAACTGAGTCTTTGCAGTTATTGTCTGAACTGACCACCAGCCAGACTGTATAAGTACCCGGAGCGGAATATGATTTAACCGGATTGGTCGCGGTGGAAGTGGTTCCATCTCCGAAACGCCACAGGTAGTTCATGGTTCCGGATGAAATAGCCGAGGTATTCGTAAATGAAAAGCTGTTCCCTGCCTGACAGGAAGAAGTTTTATCCACATTGAAACCGGCTACCGGAGACGGGTAAACTGTTATGTTCTTTGATACTGAATCTTTACAGCCATTGTTGGAGGTAACAATCAGCCAGATGGTAAAAGTACCCGGGGATGAATAGGTTTTAACCGGATGGGTAGCCGTTGAAGTGGTACCATCTCCGAACCTCCACAGATAGCTTATGGTTCCTGATGAAATAGTTGATGTATTGGTAAATGAAAAACTGTTCCCTGCCTGACAGGCTGAGGTTTTATCCACATTGAAACCGGCTACCGGAGACGGATATATGGTCAGTGTTTTGGAAACTGAGTCTTTGCAGTTGTTGCCTGAACTGACTACCAGCCAAACCGTATAAGTACCCGGACCGGCATAGGATTTAACCGGATTGGTCGTGGTGGAAGTGGTTCCGTCTCCGAAACGCCACAGATAGGTGATGGTGCCTGAAGCAATGGTAGAAGTATTGGTAAAGCTGAAGCTGTTTCCGTTTTCGCATTGCGAAGTTGAGCTTAGGCTAAATCCTGCAACAGGCATAGCATAAACCTCAAGTGTTTTACTCGTTGAATCTTTACAGCCATAGTTGGATGTGGCAATCAGTTTTGCAGAATAGGTGCCATAATTACTGTAGGAGTGAGATGGACTGGCCTGTGTGGAGGTGGTGTTGTCACCGAATTTCCAGAGATAGGTCATTGTTCCGGATGAAATGCTGGAAGTGTTGGTAAATATAAAATTATTGCCGGTCTGGCATTGCGTTTCATCATTGACCGAAAATCCAGCAACCGGATTGGGTGCCACGTTTATATTGATGAGGGTATCAAAATAGGTATAGCAATTCGTATTTTTATCCAAAGCCTTGATTCTGACTACTTTGTCAGAAGTTATTCCGCCTGTGCTGAGGGTAATTTTACAACCGTTTCCGTCTGTTTTACTTCCCAGCATGCTATTGGTAATGGTATCCCAGAGGGAGTATTCCACACCCGGCTGAGAATTATAGATATATACAGTCGCCTGATTTCCGCTGCAAACATTATTTCCACTGACTTTGATATACGGACTTTGATAATACAGGGCACTAATCTCATAATTGCTTAATTTTTTCTCAAAAATCCGTATTTCATCCATTTTTCCTTCATAATAATTTCCTCCTGACTGCCTGCCGATGTATAATGGTGTGGTAGCGAGGTAATTAAATGCAGCCGTGCCACTTCCAGCCGGCTGATTGTTGAGGTAAAAACGGTAATTTTCCCCATCAAAGGTAACCACTACATGATTCCATTGATTTATTTTCACAGTTGAATCCGAATAAAACGGATTGACCTGTCCTCCCAGCAATACACCCACTTTATTGTTGTACAACCTGACCTGATACCCTTTGTATTGCGAAGGATTATATTTGTAAATCAGATACTGGGTCGTAGCGGATTTTGTCGGATAAATCCAGGCTGAAAATGAAAATTCAACAGAGGGAGTCAGCAGGACTGCATGTGGTGCCTGCAGGTAAGCGGAAGTACCGTTGAAATAAAATGCACTGTCGTTCTGATTGCATTTGTTTGTGGTCAGCGAAGTATTGTAAGCGGTTGCATGGTTGTCGTTTCCGCTCCTATCCTGTGCATTTCCGTTCAGTGGATAGTAGGCCAGAATACCGTTACTGAGTAAATTATTCAGGATCGTATCCTTCTCAATAAGCGGCATGTTTTTGACTGTAACCTGCTTCGTTATGGAATCTGAGCAGCCATTTGTCGAAGAGGCCAGCAATTCAACGTTAAAGGTACCAATATCCAGATAATGATGGCTGGCATGGGTGGTAAAAGCCGAATCTCCGTCACCGAAAGACCAGTAATAGGACGTAGTTCCTGTTGTGGTGGTGGAGGAATTGGTAAAACTAAAATAATTACCGGTATAGCATTGATTGGAATTATTGACAGAAAAACCGGCAATCAGCGAAGGATGAACGACAACGGTTCGGGTAACAGAGTCTTTACAGCCCTGTGTGGTACCGGCAACAAGTTTTACCTGATACGTTCCGGCAGCAGAATAAACATGGGTAGGGCTTGTGGATGTCGATGTGGTATTGTCGCCAAAATACCATAAATAACTGACAGAACCACCACTGACAGTAGTCGTATTGGTAAACACAAAACTGTTTTGATTCAGACATTGTGAAGTATCATTCACAGTAAATCCGGCTGTGGGTGTAGGATCTACTTTTGTGGTTTTGGTGATGGAATCTTTACAACCAAAATTGGAGGTAGCAATAAGTTTTACACTGAAAATGTTACTGCTTGAATATGAATGGGACGGACTTGTCTGAGTGGAAGTAGTTCCATCTCCGAAATTCCATAAATAGGACAGTGTTCCGGAAGATATACTCGACTGATTGGTAAAGACGAAATTGTTCCCCTGACTGCATTGTGTAGCACTATTGATGGTAAAGTCAGCAACAGGCTTGGGATATACGGTTACAGTTTTTTCAGAAGTATCCTTACACCCGAGATTGGAAGTAACAATCAGTCTGACATTGAATGAACCGCTGTTGTCGTACACATGGGAAGCATTGGTAACTCCGGCAAAATAACCATCTCCGAAATCCCAGCTATAGGTCATGCTTCCTGAACTGATTGTAGAAGTATTCGTAAAGGTAAAATAATTGGAATTGAGGCATTGAGCAACATTATTAACTGTAAATGAGGCATTTGCAGAAGGATTTATTTTGACTATCATCTGGAAGGTATCATTGCAGCCAACACTGGGATACACAATCAGTTTTACTGTATAAGTACCCGTTGAAACATAGGTTTTCTGAGGATTGGTTGCGGTTGATGTTGATCCGTCACCGAAATCCCACTTGTAAGACAAGGTTGCAGAGCCACCCTGAGATTGATTGGTAAAAATAAACTTATGACCATCAAAGCACTGGATACTATCGTTGACGGTAAACAGGGCTTTTGCCCCGCCTTCATCAGCTCCGAGTGAAGGATAAGTCTGGCAACGGTAATCCCCGTCAATATCATACACTACGCCCAATCCTGTTGCCCCTCCCAGACCTGCTGAGGTGGGTTTCAGATGAAGGTCTGTATTTGAAATAAAATCCGGGTCTTTGTTATCATAAGAATTTTGATCATGAGGAGTTTTTAAACACCCTGAAGATGACTTGAAGGCAGAAAATGTCGTATATGAAGCATTGTTGTAAAATATGGTATTACTGGTTCCTGTCGGATAACTGTAATTATTGTAATTACTCTCAATTCCGTAACCTGAGGTGTATGAAACCAGACAGGCATTGTTGGTTGCTTTAAAAAGATTGTTTTTAATAATGGCACTGTCGCAGAGATATAAATAAATGCAGGCATATGAGGTTGATGTTGTAGAACTTGAATTCCAGATACTGTTGTGGTAAATCCTGAGATTCTGTGAATAGTAATAGCCATAAATACCCATGTGATAGGCCGAATTGGCGAAATTCGAAATCATGTTGTTGATGATGTAGGTTTTGTTGTTTCTGAAAACATCATTTTCACGGTAAAGTAAAATACCTGCATAACCGGGCTGAATAATATTGTCTTCAATTCTGTTTCCTGTCGAATAGTAGATATACATCCCATAGGCAAAACCATAAGAAAAATTGGAAAATTTATTTCCTTTAAACAAATGATTCCCGATATAATAGGCATAAACACCCACGTAATATTGTCCTGAAAACTGATTATTGATAAAACTGTTTCCTTTAATAACAACGTCTTTGCTTAAGCCATTCAGTACCACACCAAAATATCCGTTCAATATCAGGTTGTCTTTCAATACATTATAATTACCGTTATTACCGTAAGAGCTATAACTTGTTTCTGAGCCGGAAAACATCACGCAAATAATAGCAGTAGAAACGGTTGAACTGACCTGAAGCACACAGTTTTCAATGAGATTTGAGTCGGCTTCAGATTTGAAAACAACTGATGTCCCGTAGGTATTCCCGTTGTTGATAATCTTCATATTTCTGAAAATGATAAAATCGGCACCATTCAGAACGAGTGTAGCCCTGTCGGAAGAACCACCTGAATAAATCAGTACGACACTGTCGCGGTGAACCCCCTCAAAAGTAACAGTATTTGCAGATGATGCCCCGATAATCGGGTTAACGACTACCCTTTCCACATAAGTTCCGGCTTTAACGATAAATTTGATAGGCCCTGCAAGGCCGCAGGTCTGTATGGAATTCAACGCTGCATTAAAGGTTGTAAAATCACCTTTTCCACTGGCATCTATATAATACACTCCGCTTTTGCCAACACATTTAGTCTCACATATCTTGTCTTCATTGTCCGGGTCGTTGATGATTTTCGGATAGATACGGACACATAAAACATGGTTGGATGAAGAAGTAACATTCCATTTTGTATTAAAAGAGAACTTAATGGTGGCAAAAGGTGCCAGTTTCTGAGACAAGGTGAAGGAATCACTCACCCATGTACCTCCGTTGATATTGTAGGATAAATATATTTTCTGAACCGGAATAGAGTCTGTTCCTGAGTTTCTTAACGTTACTGAAACCGTATTGTATCCCATTTTCAGAACTGTTGGAGAATCAATACTGACGATATCCAGGTCGCGGCTCGGATGGCGGATTTCGTCAGCACCCAGATTTACGCCAAGCGTTGTACTGCGGACTTCATTGTCAATATCCCGTGATAAACCGACACCAGGAGCCATCAGGCTGGGAGTATTAAGCGTATCCAGATGAAGATTGGTTTTTGAAACAAACTTCGGATCAATATTGTCGAAGGAATTTTGATCGTGCGGATAATTGATATAGGATGAGCTTGCCTTGAATGAGCTGAAATTCATGGTCGAATAATTCAGTGAGAATTTGGAGGATGAACTGCTGCCCACATAATAATCGTTGTAATCGATGGTAACCGTATTGGCATAAGTCAGCGTAAGCAGATAATTGGCATTGGTTGCGGCCAGCAGATTATTTTTTATCACGGAATTATTGGCGTAATAAAACATATTGATGCATGCATAGGTATAAAGATTGGCAGAACCATCCACCCATATTGAATTGTGGTAAATATTCAGATTGTAGCAGTAATAATAGGCATAAATACCCACCTGATTCTGGGTATTTGAAAAATTACTGATCATATTGTTGGTGATCTGAGTAGTTTTGGTCTGGTTATAATAATTTTCAAGATACAGGTATATACCATATATGCCCGGCTGAATAACGTTTGCATCGAATTTTCCGCCACAGGAATAATAAGATATTACAGCATAAGAAGAAGCATACCTGAAACTCTTAAGGCTACTGTATGACAATTCAAATCCCTGTTGATAATACAGATAAATGCCATAAGCATACTGATATAAGAAAGTACAGCCTTTAAAAGCGTTATTAATGGCTGGTTGTGCAGTATTGGTTCCATACCAGCTTACACCGTAATATCCTCCTGAAAACAGACAGCTCTGGAAAGTATTGTTGTTCCCGTTATCGCCACTCGTTCCGAGTGATGATTCATCACTTGAGCCAAGGATAATCTGAGAATACTGGCTGGTGGTGCTGCTTGAGAGATAAAATTTACAGTTTTCAAATTTATTGTAGTTCGACTGGTTTCTGAATAAAACGCAGACCCCGTAAGTATTTCCCGTATTATAGATGTTGATATTCTTAAAAGTTACATAATCCGCCCCTTTTAATACCAGCGTTGCCCTTGTACTTTGAGAAGTGCTGGCATAAGTTAGTATCACACTGTCCGGATACTGACTGTAAAAAAGAACAGTATTCGTTGAACTGACTCCGGGAATATCACCAATGATGACCCGTTCTGTATAGGTTCCGGGCTTGACAATAAACACCACTTTACCAGCCACTCCATTGTTCAAATCGGCTACAGCCGCTCCGAAGCTTGTATAATCTCCACCACCCTTTTTGTCAATGATAAAAGTATCTTTAATTCCGGTGCCAAAACTTGTTGAAAAGGTATCATTGGAAGGGTCATCATCAGGGTTTTTTCGGTTTGGCTTACGTGCCCATACTTTTATGGTATGGTTCCCTTTTGTAACACTGACTGCACTTGAGAAAGTATAAACTCCTGTCTGATTGGCCAGCAGGTTGCCCGTACTTTTATTGGTATCATTTACAGGTGTTCCGTTATCTATTTTATAACCAAAATCTGCGTTCTTAATGGTGTCTGAACGCATATTCTTATAATTGATTTTCAAAGTATTACTCCCTACATTCCAAATGACAGGTGCATTTATTCCGATGCAGGAAATATCCGTACCACTGGTAACATTACCGCTGATGAGTACATCATCCACACAAATACCATAGCCATATTTGGCTTCTCCTTCAAAAGCAATGTAATAGGTGCTGCTTGGATTGGGGAGCGAAATGGTTTGCTGCGTCCATGTGGATATATTATTGGAATAGGTTTGCAGCAGTGTCCATGAACCGGAGGCTGAAGTTTTGTAATAAACACGCAGAATATCCTGGTCGCCTGAATATTCCTTCTGGCAATGCCAGAACTTCAGCGATATATTGGAATAATAACTCAGGTTAAGCTGGGGTGAAACAAGTTTGGTCTTCTTCGAACTACCTGCATAAAAAAGCAAGCCATTGAAAGAGCCGCCATGTGCCGTTGATGGATTACCATTATATCCTCCGCTGGTAAATACCCAGTTGAGGGTATCGAGGACATATTCCTGTGTCCATCCGGTCGGCATATTCCCGCCATTCTCAAAGTTCTCCGTATAAATTGTTACCTGCGCCTGCAGGCTTACACCGGAAAACAGGATGAAAATTATTGCCAGTATTATGTTTTTCATGGGTAAATATGTTTTTTTCATACGCCTGTGTCAATTAATTTGAACCTGCTAATATAAGCACTTTTCAACACAAAACATTAGTAATGACAATATTTTTTGAATATCAAAGCTATAGGTAACTTACTTTTAAATCCTTAAAAAATTCTCTTTTCAGTATTTCAAATTGATAATTATTTTTGTGGCGCATTAAAATGCAGGATTAAATGTTCTTTTAAACGTCTGGAGAGATGGCAGAGTGGTTCCCGAATTTCGGGACGGCAGTCTTGAAAACTGTTAATCTCTGTTCTTCACTTCTTTATTTTTTGGAGAGATGGCAGAGTGGTTCCCGAATTTTCGGGACGGCAGTCTTGAAAACTGTTAATCTCTGTTCTTCAGTTCTTTATTTTTTGGAGAGATGGCAGAGTGGTTCCCGAA
>Ga0116147_1002788_pt1 | contig 17201 bp, 14 predicted proteins | sample AD_JPNHG3_MetaG_FD_89749 | JGI IMG/M metagenome (GOLD analysis project Ga0116147, IMG submission 89749) | Active sludge microbial communities of municipal wastewater-treating anaerobic digesters from Japan - AD_JPNHG3_MetaG | ecosystem: Engineered > Bioreactor > Anaerobic > Digestate | place...
ATTTTTTCTGACATCTTTTCCTCCTTTTATTTTAAGTAGCATTTCCATTTTAAAATTGGAGAAAAAGATGTCTCTTTTTCAAATCATTTTTTCAACTTACCCACACTTTTCTGTGATGAACCATTGTTTTTAGTTAACTCAGTCGGTAGAGTCCGGCAACGGCCGGAAAAATCCCTAAGAATCGAACTCACGTACTATTTCATTCTTTCCCTGGCTTCCATTTTATAAGTTAATCTTTTAGGATATGGCATAATATTCATTTCCAAAATTTGTAGTCGGAGTTTTTGCTTAGTTCTTTAATTACTCGACAAAATCTATTAAAATACCGTCCTATAAGGAGAACACTATATGATCAAGGAAATAACCATACAAGAGCTTGACACAGAGAGTTTTATAAGGGCACAGATTATTGAGATCCGGCGTATCGTCGGTAACGGTCAGGCAATCAATGCGCTTTCCGGCGGAGTCGATTCGTCCACAGTAACCTTGCTCGGTCATCGGGCTTTGGGCGAACGTTTAAAAACAGTTATCATTGAGAATGGTCTGATGCGCGCTGGTGAAGTCGAACAGGTAGTCAGTTTTTTCCAAAAGCGCGGCATCAGAGTAGAAGTAATCGATGCCAAAGCCGAATTCTACGCGGCGCTTAAAGGGATTACCGATCCGGAAGCCAAACGTGAGGCGATTACTCAGACTTTTTACCGTGACGTTTTCGGCCGGCTGGTGCGCGAAAGCGGCGCGAAACATTTACTACAAGGCACTATTCTGACCGACGTAGATGAGACCGTAGCCGGTATCAAGCGCCAGCATAATGTCTTTGAACAGTTGGGAATCGATCCGCAGGTCGAGTTTGGCTACCGCATCCTTGAACCGCTCATCCAACTGCGTAAAGATGGCGTCAGAAAGGTTGGCAAAGCCCTCGGATTGTCCAATGAAATGTTCCAGCGCATTCCTTTTCCCGGACCGGCGCTGGCAACAAGGGTGATTGGCGAAGTGACCCCGGAGCGCATCGAAACAGTTCGCCAGGCAACTCAGATCGTTGAAGAGTTACTAGCAAATCGCGGCGCCTTTCAGTATCTGGCAATATTGCATGAAGATCGCGTGACTGGTATGTGCAATAATCGACGTGAATTCAGCCAGCAAATTGAAATTCGTTGTTGGGATAGCACCGATGCGCGAACGGCTACTCCTACCCGGCTCCCTTTCGAAGTCCTGGAACAACTGGCGCAGAAAATTACTCGGACCGTGCCCGGAGTCGTCAGCGTTACATACAATGTCACTTCCAAGCCGCCGTCAACAATTGAAGCTGTCTGACAAACAAGATTCCGGCTACTAATTATCCAGAATTCTTTTTTCGTTTTACCATTTTTTATAAATAGCGATATTATCCTGGATTGTGCTTTTGACTTCGCAAATATTCAGTAGCCTAAAGAATAAGCCTATCCCAATCCGTTCAATCCAAGCGTGATAATATTTTTGTCTGGTTTAAGATGATCAGATTGCGCAGGGTGTTTACAACATGGGGGGTGAAATAGTCTCATGCCTTAAAAGGGCTTATGATCCTAAAAACGGCGTAATTTAGTCGGGATATAAAACAACAATTTAATTTTGCCTAGTGGGTTCAATTAACATTTTTAAAAGCCATATTTATCTAATGATAAAACAGGTTTTATGATCATTATTAGAATCCAGTGTCCCATAACAAAAAGAGTATTGTTTTTTTATAAAATAAAACATAAACTAACACGGTTTTTTCTTATTTGCTTTTCACAGCATGTCGCTTTTGTTTATTGATAATAACTAAGAGGGATTATTGTTAAAAAAACATAGCAATACGGTCAATCTAATTAATTCACTTATCTTATTTACTACTAATATCCTGGGATTCTGGTTTTCTTTTACAAATAATAAATGATCTTTTATAATAAGCCGGAATCTATTTATACCTTCTATGTTCTGTCGTTATTTGTAGCTGACAGAGCGGAGCCATAAAAAAACCTGAAAAATATTGGGTATTTTCAATGAATTCAAATAACAATCAACAATTCATTTTTTTTCTCGGTGGTCACGATGCGGAAATGAATACAATTCAAGGTATTCTTTATAAGAAGAAAATTCCGTATTTTGATAATAACCTTTCTTGGGGAGCCAAACTATCTGAGTATCGCGATGAAATAAATAATCTAAAACCTTACCAGGTCCCAGTATTTGTTGAATTAAATATAGACATTGATAAACCTCAAAACGCAATAGAAATTGATCATCATGGTCATAGAGCAGGGAAGGATAAAGAGACTTCCATCGAACAAGTTGCCGGATTGCTTAAGATAGAATTAAATCGCTGGCAAAAGTTAATATCGGCAAATGATCGCGGTTATATACCAGCTATGAAACGAATGGGAGCAACTAATGACGAGATAAAAGAAATCAGAGATTACGATAAGGAATGTCAGGGAGTAACCCCTGAAGACGAACGTTTAGCGGAAAAATCTATCCGAGAAAATACAAAGATTCTTGGTGATGGTAAAAACGCTTTATTAATAAATAGTATGTTGATGTCGGAAAAATCAGCTTGTATTGCTGATAGAATCTGGTACGAATGGCAAGAAAAATATTCAGAAATATTTATTATCACTCCAAAAAGAGAACTGAATTTCTACGGCTCCGGGCGCATGGTTTACAGGTTAAAAGCTCTTTATGAACATTTGAAACGATCTGATAATACAATTGAATTTTGGTTCGGAGGAGAATTACCAATTAGCGGGTACTTTGGATCGAATCAAGCACTGCCACAAGACACAATCAAATCAATGGTAGAGCATCCGATTATTTCTCAGCATATTTTCATGTTCCCTTTTAAGATTGAGGATCTAAAACGGAATAAAAACAAGAAGTCAAATGAAATAGAAAGAGAAAAATCGTGTTCTACTTTAAGGGAAAAATATACTGAATTATTAGAATCAGATGGGTGGCAAGAAAAAACCTTTATGATTACTGATAGTGTGCTGAATTATAATGAATTCGTTTATTTCCATGACTTCGTTCGGGATGTTATGTTTCCGGATAACTATTCAGATAGCACCTCTAGCACCTCGATTTATTATGAGAAAACAGCGAATAATCGTTCCGAAATGGTTATTCATATCAAGACAGATAACGAACCGATAAAATATTACCTGGAGATTAACCATGTTGCCTTACGTTTATTTGATACCGAAGTGGGGATTTTAACTATTGAGTTACTTAACTACTGTTATCAAGGTTTAAACGATATTCTGCTGATTAATGATTTTGGAAGAAGAATTTATCCCCAATATTTAGGTGAGCATAACGGCATCGATGCTCCAAAATCATCTTTTTTTGCAGACCGGATTGAATTTATCTTGAATAACGATACAACCGATCAAACATTTAAAATAGAGGATTTTTTTAATCCAGGTCTGGGTTATCCTAAACATCGCGATTTAAAAATAGCGCAATATATCATAAATACACTGGGTAAGAGATTTTATGATAAATATTTATTATCACCGGTCATTGATGATCGTATGTTTGTGGTGTGCTGGTATGGTAATGACAAATTAATATCATATTTACTAGAATGGGATAGCAGACAGAACTGCTTTAATTATGAAAATAGTGAAAAATGGTATAAGTACATATTTATTGATGGTAAAGATATTGGAATTGCTAACCAGGTGATGATGCGCGAACTGATTAATAACACAACATATCCAAGATGGATTGAATGGGGTACATTATTTGGAATCAGCCGTTATAGTTTGGTTTGTATGACGGACCGTAATTCCTTTGCATATAATTTAATACGCGTGCACATGGAACGAATTTACTATCAGATTGCCGTCCTATTACTAATTGAGCGCGCCTCTATCATCAAATTCAGTGACAAAGTCGCCGAGATCAGTAAAAAATTAAAACCAGTAACCAAAGAGTTGGACGAGTTGGTTAAAATAGTAAGCCGGTTGGATAAAGAGATTATCAGATTCAATAATACTATTTGTCAACAAGAAGTAACTGCTCAGGAACAAGGCATAGAAATGTTTAAAATGGGACTTAAAAATATGGATATTGAGTTCCATTTGAGAAATCTTAAAGAAAAAGTGCAGGATTTATTCAACTGCGTTGATTTGGCCAGTGAGCGTGAAACTTCAAAGGGAATAGGAATTTTTACTGTCATCAATGCCGTATTTCTTCCACTAGCCCTCCTGGCCAGTATCTGGGGAATGAATTTGTACTTTATGAACAATTTCTATAACAATAGCGATACTGGATTTAATGTATTAGAAATGAATCTTATTTCACTTATTGTCTTTGGATTATCATTGATTTTTATCATTGGATATACTTCAAGTCTTCTTGGGGTTATTAAAGAGAAATCTGATTTACAGGTAACCAATAAAAAATTTCTGGTGAAAACCGTATTAGAACCATTATTAAAACCCTTTCCCCTGATATTTGGGATAATTATCATTGGTATTATCGTGATAACTATTTTTTTCCCTGAATTCATCATTACAATAGTTAAGTGGAGTAAATCATGGCTAAACTAACTGTTAAACTTACCCAGCATACACCGATCATTCACTTCCAGCACGAACAGGAAGGAGCTGCAATCAGGCCAACCGAAATAAAGCATTATTTAACGCAGTATATTAAAAATATAGGCAAATATTACAAAAATGAATTTGAAAATAAAATAAACGAACAATTTCCACCAGGCAACGGTATCTACCGAATATCAATAGAACCAGTAACTATTACGGAACGGATAATCCCCAAACATTTAGATAGAGGTAAAATCGGAGGCTCTGAATATGCCAACTATGGTGAATTCAAAGGAGTAAAACAAGAAGAAAGACATAAAATCATAACTCATTCTCAGTACTTCGGCGACATCAAGGAGATGCTTACCTATCAAGAACCGGTAGTCGTCACTTTTTTCTCTTTTGATTTGAATATCCTGACCAAGGTTTATTATGCTTTACAATTCATATTCGCCCTGGAAAATTTTGGTGCACGGGCGAATAAAGGATTTGGATCATTTTCTGTTTTAGCAACACCCGAGATAGATTGGGATATTTCAAAGATTGATGGAAAATACGATCTTGAAATCGGTAGTATTTTAAAAAAAACCGGGAAAGATATTTATTGTTTTGAAACAAACGACTATAAATCAGAACCTTATAAGACAATATTTTATTTCTATAATGCTTTAAAAGGGGGAATAAACGAAGGAAATGATAAATATTTTAAATCACTCCTGTGGAAATATTATAATCGTAATACTAAACCCGCTATTATCTGGGAAAAAAGGCTGTTAAAGCAAAAGATGTTTAAAGATCCAAATCCTAATCCATATAATTTACCAGAAAAATATCTACGCGTCTTATTAGGATTTACTTCTGAATATGTTTTTAGGAGGAAACAAAACGTTAGAATGGATAAGGACTATTACTATATAGATAGTTATGGGAAAGACAGAGCAGATGAAGGTTTTTTTGATATTAATAATGATACGATATTTTATGCCAAGAATCCGGAAATCGAACGATCAACTTCACCTATTACCTTCAAGCCGATTAAAATAGAAGGTGGTTATAGAGTATATATAATTCTTAAGCCGGAATTATATACAGAAGTCATAGACAATTGTGAATTTGATATACGAAAACAGAAGTTTACTATTCAGGATCATAAAGATGATAGTAAGGTAATTTGGAAGGTGATAATACCGACTATTCCTGATTTTGATCTAAACGATTTTATTAAGTGGGCATGTTCTGAAATCAATAAGAATAATACTAATGTATTTTTCCAAAATTTGAAAATATTTGATCTGAATGGAAAAGAGGTGATGTATGAATGATAATACTTTAACCTACGCCGGTTTCACTATCGGCCCAATCTATGACGTCATGAAACATGCCCGCAAGACCCGCGAGATGTGGTTTGGTTCGTATTTTTTCTCGTGGTATATGGAAGTGTTAGAAAGAAAATTACAAAAGAATAAAAAGATTGAATTTCTGACTCCATTCATTGAAAAAAAAGAAAATGACCGCAGAGCCGGGCTCTACCCGGACCGGTTTGTATTGGAATCATCATTATCACCGGAAGAAATACGAAATATAATTAAAGCGGCCAATGAAAAAGCTCTCAAACATTTTATTCAAATTATAAACAACCTCGGTAGTCTGCCTGCGATAACTTTTTTCAAAAAAAGGGAAATCGGCAATATTCTGCGGGAATATCTCCAAACCAATATGGTTGTCCTTCCGGCTGAAAAGATAGCCGGAAAAAATGTCATTGAGACATTTTGGGATTACCTGGATGCTAAGGAAGAACATCGCCATTTCAAACTCGGTAAAAGTCAAAAAACCTGTGAGCGATGTCATACCCTGCGGTCGGTCGCGACAGCCAAGGTGATGGATAATAACAAAGAAAAAGACTTCAATTTATGTCCGCTCTGTCTGCTGAAGTTATTTACTTTAGAGGTTGCTGATGTTCAGAATAAAATCTCGGGATGGCATCGATATCCATCTACCGGTGAAATCAGTGCGGTGGAACTGGTTGAACCTTTTCGAAAAAATGACGGTACATATCAAGATGAATTGCAAAATTACTTTGACAAGCATGATGAAATTGAGTTTGACGATATTGAATTTAGACAAATTGTTAATAAGGAAATCAAACCCTATCATAAATATATTGCAATTCTGGATGCCGATGGCGACGGTATGGGTGAACTGTCGAAAACCGTACCAAATCCAATTGATTTCTCAAAAAAATTATTGGATGCGGGAATTGCCAATTATAAAACCTGTCTGAATTATTCAGAGACTGAAAATAATATCGGCGAGCCGATTTACATCGGCGGCGACGATGTCCTGGCATTTTTGCCAGTTGCATATCGAAAATCTGAAAAGGATATTACGACTATAATTGATCTTGCAATGGATCTGAATAAAGCCTTTAAAGTACAAATGAAATCAACAGAGGTTGGTTTTAGCATCGGCATCAGCATCGCCTATTACAAACACCCGCTGGCTGTTACACTCAATAAGTCGCGGGAGATGTTAAAGATCGCTAAAGCGCAGGATGGCAAGGATACACTGGCTATCCACCTTAAAAAACACTCCGGCAATGACGCGCAAGTAGTGTTTTCATTTAAGGAATCCGAAAGACTCAAAGAATTTAATGGATTATTAAAAGCAGTATTACTTTCTGAAGAAGACCTGATGGGTTCGATCCACTACAATCTGCTGAGGTTTAAAAATCTGCTGATTCAGATCGAAATGAAGGAACAGTTAACGAATTTATTCGATAATAATTTCAGCGACCAGAAAAAAGCAGGTTATACCGGAATTGACCATGTTCAAAACATGTTCGAAATGGCGCTTGGATTAAATAATATCGCTATCCCAGCGAACAGTCGTGAAAAAGCTGTCAATGAAGTACTTGATCAACTTTGGTTTATCAAGTTTTTAGTCGGCAAGGAGGAGGAATGAAAATGCAATATCTGATTACTTTCAAGCCGTACGGCACCTTTTTCTTCGGGACGTTCAAATCATTTGGCGAAGGTTATTATGCCGAATCGAGCCGGTTTCCGCTCCAGACGACCATAGTCGGATGTCTGCGAAAAACTATCCTGAAACAAAACGGGTGGTTGGATGAAGAAGGTAAATACCCTAATTTTGATTCATTTAAAGAGGAAATTCATCAATATACCGGAACTGTTGAAACTGTTGAACTCGATTCCAAAGATACCAATTTGGGACGTATTGAAAAAGTCTCACCCGTCTTTATCGTTCGCCAGGACCCCGGACATTTCTGCCCGGACGACTTTCTGTTTCCGGTTCCACAAGATATTGATTATCGCTACGATCCAGTCGAAAAGGATGAAGAGGGAAACAAATTAATTATTGGTTTTGATTACCTGGCATACCAAAATGAATCGAATGCAGAAGAAGGATCAGAAATAGTCACAACGAAGATCCGCAATCCGAAAAACGATCCACCTGATTATCTTGGTGACCGGGATTTCTGGGAAAAGTATGTTCGCCATGAAAAAATTCCTTATCATCCCGGTTGTGAATCGGGCAATATCTTTTTAAATGTCGTTCAGCAGGGAATCGCCCGTGATGAGAACCGGCAAACTGTTGAGGGTGCCTTCTATGAAAAACATGCCTTCTGTCTGGCGAAAGGCTATTCTTTTGGAGTGATTGCCGTGCTTAACGGAGAAACCCCATTTAAGAAAGAAAAAGACGATGTCTTTTTGGGCGGCGACAAATCGTTATTCCAAATGCAAATTAAGCCGATTACCGCTCCTTATAAACTAAGATATACCGGTCATCCGGTTATGAATCGGATTCTGGGATCAGAACCACACTATGAACCACCTGACGATGATAATAAATATGTCTGTATCTCGGCTTTGTATGGAGATCAGGAACCGCTGGATTTAGAACATGCGTTGATCCTTTCTCTGGAAGCCAATCGTTTTCTTGAATATCAAAAAAAGAAAACCGATTCCTACTGCGGTATTCCTCATGGTTCGGTTCTATATCCTAAAAAAGGAAAATCATTTATTTATAAAGGCTACGATATGGCTACGAAGATAGGATATAATTTTTTAATAAAAGCGAAGAAAGGATTTTAATATGTACACATATCAAGCTTATCTCATTGAAACCCTTACCAACCTGCACGTCGGTAGCGGCGGGGAACAGATCGGTATTGTGGATAACCAAATTCAGCGCGATCCGGTTACTGGTTTTCCATCAATATATGCTTCGAGTCTAAAAGGCTCGCTCAGAGATCATGTTAAGAAGAATTCTAATGACTCTGACAAAAACACTGTTATTGATATTTTCGGGGGCTCTTTAGACCTTGAGGCAGACGAAAAAAAGAAGCAACGCACTCTTGAACCCGGCAAAGTCGTTTTTTTCGATGCGCATCTGTTAACCTTGCCTTTCCGGTCTTCTCAAAAAGTATATTATAACTGCACCTGTCCGGAAATCCTGGATAATTTTACCGAGCAGGTGGAAACTTTTAATATTCCGATAAAACAAACCGGGAAGCCATCTTTCGGGAATGACACATCGGATTTTCGGGTGTTCGATTTGGTTGATCCGAATTTGGAGATTGAAGATTTCAGTGTCGGAAATCTGACTCAGGATAGTGAAAATATAGATAGTTTTTTAACGCCGGTTGCCGGAATAATCAAAACTAATTTTGCGCTTTTTCAGAATAATATTTTTACCGAAATCTGTAAAACCGGTTTGCCGGTTATCGCCCGTAACAGCCTGGATGAAAACGGGATCAGTCAGAATCTGTGGTATGAGGAGTTCCTGCCACGAAGAACCCGGCTGTGGTTTATTTTAGGATTTCCTGAGGATTATGAAAATAAAGAATGGCTGGAGGAAAAAATCTGCGCCAATAAAATCGTCCAGATCGGAGCCAATTTCTCCATCGGCTATGGATATTGCCGGATTCATAAACTACCTTTTCCGGAGGTGCAATCATGAACCGGAAAAACATCGAAGACTGGATTCCGATCGCCATTGAAATAATCCAGCAATGGCGAAGTGAAAAATTAAAGCATCCGGATAAATTATCGAATGACGAGGAAAAACAGTGGGAATTAGGAATACCGTCCAAATACTTCGGCTACCTCGATTCATTCGGACCGACCATATTACAATCGGGCATTATCAATTCCCTGACATTTTATTGCCAGGAAAGTGGCGGAGCGGATAGGATCGAGATCGCCAATCTTATTCGCGATGTTTTAATTAGTAGTAACACTTTAACCGGAGTATCGAATCCGAATCTGTCTCTTTTGGAACTAACCCAAGATAAAATAAGCCAGGATCGCTTTTACTGGCGCAACCGGATTTTCGAAGCGATCATTGCCTGTAAGATGGCCCTTAAATTATTTCATCGAGCAAAACCAGAAGACGTGCAAAGCAAAGACGGGGAGGCTGTATGACAACCAATGCCCCGCATGTTTTTTACATTTCAAAAGCGGAGAAAAACGGCCAGAACATTGATCAGAGAACGATCGGCGAATTGCTGGGAACAAATATAAAAGACGTAATGGTCAACAACATTAATTATGAAGATTACTACCAGATTCCGGGCGCCGTTTCATTCCCCTTAAAAACCATTTATCCCGGATTATTGATCGGGGCGGGTTATACCCATACCTATAAATCTGTAAAAAAATCCCAAGATAAGAAGCAAGCTGAACCGGGCGATTTCCAGCTGGGCTTTTTCTTTGACCACACGACAGGTATGCCGGTGATTCCGGGTTCCTCGGTAAAAGGTGTGCTAAAAGCGGTTTTCCCCAAACCCCAAGAACAAAAGGAAATCCGGGCAGAAAAGGAAAAATACTTATTAGATATCGGGAAAAATAATTTAACAAAAGAAATATTATCCAATTGGGAAGTAATCTTCTTCGAACGCGGACAGGTGTTTTTTGATGCATACATTTCCGCATTTCCGGTTGATAAGAAGATTTTCGCTGAGGATTATTTTTGTCCTCATGGAGATAATATTTTTAAAAATCCTATTCCTATTCGTTTTCTCAAGATCGCTCCCGGAGTAACATTCACCTTTCAGTTTATGCTGAAGGACTGGAATGATAATTTCAAGGTGGAACATATCGCCGAAATATTTAAACAAATCCTGCTGGATTTTGGGATCGGCGCCAAGCGCAATGTCGGTTATGGAGCGTTCATCGAATAAATATGAGAGATTGCGAGGCAAATTGACGATATTGAAACGAATATTTTGCAAGTGACAAATTTACAGTGAGTAATGTGATCAGACGGAACCGAAGTGGCTCGCAAGGTATGCGACTAATTGAAAATTATCAATTTATATCAATAGACAAGGAGGTGATAATGAGAAAAATGTTCAATGGCAGACCAAGAAATAGCCCTGCCTCGCAAACAGCCTGGCAGACCACTGAGACTGAGTGGCTTACAGGCGGGCAGTAAAAAAAGAATGAGGCGTTGAACCAATCGAGACTCTTCAATACTCTGTAATCTGTACATCGCTCGGGAAATCCGTAAAAAAAGAATGAGGCGTTGAGCCAATCGAGACTTTTTGGGTTTAAAAATATCAACAATCTCTTTTCCTGTAAAAAAAGAATGAGGCGTTGAGCCAATCGAGACTTCTAACTTTAGCCGCTTCAACCCTTGCTTAAATTCTTCCTCGTAAAAAAAGAATGAGGCGTTGAGCCAATCGCAGAAACGTGTTTTAAAGAAGGGAAAAAAAGCTGAGCGAAGCGAAGTCCCGCAACTGCGGGAAATGAGGCGTTGAGCCAATCGCAGAAATGTGTTTTAAAGAAGGAAAAAAAAGCTGAGCGAAGCGAAGTCCCGCAACTGCGGGAAATGAGGCGTTGAGCCAATCGCAGAAATGTGTTTTAAGGAAGGGAAAAAAGCTGAGCGAAGCGAAGTCCCGCAACTGCGGGAAATGAGGCGTTGAGCCAATCTTCTAAAAGGTAAATTTCAGAATTCAACGAAAGGAACCAATATTGGATTTAACTTTTTTAGATAACCTGTCTTTTCGACAGTACTTCGTGCAAATGCGACTGGAAGAGCCGTCAAATTTTCATTATTTTCACGGACCGGCGTTGAACAGTTTGCTGTGCAAGGCGCTTAATCAGAGTTCATTGGGGAAAAACATAGTGATTTTTCCGGTTGAAGTCGGTAAGGTTGACTACCAGGCGGGCGATTTATATAATTTTTCATATACAGTATTTTTTGATTCTGGAGATTTTGGTGCAAGAATCCGGGATGCGCTGATCGCCCGCTCGGAATTCCGGGATAATACCGGTCCCTACTTCCGGTTTTCGGTTGTAGACTATTCGGAGATTTTCACACCATCTATGGCAGACCTGCAGGATTGGTTGGGAAAGAGCGATGATGTAGCTATTCGGTTTATCACTCCACTGAGGATGGAGCGGCAAAACCCTAAGACGGGGAAAACGTATTTCGATCCTGGTTATTTTGAACCCGGTCGGTTCTTTCAGTTATTGTATAACCGTATTTATGATTTGATTAAGCTGTCCGGTAAACCAGTGCCTGAATACCAGTCTCCCGATATAACAGATTTTTCCTTAGTTGACCGGAATTTGATTTGGGTTGATGCGCCCTATACTTCTCTCAAGAAGACTTTTGGGGGAATTATCGGAACGGTGCGCCTGCGCTTGAATCCGCAGGATTATTGGAGAAAGGTACTGATTCTTGGTCAATTCACGCACGCCGGTAATAACAGCGCCAAGGGTTTTGGGAAATATATCATAGATGAACCGGAATTCTATAGTTTGCTGACAAAACCGGCAATGTCGGTCTTAGACCGGGTAGTCCGGGACGAAAACCTGAAAGAAGCATTCCGGGAAGTCAAAGCCAACAGCGAGGTGCCTGGTACAGACGGGCAATCCATAAATGAGTTTGAAGCTGGGTTGTTCGATAATCTGAAGCGACTGAAAAAAGAGATCATTACAGGTAAATATCGCTCTGAGGATCTACGCGGGATAATATTACCAGTCAATGAAAAGAAGGTCCGGGCATTGGCAATCCCCTCGGTTAGAGACCGGGTTTTTCAAAGAGCCGCCTGCCAGATATTGGCTCCGGCAGTAGATCAATTATTGGAAGACTGCTCCTTTGCATATCGGAGAGGATTTTCACGGGAAGGGGCAGCAAAAGCGATCCAGCAAGCCTATAATGAGGGTTATCGCTATGTTCTGGAATCAAACATAGAGGCATTTTTTGATAATGTGGATTGGAGCTTATTATTTCGAAAATTGGACACGCTTCTATTTAACGACCCAATAGTTCCGATCATACATAGATGGATAATGCAGACCGTTGAGTATAATGGTCAAAAGGTGCAAAGAGTCAGGGGACTACCTCAAGGTTCGGCAATTTCTCCGCTTCTGGCAAATTTATTACTGGATGAATTTGATGAACAATTAGGTGATGATTTTCGGCTGATCAGATACGCGGATGATTTTGTAATTTTATGCAAGACCAAAGAAGATGCAGAGAATGCTTTGACGCAAGCCGAGTCGGTCGTTAAACAACTTAAACTTGAATTAAAACCTTCAAAAACTAACCTGACAAACTTTGATATTGGATTTCAATATCTCGGATATATCTTCTGTAAATCAGCCGTATTGGAAACAAAAAAGAAAAGTGGGAAAGAAAAAACAAAGCCTGTGATGATTCCGGTTCCGGATATAGTGCCTAAAAACAGCTGGATAGCCAACGTTGATTTTAGAAAAATAAAGGAAATTTACCCCGTTTTATACGGTAATAAAAAGGAATTTGCTCTGATTGATAGCAGTCATCAGGACAGGAAAGCATTTCCGGTGTACTTATCGGATTCGGAGGTTTTTGCCAGACTGTCATATCAGACGCTTATAATTACCAACCATGATCATTGCGGGAAGCCGGGGCGGAAAATTCCATTATCTCAAATTAAGTTCATTGTTGATTACGGGAAACCAAGCATAACCCTGCCAGCAGTGATTGAACTTAGCCGCAGAAATATTCCGACATATTTTTGCAGGCGAACCGGCGAAACCTATTGTGCTGTTCCGGCGTCTCAGACTGATTATAATATCTGGCAAAAACAACTGGAGAAATCCCTCGATAAGCGGTTTGTTATTGGTTTTGCCCGTGAAATCGTGCGGGCTAAAATCCATAATTATGCTGTTATTGCCAGGAGACAACAATGGAATGACAGCATATTACAGCAATTCTCGCTTATGGAAGATCGGTGCGAGCAAGAAGATGATATGGATTCTTTGAGAGGTTTTGAGGGAAAATCTGCCGCGATATATTTTAAAACTCTTGCCGAGCAGTTACCCCAGGAGTTCAATTTCAATGGCCGTCAAAAGCATCCGCCGACAGATCCGATAAACGCATTGCTTTCGTTTGGGTATTCAGTTCTTTACCATCATTTGGCGACAACATTGATGGGTAATAACCTGAATCCGGCAATAGGATGGTATCATTTTTCACATGACCGGTATCTAGCACTAGCCTGTGATTTACAGGAAGAGTTCAGGCATATAATCGATAGTCTGGTAATTCAGATGGTCCACCGAGGTCAGGTAAACTCGTCTGATTATTTCAGGAGTGAAAAAATGAAATATCCGTTCCTTATGAAGAAAGATTTTCAGAGCAAATATATTTCACTGATTGAAGATCGATTGTTGACAAAATTCACACATCTTGAATCTGAAACGGAAATTGATTTATTAGGATTGTTTGATTACCAGGCACGGCAGATAATTGAATTGTGCCGTGGTAAACAGGAGAAATATCGCCCCTATCGTATTCATTAGTATGAATGTTCTGATTGTTTATGATATTAGCGATGCTGATTCCAGGATGAAGATATCCAAATATTTAGAATCTATCGGGCATAGGGTCCAAGAATCGGTATTTGAATGTAAGTTTAATCATTCTGAGATGGACAATGTTGTCGGAATACTACAAAATCTATTAATACTTCCCGGTAGTATTCGGTTTTATCCTATATGTCGCGAATGTTTTTCCAAGATTTTATATATTGGAAAGAACGATAAAATGGGTGAATGTGGGTACATAATCTGTTAAATTAATGGAGTTAATATGAAAAGAATACTATTAACATTATTCATAGCCATTTCTGCTCTTTTACATAGCTGTTCTCAATGGGACGTATTGAAACCAGTGAACGGTCAGTTGACTGTCAAAGTCCTGAATGTTGAGATTACCTTCGATTATTATGAAGAAGATATTACGGTTTTTAATCAGAACTGGAACGGAGCCCGGGTAATAATCAGTCGTCGTGAAAGTTGGAGTGAATATCTGGATATATATGATCGCTATGTTCTCGGGCAAAAAACAGATAACGAAACCGCCTATTTCGAAGCAGGTGATAAGATTAAAGTAAAAATAAAAACCAAGAATGATGAAGGAAAAGATGTTAGTAGAGAATCTTTTTTTGAACTTGGGTAAAACATTTCTTAGGAAAGAGAAAAAATGGAAAGTTTAGCTGAAAATATTTCTCGTCGGCAGTTTTGCCAGCAATTGATCCGTTTATTACCGGCCACAGCTCTGGCGCCCTGGATATTAAGTTGCGATAATCCGGTTATATCCGAACCTCCCGAGCCTGATATTGAGTTGACCGGCAATAATACCACCAATATTGAGTTACTTAAAAACCAATTTACTACCCTTCAAGACCTTGCCAGTGATGCTTCCCAAAAATATGTAATTGAAATACCCTCAAACGGTTCGCGGGATTATTTGACTCTTCAAATCATAAAAAATAGAGCCGCTGATTATTGCCACCTGCGCATCAAACGCTATACGGATGGAGAGGTGGTCAATGTGTTGTGGGGCCAAGATGGTATTTTTCCTTCTATCAAACTCACGGATGACCGTGGGGACACTCTCGTAAAAAATGAACATCCATTGGAGTTCAGCTTTAATCTGGTTAACGATAGCGAGAGTGGTTCGATCGGATGGTTAAAACGTGGCATAAAAATATTGGCGATCGCTTTGGCTGTTTGGTTGGGTGCAAAAGTGGTCGGATGGATAGTGGCGGCTGTTGCCTTCCTAGCATTTAATGCTATGGTTATTGGACTGGTCATTGCCGGAGTAACCGTTCTGGTTGGTCTTCTGAAGTGGCTGGCAGAATTGACCGGTTGGACTATTGAAGATATTACCGAGCTTTTGGGACGTGCCGCAGAAGAATTACTAGCATTCTTCGATGAAATCGTTGCTAATCTGGTTTAGCGTCATCGTGATTACATTCGCATCCTGTAATGTTTAAAATAATGAATCTTAAAATCATCCAGACTTACCTTAACCATCTTGATATAATCATCAATGACACTATCAAACTCAGAGATAAGATCAGCGCCCTGACGCAGGAAAATTGTCTGCCCCATGAAATAGAGCGCCGCGCGAAAATAATCGGTTTAATCTCCTGCAAATACGAGCTGGTCGTGCAAACTATAATCAAACAGTGTCAAGAGATGTTGAAAAGTACCAATGTTAAATTAGTGTTTCCTGAAATATTATCTAATATATTGTAATAACATATATTAATTCACTTGCTTTGTTTGATGTAAATGTGTATATATTTAGGGCGATATTTGACAATACCTATGCATTTAACAAATCAATTTGGAGCCCTAAATGATAAATTATGAAGACCCTAATCAAACTAAGATTGTAAAATTCACCTTGCCTTTTTCCAGCCACCTGGATACTAATAATCGCTGGATAGGTTTAGCTGAGATCGTTCCGTGGCAGGAACTCTATGGGAAATACACTAAGCAACTGTGTCGAGATTTTGGGCGTATGTCCATAAAGCCACGAGTAGCCATAGGCGCATTGATTATTAAGCACTTCAAGCAATTAAGTGATGAGGAGACGATCCAGGAGATTCAGGAGAATCCTTATTTGCAATACCTTTTAGGCTATTCGAGTTATCAATTCAAGCCCTGCTTTGATCCTTCCTTATTTGTGACTATTCGGAGGCGCTTGCCAGCCCGGACGATTGAAGCCATCAATGAGATAATCGCAGTTATCAGGAAAAATATGGAATTCAATTCTAGGGATGGGCAAGGACTAAAGAAACCAGCGAAAACTGGATAGCCATAGCGCTACTCTCGATGAATATGGCAATTACTTTGCGCCTGCCTGTCAGACCGGCAAGGAAGTTTATATTGTCTCTAATAGATATAGTAAAAAATGGGTAAAAATTATGGTCAATTGGAAATTGATAGCGACTAATCAAGAAATTATACCAGTTTTACCGTAATTGTCACTTTTTCAGGAAACCCTAAGTACTTTATGTTGTTTTAAGAGCCCAACTACAAGTTGGGCTTTTTAATTTTAAGAATCTGCATAAGTGGTTTGCCTAAGGTATTCCGGCAAAAAGTGATTTAATAGTTAATATCAAATCCTTTTCAAAAAAAGAATGTATATGTTCGCGAGATTTCTGTTTTCCCGCAGTTTGAAATCTTGTGACAATGTCGTATTTTTAGTCGTTTGTCAATTGATAAGTAAGGATTAAAGATGAAAGGTTATTTTTCGTTAGTATTGCATAGTCACCTGCCCTATGTTATTAATCACGGTGAATGGCCGCACGGGATGGATTGGCTTTATGAA